>WNGL01036557.1_pt1 | contig 10857 bp, 13 predicted proteins | sample 5400591 | NCBI WGS metagenome assembly WNGL01 (sample SAMN13153377, study PRJNA577476) | soil metagenome | isolation source: 80 cm soil or saprolite under Garry oak tree replicate 1 | place: USA:California | collected 2016-06-15
AGCGCGGCGCTTCTCGACGCCACCTCGGGGCCGGACATCGGCGATCCATACTGGGCGCCGCCTCCGGCACGCCCATTCCTCGACGAGGTCGGGCGCGACCCGGGTCGGCTGCGCGTTGCCATCACCACCACGCCGTGGAATCGTCAGCCTGTAGACGCGGAATGCGCGGAGGCGACGCGGGCGGCGGGCCGCCTGTGCGAGCGCCTCGGCCATCACGTGGAGGAGGCGAGTCCCGATATCGACGCGAAGGCGCTCAGCTCAGCGAGCTTCACCGTGGTGTGCGCGAATATCCGCGCCGCGCTCGAAGCCCGCGCGGCCACCCTCGGCCGGGAGCCCATGGCCGGGGACGTCGAGCGCGTGACCTGGGCGCGCGCCACCGACGGCTACCGGGCGCGGGCGTCCGACTATGCGCGCTCGATCGGCGTCATGCACCGGGCGGGCCGCCAGGTCGCGCGCTTCTTCACTCGCTACGATGTGCTGCTCACGCCCACGATGTGCCAGCCCCCGCGTCCCCTCGGCGTGCTCGACCTCATGACCGAGGACGAGGAGGCCTATACCCAGGCGGTCCTCGGCTGCATCGCCTTCACGTCGCTCTTCAACTCCGCGGGCAATCCAGCCATGTCGGTTCCCCTCGGCTGGTCACGGGCCGGCCTTCCGCTCGGCGTGCAGTTCGTGGCCCCCTTCGGAGATGAGGCGACACTGTTCCGGCTGGGCGCCCAGCTCGAGGCGGAGCAGCCATGGTTCGGCCGGCGGCCTCCGGCCGGGAGCCTCAGATGAGCGAGGACGAAGTCCGCGGACTTCTCGATGACGTGCGAGCCGGGCGCCTGTCCCGGCGCGAGTTCGTCCAGACCATGGTTGCCTTGGGCCTTACCGCGCCGCTCGCGAGCCAGCTGCTCGCGGGCGCGGGCATGGCCCAGACGCCGGCGCGCCCCGCCTCGGCGCCAACGAAGCGGGGCGGGGGCGGCGCGCTCAGGGCCCTCTCGTGGGACGCGCCGAGCCTTCTCAATCCCATCCTCGCTTTGGGCCTCAAGGACTGGAACGCCTGCGCCATCTTCTATGAGCCGCTGGTGTATTTCGACCCGTCGGGCAACCTGGCGCCCGTGCTCGCACAGGAAGTGCCGAGTCTCCAGAACGGAGGCCTCGCCAAAGACGGAATGTCGGTGACGTGGAAGATCAAGCACGGCGTGTCCTGGCACGACGGCAAGCCCTTCACCGCCCACGACGTGGTGTTCACCTGGGAGTACACGGCAGATCCCGCCACCGGATCGCCCGCGGTAGGCGTCTACAAGAACGTCAAGCAGGTCGAGGCGCTCGATCCGCACACCGTCAAGGTCTCCTTCACCCAGCCCACCCCGTTCTGGACGGTCACCGGCTTCATCATGCCGCGGCATATCTTCGAGCCGTACAAGGGCGCCAAGTCGCGGGAGGCGCCGAACAACCTCAAGCCCGTGGGCACCGGTCCCTACCGCTTCGTCGACTTCAAGCCCGGAGACCTGGTCAAGGGGGAGTTGAATCCCAACTATCACGTGACCAATCGGCCGTTCTTCGACAGCGTGGAGGTGAAGGGCGGCGGCGACGCGGTGTCCGCCGCACGCGCCGTGCTGCAGACGGGCGAGTACGACTACGCGTCGGAAGTGGGCGGCGTCGAGGACGACGTGCTGCAGCGGCTCGAGCAGGGCGGCAAGGGGCGCGTGGCCATCGGCTTCGGAGGGCGCATCACACACGTCCAGCTCAACCAGACCGATCCGTGGACGGAGGTCGACGGCGAGCGATCGAGCGTCAAGACCGTGCATCCCTTCCTCACCGATCCGGCCGTGCGGGGGGCCCTCGCCGTTCTCGTGGATCGCGCATCCATTCAGGAGCAGATCCTCGGCCGCCTGGGACAGTCCACGGGGAACTTTCTCAATGCCCCCGAGCGATTCCGTTCCAGGAACATCCGCTGGGAGTTCAGCATCGACAAGGCCAATCAGCTTCTCGACGCGGGAGGGTGGAAGCGGGGAGCCGACGGTGTGCGGGTCCGTGACGGCAAGCGCCTCAAGATGCTGTTCACCACCGCCACCAATGCCCTGTCGCAGAAGATGCAGGCCGTCATCAAGCAGGCCGCGGCGAAGGCGGGCATCGAGATGGAGCTCAAGACGGTGGCGGTAACCTCGTTCTACTCGTCGGACCCGGCCAATCCAGACACCTATACCCACTTCTACTCCGATCTCCAGCTCGCCACCTACGTCATGGGTCCGCCCGATCCCGCTCTCCTCATGCGCGTCTTCATCTCCGATGCGGTGGCGACCAGGGAGAACAAGTGGCAGCGCTTCAACGTGTGGCGCTGGCGCAACGAGGAGTACGACCGGCTCTACAAGGCAGCGGAGACGGAGATGGACCCGGTCAAGCGCGCCGCCCTGTTCATCCGGATGAACGACCTGGTCGTGCAGAGTGGCATCGTGGTTCCTATCGTGCTCCGCGCCAAGGCGGCGGCCATGTCCACGCGGCTGCGCGGCATCGAGCACAACGTCTACGAGGTCGACTTCTGGAACCTCGCCTTCTGGTCCCGGGAGGCGTAGGGGCTAGTAGCCCCGCTTGCGGTCGACCTGGAAGCGCAAGGGGCGGCGGGCGAGATAGCGGCGGAGATTGTCGTCGAAGATCGGGCCGATCTCTTCGGGCGTGCTCGGCCCCGAGATATGCGGGGTGATGACGACGTTCTCGAGCTCCCAGAGCGGGTGGCCCGCGGGCAGCGGCTCTTCGTTGAAGACGTCCAGGACGGCCCCTCCGATCCGCTTGCTCGAGAGGGCGTCGAGCAGCGCCGCCTCGTCGACGACGGGCCCGCGGCCGATGTTGACGAGCCACGCCGAGGACTTCATGGTCGCGAGCTCCCGCGCTCCCATGAGGCCTCGCGTGGCCGGGGTGAGGGGGACGGTGAGGACGACGAAGTCGGCGGAAGGGAGCGGCTTGCCGAGATCACGCGCACGATAGACTCGCTCGACGCCCGGCGTCTTCCTCCCGCTCTGGCTCACGCCCGTGACCCGCAGGCCGAGGCCGCGGGCGGCCCGCGCGATGGTGCGGCCGATATCGCCGAGCCCGACGATGCAGAGCTCGGCGCCGTTGAGGCGTCGCGGGTCCACCTGCCGCCACCGGCGCTCGCGCTGCTGGGCCCGGAAGAGCTCCGTCCGCTGCGTGTGCCACAGGCACCATCCCATCACGTACTCGGCCATCCACGGGCCGAAGATGCCGGCGATACGCGTCAGCATCACGCCCTTCGGCAGCTCGGGCACCAGGAAGCGCTCGACGCCGGCGCCCATGTTCTGTACCCAGCGAAGCCGCTTGGCCCGGGGGAGGAGGTGGCGGGGGAAGTTCCACGCATAGAGGATCTCGGCGTCAGCCACGTGGAGCTCGGCTTCGGCCGGCGTGGAGCATGCATTGATGGAAAACAGGGGCCGGGGCTGCCTGACGGGCCGGGCATAGGTCTGTGCCTCGCCGGGCCCAGGGTGATACACGAGGATGGAGCGGGCGGTCACGCGCCGATCTTGGCGAGGATGCTGTCTTCGAACGCGAAGTCCACCGGGCGGTCCGCCAGGCCCTCGCGCTTGTACCACTCCCAGGTGTGGGCGAGGGCCGACGCCAGGGTGTAGCGAGGGCGGATGCCCAACTCCTGGCGGATCTTGGTGGTGGTGTGCACGGCATGGCAGTCGTACACGAGGTTCTGGCCGAAGACCGGCCCGGGCTTGTCGAAGCTCTTCAAGAGCGCGGGGTCAAAGTGCCGGAAAGTCACCGGTGTTTTCATTGCCTCCGCGATCAGCTCCACGAAACCGACCTGGGTCACCGTGTCCTCGCCCATGACATTGTAGGCGTGGCCGTAGCTCGTCGGATTGCCGAGCATGGCCTAGGTCTCACGATGGTGATCGGCCCCTCCCCCATCCGGTGACGCGCGAAGAGGAGGTCTTCCGACGTGATCTTGTGCCGGGCGTACTCGCCCCAATACAGGCTGCGCGGCGTCTCTTCGGAGTAGGGAATGGGCAAACTGTGGTCGTACACTCGCCCCGTGGAGATGAAGACGATGTGCGGCTGGCCTTCGAGAGCCGCCACCAGCGCCGCGACATCGTCGTGGAGGGTCGGTGCATAGGTGATGTCGAAGACGCCGTCGAAGCGGTGGCCCGTCAAGCGCGCGGCCAGCCCCGCGTGGTCCTTGCGGTCGCCCGCGACGGCTCTGACGCCGGCGGGGAGACGCTCGGCGCGCCGGCCGCGGTTGAAGACGGTAACCTCGTGGCGGTGCGAGAGGAGCTCGCGCACGAGATGGAGGCTGATGAATTCAGTGCCGCCCATGACGAGGGTACGCATGACCGGCGAATTCTAGCACAGGGGGAGAACATGGCACGACCGGTGGAGGTCTCCTGGCTCGGCAATCTGAAAACGGAAGCGCGCGTCGGGCCGCATCGCCTGCTCGTGGACGAGCCCGTGGACAAGGGCGGCGAGGACACCGGTCCCACGCCGTCGGAAACGTTGCTGGCCGCCCTCGGCGCCTGAACGGTGCTCACGGTTCGGCTGTATGCCGAACGCAAGGGCTGGCCGCTGGATCGGATCGAGACGCGTATCACCCGCGATCCCGGGGAAGGCAAGATCAACAGCATCGAGCTGGAGCTGCTACTCGGGGGCGATCTCACCGACGAGCAGCGGCAACGACTGGCCGAAATCGCGGCTCGGTGTCCGATCCATCGCACGCTGACGGAGGGCGTGACGATCACGCAGCGCTAAGAGAAATCCGTAGCCTCGGGTCCGCGAGCCCCGCCGCGCGGCTGCTCTATCCCACGGTCACGGCCACGCAGGTCGTAGTACGCGTGACGCCGTCGATGATGCCGATGGCGTCGGTGACGAGACTGCCGATGGCGTCGAGGGTCTGGCCCTCGACCACGGCGATGAAGTCGTAGGGACCGGTGACGGCGTCCATCGCGGAGACGCTGGCGCGCACGCTCTTCACCTTGGAGAGCGTCTTCTTGACCTGCTTGGTCTTGCCGGCCGCGGTCTCGATCAGCACGTAGGCTTTCATGTCTCGCCTCCTTGGGTTTTCCTTCTCGAGAGCAGGAACGCGACGGCGACGGCCCCGAGGCCCGCGGCGGCCGGCCAGAAATTGGTGCGGAAGATCGGCAGGGAGAAGAAAGGCGAGCGGCCCCGCGACGCGGGCAGACGGCCGTCGAGGAGCCCCCCCACGAGCTCCATGGCTTCGTCCATGAGCACGATGAGGGTCGCCTTGGCGAAGGCGGGGTCGGCCAGCGAGGGATGGCCGACATAGCCCTGACCGCCGTTTCTCAACGGATAGTTGGGGATGAGCCGGTGCGACATGGAGTAGCGCGCGGGGGGAAGATCGCGCCAGCCCTCGCCGACCAGATCGGGCCGCAGGAGCAGCATCACCGACGTCTCCCACCAGCCGCCGTGCGCGTCCTCCGAGAGGGCCACGCGCTCCTCCTCCGTGAGGGCTCGCCCCAGCGCGGCTTCGAACTTCGGCAAATAACGCCCCGACATGAGCCCCCAGGCGAGATAGCCCGTCAGCGATGCCATGGTCACCCCGCGGCGTCGCGACACCCTGGCCGCGGCTTCCTCGAGGGCGACGAGGTGTCCGGGGCCACCGTGGCCGTTCGAAATGAGGATGTGACGGAAGCCCGCGCGCGCCAGGGCATCACCATAGTCCACGCGCTGGCGCATGGTGACGGTGCCCGCCGCCTCGAAAGCGAAGGAGCCGAGGTGGAGCGTCGGCGCGAGGACGACATGCCAGCCTTGGCGCTCGGCCACGATGCGCTCGGCGATGGCCTGGGCGAAATAGCGGCCGGTATAGGCGTCCACGCCGACGGGCAGGTGAGGGCCGTGCGTCTCGAGGGGGCTGGCGGTGAGGATGACCACGGTCCGCTCGCGCGGCAGGGCGTCGACGGCCGGGCTCGAGAGCTCTTCGAGAAGATGAATGCTCAAAAGCTCGATCCTTTCGTGGCCGCGAGATAGTCGTCCTTCGCGCGCTCGAGGAGGTCGTCGAGCCGCTGACGCTCCTCGAGGACGCGGGTGGCCGTCTGATGCCGTGTCATGGCAAGGAGGCCAAAGCCCATCTGCGCCTTGAAGCGGCCGAGGCCTCGCAGGTAATGGTACGCGAGGATGCTGGCCACGGGCAGGGAGAGGAGAAAGGCGAGCGCCCACATCCAACCCGCCAGTCGCCAGACGAGCCAGGTCTCCACCCCCCAGAAGAGAGGAAAGGCGACGGTGCTGGCGAGGAGGCGCGTGGTGGCGTAGTTGGTTTCCTTGGTCGCCGTGCGCCGTGCGATCCATCGCGGCACGAGATAGGGGAGGCCGCTGGTGATCAGACCGTAGGCGAAGAGGGGCAACCCGACCGCGGCCTTCCAGCCCCGCTGCAGCCGCATGCGCACCGGCCGGGGGGCGAGCCGCTCACGCACCGCCTGGTCTTTGATCGCATAGGCGGCGAGGGTGGCGCGGTAGCGGTCGATGTGCTCGCGCAGCTCCACGAGCCGCTGGGGGGCCTGCGCCTCGAACCACGCCGCGGCGTCGGCAATGGAGCGCGAGAGACGGACGGTGTCGATCTTGCCCGTGGAAAGCCCGCGCTCCTCCTGGAGCTCTCGCACGAGCCGGTCACGGTAGAGGCCCTCGATCTCGTGGACGAGGGCGGCCCGATCGAGTTGCTCGACGTTGAGGACCTGGCTCTCCATGCCCCACTGGATAGCCGTAGTCAGCTCGTCCACCGCCTTGACCTGGTCCTCACCGTAGAGCTCGAGGAAGGGCCGAAGTGGCAAGGGCTCGCCGAAGGCGACGCGCACGCGCCCGCCGAACGACTTTCGCGCGTCGAAGGTGAGCCCGACGGGGATCGCGGCCAGTGGCTCGCCCGCGCCGCCCTGTCGGCGCCGCCACTCGTAGTCGAGGGCGATGCGCGCGGCGCCCGTCTTGATGCGCTGGACGCGGGATTCGGCGTGGGTTGTCCCTTCCGGGTAGATGCCTACGAGACCTCCCGCGGCCAGCGTGGTCACGCAGGCCTCGAAGGCGCCCGCATTCTTGTCCATCTTGTCGGGGTCGTCCTGCCGGCGATACACGGGAATGGCCCCGCAGGACCTGAGGAAGCTCCCCACGAGAGGATTGCGGAACAGCGCCGCCGTGGCCAGGTAGTGCACCTTGCGGTCTACCACGGCGCCGACGAGGAGTGAGTCGATGAGATTGTTCGGGTGATTGATGCAGAGGAGGACGGGGCCGTGTCGCGGCACCCGTTCCGCATGATGCACGTCCACGGACCGGAAGAAGAACCAGACCCAGAAGCGCCCGATCGTCCTCACGAGGGCGTAGAAGGGGTCGACCCTCGCCATCACTTGCCGAGGAACCGCTTGAGCGTGGCCGCAAAGAGCTCCGGCCGCTCGGTGGCGCGGCTGCCCGTGAAGTCGACCTGGGTGCCGCGCTCGGTGTTGTGGTCCGCCGGCTCGAAGCGGGCGGCGATCATGAGACTGGCCGGTCCCGCGCGCACGAGAAGGCGGTCGCTCCGGTTTTCGTCGGCGAGGCGGGTGACGATGACGTAGAGCCCCGACGCGTCGGTCTCGCCGACATAGGCGAAGCCCGTCTTCTGACGGATCACCTCGAGGCCCACGCCCTGACGTGGCTTGCCCGCCGCGTCCTTGACGTAACCGAGCACGGTGTAACGGTACTGCGGCTCGTGCTCGGCCCGCGCGGGCACGGTGGCAAGGCCAACCACCAGGGCCACGGCGAGCACGATGCCCACCAGGCCGCGCGGGCATCGGCGCATCACGAGCACGCGCGTCCCCTCGGGCTTCCCGCGGGATGGGACACGCGCGTGGTCCGCAGCATCTAGCGCGGAGGCGGGTCGAGTACGACGGCGGTGCCGTAGGCGAGCACTTCGGTCACGCCGGGCGCCACGTCATTGGCGTCATAGCGCATGCCGATGATGGCATTGGCGCCCGTGGCGGCGGCGTGCTCGAGCATGAGCTGGAAGGCCTCTTCTCGAGCGTGCTCGCAGAGCTCCGTGTAGAGCGTGATATTGCCGCCGAAGAGCGTTTGGATGGAGGCGCCGATGCTGGCCACGACGTTCCGCGAGCGCACGGTGATCCCCCGCACGACTCCGCAGTTGGCGGCGACCCGATACCCGTCGAAGGTGAAAGCGGTGGTGACCCACTGGCGAGGGATGGGCACGATGGCCTCTTCAGTCCACCAACTGCACGGTCTTGGCCATCGACTCTCCAAGGGAGCTTCCGGGGGACGGCGCGCCACGGCTCATGTTGCGCTGCACCAAGGCGCGATTATACTACCCGCGCCTCATGTCCCGCCCGTTCGAGAAGGCGACGCTGGCCGATGCCGTGGGGCGCCTCCGCCCCGGCATGAAGGTGCTCCTGCCCGCGGGCTGCGGAGATCCGACGGCGCTCGTAGCCGAGATCCTGGGCCAGGCGGACAGGCTGGCCCCGCTCACCCTCATGGGTGGCCTCCGCCTCGACGACTATCCTTTCGCCGCGCCCGCCTATGCGGGCAAGCTCCGCTTCGCGACATGGCATCACTCCCCGAAGCTCGCGGGCGCCCAGGCGAGAGGTGACGTGGACTTCGTGCCCATCCGCTACTTCGACACGGTGAGGGTTTTCGCGGCGGGGGGCGCCTGGGCGCCCGACGCGGTGATCATCCACTGCTCGCCCCCCGACCGCGCCGGCTATCTCTCGCTGGGCGTTTCGATGAGCTATGCCCTCGTCGCGGCGCGGCGGGCCCCCTGCGTGATCGCCCAGGTCAATCCGAGAATGCCCCGCACGCTGGGCAACGCGTTTCTCCACCGCTCCCAGATCGACTGCTGGGCGGAGGCCGAGCATCCTCTCGTGGAGTATCCCCCGACTCCCGTGGGCGAGATCGAGCGCACGATTGCCCGGCACGTGGCCGAGCTCGTCCCCGACGGCGCCACCGTGCAGGTGGGGGTGGGGTCGATTCCCCAGGCCGTCATGGAAGCTCTCACGGGCAAGCGTGACCTCGGCATCCACTCGCTCCTCGTGGACCATATGCTGCCCCTCATCGAATCCGGTGTCATCACCAACTCGCGCAAGCGCCTCCATCGGGGCCGCATGGATGTGGGGGAGATCATGGGTACGGAGCGACTCTTCCGCTGGGCGCACGACAATCCCATGGTCAACATGGAGCCCTCGGACATCGTCCACGATCCGCAGGTGGTGGGCGCCCTCGGCGACTTCGTCTCCGTCAACTCGGCCCTCGAGGTGGATCTGCTCGGCCAGGTCAATGCCGAAAGCCTCGAGGGCCGGCAGATCACGGGCATCGGCGGCCAGTTCGATTTCGTCCTCGGCGCGTCGCGCGCGGCCGGAGGACGGTCCATCATCGCCCTGCCCTCGACGGGCCGGCAGGGGAAGGTGTCGCGGATCGCCACGAGGTTACCGGCGGGAGCGCGGGTCACCACACCGCGCTTCATCGCGGACTACGTGGTGACCGAGTACGGGGCGGCGGCGCTGGGGGCAAAAAGCGACGCCGGAAGGGCCCGGGCCCTGGCCCGGATCGCCCACCCGGCGTTCAGAGAGGCTCTGGAGCGGGAGGCTGCTACGTCTTGAGCTTGTCGATCTCGGCGAAGACCTCGGGGTCCTCGGGGAACCGGTACGTGATCTGGTTGTCCCAGATACGCTTGCCGTCGATATCGACGAAGAAGATGCCGCCCGACCCTTCCTTGAGGGCGGCGTTGATACCGTACTTGGCTTTGATGGCGGCCTGCAAACTGGAGGCCTGGGGGAGAAAGTTTCACTCCCCGCAATACGTGATCAGGATGTCCATCGTCTCCTCCTTCGATCGAAATGTTGACCGCGCCGGCCCATGATACGGAGCCCACGGCGGAGTGTCAATTGACGACCCCCATCCTCATCGACACCGATCCTGGCATCGACGACGCCCTCGCCATCCTCCTCGCCTTTGGCTCACCCGAAGTATCCGTCGAGGCCATCACCACCGTGGCCGGCAACGTCGAGGTGGCGCTGGGCAGCGACAATATCCTCCGTATTCTCGATGTCGTCAGCCCCGCGCCCCGCCCGCGGGTGGCCGAGGGCGCGCCCGCTCCCCTCCGCCAACCGCTGATCACCGCGCCCCACGTGCACGGCGCCGACGGCCTCGGCAACCTCGACCGCTTCGTGGAGCCGGACGGAAGCCGGCGCTACCCGGAGCTGTCTCGTGCCCTTGAGATGCTCGATGGGGCCGATCTGATTCTTCAGGCCGTCAAAGACTTTCCCGACCGGCTGGTGGTGGTGGCCTTGGGTCCGCTGACCAACCTCGCCCTGGCCGTCCAGCGGGATCCGGAAGCTCTGAGGCGATGTGCGAGGATTGTGATCATGGGTGGAGCGGTGTCGGTCGGGGGCAATGTCACGCCCGTCGCCGAGTTCAACATGTACGTGGATCCCCACGCGGCGGCCATCGTCTTCGAGGCCGGGCTCCCCATCGACCTGGTGCCGCTCGACGTCACGCGCCAGGTCATCCTCACGCGTGGAAGTCTCCAGGAGTCGCTCGGCCGCCGCCGCGGGTCCCGCGCTCGCTTTATCGAGGACTTCACTCTCTTCGGCTTCGAGTTCGGCGAATCGCGTCGCGAGGGCGGCATCTTCCTCCATGACCCACTGGCCATGGCCGTGGCCATCGAGCCCAGCCTGGTGGGATTCGAGTCCCTGCACGTGGCGGTAGAGGCGGAGGGACGGCTCACCCGAGGCATGACGGTGGCCGATCGGCGCGACCTCGAGCCGTACCGGAAGGAACCCCCCACCTGCCGGGCCGCCCTCAGCGTGGACGGCCCGCGCTTCCTGCACTTCTTCCTGGAGCGCCTGTGCCCCGCGTCTGCGTGATCGGTTCCGCCAACGTGGA
>WNGL01014721.1_pt1 | contig 10856 bp, 10 predicted proteins | sample 5400591 | NCBI WGS metagenome assembly WNGL01 (sample SAMN13153377, study PRJNA577476) | soil metagenome | isolation source: 80 cm soil or saprolite under Garry oak tree replicate 1 | place: USA:California | collected 2016-06-15
GATTACACCACCGTCTGATGGCGCTCGATGCAGACGCGCAGAACCTCGTCGGAGTCGCGCTTCCACCAATTGCTGGCGGAGAGAATTTCCACCTCGCAGTGGCCGCGGTAACCGGCGCGCTCGACTATGGCGCGGATGGCGCGCAGATCGATCACGCCATCGCCCATCATGCCGCGATCGAGAAGGAGATCGGTGGTCGGAATAAGCCAGTCGTTGACGTGGTAGGCAAGAATTTTTTCCCCGGCGCGCGCGATCTCTTGAGCGAGATCGGGGTCCCACCACACGTGATAGGTATCGACCACGACGCCCGCGCCCTCGCCCAGCTCGTCGCAGAGGTCGTTCGCCTGCGCCAGCGTATTCACGCAGGCGCGATCCGCCGCGTACATGGGATGGAGCGGCTCGATCCCAAGCGGCACGCGCGCTTGCCGCGCGTAGGGAAGGAGCGCATGCAGCGCCTCGCGCACTTGCATGCGCGCACCGGCGATATCGCGCAAATTTTTGGGCAAGCCGCCGACCACGAGCACGAGGCATTGCGCGCCGATCGCGGCCGCTTCGTCGATTGCGCGGCGGTTGTCGTCGAGCGCGGCGCGGCGGCCCGCCTCGTCAGCGGCGGGGAACATGCCGCCGCGGCAAAGCCCGGTCACGGTCATGCCGTGGTCGCGGATCAGTTTTGCCGCGCGCTCCACGCCGCAGGCTTGTACAATGTCGCGCCAGGGTGAGATCGCCGAAATGCCGGCACGCGCGCAGCCCTCGAGGAGCTGCTCGAGCGACCACGCCTTCACCGTCATCGAGTTGATCGAGATGAGCGCGCGATCGTGCGATAAGTCACGCATTATGCCGCAACGCCGCGCGTCGCGAGCACGGCGCGCATGCGCGCTGCCGCGCGCTCGGGATCGGCGAGGAGACCCGCCGCGTCGGCGAGGCGAAAGAGCTCGGCGAGATGCAACGTTGAGCGCGCGCTCTCCTGGCCTCCAACCAACGTGAAATGATCCTGCAGGCCGTTGAGATAGGCCATGAACACGACGCCGGTTTTATAAAATCGCGTCGGCGCCTTGAACATGTGGCGCGAGAGCGGAACAGTCGGCGCTAAGATATCGTGGAACGCCTTCACCTCGCCGCGCGTGAGCGCGCCGAGCGCGGCGCTCGCCGCCGGCGCGATCGCGTCGAAAATGCCGAGCAGCGCGTCGGAATAGTGTTGGGCATCGCCGGCGATCAGCTCGGCATAATTGAAGTCATCGCCGGGAAACATGCCGACGCCTTGCGGCAGCCGCCGCCGCATGGCGATCTCCTTGTCCTTGTCCAGCAATGAGACCTTCACGCCGTCGACTTTTTCTGGATGCGCCGCGATCACGTCGATGGCGACATCCATCGCGTCGTAATGATCCTTGTGGCCCCAATAGCCCTCGAGCGCGGGATCGAACATCTCACCGAGCCAATGGATGATCACCGGCTCCTTCACCTGCGCGAGGATGCGGCGATAGACCTTGGCGTAGTCGTCGGGTGAGCGCGCCGCCTTGACCAGCGCGCGGCTCGCCATCAGCACGATGCGCCCGCCGAGCTTCTCGATCGCCGCACATTGCTCCTCGTAGGCACGGATGACGTCGTCGAGACTTGCGCCGCCGTCAAGCTGATCGGTGCTGGCGCCGCAGCCGGTCAGCGCGCCGGAAACATCGCGCGCCGCATCGAGCGTGCGGCGGATCAATTCGAGCGAGGTCTTCCAGTCGAGCCCCATGCCGCGTTGCGCAGTGTCCATCGCCTCGGCGACGCCGAGGCCGAGCGACCACAGATGCCGGCGGAAGGCGACGGTGCGCTCCCAATCGATCGCGGGCTCGAGCCAGGGATCGGCGTCCGCGAGCGGATCGGCGACCACATGCGCTGCCGCGTAGGCGATGCGGTTGAACGGCGGCTTCGCTGCGGGAAACTCGCGTGGCGGGCGCATTGTATAGGGCGCAAGCTTGCCGGGCGCGACGGGAAGATTCAGTGTGGGCATGTGATCCTTTACGTCGTGAGGTCGTTTCGGCGTCTCCCGGCCTCATGCCGAGCAGCATCGCAGCGCAGGCCCGCGATTGTCCACAAGCATGGCTGCGTGCGATGCGTCTCGAAGCATGAGGCGCCTTCATCCTTTAAGACGCGCATGCGAGAGCGAGCAGATGATTCCGACAGTGCAAGCGCGCTCCTTCAGGATGGGGGCGAAAGGCGCTGCCGTTGCCGCGAACATCACACCTCCAGCTCCGGGATGTCGATCCAGCGTCGCTCCTTCCAGCTACTTAGCCCGGCTTCCGCGAGCTGGAAGAGATGGCGGATGAACATCTCCCATTCCATCTTGAAGCCGTTGTCATACGAGTCGCCCGGCACCTCGCTCCAGGTTTTGAAGAAATCGATCGGTTGCGGCACGTCCGGGTTCCACACCGGGCGCGGCGTGTTCACCCGCGCCTGGCTGAAGCATTTCTGCAAGCCTGCGACCGCCGAACCGAGCGTGCCGTCGACGTGGAAGGTGACGAGATCGTCGCGGCGCACACGCGTGCACCAAGAGCTGTTGATGTGGGCGATGACGCCGTTCGCGAGCTGGAAGGTGGCGTAGGCAGCGTCATCCACATCGGCCTTGTAGGCCTTGCCATTCTCGTCCCAGCGCTTCGGGATGTGGGTCGCGCCGAGGCAGGAGACGCTTTTGACTTCGCCGAACAGATTGTCGAGCACGTAGCGCCAGTGGCAGAGCATGTCGAGGATGATGCCGCCGCCGTCCTTCTTGCGATAATTCCACGACGGCCGCTGCGCCGGCTGCCAGTTGCCTTCGAACACCCAGTAGCCGAATTCACCGCGTACCGCGAGGATGCGGCCGAAGAAACCGGAATCGATGAGCATCTTGAGCTTGAGGAGGCCGGGAAGGAAGAGCTTGTCCTGAACCACGCCGTGCTTGATGCCGGCGGCTTTCGCCGCGCGCGCCACCTCGAGCGCGTCCGCGAGCGTCTCGGCGACCGGCTTCTCGCAATAGATGTCTTTTCCCGCCGTGATCGCCCGGCGCAACAATTTGACGCGAAGCTTGGTTGTGGCGGCATCGAAAAAGAGCGTGTCCTCGCGGCTCTTGAGCGCGGCGTTAAGGTCGGTGGTCCAGCGTGCGATGCCGTGTGCCTTCGCCAGTTGCGCAAGCTTTGCCTCGTCGCGGCCGAGGAGGATCGGATCGGGCATCACGCTGTCGCCGTTCTTCAGCTTAACGCCGCCCTGCGCGCGGATGGCGAGAATTGAGCGGACCAAATGCTGGTTCGTGCCCATGCGGCCGGTGACGCCGTTCATGATGATGCCGAGCCGTTGTTGCGCCATTTCCGTTTTGCCTTTTCTGGTTCGTCGCGCCCGCAAACGCGCATTGGCGCTAAGCTTAAATGGCTTGTCCGGTCCCGTCATGCGCGGGCAGAAGCGCGTCGAAGACGCGCGTGAACGCGCTGATGACCCGCGCATCCATCTTCTTCGCAAGAAGCTTTTTTCGGACGATTGATTGCCGGGTCAACTTCGGCAATCACGAGCTTAACTTACTCCATTCCCAACAACCGATAGATCCGCCTCGTATATTCCCCGAAGACCTCGCCCGTCTTCATCTCCAGCGTGCGCGGGTGCGGCAGCTCGACCCGGAAATTGTCGGCCATGCGCGCGGGGCCCGCGGTGAGCACGATCACGCGGGTGCCGAGAAAAACCGCTTCCGTGATGCCGTGGGTGACGAAGATGATTGTCTTCTTCGCCTCCTCCCAGATGTGCAAGAGTTCGAGGTTCATCTTTTCTCGCGTGAGCGCATCGAGCGCGCCGAACGGCTCGTCCATGAGGATGAGCTTGGGATCGTGGATGAGCGCACGCGCAATGGCGGCACGTTGCTGCATGCCGCCGGAGAGCTCGTAAGGGTACATCTGCTCTTTGCCCTTGAGCCCGACCAGCGCAAGAAGATCGCGGGCGCGCGCGCGACTTTGCGTCATGGGCAGCCCGAGAATTTCTGCCGGCAACAGTACGTTGTCGATCACCCGCCGCCATTTCAAAAGCAGCGGCTGCTGGAACACCATGCCGATGTCGCGAGACGGATCGAACGGCTGCGCGGCGGAGCCGATCTTGACCTGGCCGGAATCGACGGGATGCAGGCCCGCGAGAACCTTGAGCAGCGTGGTCTTGCCGCATCCGGAAGGCCCGACCAGCGACACGAGCTCGCCTCGCTCTACGTCGAAGGTTGCCTCCGAGATGGCAAGGAGCGGCACGCCCTGCGTGCGGTAGGCCTTCTGTACGCCGGCGAGATGGATGAATGGTTCGGGCTGCATCCGCATCACGCGAGCCGCGCGTCGCGCGGCACGAGCGCGCGCTCGAGCGCCAGCACCAGCCCGTAGAGCACGATGCCGATGAGCGTGATCAGGATCACCGCCATGAACATGGCGGCGGTATCGAGCGTGACCTGCACCTGTAGCATGAGGTAGCCGAGCCCGCGGTCGGAGCCGAGAAACTCGCCGACGATGGCGCCGGCGACCGCCAGGATGGCGGCGACCTTCATGCCGGAGAATACGTAGGGCAGCGCCCCTGGAAGCTGAATCTTTGTGAAGAGCTGCCAGCGCGAGCCGCGCAGCGTGTGCACGAGGTCGAGCAAATCAGGCTCGACTTCGCGCAAGCCGCGCGCGGTCGTGAGCACGATGGGAAAGAAGCAGATCGCGAATGCCATCATCGCGTTCGGTCCGATGCCGTATTTGAACCACACGATGATCAGTGGCCCGAGCGCGACCTTTGGGATCATGTTGAGGCTGACGAGGAGCGGCATCATCGCCATTTCCAGCCAGCGGAACCAGGAGAAGAGGAGCGCCGCGCCGATGCCGAAGACGACGGCGAGAATGTAGCCGGCGAAAATCTCGACCGCCGTCACCGCGATGTTTTCCGGCCAACGATAGTTCGGCACCACGAGCGCGTGCACCGTGTCGTAGGGCGAGGGCATCACGAATTTCGGCACCTCGCCGAGTTTGACGAAGAGATACCAGGCCGCGACCAGTCCGATGTGGCTGAGCACCGCCAGCGCGTAGCGCTCGAGCGCCTGTGGATGTCCTCCCAACGTCGCCTCCCTCGTGTCAGCCGAGCTCGCGCGCATCGTAGGGCAAGCAGGTGTTGGGAGCCAGTTGAGGAGGGTGAGCGTGTCCAGCGGGTCATGCGCGGGCTTAATCCGGCAATCCATCGCTTCTGCAAGAATGTCTTACGAAGAAGATGGATGCGTGGATCAAGTCCGGCAATGACCGTCACCCCCGATTGCATTCGCGAGGAGGGCGCAGTTATAACATTGTCCGCGCGTCGGCAGCGAAGCGCCAATTCTCCTCACTTCCGGAGTTTAGTATGAAGACCATCGCGAAACTTGCCCTCGCGACCCTCGCCGTGCTTGGCGCTTCCGAGGCCTCGGCGCAAAAGCTCACCTTCACGCTCAATTGGGTCGCGGGCGGCGATCACGCGCCGTATTTCTACGCGCAGAAAATGGGCTTTTACAAACAAGCCGGACTCGATGTCGACTTCGAGACCGGGCGCGGCTCGGCAGCCTCGGCGCAGAAGGTCGGCGCCGGCCAGTCGCAGCTCGGCCTCTCCGATATGGCGGGTGTGCTCCTCTTCCGGGGCAAAGGCCTCGACCTCGTGGGTGTGATGAACGTCTATGCCAATTCGCCGCAGGGGCTTTATTGGCTCAAAAGCTCGGGCATTCGCGAGGTCAAGGATCTCGCCGGCAAAAAGATCGGCAACCCCGCGGGCGACGGCGCGCGCACCATGTGGCCGGCCTTGGCCAAGAGAGTCGGCATCGATCCGAACTCGGTAACGTGGGTCAATATCGACGCCAATGCCAAACTCGGCGCGCTCAAGGCGAAGACTATCGACGCGACCACGTCGTTCTTCAATCTGCACCACGTGTTCGCGCGCGAGCTCGGCAGCGACATGGGGTTTCTCGCGTGGAAGGACGCGGGCGTAAACCCGTACGGCAACTCCATCATCGCCAACGGCGCTTGGCTCAACGCCAACCGCGACAAGGCCGACAAGTTCGTCAAGGTCACGCAGAAGGCGTTCGCGGACTGCGCAAAGACGCCCGAGCCTTGCATTCAAGCGCTGGTCGAGGCGAACGGCGCGTTGCTCTACCAGAACGAGCTCGACAATTGGCATCTCGTCACCATGCTCATGAGCGACGAGACCTCGCGCACGGTGGCGCTGGGCTGGCATGACGACAAGCGCATGGCCGACGACTACAAGCTGATCGACGAATATCTAAAGATGGACAAGCCTTACGACGTGAAAACGGCCTACACTAACGACTTCCTCGATAAAAACGTGAAGATGCCGCCCATCAACCCGCCGAAGCTTTATTAGCATAGGCGACCTCTACCCGAATTCTGGGCCGATAACGGCGAAGGTGCGCGCGGCGTCATCGAAGCGCGCCGAGGAGCCGTAAAGCATGCGCGTGAACGGGCGCACGGCCGCAAAGCCACACCCGTCGAGGAAACGGCGCAGCTCGGTCTTGCTGTCGGCCACATCGATGAACAGCGAGCCCTCGATGGCATCTAGTGCGCGCGCGACAAGCGCACGTGCGATCGCGTCGTGGTCGGCGATCAGCGGGCCGAGATGCGCGGCTAATCCGCCGTCGCGGCCGAGCATGAAACCGGCGACAGTATCCGCACGCATCGCCACGAGATCGGCCATGGGCAGCCGTCCGCGCAGCCCGGCGAGCACCGCGCTACGGTCCGCTCCGAAGGCAGCCGCATCATAGGCGCACAGGGCCTGCCAATCCGCATCCGTGATCGGCCGCACGGTGACGCCGGCCGGCGCCGGCGCGCTTGCAGCTTGTCGCTCGCGGCGGATGAGCCGTCGAAATCCCCACGAGTCTTGGAAGCCGAGCCGCTGATAAACCGCGCGGCCATCGGGTGTGGCGTCGAGCACGGGCACGAGCTTCGCAGCCGCAAGATCGCGCATCGCTTCTTGCATAAGTCGCGTCGCAAAGCCGCGGCGGCGGTACTCGCCCGCAACCAGCACCATGCTGATCCAGGCAAAACGGCCGCCATAGGCAAGCGTCGCCGTGGTGGCGACGATGCGGCCTTCCTGCGTTGGGATGGCGTAGAGCCGGCCGAGGGCGAGGAAGATGCGCCAATCGGCGGCGAGCTGATTCCACCGCGCTTCCCGCACGAGTGCGCTCACATCGTCGAGTTCCGACGGCGTGAGCGACGGCTTGACGGTGAGCCGCGGCTCAGAAGACGCCGTCGCGGACATCATAATGGGTGTCCTTGCCGAGGCTCGGCATGCTGCGCGCGACCCAGTCCGCCGTCCAATCGATGAGCTTGCCGAGCGGCACGCTCGGCGGGCCGAACAGCCGCCTCGCCTCGGCGGTGTTGACGAGCCAAGCGTCGGGCGCTTCGACGCCGACAAAGTGCGGCTGCTTGCCCAGACGTTTGCCGAACGCTTCTGCGAGCCAGCGGATGCTCACCGTCTCCGGCCCGCTGACATTGAGCGGGCTCGTCGGCACGGTGCAGTGGCCGAACGCCCGCAGCACCACGCTATTGGCATCGCCTTGCCAGATCACGTTGACATGGCCGGTCGCAAGATTGATAGGCATGCCGGCGAGCACGCGCGAGGCCACGTCGTAGAGGACGCCGTAGCGCATATCGATTGCGTAGTTGAGGCGGATGATGCGGCCAGGCGTTCTGCACTTGCGCGAAAAATACTGGAACATGGCCTCGCGCGCGACGCAGGAATTGGCGTAGGCGCCCGGCGGCGGTGTCGTCGGCGTTGTCTCGGTTGCGCCGCCGTGGTCGACATTGACATAAGGGTACACGCAGCCGGTCGAATAAGCGACGATGCGCGAGCCGGCGAAGCTTTCGGCAATGAGGGCCGGCGCCAGCGCGTTCATGGCCCAGGTCAGTTCCTCCTGCCCGGAGGAGCCGAACTTGCGTCCGGCCATGAACACCACATTGGGAGGCTTCGGCAGCGTCTCGACCTGCTTGCGCTCGAGCAGATCGGTCTCGATGCACTCGATGCCCCAGCCGGTGAGTTTTTCGCGCACGCCTTTCTCGCTGAAGCGGGCAACACCGATAACGCGCTTGTCTGGCGCGGCGCGTTTGGCGAGACGGGCGAGCGTCGGTCCGACTTTTCCGGCAACGCCGAGCACGATGATGTCGCCGGGAAGCTGTTGCAGTGCCGTGATCAATGCGGACGATGGCGCGGTCATCACCTCCTCAAGGTGCGCTACGTCGCGGAAGTGATCCGGCAGCGTTTCGGGGGATTGGCTCACGCGGTGTCCTCAAACGGGCGATGCCCGCAACAGCCTAGCGGCTCGGCCTTCGCGCCAGCAAGGCGGCAGCGCTGGCAAAACATGCCGGCCGACGTACAATTGGCGGCAAGCGAGGAACCGGAGCCGGCGATGAAAGTCTTCATGTTTCATCTCATGCCCTATGCCTATTTGGACATGAGTTTTTCCGACAAATATCGCTCCGCCTGGGTGGTGCTGCCGAACACCTATTTTGATCCGAAGAAGGGGCACGAGCTCTACAACCGCTATCTTGACGAGCTCGAGCTCGCCGCCGAGCTCGGCTTCGACGGCATATCGGTCAACGAGCACCACCAGAATGCCTATGGATTGATGCCGTCGCCGGTGGTGATGGCGGGCGCGCTCTCACGCCGGACCAAGACTGCCAAAATCGCGATCCTCGGTAATGCCTTCTGCCTGCGCGAGCATCCGCTCACGCTCGCCGAGGAACACGCCATGCTCGACTGCATCACGGGCGGGCGGCTGATCAGCGGTATGGTGCGCGGCATCGGCGCCGAGTACTACTCGATGGGCGCCAATCCGGCCTTCTCGCATGCGCGTTTCCAGGAGGCGCACGATCTCGTCGTGCAGGCTTGGACGCGGGCCGGACCGTTCGCCTTCGAGGGCAAGTTTTACCATTTCGAATACGTGAACGTGTGGCCGCGACCGTACCAGCAGCCGCATCCGCCGATCTGGACACCGTCCACGGGGTCCAGCGAGACGATTGAATGGTCGGCGCATCCCTCGCGCAAATACGTGTATCTGCAGACCTACAGCCCGATCGCCTCGGTGGCGCGGTTTCTCAACTATTACCGCGAGGCCGCACAGCGCCTTTACGGCTATACCGCAAGCTCGGAGCAGATCGGGTGGTGTGCGCCGGTTTACGTGTCCGACAGCGACGAGAAGGCGCGTGCGGAAGCGGCTCCCCACATCGAGGCGCTATTCAACAAGCTTTTGCGCCAACCGTTCCAGATGATCTTTCCGCCCGGCTATCTCAGCGCCAAATCTTTGAAGAATATGCTGAGCCACAAGCGTTCGGTGACGGGCCAAGAGCACACCATCGATACGCTCATCGAGCAGGGCATCATCCTGTGCGGCAGCCCGGATAGCGTGCGCAAGCAGCTGGTGGACAGCCACCACCTGCTCGGGTTCCAGAATTTTCTCGCAATGCTGCAGTTCGCGACGCTGCCCCGCGACCTGACCGATAGGAACATCCGCCTGTTCGCCCGCGAGGTGCTGCCGGCGCTGCAGACGCTCACGGATCGAGAATACGCCGGCCTGCAAACTCAGGCTGCGGAATGAGCGCGCCTACAAAAGGGCTCGCGCCCGGACGTCATGCAGCGCCAGGCGACCCTTCGCGCCATTTCCATTCCGCGCGTCGTTACCTCTGCCAAATCCGGTAGTTGAGCCCGGCGCGGACGACGTTCTCCCTGACATTGAAAGAAATGGGGCCGCCGCCGCAGGCCACGTTGCAGCTAAAGCCGTTGAGGTCGGCGTAGAGGTATTCCAGCTTCGCCGTCCACGGACCCCAAACCACGACTTCGATGCCGAGCCCCGCGGTCCAGCCGAGATTGTTGGCGTAATCCATTCCGAACGGCGCGCCCGTCGTGTTCGCGGATAGGCGACTGATCGCCGCGCCCGCCGTCACATAAGGCATGACCGTGTCGAAAGCATATCCGAAGCGCAGGCGAGCCGTGGCGAGCCAGTTGCTCCGCATGTCGCAAGTCGGCGCGCACGAGGCCGGCGGCACGCTGCCCTTGACGCCGGACCAGGCGATATCCGTTTCCACCCCTATGACCAAGGGTTCGCCGGTTTGCAGATTGTAGCCGAGCGTCCCACCGACGAGTCCGCCGGAGATATTGTAAGTGCCGCTGGTGAGGTCGGGCACGGAGGTCCAACTCGGGTGGCCCCATGCGCCGCCACCGTTGATGCCGACATAAGCGCCGGTCCAATTATAAAGTCTGACCGCCGGGAAAGCGGGAGGGGCCGTCAACACGTCGGGCACGACCGCGGGCTCGTATACCGGGGGGCGATCGTAAACCCTGCGAGCGGGGAAAGCCGGCGGCGCATCGAACGGCCCCGGTCTGACCACTGCTTCGGCTTCCGCCGCAAGCGCCGATCCTGCAGCGGCGAACGCCGCCACAGCGATAACTGCAACTGACAACTTTCTCATGACACGCCCCCACTCGCTAACCATCAGTTCGCCAAGTCGTCGTCCTCACGCCGCCTTACAAGCTGTTCGGGTCGACCAGCGTGAACGATTCCCCGGTCCCCACATTGAGTACTTTCTCTTTCGGCGGCTCGATCCGGTTCCACCACCCGCCGCCCAGTGCCTGGAACAGCGCCGCGGTGTCGGCCAAGCGCGCCGCCCGCGCCTGCACCACTTGGATCAGCGCTTGCAGATAGGTCCCCTGCGCGGTCAGCAAAAAGATGACATTGGCGTTACCGGTCTCCACCTGCTGGCGCGCGAGATCGAAGCTGATCTTCGCGGCGCGCTCGAAGGCGCGTGCGGCTCGCAGCGCGTCGGCATCGTTTTGCAGTGCGCGCAGCACGTCGGCCACGTTTTGCGCCGCGCCGATCA
>WNGL01010205.1_pt1 | contig 10855 bp, 13 predicted proteins | sample 5400591 | NCBI WGS metagenome assembly WNGL01 (sample SAMN13153377, study PRJNA577476) | soil metagenome | isolation source: 80 cm soil or saprolite under Garry oak tree replicate 1 | place: USA:California | collected 2016-06-15
GAGAAAACGGAGGAAGCGAGTGAAAACTCGGTTGGCTGTGTTTGTGCTCTGTGCAAGCAGTCTGCTGTCCGGTCAGGCGATGAAGATCGAACGAAGCGGCTATGAGCCAGAGATCAAGACAAACCTGATGGTTGCGACAGTGGTGACCAACCCGAATATTCATTACCTGCTGACATGTTCACCAGATCGACACGATTGTGAGTTGCTGTTAGCCGGAGAACGTTACGATTTCACTCCCGCACCTGAACGTGTATATCCCGCAGGGCCAAACCTTGCGACCCACGGAGACGGAAAGCGAATAGTCGTGCTGGTACAGCGCACCAACCCTTTCTGAAACCCTTGCTGAATGTGCCCGACCAAAGCCATCCTGCTTCTTAAGTCAGGCGGAAGGGCAAAATTGCGGGTCAACCCGTCGCTAGACTCTCCGCTCTGTACTCGACATCTCCTTCGGGCAAATCAGCCTGATCGCTTGGCGCTTGAAGGCGGTGGGGAAGGCCAAGGACAAGACCGAGAGATTGTGTCGTTAATGAATTGTGCTGCTAACGGGAGAGTTCCGAAACAGGGACGACCGTCCGTAATCATTATCCCGCTCTGGTTCCGTTAAGCACTCTCGATTCCGGTGCGGCTAGCACAGGGGTAACGCCGTCCGCATAGCCGATGTCAAACAGCATAGCTTCCGACATGACTCCCGCCATCTTGCGCGGAGGAAGGTTCACGACGAATAGCGCCTGCTTGCCTTCGATCTCCCGTGGATTTGCCCGCTCGCGCTTCATCGCAGCCAAGACCGTGCGCTTGTGGTCGCCGAAGTTAACGCGGAGTGCGACTAACTTTTCCGAATTGGAAACATCGCTCACGGATTCGATTGTGCCGACTCTAATGTCGATTTGATTCAGAAGTTCGGGCGAAATCCTAGGCTTCACTTTAGCGGGTGTCACTCAGCAATTTTAATCGGCATGCGGCAAATCACGTCCGCCAGAGGGGAAACGGAGAACAGGGTTAGTCTCCGGGGAGGGAAACTTTTTTCCCGGCATACCCAGCCCCCAAAAAATCAGGCCCAAAATCACAATAGACCTGTTTTCGTTTGGGGCTCCCTGAGGGAACTGCGGCCCTAACCGCATGTTTTAGAGGTAAGCAGTCCACCAAGCTACCGAGCTTCCAAACGACTCGGTGATAAAGTTCTAGGGTGAAGCGCAGTGTCATTTTGGGCGTGCTTGCTGCTGTACTGATCGCATTGTTGGTTCTCCGATCAGGAAACTCGATGCCGTCCGCGGATGGCGGATACTTAGGCTTCGACCGCAATGATTATCCCGGTGACGAGAGCTTGAAAGTTCTTCGCCAGACCTTTTCGTTCTCGGGGTACTGGCTGAATAACCCGCCCCGAACGAGGAGCAACTCGTGGCTCGGAAAACGAAAAATCCTTCAAAAGGCGGGGTTTGGATTCTTGGTAATTTTCAATGGTCGCACGGATGCGGAGATTAAGGCTTCTGGCAACGCAACTAAGTTGGGTACTTCTGACGCTGCCTCAGCGATCTCATCGGCACGCCGCGAAGGTTTTCCGGCCGGAACGATTATATTTCTCGACCAAGAGGAAGGCGGACGTCTCTTGCCGGAACAGCAAGACTACCTCCACGCATGGATTGACGGTGCGGTATCCGCAGGTTTTCGAGCCGGAGTGTACTGCTCTGGTGTTGTTTTCAAGGAAGCGGCAGGAACGTCCGTCATTACGGCCGAGAACATTCGAGAAAACGCAGGTGGACGAAAATTGACCTACTGGGTGAGTAACGATGCGTGCCCACCCTCCCCCGGATGTGCGTTCCCCAAAAAGGGTCCCAGACCTGCTGCGAGCGGCGTTTCCTTCGCCACCGTCTGGCAGTTCACTCAATCGCCCCGCAGAAATGAGTTTGCGAGCGGATGCTCAAACTACAGCAATGATGGGAACTGCTATCCGCCCGGTGCTGGTCAGCGCTTGCACATAGATATCGACGTCGCAGGTTTAACCGATCCGTCTCACGGTAGAACTGGGGACTGAACCATCTCACATGTCGAGGCGTGGGATAATTTGAGCTTTGAGGTGCTCGCATGCAATCAGCGTCTCCCGATTTCGCGCAACTCAAATCGAACTTGAAGGCAAGCTGGATGGCTGGTGATTTCGGCCAGGTCGCGAACTATGCCGTCAAAGTTGGAGAAGATTTTGTCGCACGAACCGAAATCAAACCCGGCGCTCGCGTTCTCGACGTTGCGTGCGGCACTGGGAACACCGCTATCCCTGCTGCTCGGGCAGGCGGTTTGGTCACGGGTGTAGACATTGCACCCAATCTGCTTGAGCAAGCGAGAAAGCGAGCCGACGCAGAACAATTGGAAATACGTTTCGACGAGGGCGATGCTGAAGAGCTTCCGTACAAAAATCAGGAATTCGACATTGTGCTCACAATGTTTGGTGCAATGTTTGCTCCCCGCCCAGAGCGCGTGGCTGCCGAACTTATTCGCGTTTGCAGGCCGGGAGGACTGATTGCGATGGCGAATTGGACTCCTGAGGGATTTGTAGGAAAGTCCTTTCAAGTGACTGCGGAAATGGTGCCGCCTCCGACAGGGCTTCCCGCCCCGGCACTGTGGGGGAACGAACAGGCGGTTCGCCAGCGGTTTGCCCACGGGATTTCGAAGCTCAGCTTAACTCGGCACAAAGCAGTGTTCGATTATCCTTTCAGCCCAAAAGAAGTGGTGGAATTCTTCCGACAATACTTTGGCCCTGTACAGGCGGCATTCTCAAGACTGGACAAACAAGGTCAAACGGACTTGGCTTCCCGGTTGGAAGCATTATGGGCCGAGCACAATACCGCGACCGATGGCGGAACGAGAATCGAAGCCGAGTATCTGGATGTCAGAGCGATCCGTGGCTAGGATCGCCACAGAGTAGCTGGCTGGCAATGGCGAGGCGCTGCGGGCTTTCAAGTCCTGATGATGAATTTCTGATTAGAGTTCGAGTTGAGGAGCGGGTCTTGCAGACCTCCCCCGGACTACAGACACACACCCCTCACTCGAACTGGGGCGAACGATACCGAGATAGTCTTTTCCAGTAAATGGCTCAATAGTCATCTCGTGGATTACCAGAGTTCTTCACAGTAACCATTGCCACCAGCGGCTGAAACCGACCTACACCATGACGACTTCCGGCTCGGGCATCAGGGTCGAGTTTGGCACAACCGCCATCCGATTGACATGGCGGGGGCCCGGGAGCACAATCGCCATAGTGAAATCAGGGCTAGAGTTCTGATGCCTCATCCGGCCGCGCTCGGTCTTTTTTAGCGTTGGCATTTCCAGCCTAAAGTTCCGAATTTTCGCGGTTGAAAGGAATTGTAGACAAATGAGTATCCTCCCCCCAACTCTGGTCAGACGACAGCGGTCAGGACATCGCAGAATACGCGGTGATGCTCGCCGTGATCTTGGTACTGGTTGTTGGCACGATTCGTCTCGTCGGCTCGAATGCCAATAACGCTTTCTCCTCTGTAGCTAGCACCCTTCAGTAACACCGAACAGCCCCGCAATCCTTTTTGGACGCGGGGTCTTTTTGTGCTTGGAAATTCTCGGCGCTCTACTGGTGTGATGTGACTACTGTACAGGAGGCTTCGAGGCAGTCGAGCAAAACTTACGGGCTATTGTTGAGGGTTGAGATTCTCGATGATCAGAACGGAACACAAAATCAGCACCAGCAAGGCAATGATGAATCGCCGCTGATCTGCGGGGGATTGTGGGCTCTTGCAGGCTCAACGAACCGGCACAAGCAATGCCGTTACCAGACAGACCACAGCGAAAAGCAACAAGTAAGCAAATTCCATAATTCCTCATTTGTACCGAACATCATTAGCGTTCCGTGGTCTGGGGCTTTTGATGGCCGCAGACTGCCTCCTCGCAGAACAGAATTACCCCTCATTGCAAGCTCATGCAGGCTGGACAGAGCGCCACCTTTCTAAGTGTGCCCTGCCAATGCCCAGTCAGATTGCCGCACGTGGAACAGTGCTCCGGGTCTAGCTGTGTCTGAGAGCATGCCCTCCCATTGAGTTTTTCATCGTAGCTCGTCCGACTGAGCGGTTTTGAGAGTACTGAGTAAGCAACGTTGATGTCTCGCATCCGCTTCTCTGCTTCAGCTTGCTCCATCGAGCGGCTGGGGAACTGGTCGGGGTGATAGAGTTTGACGAGTTTGCGATAAGAGCGTTTGATTCGCTCTGCGCTTGCTTCTTTTGGTATGCCCAGAGTTTCGTAATGCGATCTCATGAAGTTAAGGCGAGGCAGGCGGGAGGGGAGAGCAGCCGCAACGTTACTGCGCCCCACAACGGAGTGCAATGGCACAAAGGATGCAGCCGATCCGAATAACGGCATGGAGCCGTCCGTGCTCTTCCCTCGTCCATTGGTGGGAGCGACCGAGGCGGGCTCAGGGGATAGGGGCGCTTCCGGCAGATTTCTGATTTCTAGGCTGTAGTCATCTCGACCCCACTCGCACCGATTCAAGACCATCTTGGGGATTTTCTTAATGGTCAGATTTGGAAATTGCGAAACGTCCTTGACTCGAAAGGCCGAGCAGCAGACCAGTAATGAGCGATTCTCGCCAAGATCGTCATAGCATCCAGTATTCCGTATCGCTGGGTGCGTAATGCTTTCCCTCTTGTGGCCGAGGCAAGGTCGTTATTGAGGCGGGGGTCTGCAATTTAAAGCCAGCCAACATCTAGTTTTGGAATTGATTGAAGCACGAGCAGTGCTCATGAGATCTCAAGGAATTAGTAGTCCAAGGGACCTCATTTTTTTGGAAGCTTTCGGTAGGGATGTTCAAAGCTGAGGTAAAGGAAAACACCCTTTTCGCCGCTGCTTGGGCCCACTCCGAACGGTGCAGCGATACCTGGAACAATTTGAAGCCCGTTCTTGAAGTTGTAGGCCCAACGAATTCCCGGGCTGAGGAAAAGGCCGCTCGTCCACTGTGTGGTCTTCGGCGCAGTCACTTGTTGGCTGCGGTTGAAGACTGTCTCTAGCAGTACATTGAAACGGGGATGAGCCAGCCAAACAAAGCTTTGGCCGAGGTTGTAACCGAAGGTTGTCGCTGTTTCTGCCGCAGCATTTCTCGCCCTCGGAATGATTGTGGTTCCAACATTCCCGTGAGTCACTAGTTTTCTGGTCAGCACTGCGCTAAGAGGCAGCGAACCCTGAATGCCAACACCTCCAGCCCCGCGCCCCAGTTGGTAGTTGCCGGTAGGCAGCAACACACTGAGCCTCGGCGCGAGCGCTACCCTGGCCTCGCCATCGCCCACTAGTTGATATCGATAATTCAGAATGACATCGCCAAATCCTGCACCCGATGCACGCTGCTCGCCTGAGTGGAGTGCAGTCAGTGTGTAACTGAGTTGATGGCGAGGACTTGCATCGACAGGCCACTCCTGAGTGAATGTATATACCCAATCCTTGCTGGTCCAGAAACGTTGAAAATTCTGAATGTGCTGCACGACTCCGAATGCCTGATTGTAGGCTTCCTCGATCAAGAAGCTGTTGTCCTGAATTTGAGGAGAGCCGTTGCTCAAAGCTGTGGATGTTTTCGCGTCGCCCCCAGGAGATCTGTTTGCCTCAGTCTCTTTTCTGCTGGTGCTTTGCCTTCGGTCGTCAGGGTACACGGATGAAAGTGTCTGTGCGGGCGCGCCGGGATGAAGCAAAGCGGCTAGCATCGCTGACAGAAGAAGCACGCGAAAACTTGAGCTGGACGAAGCAGAACAATTTCTGGCACAGCCTACGATCAGGGCCAGCGAGGTTTCCGGGTGTGGACGATACCAGCTGACCTGATCCGGGCCTTTGGTCGCGTACACCTTCTGCCAATGTGTTTTTGCGTCCAGGCGGTGCTCCCGTCAGGCTTTGGGGAAACAAACGCGAATCGAGCGAACAAAATTCGAGCAACTTCGTCTCCCCATTTTAAGGTCACTTAACTGCCTTTGTCGCAGGAGGAACGGACTCGACCGTCAGTGTCTCGCCTTTCACAGTTCCTTTCACTGTCGCTCATGTCCTTCCAGCGTGTAAATCTTGTTGTCCTGCTACCAGCGCATACTTCATGCCCTGCTTCACGCACATTCGGGTACACTCCACGGGGCTTTTGTCCTTTGCCATATCGTGAGCACCGCACATGGAATCGCTCACGATTCCGGTGAGCGCTTTTTGCCCAGAAGCAGCGCTGCCGAGCGAGAATGCCGGGGATCCTTCGCGACTTGGTACGCCGCGCGCACGTCAGGTCGCTTGAAGACCCCCCGGCTCAATGGTTGCTGGGAATGGCAGGGCGTCTTGCGCTCGGTTGTAGTACACGGGTACCGCAGCAGCAGATGCTTGGTCGGGATACACTAGCTTCGAGCGCAGTGCCTTGTAGAAGACGACCGGGAAAGGCACTAACAGCACGAGACCCTTACCGACGATCAGTTCCTGCCCGAAGAGGTCAGATTTCTTCGGTGCGCCTCTTCTACCCATGTGTAGCTCCAAGCTGCGTATTTACAGACGCCAGCGGACCGCGAAGACCTGTTCCGCATTCCATCAACTGTCGATAATCTTGCGAGAGGGTTGGGAAGCAATGCAGGGAAAATCCTGTGAGTGCGCCGACGAGAGGCGACAAGCAGCCCTCAACCGGCAATAGCGCCAGGGGCGGTCGAGACTGCCTTGTACGACAAGAATAAGTTTCCGGAAGGCGGGCAAGACACTTAGGAAGTGACTTTGTCGGCGTTTTCCCCTCTTGAATTGTCAAGTTTTATTGCCGGAATTATGCCTTTGACAAACCCACGAGCTTGACAGATATGGCTCATAGCGCAAGAATGCCTCCCGCTCGGCTTGGGGCTTCCCACAAATGTGGTATGACAGCTTTTTACATTTTCCTTGACTTCGGCTTTTCCAAAGACCACAACTCGTCGCGTGAGCTTCGCTGCGCGATTGCGCAGGGCCTGCTCATGCGAGGTGAGACTCCTCGCCCCTCGCGCGGAGGCGTGCATGCTTCTTGCCACCCGACCCCTTAATTCCGCTCTCCGTGATCAGCATTCGTTCGTTTTTGTAGAACGCCGCCTTAGAAAGAGTTTTCTACCCTCGCGAAATCCGCCCTACTGGCACTCGGGCGGCAGAGCGAAAGACTCATGAACCACGACTATCTTGCCCTTGACCTTGCCTATGGCACCTACGCCCACGCCATAATGAGCGAAGGCATCCCAGATTAGGCACTCGCGCCCCGAGCCGGAGTTTGCCACCGATTGCAGAATCCCGTCCCGCATCTCCTCGAAGGAAGGTCCTGCGGGCGTGAAGTTCATACCGTCCACGAGATAGTCCAGTAGGGCGTCCTTCGAGATTCCCTGGCCCTGGAAGGTCTGGAACAACCGCCAGCCGATTGCGCCGTAGATCTCGCCGTCCCGGTGCACCTCGAACCCAGCATCGCCAAAACTGCCGTAAGTGCGTGGGTAGTTGGTGTAAGGAAAGGTGCGGATCCCGCGGGGATCGTCGAAAGAGTACTCTCCCAAGCGGTCATTTTCATTGGCTAAAACGGCGAGCACATCGCTCATGCCTTCGCCAATGGCGCCCGACAGCGGTCCGCTCATCCGGCCGATCATGCGCCAGGTCAGCCCGTGACCGTACTCGTGCCACATGATGTCTGAGTCGATGTCACCGTCGCGCTGGAGTGGCGGCGGGTCCGTAAGCCGAACGGTGGCGTTGGCAGGTAGGCCTCCCTTGATCGTGGTCCCATCACTCTGGCTAATAAACACGGATGAAATGGCTATCGTGCTGTCCGTTCCGCCCATGGTGAAGATCGAGTCGCCTTGGTTGTTGGCGATGATTGCCGCCACCGCGCCCGCATTTTGCGCATTTTTCACCTTCACAACGAATGTGCACGTTCCGCGGTCGATGAGAGCGATCTGTCCGGAGAGACTGTTGGCGGGGAGGGCCTGGCAGGCATCGGTGACCGGGGCGGTGCCATCATTCACCAGCGCCACGTCTCCAGTGATACCCGTAGGATCAAGAGCCGGCCCGAAAACGGCGCCCTGCGCGCGGTAGATGCCGACCGCGCCACCCGTATTCACTACCACCTGATGGTCGCCCTTGCCGGTCCATAGGAACATTTGCATGCGGGGGTTGAGGCCGTCGACGGGGGTGGCAAAGTTCGCGTTGTCTGTGCCGGAGCCATCCTGGCCTTCGGCATTGACCGGATCGCTGTCGCGGCCTCCTCTTCCAAAGTTGTTTTGCTGGAAATTGCCCGCGCCTTCCGTAAATCCATGCTTGTACAACGTGTCGTGAATGACGTTGTTGAAATAGAACAAGTTCTGGATGGCAACATTTTGGTTGTTGGCCGTCGTTGGAGTCGTGGTCAGGTCCGCAACACTGAGGAACTCGCCGTTATTTATGCGGTCCCCAAACGAATCCGGTTTGTTATCCGCATTCTGGTCCAGGTAGGCATGGGCGTTATTGCCGGAGATGTTTACGCTGCCCTGTGGACCCCCGAAAAGCCATCCAGATGGTGACTCCAGATTGCCGATACCTGGTCCGTCAACGATGGTTTGAGGGGTCGCCGTCGGATTATCAGGGAAGATGTTGTATTTGTCGTTGTTGGTGCGCAGTTCGACGGCCTGCACCCTGCCGGCCCCATCCACCAGAGTGTGATGCAAGAGGTTGCTGCGATTGCTCCAGGTCTCAACTAAGAAACCTGTCTTCAGAGCCCCGCTTTTGGTAAGAAATGCCACGCGTTCAACTGTAGGTGAGGCATAGAAGAAGCTTCCCTTGCCAAAGCTTGCAATGTTGCCCTGTCGGCCGATCACAGCGAAGCTTGCCCTCAAGTTCGGATATAGAGCAGCCACCGCCGCGCTGAGGGCTTGGGTTTCTGACGCTTTCGCCGGCGCTATTGTGGTGCTTCTCACGGAAGCGATGTTCTGGATTAAGTGAACCAGTTCGCCGCGCGTGTTGATGGCAGCTTTGATGTAAGCGTCTACCACCCGCAAGCCGGCTACCTTCTGCTCCATCCGAACATGCGTAAGGCCGGAAACGCGATTCTGATATTGTTCAACCGCGTGCAACGAAGCTCGGGTCGAGGCGCCCACGCCATGGCTGCTCAAGAATCCGCCCACCACCGAGGCAGGTGCCGCCTTCGAGGGTGCAGTGAGAGTCCTGCCGGGTGCAGACTTGTAAATGCGGGCGCGGTTGCCGTCGAATGGGACAGGCTCGTCCTGGGCAGCTGCTGCCGCCGCCATGCCTAGGCTGAGAGCGGCGAAGGTGATAATGAGAAGTTTTCTCATATATGTCTCCTCATGGATTTGCCACTTATGTCAGAACGATCTCCTAGTTTTCGACAGTTCGACGAGCCCGTGGCGGCAACTGTCCCGATGGATGTCAGAATCGTCATCGAGTACCAAGCCTGCACTCGGAGACAGGCGGACATTTTATCCAGTAGGTTCGTTTGCAACCCCCGCCACAGACGGTTGAAATGGGCCGTCCCTAGGGCTTTCCAGGCCAGGTATATTGATGCGAAAGCAGAGATTTGTCAACCTGCATCAGAAATTTGACATCCAGCTTCGTTCAGCGCTCTCGCCATTCTGCAAGCAGAATCATCGCCGGATTGGGGTTCGAGCGCATAGAACCCTTGCTCACGCTTGCGGATCGTAGTGAACGAAGTTTACGCCAGGACCTAAGCCGACCTCGGGGACCTCTCGTTTCGCCAAGGTGACGATCCGCTGGTGAATTTACGGAATGGGCCTCTCTCTGCACACCAGATCTGGCGGTTGCGTGTCTAACGAATGCCGTCGCTCTTTGGCGCTTCGCGAAGGCGTGCAACGGAACTGAGCGTTTCGGTTAGGGACCTCAGGTTTGGTGAGGCAGCTGCTTTCGTCGACTGAGACCTTGTGGGGTTCGCTCCGGTGTTTCCACCGTCACAGTGTAATGTGTCATGGGATACCTCCTTCGGGGCATTATACGCAGCCGGAATCGCGGGGGCGGTTTTAGAATCACCCCCCTGTGGAAATTGAAAATCTGATTCTTTGACAAAGGTAAGTAGCTGCAGAATTTTGACGGCGGGACGGCTCAGATAACCACCTCGACTGCTGCGCCAGACCGTTTCTCGGAGCTTGGAAAACAAATCTCCGACTGCCTGCCGAATGTGAGAGCGGTCATTGACGGAGAAATTTGCTCCCTGGATAGACGTGGCAGACCGCAATTCAAGAATCTGTTGTTCCGCCGTGGCAATCCGCCGTGCTTCTTTGCATTCGATTTGTTGACCTGTGATGGCAAGGATTTGCGAACTGAGCGATTGCTAGACCGCAAGCAAGAACTTCGGCGGCTGCTGGCACGGTCGCCTGTCACTTCTCCGCTGAAATATACCGAGTACATTGATGGCTGCGGGATGGCGATATTTGTGCGCCGGGCTAAACCGGCATGAAGCAGAGAATGCAAAATTCTTACGAGAAAGGACTAGCGATCTACTCGGCCCCGAGTCTTGCGCTGATACCGCGAGGAACTCAGTGAAGCGTAGACAGGGGTATAGGCAGGGTGGGCTATCGAGCTGCGAAAACTTACGACCCGGACGCCGACGCAGTAAATATGTGCGGAAGGCAACATGGACAGGGGCGATAGCGCGAGTCCTTGCCCAGTCCGGCGTAGTCGAAGATCCCAGGCACGCCTAGAAACTTCATGCACGAGAACCGGGAGACCTCGGGGATTCCTGCGAAGGAAACTAGTCGCAGGACGGCGGGCGAAGGCTTAGGCCACACGGCCCGCGCGCACGTCTCCGAGGAGTCACACAGCGGCATAGTACCGATGAATCATTCGAACAAGGACGGAACGCTCGTCGGCGGAGAGTGAGGAGGGAAGGCTGCTGATC
>WNGL01010211.1_pt1 | contig 10853 bp, 12 predicted proteins | sample 5400591 | NCBI WGS metagenome assembly WNGL01 (sample SAMN13153377, study PRJNA577476) | soil metagenome | isolation source: 80 cm soil or saprolite under Garry oak tree replicate 1 | place: USA:California | collected 2016-06-15
TGCTCGACGATACGACCGCCGACATGACCTGGGCGCTGCTCATGGCCGCGGCGCGGCGCGTGACCGAAGCCGAGCGCTGGCTGCGGGCCGGAAACTGGAAGGGTTGGAAGAACGACCAGTTCCTCGGCGTCGACGTGCACCACGCGACGCTCGGCATCATCGGCATGGGCCGCATCGGCCAGGCGATCGCACGGCGCGCGAAAGGGTTCTCGATGCGCGTCCTCTACCACAACCGCAGGCACGTGCCGAAGGCGGTCGAAAAGCAGCTGGGCGCGAAGTACGTGAGCATGGAGAAGCTCCTCAAGGAATCCGATTTCGTCAGCCTCAACATGCCGTATTCGCCGGAAGTCCACCATCTCATCGGCGCCGCGCAGCTCGCGCAGATGAAGCCGACCGCGGTGATCGTCAATGCCGCTCGCGGCGGGATCGTCGACGATGCGGCGCTCGTCCAGGCGCTCAAGGAGCGGCGCATCGCAGCGGCGGGTCTCGACGTGTTCGAAGGCGAACCGAATTTCAATCCGAGGTTCCTGGAGGTGGACAACGTCGCTCTTGTTCCGCATATCGGCAGCGCCACGCGCGCGACGCGCACGGCGATGGCCATGCTCGCGAGCAGGAACCTGGGTGCGGCGCTGTCGGGCAGGCGTCCGCCCAATCTGCTGAACCCGGAAGCCTGGCCGAAGCGGCGCCGCTAGGACGCGCCGTCGCCGCATGTCGCTCAGGAGCCCAGCCCCGAAGCCGGCCTCGCCCGAGGACTTGAGAGGGACCGTTCAGGCTCTCTCCGACGGTACGCTGACCGCTCGCGCCTACTGCGAGTCGTGCCTTGCACACGTCCGCGCGAGCGAACCCAGGCTGAGAGCTTGGATTGCGCTCGACGACGAGCGGGCGCTCACCCTCGCCGCCGCCCGCGACGCCGAGCGCGCGCAGGGCGGGGACACCGGCGCGCTGCACGGCGTTCCGGTCGGGGTGAAGGACGTCTATGACACCGCTGACTTGCCGACCGAGATGGGCTCGCCTGCGTTCATCGGCAATCAGCCCGGAAAAAACGCCGAGCTCGTCGCAAGGATCCTCGCCGCCGGCGGCTACGCGCTCGGCAAGACCGCCACTACGGAATTCGCCTACATGCATCCGGCCGAGACGCGCAATCCCTGGAACACCAGGCACACGCCGGGTGGTTCCTCCTCCGGGTCGGCCGCGGCCGTTGCGGCCGGCCATGTTCCGGTCGCCGTGGGCACGCAGACCAACGGCTCCGTGATCCGGCCCGCGGCGTTTTGCGGAGTGGTCGGCTTCAAGCCGAGCCTGGACAGCCTGCCTATTCAAGGCGCGCTTCCTTTTGCCGAAACCCTGGACCAGGTGGGGGTGTTTGCGCGCACGGTCGCCGACGCCGCGTACTTCGCCGCGAGCCTCGCGGAGTCAGGTACGTTTGCCCCCGAGATCGAGGCGCTCTCGCGTCCGCCGAAAATCGCCGTCTTGCCGCGCTTTCCCTGGAACGCGGCGGAGCCGGGCGCCGCACGGCATCTGCAAGCGAGCTTGAAGCGTCTCGCGGACGCCGGAACGGAATTGAAAACCGTAGCGCTGCCCGATGACTTCGACGAAGCGCATCGGGTGCACCGCACGATCATGCTCTACGAGGGAGCCCGCGAGCACGCTGCCAGGCAGGCGAACCATCGACGCGTCATGAGCGCAGTGCTGAACGCCGCGATCGACGAGGGTCTTGCGATGTCGCACGACGATTATCGCAACGCGCTCGTGAGGCGCGCGGCGCTCGCCGAGCTCGCGCTCGATCTGTTCGAGGACTGCGACGCGCTCGCATCGCTTCCGGCGCCCGGCGCAGCCCCGGAGCGGCTCGACATCACGGGGGATCCGAGCTTTTGCACGCTCTGGACGCTCCTGGGATTCCCGGCCATTACGCTGCCCACCGGTCTGTCCGACGGCGGCCTGCCCTACGGAATGCAACTCGCCGGTTCCGCGGGCGGCGACGATCGGCTCTTGCGCGTCGCTAGCTGGTGCGAAGCGATGATCGGTTTCAACGGTTCTCCCCGGTGAACTGCGGAAATGAGTTCGGTGCGGGTCTTGCACGCTGGCGGCGACTAGGCTTTTCGGCTACCCTACGCGGCTCCGGAGCCGCACCTCGTGAAGAAGAGCACCTTTCCGACGCCGCAGGATGCAGAGGCCGCGTTCTACGAGGCGCTCGAAGCGGGTGAGCTCGAGGCCATGATGGAAGTGTGGGCCGAAGACGAAGAGATCGTGTGCGTGCATCCGGGAGGAGCGAGGCTCGCGGGCTACGATCAAGTGCGCGAGAGCTGGGCGCAGATTTTCGGCTCAGGCCAACGGCTCAAAGTGCACGTTTCCAACCAAGTGGTGCTCTCGGGGATGATGCTCGCGATCCACAGCGTGCACGAGAACATCCTGGTGCAGGGCGAGCCGCGCTCGCGCCCGCCGGTCGCGGCCACCAACGTCTATCTCCGCACCGGCAACGGCTGGCGAATGATCCTGCATCACGGTTCGCCCGCCCCGCAGATGCCCCGCGCTCCCGCCGAGTCGCCGAAAATCCTGCATTGAGTCCAGGCTCCTACCGAGCTCCCTGGTGGCTGCCCGGCGGACACCTGCAAACGCTGTACGGCCCGCTGATCGGCCGTTCGAAGCCTCGTTGGAAGAGGGAACGGTGGGACACGCCCGACGGCGATTTCATCGACGTCGATCGTCTGGCAAGCCCGGCCGATTCTCCGCTCGTTGTGCTGTTTCACGGCCTCGAGGGAAGCTCGAACAGCCACTACGCCAGCGCGCTCGCGCGCGAGCTTACGCACCGCGGTTGGCGCGGCGCAGTGCCGCACTTTCGCGGGTGCTCAGGTGAGCCGAACAGACTACCGCGAGCCTATCACTCGGGTGATGCGGAGGAGATCGGCTGGATCCTGCGGCGCTTGCGCGGCGAATCTTCCGGCGCACCGCTCTTCGCGATGGGCGTGTCGCTGGGCGGCAATGCGCTTCTCAAGTGGCTCGGCGGGGACGCGCGGGCGAAGGACGTGCTCGCCGCGGCGGCCGCGGTATCGGCCCCGGTCGATGTCATGGCGGCAGGCGACGCGCTGGGCCGCGGATTCAACCTCGTCTACACTCGCGCATTTCTCGCCACGCTGAAGAAGAAGAGCGAGGGTAAGCTCGAGCGTTTTCCCGGACTCTTCGACGGCGAGGCGATGCGGCGCGCGCGCACCCTGCGTGAATTCGACGAGGTTGTCACGGCGCCCTTGCATGGATTCCGCGATACAGACGACTACTGGACGCGCGCGAGCGCGAAGCCCCTCCTCGGCCGCATCGCGGTGCCGACCCTTCTCGTGAACGCCCGCAACGATCCCTTTCTCCCGGCGACGGCCTTGCCGCGCCCGGATGAGGTTTCCGTGCACGTGCATTGCGATTTTCCCGGTGAAGGCGGTCACGCCGCATTCGTCAGCGGTCCGTTTCCCGGTAACCTGGAGTGGCTGCCGCGGCGCGTGACTGCTTTCTTCGAGGACGTACTGGCTGGGCGACGCGGCGCTCGATCGCCAGCCCGCGCAAATGAGACAATGTCTATGCACAACGGGATTCATAAATGAGTTTTCCTCCGCCGGAAATCTTCAAGGCCTATGACATCCGCGGCGTCGTCGGCAAATCCCTCACCCGCGAAGGCGTGCGGCTGATCGGGCAGGCGCTCGGAAGCGAGCTGCTCGACCGCAGCCGCGGGGGCGGGCGGCCGGAGATCGCAGTGGGCCGCGACGGTCGGGTCTCCGGACCCGAGCTCGCTAGCGCGTTGATGGAGGGCATTCGCGCAAGCGGCGTGGACGTCGCGGAGATCGGGATGTTCGCAACCCCGGTCGCTTATTTCGCCGCGCACCATCTGGGTTGCGGCAGCGCAGTCGCGGTCACGGGCAGCCATAATCCGCCCGAGTACAACGGATTGAAGATGGTGCTTGCGGGAATCACTCTCGCGGGCGAGGATGTCCAGCGGTTGCGCAAGAGGATCGAGTCCGGCGAGCTTGCTCGCGGAGCGGGGCGACACCGTCGTGCCGACATCCGCGAAGCTTACCTGAATCGCATTGCCTCCGACGTACGGCTCGCGCGCCCGGTGAAAATCGCGGTCGACTGCGGTAACGGCGTCGCCGGCGCCACGGCGGGCGAGCTCTACCGCCGGCTCGGCGGCGAAGTGCTGGAGCTCTACTGCGAGGTCGATGGCCGCTTTCCCAATCATCATCCCGATCCTTCCCACCCGGAGAACCTCAAGGACCTGATTTCCCTGGTGCAAAGGGAGCACTGTGAGCTCGGGCTCGCTTTCGACGGCGACGGCGACCGGCTGGGCGTGGTGACCGCCGAGGGAAAGATCATTTTTCCGGACCGGCAGCTGATGCTGTTCGCGAAGGATGTCCTTTCGCGCCGACCCGGCGCCGAGATCATCTACGACGTAAAGAGCACGCGCAACCTCGCGCCCTGGATCCGCGAACACGGCGGCGTGCCGAGCCTGTGGAAGACCGGCCATTCGCTCATCAAGGCGAGGATGCGCGAGCGCGGCGCGGCGCTCGCGGGCGAGATGAGCGGCCACACTTTCTTCGTCGAACGCTGGTATGGGTTCGACGACGCCCAATACGCCGGGGCGCGCTTGCTGGAGATCCTGAGCAAGACGCCCGACGCCACCGCGACGCTCAATGCACTTCCCGATTCGATGAGCACTCCTGAATTACATTTGAAACTCGCCGAGGGCGAACCGCACCGCTTGATCGAAACTCTGGGGAAGAGCGCTTCATTCCCGGGTGCGACCGAGGTGATCAGGCTGGACGGGCTACGGGTCGAGTACCCCGATGGGTTCGGGCTCGCCCGGGCGTCCAACACGACGCCGGTGATCGTGTTGCGTTTCGAAGCCGAGGACGAGGCGGGCCTTGATCGCATCAAATCTGAATTCCGGCGGGTTCTGCTTTCGGCCAAACCGGATGCGAAATTGCCGTTCTAGGAGGCATCTTGACCCGCGTACCGCTGATCGAAGAGGAAGAACACCCCGAGCTGGCCGGGCTGATCGCGACCATCAAGTCCGAGCGCGGAGGCAGGCTGCTGCACCTCTATCGCGCGCTGCTGAACAGCCCGCCGGTGGCCGAAGGCTGGCTCAAGCTTTTCACCGCGATCCGCCAAAAAGGGAAACTCGGCGGGCGTCATCGCGAGCTGGCCATTCTGCGCGTGGCCCTTCTGAACGGCGCCGAATACGAATACCGCGCGCACGTGCCCTTCGCGCTGAAGGAGGGCACGAGCCAGGAGCAAATCGATGCGCTTCCCGGCTGGCAGGTTTCGAAGCGCTTCGACGATCGCGAGCGCGCGGTGCTCGCCTATACCGACTGCATGACCCGCGCGATCCGGGTACCCGATCCGATTTTCGCCGAAGTGCGGCGGCACTTCGACGACCGGGAAACGGTCGAACTCACCGCGACGATCGCCGGGTACAACCTGGTGTCGCGCTTCCTGGTGGCGATGCAGATCGATTAGGGGAACCTGTGCTCCTCGAACGGCGGCTCAAGCAAAGTCCGGCGGTATCAAATCCAGCCGGTCGGTGAAGATCGCGTCGATGCCCCAGGAAAACAAGCGCCGCGCGATCGCTGGTTCATTGACCGTGTAACAAAGCAGCCAATAGCCGGCGCCGCGGACTTCATCGGCTTGCGCCTCGGTCAGATACTTGGAGTTGCAATGCACGGACACACAGCCGAGCGCCCGCGCAGCTTCATCCCAACCCGACGTGAGACGGTCGGTAAGATATCCGCGATCGAGATCCGGCGCGGCAGCGCGCGCCGCATCGAGCGAGAGCGGCTCGAAGGACGAGAGCAGGGGTGCGGGGGGAGCGCTCCATAACTCCAAAGCGAGCTTCGCGACCGCCGCGGCGGTTTCACGCTCGAACCCTCGCGCCGGCTTGATCTCGACATTGGCCCAGAGGCGGAGCTGGGCGCACAGCTTCCCGGCCTCCTCGAACGACGGCACGCGCTCACCTCGGTATTCCGGGCTGAACCAGGCGCCGGCGTCCAGGCTCGCGAGCCTTGCGTAGGGCGTCGCGGCGACGCTGCCCCGTCCGCTCGTCGTGCGATCCAAGGTTTCGTCATGGATCAGCAAGGGGACTTTGTCCGCCGAGAGCATTACGTCGAACTCTACGCCGCCAAATCCCATTGCGGCGGCCTTGCGAATACCCGCCAACGTATTCTCGGGGGCGAGCGTGCCGGCGCCGCGATGGCCCACTACTCGCGGATGAGGCCAGGGTCGATGCATGCGTCGGGTCGCAGCGGAGGTAAAGTCGGGACTACCGCCATTATAGACAGCCGAATGAGCCGCAATTTCCGGGGCGCGGGGGCGAAAAAAAACGGGGGAAGGGAGGGTTTCCCCCGTTTAGCCGCCGTTTGCTGGGCCGGCGGGTAACCTGAACGCCCGGCAGAAGCTGGTCGCCGGGCGCCATGAACACTATGACGGCATCATATCACCTGACTCGCCGCGGAACAATTGAAAATCGATCCTTCGTGACTTTTTCACGAATCTCTGGAGCTTCCGGCGCGCACGCTCCCCCGATGCTAGTATCTGTCCGGTTTTTTCTCGCAATTTTGCGCATGGGCACAGCCCCCTTTCCGCTGCTTCGCATGCTGGCTGACGGCAGGTTTCACTCCGGCGAGCGGCTCGGCCGGGCTCTGGGTCTTTCCCGCGCCGGAGTATGGAACCTCGTCAGGCGGATCGAAGCACTGGGCCTGCGCGTATTCAGGGTACGCGGCCGCGGTTACCGGCTGGCCGAGGCTCTCGACCTGTTCCAGGTGGACGGACTCGCGGCGGGATTGAAGAAGGTCTCGCCAGAGCTTCGCGTCGAGGTGCTCGACGAATGCCCGTCCACCAATACCGTTCTTGTCCAGCGTGCCGCCGCGGGCGCGCCGCACGGCACGGTGCTCGCTTGTGAACACCAGAGCGCTGGGCGCGGTCGGCGCGGACATTCGTGGGTCTCCGTGGTCGGAGGAAGCCTGGCTTTCTCCATTCTATGGCGTTTTCCCCGCGGCGCCGGAGCGCTTGGGGGCTTGGGCCTCGCCGTGGGGGTAGGCGCCGCGAAGGCGCTCGAGCGCCTGGGTACGCATGGCGTGGAAGTCAAATGGCCGAATGACCTGTATTGTGAAGGGCGCAAGCTCGGCGGGATTTTGATCGAGAGCTCCGGCGACATCCTGGGTCCGAGCGCCGTGATCGTGGGAGTCGGTATCAACGTGCGTCTCGGCGCCCAGGCGCGCGAGCGGATCGGCGGGCCGGCAACCGACATCGCGAGCCACAGCGAAGCAGTGCCGTCGCGGACCACCGTGCTCGTCGCGGCGCTCGAATCCATCGCCGGGGTTCTCGCGCGGTTTTCCCGCGAAGGCTTCGGGCCGTTCCGGGAGGAGTGGCTGCAACGCCACGCCTGGAAGGGGAGGCGAGTCGCCCTGTCGCAAGGCGGCCGGCGCGTGGCCGAAGGCAAGGTCGTCGGGGTCGCGGAGGACGGCGCGCTCATGCTTGCCTCGGTCGAGGGAATAGAGCGTTTTCACAGCGGTGAGCTCTCGCTCAGGCCGGGATGATCCTCGCGGTCGACTGCGGCAATTCGCGGCTGAAATGGGGGCTGCACGAGAACGGGGGCTGGCGCAAAGCCGGCACGGTGCCTGTCTCGGAGCTCGCTCGCCTGGAGAAGAGCTGGAGGAGATTCATGCCCGCCGACAAGGTCGTCGTCGCGAACGTCGCAGGGCGGTCAGTGCGCAAGAGGCTGGAGACCCTATTCGCCCGACGATCCATGGTCCCCGCCTGGGTAAAGGCGAAGCGGCACGAGTGCGGGGTGACGAACGGCTACGGGCGGCCGGACCAGCTCGGCCCTGATCGCTGGGCCGCGCTGATCGGAGCCTGGTCGATTCTCCGCGGGCCGTGCCTCGTGGTCACCGCGGGCACTGCAACCACGGTGGATGTCTTGAGGGGCGACGGCAGGTTCGTCGGCGGGGTGATTCTTCCCGGCCTCGATCTCATGAAACGCTCGCTTGCCCGCAACACCGCGGAACTTCCGCTCGCAAGAGGGCGTTTCTCCGCCGAGCCTCGAAATACTGCGGATGCCATCGAGACCGGCTGCCTTCTCGCACAAGCCGGGGCGATAGAGCGCGCTTTCGCGACGATGGAACATGGAGCGGCATGCGTGCTGGCGGGTGGCGCTGCCCCCCGGATCGCCCGGCACCTCGGCATTCCCGTGCGGCTCGTGGATAATCTGGTGCTGGAAGGTCTGGTCCGAATTGCACAGGACGCGGTGAAATGATCCACGGGAAATCGTGAAAACCGTAACCTTCGTGCTGTTGTTCGCTAACCTCGGTTTTTTCGCCTGGATCTATTTTGGCGCCGGTCGTGCATCGGACGAGCCGCAGCTGATGGAGCAGCAGCTCAACCCGCAGGCGATCCGATTGCTCCGGCCCGAACAGGTTGCGGCGCTGGCCGCTGAACGTACGAAGCAGACCGCGGAGCGCCCTAAATCGCTTCCCAAGGCGACCCTCGCCGCGTGCCTCGAGCTCGGTGCGTTCAACCCGGGTGACGCGGCGCGCGTGCAACAGGCACTCGAGCCCCTCGCCCTAGGGTCGAGACTCTCCCAGCGGCGCGTGGACGAGGTCGCGAGCTACTGGGTCTTCATGCCGCCTCAACGCAACCGACAGGCGGCAAACCAGAAAGCCGCCGAGCTCAAGAAGCTCGGCGTCGAAGACTTCTACATCGTGCAGGAAGATTCCAAGTTCCGATTTGCGATTTCTCTGGGCGTGTTCAAAACCGAGGAGGCAGCGCGGTCGCGGCTCGCAGAGTTGCGCAAAAAGGGCGTTCGAACGGCCCGGGTCGATCCTAGGGAAACATCCGTGCAGAAAGTCTATTTTTCCGTTCGTGAGGTCCCCGAGGCGCTGCTCTCGAGACTGAAGGACTTGCGCCAGAGCTTCGCGGGCAGCGAGCTGAAGGACTGCCCACCGGAGGAAAAGCGCAAAGGGAATTGAGGAGGGGGTAACGGGGGAGCCCTTAGGTTCCCCTGTTCGTATTCGGAGCACCGAGAATCTTCTTCAGCAGCGCGGTCGTGGAGCGCTGGTGCCTGAAGGGGATCGAATGCAAGCTTCCGCCCCAGCCCCGCACTTCGGCGGCTCCGACCATCGCTTCGGGCCTCCAGTCGCCGCCCTTGGCGAGCACCTCGGGCTGGGAGGCAAGTATCAGCGCGAGCGGGGTGTCCTCGTCGAACCACGTCACGAGATGGACGGATTCAAGGGCCGCTACCACCGCCATGCGGTCGGCGAGCGGGTTGAACGGGCGCTCCTCGCCTTTGCCGAGACGCTTCGCCGACGCGTCGCTGTTGATCGCGACTAGAAGCGTCGCCCCCAGGGAGCCCGCCTCGGCGAGATACGTGACGTGCCCGCGATGCAGGATGTCGAACACGCCGTTGGTGAATACCAGGGGCCGCGCACGGGAGCCGAGCCGCGCCGCAAGCTGTTGCGGCGGGCAGATCTTCTGCTCGAAAGGGACCTCCATCTCGCCTATTTTGACAGAACGACCCGCCGGCTGTAACTTAAGCTGACCTCATCTACAGGTCCCCGCCGATGCGTATTCTCCTCGGACTGTTGCTTGCCGCTTCTATCTCCGCGCCAGCGCTCGCCGCGTGCCCGCCGCTGCTCAACCATACCCTTTCGAGCCTGACCGATCAGGCCACGCCGCTGTGTCAATTCGAGGGCAAGGTGCTGCTCGTGGTGAATACCGCGAGTCAATGCGGGTACACGCCCCAGTACGAAGGACTGGAGGCGCTGTACCGCCGCTACCGCGAAAAGGGCCTTGTCGTGCTGGGCTTCCCCGCCAACGATTTCGGCGGCCAGGAATCGGGGGGCAACCGCGACATCGCGAAGTTTTGCGAGGCCAACTACGGCGTGAGCTTTCCGATGTTCGCGAAGTCCGGCGTGTCGGCGGGCAACGCCAACCCCTTGTACGCGACGCTTGCCGCGAAGACCGGCGAGCGCCCCCGGTGGAACTTCCACAAATACCTGATCGACCGTTCGGGGGAGAGAGTGCTGTCTTTCGGCAGCGGAGTGACGCCCGGCGACCGCAAGCTCGTCGGAGAGATCGAGCGGATGCTCGCAGGGTCCGAACGCAAACCCTAGACGCGGCTTCGGACCCGTCCCTATTTCTTGGCGGGCGGAACGACGTACTCGAAGACGCGGACGACTTTTTGCACCCCTCCGGTGCCGCGCGCGACCTCGGTCGCGGCGTCCGCTTCTTCGCGCGTGACCAATCCGAGCAAGAACACGACCCCTGCCTCGGTCACGACCTTGACATCGGTGGGCCGAATCTTCCCGTTTCCGAGAAAATTGCCTTTGACCTTGCTGGTGATGTAGGCATCGTTGCTGCGGGAGGCGGCCGAGCTCGCGCCGGCGATCTGCAGCTCGTTGACCACGGTCTTCACCTGCGGTATTTCGCTCACGATTTTTTCCGCATCCGCTTTTGCCTGCGCCGTGGGCACTTCGCCGGTGAGCAGCACCGTGTAGTTATAGCTGGTGAAGTTGACGTGCCCCTGGCCCTTGAGCGCCTCGCCGACGCGGCTGCCTGCGGTGAATTCAATCCGCTGATCGGTGAACATCACTTCCGTCTGGCGACGGTCGGCGGCGAGGACCACCCCCGTAGCCACCCCGCCGACGATGAGCGCGTCGACGCAAGCCTGGAGCGCCGTGGCCGAAACCAAAAGCAGCGCCACCGCCGCGCATCGCCTTGCTGCGGGACCGCTTTTCATTCAGCCCCCAACAACATGCAATCGATACCGTCGCACAGACAATGCAGGGTGAGAAGATGCACTTCCTGAATGCGTGCAGTTTGCGAGT
>WNGL01011240.1_pt1 | contig 10853 bp, 9 predicted proteins | sample 5400591 | NCBI WGS metagenome assembly WNGL01 (sample SAMN13153377, study PRJNA577476) | soil metagenome | isolation source: 80 cm soil or saprolite under Garry oak tree replicate 1 | place: USA:California | collected 2016-06-15
TATGCGGCGTTCTCATATCTGTATCCAGAAATGTGAGGCGATGCTTGACTCATCGGTCAGAAGTGGCTCACGTTTTCGGGTGAGCGCGAACGAGACTGGAGGAAGTGAGTCCATTAAAAAGCTTCGCCACAAGATAGAGCGCCACAAACAATATGGACATACTCGTGAACGCGAGAAAAGCGTCGCTTACACCGCTCCTGTATTTTCCCAGAAGAACACAACCTACACTCACAAACAAGATGTTCGTCGCCGAGTAACGACGTCGCGAATAGAAGTCTATGAGTCGCTGGTGGAACTTTGCGGCCAATACGGCCATCAGTAAACCTAGAACGACCACACCCGCCCTTCCGAAGGACAAATAGCACTCCGCGATCATCGATAACCCTCCGAACGGCGCTACGGTGCTAGCAATGTCCAAGAATTGTGCGGCTGCGGCAGGGAATACTGCATTGCCCAACTTAGCGAAGGGCACCGCATTGAGCACTGTTACGGCAAACTGACTTCCGTAGGTGACACCTCGTTGCTCCACGACTGGATACGAATACAGGGACGTCGCGCCGATTGCAACAAACTCGCCAAACTGTGGCGCAAGAGACCCCTCCAATACAGAATCTGTAATGGTTACATCGTCACCTATTACCCGCTCGCGAAGCGAATACTGCAAGCCAAAGAACACCAGAACTACTGCCAAAACGCCGGTACGGGACAGCCACGATAGACGCTTGCCTGGAACCGTACAATCGCCACATGATGATCACAATTAGCACCGGTAAAAAGAATTGACGCCGGCTGGTGAGAAAAATCTCATAGAGGAGCGGCAATGCGGCCACAAGAATCATCGCCACCAGAAGTTTTTGACCTCGAACGTAGAGTACAACCCCAAAGCAGGTCAATACCGGCAACAGACCAATGCCGTAACTGAAGACTCGCAGCCCTTCATAGTCGCCCCCAACGTATTCATCGAGCCGTCGCAGGCCTTCCCCCTGTGACACACTTACGATTCCGAACGCAAGAATTAGAAACGCCAAACACGCGGCACATACCTTCAGCACTCTGGATAAACGCGGCCGCGAAAGTCGACGCAGAACAATCAACTTGTGCTGCTCCAATGCATTCGCGAATGATCGGCTACCGTGCAGGGAGCCAATTGCTGAAGCGACAGCGAAAGACAAGAAGAAAGCAGTCAATGTAAGGACATGAGAAAAGACCGTGTCCGCGTTCGCAAATTCGCCAAATATAGACTGTGCGGATTGAATTGCAGCCACTTCGAAATTTCCGTAGAAAAGTGCCGGGCCTGGTAACTCATAAGCACCAACAAGCAAAACAAGTATCAGACCCGGATAGTTTCGAGCTTGGTACAAGAACTTGATCAGGAGACCCCAAGTTAGGCACAAGAAAGAGAATGCAATCATCAAAACCTCTTGTGGCCAGTAAGTACTCTGCTGCCGAGAAAGAGAATAACGTCGGAGCGAAGTAACGTCGGCCTGTCAAACATGGATCAAGCCCTGCGGCAGAAATTGCGACAACGGCTCCAGCACGGCCAGCAGTTCCCGCCAAACCTGATCGGTACTAATGGCCGTGAGGCAACGCATGCCCTCGGCTTTGCATTCCACGAGCATGCATCCGGCGCAATCGGTTTCGTGGCGGAGGATGCGGTGACCGGAACCCATGGGTTCCCACAGGCCCGGAAAATCTCTGGCGCTGAATATCGCCACGCAGGGCGTACCGACGGAAGCAGCAAGATGCATGATGCCAGTGTCGTTGCCAAGATAGGCGTCACACTGCTCTAAGATGGCCGCGGAGCCGGGAATTGAGAGCTCGCCGGCCAAGTTAATCGCGCGTGGGCCGACCTTGTCGGCGAGCGTGCGGCAATAATCCGATTCATCGGCTCCGCCCAGGAATACGACAGCCGCTGAGGGAAACCGCTGCTGCATGAGCTGCAATACTTCCACATAGCGTTCGCCCGGCCATACTTTGGCCGGCATCTTCGACCCGGCGCCCACGGCAAGTACGGGTCGGTGCCCGGGGATACCCCGCGCGGCGAGTAAGCTGCGCGCGCGATGGCGTTCGTCTTCCGCGAGCGACAACCGGAATTCGTTCGGTCGCGCGCCACCGAGGCACGTCTGTGCCATCGTGAGCAGACGCATCCACTCCGGCTCAAGACGTGGCAGCGGGATGACCCGGCGAGGCCGATTTAGGGAGCCCGACCAGACCCCGTCAACCTGCGGGATCCCAAGCAGAGCGCGAAAAACGATGTAGTCACGCAGCCTTTGCAGCCGATTGCGGTGCGGCGAAAGACTGATTACGCGAGCGACCCTGAGACCCCGGATATTCCGGGCCAGTTGCAGGCGCTCGCGCAGGGCCTCGAGCGGTGGAAGGTCGGCGTCATAGGTGATGACACCGTCGACCCATCCAGTCTTGCTGACGACATCCCATGCGGACACCATGGTTCTTAGCGTTCCATGACGGTCGGTCAGCAACAGTAACCGCTGTCCCGGCAAATTCCGGTGCAAGTGCGCCAGTGCCGGCAGCGCCACTAGCGTGTCCCCTAACTGACCGATGCGAAAAACAAGGATGGGCGGACGCGGGAGCATCCATTGCTGCTCCGATGCTGCCATCGAACGATCGATCAGTGCGAGTGCCCAGCTCCGCAAACCTCTACCTTGTGCTTTCCCACGCATTGTGTCAGCCAGCCAATCGCGCACGGGCACTGAAAACCCGGTCTTGCGACGACCGAGGACCGCGGGTGGCAGTGGCACTTGGGGGATGCGCGCAAATTCTTTCTTGCCGACCGGGTTTTTCAAGCTGCGTAACGGTGCCAATGTTCGCAGCAACTCGATATCGAGCAGCGGGACCCTAACCTCCAGTGAGTGGGCCATGCTGGCCCAGTCGGCATCGCGCAACAGTTGGCTGCGCATGTACCAAGTTGCCTCCAGCAGGGAGACTTTGAGATTTGGCCGCTTGACTTTTCCGGCGAGCGTGTCGAGCTGCGGAATCGTTGCGAGCTTTTCGAGTGCCTCGCGCGCCAACGAAGCATCCATGACATCTTCGATCTCCCACGGCATGAAGAGGCCGCGACGGAGCAGATAGCTGCCGCCGTAACTCGCACCGTACTCAAGGAGGCTGGCGTATTTCGGTGAAGTCAGCATCTTCAGAATGGGCGCCGACAGCGTGCGCAGACCCCTGCCGCGTCGCTGTAATACCCCGGGTAGAGTTCCGACTGCGTGAACCAGTTTTGGGATCTGCCTGAACGAGGGATAGCCACCGAACAACTCATCGCCGCCAAGCCCGGAAATCGCGACCTTGAGGCCGCTCTCTGCTGCCGTCTTGCTGACGAAATACATGTTGACGCCGTCAATGGAGGGCTGATCCATCGCCGCGAGCAATGCATCCCGCTCTGCCAGGAATTTGTCTTTGTCGATCCAGCGCGTCACATGCTGGGTGCAGTATTGCCGTGCCACCGCTTCCGCCAATGGAACCTCGTCATGCTCGTGGCCCTGGTATTCGCGGAAGCCGAGTGTGAAGGTCCGCAAGTCCGTCTGCTGCTCCGCTGCCAAGGCGGTGAGCGTCGTCGAGTCCAGGCCGGCAGAAAGGAATACTCCGACCGGTACGTCTGCTATGAGGTGATGCCTGACACTATCCAGAACGGCGGATCGCAGCGCCTCGTGTGCTTCCGCCGGGGTGAGCATTGCCGGCTGTTGCTCGGCTCCAGCAAGAATCTGGGCAATGTCGAAAAAGGGTTTTGGCTCCCCCAGCCCGCGTCTGGTCACCCAAAGCGCAGTGCCCGCCGGAAGCGCGAATACATCCTGATAGAGCGTGTAGGGCTCCGGCACGAACCCCCATAACAGAAACCCGGCGTAACCGGCCGCTTCGGACGAACGCCCAAGCCCGCCGTGAGCGAGCAGTGCTTTGACTTGGGAGGCGAAGAAGAACTGTTGGCCGCTACTATGGTAGTAGAGCGGTTTGATGCCGAAGGGGTCGCGCGCGAGGAAGAGAGCCTGCCGGGACCCGTCCCAAATCGCAAAGGCGTACATGCCGCGCAAGCGGTGCACCATGTCTTCACCGTGTTCAGCGTACAAATGCAGAAGAACCTCGGTATCGCTTTGCGAGCGGAACACGTGGCCCTTTGCTTCGAGCCCGGCCCGAAGTTCGCGATGGTTGTAGATTTCGCCGTTGAAGGTAACTTGCAGGCGGCCATCTTCGGATGCCATCGGTTGGGCGCCCATTTCCGACAAGTCGATGATCGCCAGCCGCCGATTGGCCAGACCAACTCGGCGATCGCTCGAAATCCACAGACCTGCGCCATCGGGACCGCGGCGAACCATATGGTCGCGGATTCTGACCAGCGCCGCGGCATCGACAGGTGATGCTTCCGACCGGTATGAAAAGATTCCAGCGATTCCGCACATATCAGTAACTCAGGCGCGCCTTTCGCGTCACGCTGACCAGTAGCTTGTGGTCGATCCGCTTGTTCGATCTCCAAGTCGGGATGGGACTTGAGGTACAAAAGGCCGGGTTTTGCGGTTGTCAGCCGCCCCTAGGACCATCGCCAAACGCCCGAGAAAGAAACAATGTTGCAATTTGATCTAGACAATTTGGTTTAATGAATTCAAATTGATCTTATCAGTTTGCGAAGTCGCCCCTTAACATTGCGTCCTTGAAGAAAAAGATCTGGAAAGTGTCTTAGCAAAATATCCCTTGCGATTGTTTGCAAACTTATTCCAGATCTTGCTAAGAAAATTAGAGCTGCAAGAAAACCCGACCGTTTCTGTGACAGAAACGCATGGCGTGCCGTTGTAGTCTTAATTTGCTTGTTGGCCAATTCAAGCAGCTTTTTTCCATGATCGCCTGAAACCCATCCGCGTTGGATGGCGGTCCCAATGTCTCTTGAGAAGTTCCGCAAGCAACGCAGATATCGGTCCAGATGTACAAGTTCGATTTGACAAACTATGGATCCTTCCGAAGAAGAGCTGAGTCGAGCATCTAGATTCGATAAATTTTCAAAATGCTTTCGATATGACGCAAGCTGGTCGGATATCACGAATACGCCTGCACGTAGCGAGGCGCGAAACTGAAGGAGTACGTCTTCGTTTATCGCGTCTTCAACGAATGGGCCAAAGTCGTCATACACGCGTTTGCTGAATGCATGTGTTACGCCTTCAATAGGAATGTTTCCGTTAATTCGCAAAGTCGGTGTGGCCCAGTGATATCCCTCGAAAAACGCCTTCACGCCAGTGATACGTCCTGCCGTATCAATCAGTTTATAGCCTGAAAAAATCGACATTACCTTCCGGCCTTCGCGGTCCCAGACGTCGACCAATTCGGCGGTGCGTTGCGGGAAAGATATGTCGTCCCCTGCGGCCACCACGATGAATTCACCTCGACATTTTTCCATTACCACCTTAAAGTGGCCTGCAAGTCCCAAGTTTGTCGGATTACTATTGAGTTCCACCTCGTGTTGTCCCGAGTAACGTTGCGCTTCCTCGCGCATGATTTCGAATGTGCGGTCCGCGGAATAATCATCCGAAAGAATTATTTGCAGCGGCGAGTAGGTCTGTGCTAGCGCGGCCTGAACCGCTTCGCGTACGAATGCCTCCTGGTTGAAAGCAAACAGGGCGAAAGTAACCAACGGGCGTTCTTTCTCAGTCACGCCAACCCCTGATTCTCTTGAATGACCATCGGTAGATGGCGCCTATCCGCGCCATTGGCCCGCGCAGGTCACTCATATGCGATAGCCGGCCCAAGGCGAACAGTCCAAATACCACTGTCATCACACATCCGGCCAGCACACCCCAGCGGGTCATACTTGCCAACAAGCCTACGCCGATACACGTAGCAAAGGTTGCTGCCAGAAAACGAACGACCGCGCTCGACCATTGAAAGCCTATCCGCCGCCTTGCGAGCATGTGAACGAGCGGCAAGTAGAAGAGGTAGCACGCCAGGAAAGATATGCCGGTGACTTGCAGACCCATTACTGGAGTGAACCCTGCAATTAGTGCCCCCATGAGAAGCACTGCAGACGTTTCAGTCCAAAAATACGTTTTTCCATCACCGGCGGCTAGGATGACATACCCCAACGGCCAGCTTGCCACCTTAAGCGCATCCCCCAGAATTTGCCAACGCAGCACCTCCACTGCTGGGACAAAGGCGGCCGAGTACAGTAATTGAATCACCCAGGGCGCAAGCCCCATCATCGCGATGAGCGCCGGTGCGCTCAGCAGCAGCGCAATCTCTGTCTGCTCATTTACGAGGCACGCAGCGGCTTTGTGATCATGGATGACGCCTGTTAGCCGCGGGTAGTAATCCGCCCCCATGGCACCGAGCACAAAACCGATGTACTGAATCGAGATCATCCATGCTGCTTGAAAGTGGCCGAGAGCTTCTGAACCTAGCGCATTGCCTACCTCCACACGTATCCAAAGCTGAATCAATGACCCTGCCAGCCCGGCGCCCATGAAAGCGATACCAACCTGCAGAAGTGATTTCCACTTGCGTGCCAGTTCCAGTATCGATATGTTGTCCGTTCCGGCCTTCGGCAGTCGCGATACGTACACATGGCCCAATACGAAGCTCACTAGCGGGCCAACCAATACGTATGCCACCAATCCCGCATTGCCCCACTGCCACAACAGCGCGATGCCGAACCCCGTGTTAAGGAAAGTACCGTACACGCTGAGGCGGGCCAAATCGCCAACGTGGCGCATGCCCTGAATCAGTGCGCTTTGGGACGCGCTGGCCACGGAGAGGGCCACTCCCAGCGACAGCCAGCCAACGATGCCCGCATGTTCCGCGCTGCCCAGCACACCCACGGCAAGTATTTCGCGCAATGACCAAAGGGCGAAGGCACCCGCGCAGGCAAGCAGCAGCGCACCCCAGAACATGGCCCGTCGCATCACCGCAAGCGCTCGGGTATCTTCGTTACCGTTGGCCTCTGCAATCTGCTGTGTGCCAACGGTGCCCAAACCCATGGTCCCTACTGTAGCTGCGGTGGATATGAGTCCGGTGTATAGACTAACCAAGCCCACTCCAGCTGGGCCAAGCAATACTGCTAGCACCTTGGTTCGGAGCAGTCCGAGCAAAATATTAATGACTGACGCCCCACCGATGATTGAGGAGCTTCGCAGGATGCGGCGATAGGATGCGGTTTGGTCAGTCATTGCTCATACCAATACTCTGAGCGCTGCGATCACTTCATCAACGGCAGCACTACGAAGCTGTGGTCCCATAGGCAAACTTAGTAACTGTTTTGCCATACGTTCTACGATGGAAAAATGGTCCTCAACATACCCCAGATGGGCATACGCCTGCTGCAAGTGCGGTGGAATCGGGTAGTGGATCAATGTGCCTATGCCGCCTTCGCTTAGTGATTTTTGCAAAACATCCCGCTGCGGATGTTGCACCACGTAGAGGTGCCAAGCGGGTTCGGCCCACGAGGGGACGGTGGGAAGCAGCAAGCCGGTGTCTGCTAGCGCAGCGGTGTAGCGCAAGGCAATCTCTGCCCGCCGCCCATTCCATGCATCCAGCACCTTGAGCTTGACGCGTAGTACGGCTGCCTGAATGGGATCGAGGCGGGTGTTGTAGCCCTGCACTTCGTTGACGTATTTCATTCGCGAACCGTAGTTGCGCAGCACGCGCAGGCGGTCGGCGACGTCCAGATTGTTGGTGGTAACCGCTCCACCATCACCTATCGCGCCAAGATTTTTGCTGGGGTAGAAACTCCATGCGACAGCATCGCCGTGGCCACCTATCTGTCTTCCTTTGTATTTCGCTCCGTGCGCCTGCGCCGCGTCCTCCAGCACCTTCAGACCGTGCTTGCGGGCAATGCCCAGGATCGGGTCCAGGTCGGCAGGTTGTCCGTATAAATGTACCGGCAGAATGACTTTGGTGAGCGGCGTGATGGCCGCTTCAATTCGTGCCGGGTCGAGGTTGTACGTACCTGCGTCCGGCTCGACTGGCACTGGGGTGGCGCCGCAGTGGGTGACAGCAAGCCAAGTGGCGATATAGGTATTCGATGGGACGATAACTTCATCTCCGGAGCCAACATCCATAGCACGAAGGGCCAGATGCAGCGCATCCAGTCCATTTGCCAAACCGACGCATTGCTTCGCGCCGGTGTATGCCGCAAACTCGTTTTCGAATGACGCGACTTCTTCTCCCAAGACATACTGGCCGCTATAAATTACACGCTGTATGGCGGAATTTATTTCGCTGGCAAGCTCAAGATAAGCTGCTTTGACATCCAGAAACGGAATACTCATAGCCGCATCGCGTCCAGATACTCATCGTAGCTGCGATAGTAAGCATTCTCTCTAAATTCCTCTGAGGCAAGCACCAAACATACTGCGCCGGACGAGAAATTCTCCAACTCGCGCCACGTTGCAGGCGGAATAAGAACCGCCTGGTAGGCTCGATTCAGATGAAACTTTTTGCGTGCCTTGCCGTCATCCAGCACCAGGTCGAAGCTGCCCATGACGGCGACAACCAGCTGGTAACAGGTTTTGAGCGCGTGCCCTGCGCGTGCTTCGCCCCCGGGAACATCGTAGAGATAAAAAACACGCTTGATATCGAACGGAATGTGTTTTCCAGATTCGATAAAGGTTAGGTTGCCCCGTGGATCTTTGATTTTTGGAAGATCTATAATTCTGCAATTCTCAACGGACATTTGTCTCCACCGCTTCAATATCCTTCAACGTGGCGATCGACTGCCTCAATATCGCCCCTTCTAATGTCACAAGGTATTCGTTGCTTCGCAGCCCATTAGAGACCAGTACAACATCGCACCCCAGAACTTTTGCGGCCTCCCAATCGACCTCGGTATCTCCAATCCAAACGGCATCTTTTGCGATCTTCCTATCCGGGTATGCTTTCAAGACCGCGTCAGCCTTGCCAGTTCCGCCAGCAGAATGATCACAAACCAGCACCGCTTCTAAGAATGGGCGCAGGCTCAACTCTCTTAGTTGCTTATCTAAAGCTTGCGCATTTTTCCGCATGGTAACCAAAATAGTCTTTACTCCCTGCCTTTTCCAGCTGCTTAGACATTCAATCGCGCCTTCTTGTAGCTTATCAAGCTGCAGTGCATCGGGAGACTCAATCAACTCCAACCATCCGGCAAGAAAAGCATCATAGACTTTCTCGGCTCCCGACATGCTCAGCAGTTCCTTGCGATTGCATCTAGCTCGTTTCATCTTCCAATACTCATCAATGCCAATAGGCTCCACCCCTAATCGCTTGAGAATGGTTCGATAACAAAAATAGTGCCTTTCTTTGCTATCCAGTAATGGGCCATCCAAATCCACGAAGATTTGTTTGATACAACTCATGCTTTACATACGGCATATATCTCGGCCGCGTATCTGGGAAAGTCTTTGCCCAATTCATAAAACCCCTGAATCATTTCCTCTGTCCAGTGCTCCTGTATTTGCGCATTGGATAGTGGCTTGAAATAGACGCCGCCCATCTCAAGAACTTTTAATCCACTCGTTTCAATGTCTGCCCTGAACGTATCCGGGGTATAAACTCTACGGTGACCTAAGGCATGGTCACGCGAATTCAATTGGCACGGATCATCCAACAACCCCATCTTTACGGCGACCAACCGATGAATAGAGTTCCCATTTGGCACGCCAAGAAACAATCTCCCCTCTGGCGCCAGCCAATTTTTCACCCGATTTAACAAACCTACCGGATTATCAACGTGCTCCAAAATGTGCTCCAGAATGATCGAGTCGAAGGGGTGGCCTGGTTGAAAATCATCAAAGAGGGCATTCACCTTTATGAGATTCCGTCGCTCAGGGATTTGGGCCAACAGATTAGCAGCTGCCTCAACAATCGTCAGTTGTTCAAAATCGTTTACCAGAAATTGCGTCATTGCTCCTTCTGCCGGCCCTAACTCGAGTCCTCTTGTACCAACCAATTTGGGCTTAATAGTCTCATAACGGAACCGAACTAGGCGCTTGTCAAAGTCCAATTGCTCCTTTAAATACCACTCGGATAGGGACTCAAGCCTTTCATGCTCATTGCCGTGCATTTCCTGTTCTCCCGAAGGCGCTCACCTCTGCTGCGAGCCCATCTTCCAAACTGGTCATCGGCCAAGTTCCAAGCGATTTTCCCATCAGCCTGTTATCAAAACGCAACGAACCGCCACTCGGTTTATTAAGCAAAAAGTCAATTTCTTTGTCACGCCCGGTCAAGCGAATTAATAACTGCACAACCTCCTTCAGCGTCACAGACTCCCCACGGACAATATTAAGCGGGCCTACATTTCCTTTCGCGAGCGCGACTCTAAGCGTTGCTTCAATGGCATCGCCCACATAAAGATAATCACGCAATGCAGTGCCATCACCATAGATTACCGGTGTTTGGTTTGCGAGAAGCCTACGAATAACTACCGGAATCAACTTCCTATATTGTTCCTCACCCGGGCCGTAAATGTGACCGTAACGCAATACTGCATAATCGCAGTTGTTCTCCTTTGCCCAGGTAGAAATTAGGTTTTCACAGAATAATTTGGATGCCCCGTACAAAGTATTTGGAGCGACCAACGACGATTCCGTCAATATCAGCGGGTCTTCGATCGACGCGTAGACATCAAGCGTACTTGAAAAGACTAGCTTTTCAATTTTCCCTGGCAAACTTGTGAGCAGCGCATAGGTCCCCAATATATTGTTTTCAACGATCTGGTTTATTCGGTGTGCTTCCGCCGATGTTTTTGGAGTAAACGCGCCCAAATGGAAAACATAATCTATATGATTTAAGTCACGGGATCGCCAGTATTCCGGTGTCAATTGCCCTAACTCCGCTTTTAGCCAAACCATATGTTGTTGCGTGGATTGCCTAGCCTCCCTGGAAAGCAA
>WNGL01038222.1_pt1 | contig 10853 bp, 13 predicted proteins | sample 5400591 | NCBI WGS metagenome assembly WNGL01 (sample SAMN13153377, study PRJNA577476) | soil metagenome | isolation source: 80 cm soil or saprolite under Garry oak tree replicate 1 | place: USA:California | collected 2016-06-15
CAGGCCGAGGTTGCGCGGATGCTGCCAATTCGGCGGATGATGCAAAAATTCCGCGGCAAATCCTTTTATGATTCCATCGACATCGTGCACGCGCAACTGGCGTTGATTGATAAGGAGACGATTCGTTGGCCCCTCCCCTTTGAAGAGCGTCATGGTTCCTTCGATTCCAAAAATCCGACCGATGAGCGATCCAATCAGCAGGGTGATGATGCCGAGATGCGTTATGAGAAAGGCAAGATGATGTTTACGCCACGGCCAGCGCGAGAAAGCGGAGGCGGCGAGGTTGGCGCCGAGTAAAACGAGCCAGAGATTGAACCAAGGCGCGCCGTAAACGTAAGCGCGTGCGACCTTCGAATCGAAACTTGATTCGTAGATCGTGCCCGCCATCGCGGCGATGATTAGGACCGCGAGTAAAACGACCGCGAGTTTAAGCGACGCAAAAAATTCAAAGATCGGATTGCGTTGCCAGCCCGGTTGCTCGGATGAATTCGAGTTCGCCATGCGAAGATCGACATCTTCCGCGAGGATACTCCTCGGTTCAAGGTGGATCGACCGCTCCGCCGGGCGATGCCGAATAATCATGGTTTCGCGGCCTGATTCTAGCATCGAGCTCGGAGCGCTCGATCCACCGTCACCAAGCCTCTGCCTGATAACCCCGTACCCGTGGGACTTGACGCTCCCCAAGCGGTTTCCGATGGTCGCCGATGGCCAGTGAGCCAATAGCGACGATCCCTGTCGATGGTGGACGAATCGCCTGCCGGCGTCTAGGAAGTGGGGACCACTGCTGGTCCTCAACGGCTTGGCCGCGACGAGCGCCGACTGGGACCCCTCCTTCATCGACCAGCTCGCGTCTGCCAACGAGATCATCCTCCTCGACAACCGCGGCATCGGGCTTTCCACGGATAGCGAAGCGCCCTTCGATATCGCCCAGCTCGCCGACGACACTGGGCGAGTGATTAAGACGCTCGAGTTCAAGCGCGTAAGCGTCTTGGGATGGTCGCTGGGCGGATTCATCGCCCAGATCCTCGCATTGGATCACCCGGCCCTCGTTGATAAGCTCGTCCTGCTCTCCACCGACCCAGGAGGAGCAGACGCCGAGCTCGCGTCACCCACCGTCCGAGCGCAACTGACGGACACGTCTGGCACGCCACACGAGCAGGCTCGTCGACTGCTCTCCCTGTTGTTTCCCGGCGATCTCGCCGAGTCCATTTACCAGAAGTTCGGCGACATCGTTGCGGCCGCGCGCGCACAGCTGTCTCCTGACCTCATCCGCCGGCAGGTTGCCGCTATGGACGCTTGGCATCGCGCTGGCGCCGGCCATCGGCTCGGGACGTTAAGCGCCGCCTGCGCTCGTTGCCACTGGCACCGAGGACATCGTGATCGCCGCCTCCAACGCGTTAGCACTCGTCAACGCCATCCCGGGCGCTTGGCTCGCCCAATTTAAGGGCGGCGGCCACGCTTTCATGGCTCAGTATCCACATCCGCTGGCTGATCTCATCAGTGGGTTCCTCGCCCTTTGATGAATCGGCACCTTAGTCCAGGCAGCGTGACAGAGACGCTTACCGCGTCCACGCCTTCCAACGCTTGCGGATCGGCTTTGAGTAGCGCTCGACGTCGATCTTTTTCAGCCGCTTGACGCCATCCTTCATTGCCTCGGCCGAGCTTTCATATTTTTCCCTGGCCGATTTGAACAACGGCCAGAGAAACGGCAGCGAAAGAAGACTCCAGTTCAGATTTGCCAGCGGCGACTTCATGTCAATTTCTGCCTTTTGCTCGCTACTCGAAGCGTAGCGGATCGCGAATCCAATCGCGATTCCCAACCCTAGCGCGCCGAGGATGGTCGGCACCGGATTTTCGCGCACGAAATACTCCGTGCGTTCACGCGCCCGGCCGGCTTTCTCTTTTGTCTCGCCCCACGTATTGCTCATGGCGGTGGAGATTTTCCTTGATGCTCGACGAAACTGCTCACGCCCACCCGAGCTAATTTCTCCCTCGCCCGATTGGAGCGGCGTCGGGAGCGGTTCGTCCCTCGTAAGATCGTTTTCGTTCGGATTAATCATACAAAGGAATCGTAAATGGAGGTTTGGTTGCGTCTCTCAAATTGTTGCGCTCTTGAGGTCCGCTGGCGGGCCGATTCGCGAACCAAGGTCAGCACGCGGTACGTGCAGCCTGGGCCAAGCTCAGCGACAAAAACGGACCGCGCGACCCAGATGGCGAAACCCGCAGCAGATTCTAATTTGTTGGGACGATCTCTACGACCCTCGAGGTGAGATATGATGCGACGCTCACCTGTCTTCGCAAAGCTACGACGTGGCAGGCAGACGGGCTGCTACAGTAATTGGCGATATGCTTCGCAAAGATCTTCGCTCCAAAGAACGAAGATCACTTTGTCAATCTTGTCCTTCGTTGCGAGGAACTCGCGGGTTGTTTCCAGAGCAATCTGTGTTGCCTCCCGAATCGGATAGCGATACGCGCCGCAACTGATCGCCGGAAACGCAATTGTCTTGATTCGGTTTTCAACCGCGAGCTGCAATGAATTCCGATAACAGTTCGCTAAAATCTGCGGTTCCCCACGTTTCCCTCCGGTCCAAAACGGCCCGACCGTATGAATGACAAACCGCGCCGGCAGATCATATCCGCGCGTAATCTTTGCTTCGCCGGGCTGGCAACTGCCCAGCGTTCGACATTCTGCGAGCAATTTGCGACCAGCGGCGCGATGAATCGCGCCATCCACTCCGCCACCGCCGAGAAGAGTCGTGTTGGCCGCGTTCACGATGGCATCAACATCGAGAGTGGTGATGTCGCCGCGGACGATGTCGATTCTTCCGGTGCGCTCAGGGCAAGTCTTAGCTGCGGGGTTCTTCACTTCACGGCGCCAGCCGTTCGATCAGCCAGCTACCGTTGGCCTGTCGCGTGTAACGGAAGCGATCGTGCAAACGATTTGGCCGTCCCTGCCAGAATTCGATTAGTTCCGGTTTGACGCGATACCCGCCCCAGTGTGGCGGCAACGGAATGGGCTTGCCGCCAAACCGTTCTGTCATCTCCGCCATGCGCGCATCCAATACGCGGCGTCCATCGAGCACCTCGCTTTGACGCGATGCCCACGCGCTCAATTGGCTGCCGACTGGGCGCGAACGAAAATAAGTTTGTGACTCTTCACGCGAGGTTTTTTCCGCTTTCCCGCTGATGCGAATTTGCCGATCGAGTTCGATCCAATAAAATGCAAGCGCCCCGTATGGGTTTGCTTCGAGCTGCTTTCCTTTTTCGCTTTCGTAGTTGGTAAAAAAGACGAAACCGTCCTGGTCGAAACCTTTTAACAAAACGACCCGCACTGATGGTTTGGCGTCGCCGCCGGTTGTGGCGAGGCTCATCGCGTTGACATCACGGATACCTGCCTCAATTGCGGCAGTGAACCAGTTTGAAAATTGTTTGATCGGATCAGGATCAAGGTCGCTACGGCGCAGGCCGTGCGCGGCGTGCTCGTAACGCGAAGCAGCGGGATCTCGTGGCGTCTCCATCATAAGAGAACGATTGCGCACCATATTGCGCAGCGGGGAAATTGTCGATCCAGCCACTCAAATCCGCATCTCTCACAGAGCCGTGGCTACAGGTGAAACGGCGCTGCCGCAAGCCGGTGCCGAAATTTGACGCAGCTTTTCGATCACTTTCGGGACGACTTCAATAGCGCGATCGACTTGCGCGTCGGTGTTGAACCGACCGAAAGAAAACCTCAAGCTGCGGCGGGCGCCATCTCCACTCGGGTCCATCGCCCGGAGCACATGCGAGGCTTCCTGCGAACCCGTGCGGCAGGCTGAACCGGCCGAGCAGCAAATACGATGCCGATCCAATAAGAGAAGGGCCGCGGGAGACTCGATCCCTTCAAATGAAAAACTCGACGTGTTTGGGATTCGCGCAGCACCAGCGCCGTTCACCGCTCCTCCGCTTACCGTTTCAAGGACTGCTTTTTCAAATCGATCGCGCATCGAGCGAACATGCGCTTTCCCCTCCGACAGATATTCGGCGGCGCGCTCGGCCGCTTTTCCAAGACCGACAATCGATGCGACGTTTTCTGTTCCACCGCGGCGCCCATTTTCCTGAGCTCCACCAGCGAGCAACGGACGAAAGCGCGTTCGCCGATTGACATAAAGTGCGCCGACGCCTTTTGGCCCGTGAACCTTGTGCGCGGAAAGGGAAAGGAAATTGATCGCGGTATCCCGCAGGTGCATGGGGATCTTCCCAGAACGAGTGCCGTTTCCGGTAGAATCGCCGCCTCCAATTTGCCAAGATCGACATTGCCATCTCGATCCACACCAAGAATTGTCACCTTGCACCCTCGCTTCGTGAGATCCTGGCACGGACGCAGCACTGCGCTGTGTTCCACGGCGCTCGTAATTACATGTTTGGCGCGCGGTTCAAACTGCAGCGCAGAGTTGATTACCGCATTGTTCGATTCAGTCCCGCCGCTGGTGAAAACAATTTCCGACGGTTCGCATCCAAGCAACGCCGCCATCCGCTCACGGGCAAGATCGACAGCTCTTCGCGCTTCGGCGGCAAAGCCATACCCGCTCGAAGGGTTGCCGTAATATTTGGTCAGGAACGGCAGCATTTCCTCAACCACAGCGGGGTCGAGCTGTGTCGTGGCGTTATTATCGAGGTAAATGATCTCGCCGTCCGCCATCACGCTCCATTGTAGAGACGGGGCGCCCCCACTGCAATCTTCGTCTTCACGGAGATCGGCGTTTTGTCCATTGTGGTAATTCTGTCTAGATTGCGGCGCATGACTTCAATTTGGGAGCTCGCGAATCCCCAATTGCGCGATCTCACTGTTTACGAGCCGGGCAAACCGATCGAGGAAACGGCACGCGAACTCGGCGTCGACCCAAACGCAATCATTAAGCTGGCCTCCAACGAGAATCCGCTTGGCCCGTCTCCAAAAGCAATTCGAGCGATGCACAGCGCGGCGGAAAACGCGCACCTCTATCCGGATGGCGGCGGATTTTACTTATGCAAAGCAATCGCGGCGAAACTCGATCTCGCTCCGCAGAATATTATTCTGGGTAACGGCTCGAACGAAGTGATCGAATTTCTCGGCCATGCGTTTCTCAATCTCGACGACGACGTCATCACATCTGAGTACGCCTTTATCGTGTACAAATTGATCGCGACGTCTTTTGGCGCGCGCACAATTGAAACGCCGAGCCCGGATTATCAGCAAGACCTCGAGGCGATGCTAGATGCGATCACGCCAAAAACCCGGCTGATTTTCATCCCCAATCCTAACAATCCAACCGGCACGTTTATCTCGCAGCGCAAGATCGACAGTTTCATGTCGCGCATCCCGGAAAACATCATCGTGATTTTTGACGAAGCCTATTTTGAGTTCCTCGATGATCCGCCCGCAACGCTTCAATATGTTCGCGAAGGCCGGAACATTGTCGTTCTGCGCACGTTTTCCAAAATTCACGGACTCGCCGGTCTGCGCATCGGCTACGGCGTCGCGCGGCGCGACTTGATCGAAGTGCTTCAGAAGACGCGGCAACCATTTAACGTCAACAGCATCGCTCACGCCGGTGCACTCGCCGCGCTGGACGATGCCGCCCATCAGCGCAAAACGAAACGCATTGTTGATGAAGGTCGTGCTTATCTGCAGGAGCAATTTGCCGAAATGAAGATCCAGTTTGTGCCCGGCGTCGCGAATTTCGTGATGGTAAATGTCGGCAACGGGGCTGCTGTCTTCGAAAAGTTGTTGATGAGGGAGGTCATCGTGCGACCGCTTAAAGGCTATAAACTGCACGAATGGGTCCGCATTTCGGTGGGGACCATGGAGCAAAATCGAAAATGCATCACAACGCTGAAACAAATTCTGCCGAAAGATCGACAAGTCTGAACACAGAGAAGGAGTTGATCATCGCGGGCGACACGATCGCCGCAATTTCCACTCCTGCGGGTGAAGGTGCGATCGCCCTCGTCCGCGTCTCGGGCGCCGACGCAGTCGCCGTTGCGGACAAAGTGTTTCGCGGCAAAGAAAAGCCGTCGCGATTTGCATCGCATGTGCAGCATTTCGGGGAAATTTTCGACCGAGCAGATCGATTGATCGACCAAGTGATGCTGGCTGTCCATCGCGCGCCCACGAGTTATACCGGCGAAGATTTGGTCGAGATCAGTTGCCACGGCGGAACACTGGTGACGGCGAAAGTTCTTGAAGCTTGTTTGCATGCCGGCGCGCGCGCAGCCCGGCCGGGCGAATTTACCGAGCGCGCATTTCTCAATGGCAAAATGGATCTGACGCAGGCCGAGGCCGTGATCGATTTGATCCGCGCCAAGACCGACCTGGCACTCCGGTCCGCCACCGAGCAGCTCGAAGGCAGACTCGGCGAGAAGATCAGGAAAATTCGCGACGATTTAATTTCGCTGCTCGCCCACATCGACGCGTCGATTGATTTTCCGGAGGAAGGGATCGCACCGGATGAAGGTGAAACGTTGCGCGGGCGGCTCGATTCTGTTCGCGAGCAAATCGATGCGTTGCTCGCCACCGCCGATCAAGGGCGCATTCTGCGCGAAGGTGTGCGGGTGGTGATCTACGGAGCGACGAATGCCGGCAAATCGAGCTTGCTCAATCGGCTTCTCGGCTACGATCGAGTGATCGTCAGCGAAACACATGGCACGACGCGCGACGCCATCGAAGAAACGGTCAATCTGGATGGTGTGCCAATCCGTTTGCTCGATACTGCCGGCTTGCGAGCATCTGCAAGCGAACTCGAGCGTGAAGGAATTGCGCGCACTGAAAAATCGCTGCAACTGGCCGACTTGCGTCTCCACATAGCAGATCGCAACGCGCCCAGGCCTCCGCATTTCGGTGAAACCGCCGGCGATTCCAATGAGATTGTCATTTTGAATAAAAGCGATTTGCCTGAAGAGAGTGACTGGAAAAATTTCCATGCGCCGCGGATTTCGTGCGCGACGGGAGAAGGCCTGCCGGAACTGCAAAAGGAGATTCTGGCGCGTATCACGAAGCAAAATCTGAGACCGGAAAGTACGGTAGCGATCAATACCCGGCATCGCGATTGCCTGCGCCGCGCATTGGAATCGTGCGATTGCGCGCGGACAGCGCTGGGCCAGGGGTTGCCGCCGGAATATGTTGCGGTCGATGTTAACGAAGCATTGCGCGCGGTCGGGGAGGTCATTGGCGCGGTCGGGGTCGACCAGATTCTCGATTCAGTCTTCGGACAGTTCTGCATCGGCAAATGAAGAATGGCTATGAGCGATTCGTCAGGCCGCTGCTCTTTTCGCTCGATGCCGAGGCAGCGCATAATCTTGCAATCGCGCTTTTGCATGGCGCGTCACATGTCGATCTTGTCCTGCGCGCGCTGAAGGTTTTTAAGCCGCCGCCGAAACCAAAAACAGTCTTCGGCGTGAAATTTCCAAATCCAATCGGACTTGCAGCTGGATTGGACAAGAACGGTGTTGCCCTGCCTGCATGGGCGGCGCTCGGTTTCGGTTTCATCGAGATTGGCACGGTGACCGCCAAACCTCAGCCGGGAAACCTCAAACCGCGCATCTTCCGTCTTCCAGAGCAACGAGCACTTATCAACAGTCTTGGTTTTAACAACGATGGCGCGGATGCTATCGCGAAACGACTGCGCAGGCTGCACGAGAGCGGGCGATGGCCGGCGATTCCGGTCGGGGTCAACATTGGAAAATCGAAGGCCACGCCGTTGGAGGAAGCAACAGACGATTATCTCTCCTCCATCCGTTTGCTTCATGAGTTTGCCGATTACATCGCGCTGAATGTCAGCTCGCCAAATACTCCCGGGCTGCGTGAATTGCAGAAACCGGCGGCGCTTTCACACTTGCTTCGCGCAATTCGCGATGAGAACCGGACCGCCAAACCATTGATCGTTAAAATTTCGCCAGACCTGTCGCCCCCCAAGCTGGAAGGGATCATCGCGATCTGTGAACAAAGTGAAGTCGCCGGAATCATCGCGACGAACACGACGCTGGACCATTCATCCATTCCGGCGACACGGAATCAGGCCGGCGGTTTGAGCGGTGCTCCCCTGCGGGAAAAATCGACCGCGCTGGTGCGCAGCGTCGTCGCGAAATCCAAGATCCCGGTGATCGCTTCCGGTGGAATTTCAGATGCAGAATCTGCGCGCGAGAAATTCGAGGCCGGCGCGCAGCTTCTTCAGATTTACACGGGCTTGATTTATCGCGGTCCGCGACTTCTTGGCGAAATCATGGAAACTGTTTCGTGAGATCGGCAGGCGCGCTTGGAGCCCTTAGAGGCAGCGTGCTCCCCTGCAAACAGCGGATCGCAGCCGACACGACTGCCACTACAGATCTATCAGGCGAAATGGACGATCGACAGAAACAGCCTGAGAGCCTGCGCTACGGAGTTGGTGACGGCTCCGGAGTGGGCTCGCGCAGCCCATGAGCATGAGGCCGGTGTCGATGGCGATCTGCGATTTGTTGCAATTTAAGGCGCTGTTCGTCTGTAAGGTTCGCGGCCATTTCCCGATGCGCTTCCATCATGATTTCATGGACGCGTCGGCCGGTGTCACGGCGTATTTGTTTCAGTTGCGCTGCCGTCTTATCGATGATCGGCGAAATTTTGGCGACTTGTTCGGGCGTCAAATTGAGCTCCTTGCGAAGCTCTTCCTTCATTCTAATGCCTATCAGTTCCGGGTGGTGAAATTCAAAGAAAACATGCCGAGCGTGCAATCCTCCAAAGAAAGCGCCGGTAATTCCCCCGGCGATGAATACGAGGATAAAGCCGCCAATCAGTTTCCACTGCAACACGCGGTTCATTCAAAACTCATCCTGGATCGCCGAATCCGCGATAGCGAATTCATTCGAGAGGGAGTCGCCGAGTTGTTCCCGGTTCTGTCTGGCTTCGCGAACCGCTGCAACCGTCGATATGACGATAACGGCCGCCGACAACAGTGCGACGCGCCGAAGAAGCGGCGGCGTCAGGCCGTTCGCCTTAATCGCACTCGCGCGCCAGAGCGCGACCACCCGCGTATCGAAACCAAACGGCATATGAACCGGAACTTCTTCACTCGCCGGTGCGGCCGATCGCAGCAACCGACCGACTTTTTGATCTTTCATAACTTTTCTTTTGCCGAAATTTTGGCGAGTTGACCTTTCATTTTTTGCCGGGCCCGATACGCCCGCGTTTTGCGTGACGAAGTTCAGGCCGCACTTTCTCCGATTCGATCTGATTCAGGCAAGTGTTGACCGCAATACGTGAGACCCAGTGCTCCAGCGGCACCTTACCGGAAAATTGCGATAACTTTTGGAATACTTTGATGAAAATCATTTGGCAAAGATCCTCCTCAGCCGTTCGGCGCGGGCGATGCGCACGCACGATTTTTGCCACGAGTGGATAAAGCTGCCGGACCAATGTACGAGCCGCCTCATCGTCGTGTTGGAGCGCAGCATGAACCAGCGCGCTTGCATCAGAATCATCCATGTAATCGAGAGCGCATCCACACTACTACCCATGACCGTTGCAGCCGTGCTTCGGTTACAATTTTAGCAAGGGGCGGCGGTTTCGAAACGGCTGTGATTAATGTGGAAGCGCCGCGACGGTCGGTTACAAACAAAAATTGTAACCGCTGCTCCATGCATCCGGTCATCAGCTTTGAAAGCGCGACAAGCGCCCAGTAAAACAACAAAAACTGAGAACACAAACTATGAAAAGAAATCTGTTAACACTCGTGGCCGCCAGTGCGATTGCGCTTGGCGGCTTTGTCATTGTCCAGGCACAACCTGACCCTGGTGGTCCCGGATGTCCGGGCTGGCACGGTCAAGGATTCGGCCTGCAGCATCTAACCGAGAACTTGAACCTGACCTCCGATCAGCAGACAAAGGTTCAGCCGATTCTCGACGCGGCCAAACCGCAAATCGCCGCCATTCATCAGGAGGCGATGCAGAAAGTGAAAACTGTGATCGACAGCACTACGTCGCAAATTCGGCCGCTGCTTACGCCTGAGCAGCAGAAGAAATTCGACGCCATTCAGAAGGCGCATCAAGACATGATGAACGCGCACAAAGAGCTTAACGACGCAACGCAGGAATAACGTTGGTTGTACAAAGCGGTGGAGCGGCGGCGATCTGGAAGATCGCCGCCGCGTCTGGACAAATCGAGCTGAGCTTTCCGGCAAGGCCGCTCTCGCAGGTGCCGGACGACGGACCGTGTGCTCGCCTTAGCTCTGCCTTTTTCCGAGGGAAAAAGGAACGTGATTACTCCCAACGTCACGAGTACTGCCGCGACGGTGAATCCCGCCGTGAAGGTTTGACGCGCGAGTGAAAACTCTCTTTGAGCCGAGCCGCCATGCCGATCAGAAAAGATAAAAACGGCACGTAGATCAAAATTACGCTGATCGCCTTTCGAGTATCGGATGACATCTTCATTCCACCAATTGCAGGGTGTCTGTGTAAGACACCAACTTTCACTCGGCCTTTATTTGCGCAATGCGATAACATGACATTAAACTAAGCGAATGCCAAGGACGCCGCTTTTGATCTGGGCGGCGGGACTTCTCTTTGCGACACATGCTTTAAATGCCCAGATCGACCGCGTTCTTCGGTTGGATCGACCAAAACAAAAATGTAACCGACGAGATGGGTTACAGGTCATAATCTATGGAAGCGCAAAAAGCGGGCAGGTGAACAACAAGATGAAACATAAACTGTGAAACGAAACTCATTAACACTCATGGCCGCAGGTGCGATCGTGCTCGGGGGCATTGTGATGGTGCAAGCACAACCTGGGCCTAGCGGCGGCGGTGGCCGCGGGCACGGGAAAAGATTGATGCTTGAACGATTACCGCAGGAACTAAACCTGACCT
>WNGL01010214.1_pt1 | contig 10852 bp, 8 predicted proteins | sample 5400591 | NCBI WGS metagenome assembly WNGL01 (sample SAMN13153377, study PRJNA577476) | soil metagenome | isolation source: 80 cm soil or saprolite under Garry oak tree replicate 1 | place: USA:California | collected 2016-06-15
TTGACGCGCATGTCATCGACGGCGTGGCCCCACGGAGCGTCATCCGCGCGACGAACGAGGCCGACGTCATCGACGCGATCCGTGGCGCGAACGAGCGGGCCGATGCGATCGTCGTCAGCGGGGGCGCGACCCGACTCGGCGTCGGCGACCCACCGGCGCGCTACGACGCTGTCCTCGATCTTTCCGCCCTTCGTGGCATCGTTGAATACGAGCCCGGCGATCTCGTCTGCACCGTTCGCGCCGGAACGACGCTGGCGGAGCTCGCTGAGGCCCTCGCCCCACGCGGGCAGAGCTGGCCGGTCGAGCCGGGTCTCCCCGAACGCGCCACCGTCGGCGGCACGCTCGCAAGCGCGGCTGGTGGCCCATCACGTCTGCGGTATTTCCACCCGCGCGACTGGGTCATCGGCGCGCGCGTCGTCCTCGGCGATGGGACGCCGGTGCGCTCGGGCGGCAGGGTCGTGAAGAACGTCACGGGCTACGACCTCACCCGCCTCTGGAGCGGGACGTTCGGAACGCTCGTCGCCATCGTCGAGCTGACGCTGAAGCTCACCGCGATACCCGAGCGCACGGTATCGCTGGTCGCGGAGGTCGACGTTCCCGCGGCGCTCCAGATAGCCAACGATCTGCATGCGAGCGGTCTTCCGCTGGACGCGCTCGCGGTCGTCACCGGCGAAGCGGTCGGCGCGCTCGATGCGCGCGGTGAAGCGGCCCTCCTTGTTCGCCTGACGGGTCCCGCTGCCGCCGTGCGGCGGCTCGGTCGTGAGATCCGCGAGCGCGTGCGGTGCCACGACGTGGCGAACGAAGCGTGGGATCGCGTCGCAGCGCTCCCGCTCGGCGCAAAGTGGACCGCGCGCGTCGCGTGGCCGGCGGCGACGCGGCCGGCAATTCAGTTCGCCGGGTACCCCGCGGTGATCTACCCGGCGAACTCGACCGCCTATCTCCTCCGATCGATCGATCGCGCGACCTTCGGAAAAGTCCGCACCTCGCTCGAGGCGGCTGGCGGGATCGCCGTGCTTGAGCGGGCGAGCGCCGAATACAAGCGTGAGGCGGGCGGAGCGTGGGGCGCGCCGCGTGTGCCGCTCGGCATCGCGCGCGCGCTGAAGCAGCGTTTCGACCCGCGCGGAGTGCTCGCTCCGGGACGGATGCCCGCATGAGCGCCGTCTTCGACACGACCGGGCTCGAGCGCTGCATCCACTGCGGGCTCTGCCTCGAAGCCTGCCCGACGTACAAGATCACGCATCTCGAGACGGAGTCACCGCGCGGGCGCCTGCATCTCATGGGTGCGATCGCGGATGGGCGCATCGATATACGATCGAGCGACGCCACGGTGCTGCACCTTGACCGATGCCTCGCGTGCCGCGCATGCGAAGCGGTGTGTCCCTCGGGCGTTCCCTACGGTCGCCTCATCGAGGAGACGCGGGCCGGCATCGCCCAGGAACGGGGCATAGCGCCGCTCGGCCAGCTGCTGCTGTGGTCGGTCTCGCGACCCTGGGTCCTCCGCGCGATGGCCGCGCTGCTCCTTGTCTCCGAGCGGACCGGACTGCGGAGGCTCGCGCGTCGCTTGGGGCCGCCGCGCCTGCGGCGGCTCGATGCGCTCGCCCCTCCGGTGGGCCGTCCCGCCTACCGGCGCGTCGCGGTGGAATCGCCCCGCTCGTCCGTCGCATTGCTTTTGGGCTGCGTCATGCGCGCGTCCTACGGCGACGTGCACACAGCGACCGCGCGCGTGCTCGCGCACCTCGGCGCCGAGGTCATCGACACGCCGGGACAGACCTGCTGCGGCGCGCTTCACGCACATGCCGGCGACAAGGCGGAGGCGGTCCGCCTCGCGAAATTGAACATCGCCGCGTTCGAGGGCGCCGACGTCATCCTCGTGAATGCCGCGGGTTGCGGCGCCCATCTCAAAAGCTACGCGCACCTTCTCGAGGACCGGCCCAACTGGGCCGCTCGCGCCGCAGCACTCGCGTCGCGCGTCCGCGACGTGAGTGAGTACATGCAGACGATCGTCGGTGACAACACTTTGGGCGACCTCGGGATGCGCGTCACCTACCAGGACCCGTGCCATCTCGCGCACGCGCAGGGCATCCGAGCGGAGCCGCGCGCGCTGCTCTCGAGGGTGCGTGGCCTCGAGCTCGTGGAGATGGCCGGCGCCGACGTCTGCTGCGGGAGCGCCGGCTACTACAACCTCGCCCAGCCCGAATACGCGGACCGGCTCCTCGAGCCGAAGATCGACGCGATACTCGCGACGCGGCCCGACGCGGTCGTCACCGGGAATCCCGGGTGCATGCTCCAGCTCGCCGCGGGGCTTCGGTCGCGCGGGCGCTCCGACATTCCGGTGCTCCACGTCGTCGAGGTCCTTGACCGCGCCCTGTCCGGCCGTTGATCGCGCGCCGGGTCCTCACGATCTTTCTCGCGACCGTCGCCACGATCGTCGCCGTCCTCATGCTCCTCCTTATCCCCGTGTCGGTGACGCTCGGCCGCTACGCCAACGTCCTCGGCGAGGCGCTGATCCTCGTGGCGTGCGTCGGCTACGTCACGCGCGTCATGCGCGGCGACCGGCGCAGGCGCCGCGAGGCCGAAGCCGCGCTTCCCCCGGAGCGCCGGCCCGCTCGACGCGTGCCGAGGCGGCCGATCACGTTCCAGCTCCGCGAGACGCTGTTCGCATTCCTCGTGTGGTTCGTGCTGGTGGTCGTGTTCAACGCGTTCGTGGTCGGGATCGGGCCGGTCCCGAACGTGGGCATCGCGGTCTTCGCTGCGTTCATGCTCGCGACCCTCACGGTCACGGGCCGGCACATGATGTTCCGGATCACGGCGGAGGAGGACGCGCCGCCGGAGCGTTGAGCGCGACGCGCCGCTAGAGTCCGGCGGATGGACCTGGGCGTTCAGATCGAGCCGCAGCTCGGCTTCAAGTTCGAGGACGTCCTCGCGATCGCGCTCGACGCAGAGCGCGCCGGCTTCACCCGACTGTGGGTCTCGGACCACCTCTTTTTGGATCCGAACGCCGCGAACACCGACTGCCTCGAGGCCTGGACGCTCCTCGCGGCGCTCGCCGTGCGGACCGAGCGCATCCGCATCGGCCCGATGGTCACGTCGCAGTCGTACCGGAACCCGGCCCTGCTCGCGAAGATCGCCGCCGGCGTCGACGTGATGAGCAGAGGACGCCTCGAGTTCGGCCTCGGCGCCGGTTGGAAGGACGTCGAATACCGCGCGTACGGCTACGAGTTCCCCGACGGGCCGACTCGCGTGACCCAGATGATCGAGACGCTGGAGATTTGCACGCGCATGTGGAAGGACGAGCGCGCGACGTATCAGGGCAAGTACTACCGCATTGCCGACGCACTGTGCTCACCAAAGCCAATGCAGAATCCGCTCCCGATCTGGATCGGGGGATCCAAACCGCGCGTCATGCGCGCCGCCGCTCGCTTCGCCCACGCGTTCAACTTCAACCTCGGCACCTCGGCACAAACAGACACTCTCAAAGCGGCGATGCGTGAGATGGACGAGATCTGCAGGGCCGTGAAGCGCGATCCGTCGACGCTCCTCCGGAGCTCGTTCCTGATGGCGACGATCGGATCGACGGCAGCGCGGAGCGAGGAATTGCTCAAGGAGTTCGCGAAACAGCAGAAGACAGATCCAGCCAAGATCCTCGAGCAGCGGCCGGGTCTCCTCCGGGAAACGCCGGAGCGCGCGCTCGCGCGGCTCCGCGAATACGCCGCTTTAGGGATCGCGCACGCCAACATCATGTTCCAGCCTTATGGAAGCGAGCGCGAGCAGATCGCCGCGCTCGCAGGGATCACCCCGAAGCTCGCCTAGTCGTGGAGCGAGCCGCGATCTGGCTCATCACCGGTGCGCCCGGCGCTGGAAAAAGCACCGTCTCTGACGCGCTATGCCGAAGGTTTCCGCTCGCCGTCCACATTCCCGTCGACGACATCAGAGATTGGGTGCGGTCTGGATTCTCGAGTCCGGTCGAGTGGACCGCCGAGACGGATCGACAGTTCGCTCTGGCGAGACGTGGCGCGGCCAGAGTTGCAGCCGATTATGCGGACGCTGGATTCGTTGTGGTACTCGATGACGTCATCCGCGAGTCACATCTCGACCAATACACGGACCATCTCCGGAATGCGGCGATTCGAAAGGTCCTGCTCAACCCGAGCCTCGAGACCGTCCTGGCGCGTAACGCGGCTCCGGGACGGAAGCCCTTCGATTCGAGCGTTCTCGAAGCCGCATGCCGAGGCTTGCACCCGCTCCTCGCGTCGGAGAACACTGCCGGCCGTGGATGGATCGTTGTGGACTCCACCACGCTGGACGTCGAGCAGACGGTCAACGCGATCGTCAACGCCTAACGACTTGCAGGAAGCACGTGCTGAGCAGCGTCGGGGTCTTCTGAGCGAGCGGCCCCTGGCCGGCGGTCCACCGCGATCCCACGAGGGGCCGAGCGAAGAAGACCCCGGCGCTGCTCACGCCACGACACGCGAAGTCATCAGTCCCTCGGTCGTTTGGTGTGGTGATCCGTTTCGCGCTGATAGGCGGATGCGAGTGCAACCAAGAGCGGCTCGCTGAACGGCGGTCCGACGAGTTGGAGGCCGACCGGGAGTCCATCGGTCCCAAAACCACAGGGAAAGAAGATCGCGGGGACGCCGGCGAGGTTGCCGGCGGCGATGAGCCCGATGTTCCCGGTCCGGCGGTTCGGGGGCGGCGTCGCGCTCGCCGTCGTCGGCGGGCTGTCGAGCGGCTGCGTGATCGGCGTCGCGGTGATCGCGCGCCCGACGGAGAGGATCACGTCGACGTCTCGGAACATCGAGTCGAGCGCATCCTGCAGACGAGTTCGCATCCGCATCGCGTGCAGGTAGTCGCGCGCTTTGGTCTCGAGCGCGGCGCGGAGTCCGGCCTTCTGGCGAGCATCGATCAGCTGCTCGAACCGCTTGCCCTCGATGAGATCGGCGAAGATCTCGGCGCCCTCGGAGCCATACACCGTCTGGACCATGGGCCCGAACGGCATCACCGGAAGGGTCGCGCGAACGAAGTTCGGCGCGATGCGCTTGAACTCCTCCACGCCCTTTTCGAGCGCGCGCTTAGCATCGGGCGACGCGTGGTCGGCGATGTCCTCATCGGCGAACGCGATCCGCGCGCGTTTCGCGACGGCAGCGGCAGGGCGCGCGGCCATCGGCTTGAAACGTTTCCCGCTCGTCGTCCGATCGGCCGCATCCGCTCCCGCGATCGCCTCGAGTACGGCCGCGCAATCCTCTGCCGTCCGCGCCATTGGGCCGAGCTTGTCGAGCGTCCACGAGAGCGCCATCGCGCCCTTGCGTGAGACGAGGCCGTACGTGGGACGAAGACCGGTGACGCCGCAATACGCCGACGGCGTCCCGATCGAGCCCGACGTCTCTGAGCCGATCGCGAAAGGGACGAGGCCCGCGCCGACCGCGGCGCCCGATCCGCTCGAGGATCCGCCGGACCAGTGCTCCTTGTTCCACGGGTTGCGGCCCGGACCCTGGAGCGAGGCGCTCGGGTAGCGATACCCACCGCCGCCCGCCAGCTCGACCATCGCGAGCTTCGCCGCGAGCACGGCCCCGCTCTTCTTCAGCTTCGCGACGACCGTCGCGTCCTCTCCGATGATCTGGTCCCGGTACGGCGGTGCGCCCCACGTCGTCGGGGCGCCTCGGGCCGCGAGTAAGTCTTTCGCACCGTAAGGGATTCCCGTGAGCGGCCCGCCCTGCTTTTTCGCGAGAGCGCCATCGGCGCGCTTGGCCTCGTCGAGCGCGCGCTCCGGCATGAGAGCGGCCACCGCGTTGTACTTCGGACCGAGCTTCCCAAGAAGATCGAGAGACGCGCGCGCGAGCTCGACCGACGAAATGCGACGCTTGCGGAGCGCGGCGGCGAGCTCCGCCGCGGTCGCGAAGCGGATTTCGGCGAAACTCAATCCGCTTTGAAGATCGTCGGAGGCTCGGTCTCGATCGGAATGCGTTGCGCGCGCAGCTCCGTCGCCGCCTTCTGCACGATCTCGCGCGCTTCATCGGCGAGCCGCGCGGGATCATCGATGTTCCGCTCGTCCTCAGCCACCGGAGTGCGCAGGATAGCGTGCTAGGCTCGGCCAAGGAGTCGAAGGCCGTGCAATACCGTCGTCAGAGCCTCGTCGAGCGTCCGTTGTCCCCACGCGACTACGACATGCCAGTGGGTTGGTGGGGCTGGAACTGGGAGCCGCCGATCCCGATGTCGGTCACCGAGCTTCTCGAGGCACGGAACATGGATGCGCGCACCGCGGCACTCTGCGGGATGGTCCTCGAGGCGCACGGTTCGATCCTCATCGCGGCGGAGCAACCCCATTCGGGCAAGACGACGACCCTAACCGCGTTTCTCGACTTCCTGCCGAACGACGTGCGGCGCGTGTTCGTCCGAGGTTGGGTCGAGACCTTCGATTACCTGAAGCAGACCGCGCCCGACCGCACGATCCTTCTCGGAAACGAGCTCTCGTCGCATCTGCCGGTCTATCTCTGGGGCCCAAAAGCGGTCCGGGTCTTCGAGACGCTCCGCAAGGGGTACGCGCTCGGCTCGACGCTCCATGCCGACACCGCCGACGAAGCGGTCGCGCAGCTGACCGGCGAGCTCGGCGTCGCACCGGGTGATCTCGCGCGCGTCGACCTCCTCATGGTGATGCGTGTCTACGCGACGATCGGCGGGGAGTACGCCCGCCGGGTGGTGACGCTGCACCGGCTCACGCCACGCGAGGGGACCGGCCTCAGGCTGTTGCCGCTCGTCGAACACCGCGAGGGCGCGGACGAGCACGAGCACGACGAAGACGCCGAGCTCGAGCTCGTCGCGAAGCGACGGAGCGAGGACATCTATACCGCCGCGGCCGAGCTCGAGCGGCGCACCCAATTCCTCTGTGACCTTCTCCAGCAGCGTCGCCGCGAGATTCCCGACGTGCGCGCGGCCCTGGCCGAGTACCGTGGAGAGAGAACACCGATCGATATGCGAGGAGATCCGACCGTATGACACAAGCGACGACCATCGGCGCGCTTCGCGAGACCGGCTACCGGCCTAAGAGCGTGAAGGAAGAGCTCCGCGCGAACCTCATCTCCGCGCTCGCCGCGAAGCGGGAAATGTTCAAGGGCATCGTCGGCTACGACACAACGGTCATCCCGCAGATCGAGAACGCGATCCTCTCCGGCCAGGACATCATCTTCCTAGGAGAGCGCGGCCAGGCGAAGACTCGCCTCGCGCGGCGGCTCATAGAGCTGCTCGACGCATCGGTTCCCGCGATCGCGGGCTGCGAGATCAACGACGATCCGTTCGCACCGATCTGCGCCGCTTGCAAATACCGCGTGGCCAACGACGGTGACTCGGTCGAGCTCGTGTGGCTCACGCCCGACCAACGGTACAGCGAGAAGCTCGCGACACCTGACATTTCGATCGCTGACCTCATCGGGGAGGTCGACCCGATAAAGGTGGCTGAGGGACGCTACCTCTCGGACGAGATGACGATCCACTACGGCCTCGTGCCGCGCACGCATCGCGGCATCTTCACGCTGAACGAGCTCCCCGACCTCGCCGAGCGCGTGCAGGTCGGCCTCCTCAACGTCATGGAAGAGCGCGACGTCCAGATCCGCGGCTATAAGGTGCGGCTGCCGCTCGACCTCTTCGTCGTCGCATCCGCGAACCCGGAGGATTACACGAACCGCGGCCGCATCATTACGCCGCTCAAGGACCGTTTCGGCTCGCAGATCCGCACCCACTACCCGAAGGAGATCGCGACGGAAGTTGGGATCGTGGAGCAGGAGCGGCAGGTCTTCGTCGATGAAGGGATCACGACCGTCGTGCCGGCGTACATGAAGGAAGTCCTCGCCGAGATCTCGCAGCTCGCGCGGCGCTCGCCAGAGATCTCGCAGCGGTCCGGCGTTTCTGTCCGCGTGACCGTCGCCAACTACGAGAACCTCACGTCGGCCGCGCTCAAACGCGCGCTCCGCACGGGCGAGACGAGCGTGGTCCCGCGCATCAGCGACCTGCCCGCGGTCGTCGCATCGACAGCCGGCAAGATCGAGCTCGAGTCCGTCGGCGAGGTCTCCGAGGAGCGCGTCATCGACCGGCTCGTCCAGCGCGCGGTGCTGAACGTCTTTAACCGGACGTTCTCGTTGGTCGAGTTCGACTCGCTTCTCGCCGCGTTCCAGCGCGGCGCGACGATGCACGTCTCCCCCACGCTCTCGAGCCAGGAGTACGTGAAGCAGGCCCTGCAGATACCAGGAATGAAGGGCGCCGTCGCGAAGGTCGGCGCGACTGGAAATCCGGCAGCGATCGCGGCCGCGGTGGAGTTCGTTCTCGAGGGCCTCCACCTGAACCGCAAGCTCAACAAGGAGCGCAGCGAGACCCGCTCCACCTTCCGGGCCTGATGCAGGACCCCGCTCCGCAGGATCCGCGCAACGACCCACCGGGTCTCGCGCAGCCGTTCCGCGACGTGCGGTACTCGCGCTGGGACGGCACGCAGCGACTCGACGCACTCGAGGCCGAGGAGCTGCTCGGCGCGATGGCCGACGAGCTGCTGTCGGGTGGGGATCTCGAGGATGCGATGGCGCGCCTCTCCCGCTGGGGCATCCCGGGCCGCATGGAGGGGCTGAAGGATCTGCTCGAACGCCTACGCACGGCGAAGCAGCGGCGCGCGCAGCGGCACGATCTCTCCAAGACCTTCGACGATCTCAAGGAAAAGCTCGAGGAGGTCAAGAAGCTCGAGCGTGACGGTCTCGATCGCCGGCGCAACGCGCCCGCTCCGAACGAGCAGCTCAAGGCGACGATGGAAAAGCTCGCATCCGAGCGCATGGCGCAGCTCGACGCGCTCCCCGACGATTTCGGGCGCGCGGTGCGCGCGCTCAAAGACTATGAGTTCGTCGAGCCGAAGGCCGCCGAGAAATACCAAGAGCTCCTGAAAGAGCTTCAGCAGCAGGTCCTCGGCTCCTATTTCAAGAACATGCGCGAGTCGCTGCAGAACCTCACGCCTGAACAGCTCGAGCGGACGCGTCAGATGATCCGGGACTTGAACCGCGCGCTAAAGGAACGGATGGACGGCGGCGAGCCGGATTTCGAGGCGTTCCAGCGCCAGTACCCCGAGCTCGCCGGCAACGCCAAAGATTGGGATGACCTCCTTCGCCAGCTCGCCCAGGGCATGGCGGCGATGCGATCGCTCTGGCAATCGATGTCGGCGGATATGCGCGACCAGCTCGAAGGACTGCTCGGCGCGGCGTTCAACGATCCGGGGCTTCAACAGGCGATGAACGACCTGGCCGAGACCTTAGGACAGCTCATGCCCATGGACGGCTACGACCACGCGATGTCAGGCGACGAGCCGCTGACGCTGGCCGAGGCGCTGGGTCTGATGGATGAGATGAACCAGATCTCGGACATGGAGGACACGGTCCGCAGCGCGCGTAACTCCGATGACCTGGAGTCGCTCGACCGCGACCAGGTGGACCGCCTGGCCGGCCCGTCCGCGCGCCAGGCGCTCGACGAGCTCCGGCGCATGACCGAGCTGCTCGAGGAGGCCGGGCTCATTCGCAAGGACGGCGATCGCTACGAGCTCACCCCGCGGGGCATTCGAAAGATTGGCCAGAAATCGCTCGAGGAGATCTTCGCGACGCTGAAGAAGGACGCGTTCGGTGGACACCGCTCGAAGGCACGCGGCCGCGGCGGCGACCCGACGGACGAGCTCAAGACCTATGAGTTCGGCGACCCTTTCCTGCTTGACCTGCCGGGGACGGTCCGCAACGCCGTGATTCGTCAGGGCGCGAAGGTTCCGGTGAAGCTCACCGCGGACGACTTCGATGTGTACCGCACCGAGCTCGTCACGCAGTCGGCGACCGCGATCCTCGTCGACGTGAGCCGCTCCATGCTTTTCCGCGGTTGCTTCCTGGCCGCGAAGAAGGTCACTCTCGCGCTCGACTCACTGATCCGCTCGACGTTCCCGAAGGACGACCTGTACATCGTCGGCTTCTCCGCTTACGCGACGCAGCTCAAGCCGACCGATCTTCCACGCTTGACGTGGAACGAGTACGTGTACGGCACGAACATGCAGCACGCGTTCGAGACTGCCCGCACGCTGCTGTCGCGCTCACGCGGCAAGAACAAGCAGATCATCCTGATCACGGACGGCGAGCCGACGGCCTACTTCGAGCCGGGCAGCACGTTTCCGCAGTTCAACTACCCGCCGACGAAGCGCACGTTCGAGGCGACGCTCCGCGAGGTGGTCCGCTGCACTCGCGAGAGCATCACCATCAATACCTTCATGCTCGCCCGCGGGCATTACCTAGTCGACTTCGTCAATCAGATGTCGAAGATCAACAATGGACGGGCCTTCTACGTTGAGCCTGAGCATCTGGGTGAGTACGTGCTCGTCGACTACGTTTCTCACAAACGCCGCCGGGTCGCCTAGCCCCCGGTCTCGCCTGACGCGGGTCCTGTCCCGGGGTCGGGGTCGCGCGCTCGCCTACCGGTCCGCTCCCCAGCGCTGTATGTCCGCCCCGAACTGCCGCGGCCGGTCAACGGCTCGCGCGCAACCCGCTCCCCCGTGCCACCCGCTTCGTTCGCGCCCTCGACTAGGCCAGTCGTCTCCCTAGTGAGAAAAACGCAGCGGCGAAACAAACCAAAGCTCCGATCAACGGCCAGTAGAAAAGCCCGAGAGATGCTCCGACAAATCCGAAGCCCGCGCCGACTCGGTCGAGGCCCGGAGTGGTCAGGCCCAAGAGATTCCCGGTCTGAAATGCCCAAGCGCTCAAGGCGCCGACGAAGCCCGTCCACGCCCCGAGGATCCCGGAGCTGATCGTTGCTGAGGCCCCGTCTCGCGCAAGCGCGCGCCCAAACGTGACCCAGGCAA
>WNGL01012117.1_pt1 | contig 10852 bp, 8 predicted proteins | sample 5400591 | NCBI WGS metagenome assembly WNGL01 (sample SAMN13153377, study PRJNA577476) | soil metagenome | isolation source: 80 cm soil or saprolite under Garry oak tree replicate 1 | place: USA:California | collected 2016-06-15
AAAGCGAAGCGAGCGCGGAAGTGATCGTCACGCCCGCGGAAGGGCCGTCTTTCGGAATCGCGCCCGCAGGAACATGCAGGTGTACGCCGTACTCTTTGAACATTTCGGGGTTGATGCCGAACTCTTCCGCATGAGACCATAAATACGACTGCGCGGCGCGCGCCGATTCCTGCATGACTTCGCCGATCTGCCCGGTAATCGTAAAGCCTCGGCCGCCGGGAAGCAGGCTGGCCTCGATAAAGAGAATCTCGCCACCCATCTCGGTCACGGCCATGCCGGTCGCGACTCCCGCCGGTAATTCTTTGCGCGCTTCTTCCGGATAGAAACGCGGCGCGCCGAGGTAATCGTGAATCGCCTCGGCATCGACGACGACTTTTTCCGTCTGACCTTTCGCGATCTTCAAAGCAACTTTACGTGCCAGACGACCGATGTTGCGCTCCAGCTGGCGCACGCCGGCTTCGCGTGTGTAACGCGCAGCGATCAGTTTGATCGCGTCGTCAGTGATTTCGATCTGTCCCGGCGTTAGGCCGTTCTCGCGCACCTGTCGGGGCGCCAGGTATTGTTTGGCGATTTGCAACTTCTCGCGATCACTGTAGCCGGCGAGCTGAATGACTTCCATGCGATCGCGCAGCGGCGGCGGAATTGGACCCAACTGGTTCGCAGTACCGATAAAGAAAACTCTCGAAAGGTCGAACGGCAAGTCAAGATAATGATCCGTGAAGCTGTTGTTTTGTTCGGGATCAAGAATTTCAAGGAGTGCCGCCGCCGGATCCCCGCGATAATCCGCGCCGAGTTTATCGATCTCGTCGAGCATCATCACCGGATTATTCACGCCGGCGCGGCGAATCGATTGAATGATGCGGCCGGGCATGGCGCCGACATAGGTGCGGCGGTGCCCGCGCAGTTCCGCTTCATCGCGCACGCCGCCCAGGCTGAGCCTTTCAAAATGGCGGCCCATCGCGCGGGCAATGGATTTGCCGAGCGAAGTCTTGCCCACGCCGGGCGCGCCCACAAAACAAAGAATCGGACTCTTTGAGTCGGGCCGAAGTTTTCTGACGGCAAGGAATTCCAGGATCCGTTCCTTCACATCTTCGAGACCGAAATGATCCTCGTCGAGCACCTTCTGGGCTTCATTAAGGTCGAGCCGATCCTCGGAAGACTTCTTCCAGGGCAATTCAAGAATGAAATCCAGATAAGTGCGAATGACGTGATAATCGGGCGCCATCGCCGGCAGTTTTTCCATCCGGCCCAACTCGCGCTCAGCTTCTTTCCGAACGTCGTCCGGCAGTTCGGTTTTCGCCAGGCGCTCGCGCAGTTGTTCGGCTTCGGCCGCTTCGCCACCTTCGCCTTCACCTAATTCCTTCTGGATCGCTTTCATCTGCTGGCGCAGAACGTAATCACGTTGCGCCTTGTCCATTTCAGTCTGGGCTTCGGTGGCAATCTTTGAGCGCAGCCGGATGATCTCAACTTCGCGCGCGAGAAAGTCATGCGCCAGATGCAACAGATCGTCCGCGGTATTCGCTTCCAGCATTTGCTGCTCTTTCTCGACACCCAAACTCAGAATTGAGCCGAGGAAGTATGCGAGCTTGACTGGATCGTCAGCGCCCAGAACTACCAGCCGGACTTCGGGCGGGACCTGCGGCAGGTAAGCCAGCGCCTGCTGGATCAACGACTGCACGTTGCGTTTTGCGGCTTCAACTTTTTCCGGATCCCTCGCCTGCGGTTCAGGCAGAATTTCGACGCGCGCGCGCAGGAATGGCTGCTCCTGGATCCATTCCAGCACTCGGATGCGGTCCGTCCCCTGGACGATCAGACTGAGCGAGTCGTCGATTCGCTCCATGCGCTTGACCATCACCAGCGTGCCGACTTCATAAAGGTCGGCGGGCGTGCGCTCTTCATCGTTGGTCTTTTCGGGCCGGACACTGATGCAAGCCAGGAGTTTTTCTTCGCCGGTCAGCGCGGCTTCAACTGCGGCAACCGAGGCGGGCCGGCCGGCGGCGAGCGGCACCATTGTTTCCGGAAACAACGTGGTGTTTTGCAGCGGCAGCACGGGAATCTCAAACGGCTGCGCAGTGGCCTTCAATTGTTCGGGTAATTTGTCTTTGACTTCAGCCATATTGACCTGGAAGTTTGATTTCTGGTTACGGCGATCGGATTCATTAACGACCCGCGGCCCTGGCTTGTTCCTCTTCCTCTTGCAAGCGAAGAATCAAAAGTCCATCCCGGTAATCGCGCCCAATCGACGCACTTTCAATAGAGCGAGGGAACTGGATCGTTTTTTCAAACCTGCTGTAGGTAATTTCGAGCTGGTAATGCGAGATGCCTTCGCCGCAGGTGCTGTCCCGCCGCAGCCCGCTGATTTTCAGCAGCGGGCCGGAAATTCTGATTTCCAAATCATCGGTCCGGACGCCGGCGAGATCGACTTTCACGATCCAGCCATCACGGACTCGATATACATCCGCGGCCGGGTTCCAGAGCCGTCCGGACGGCCGCCGATTACGCTGCTCCTCACTAATTCGAAAATAACGGTCTATGGATTCGCGAGACATATGACACTTCCAATCAAAGCTGAATCCGTCGAGGGACCTTTCAGGGGAATCGAATGAATTGATTATAGCGGACTAACCCGGCAAATGTCAGTTTGGCGGTTAGAACACGTTACTTTCGACTTCCGTGCAGAACCAGCCATGCCGCAATGGCGGCCTGCTTTTCGTCTGTGCGCCACGGCGGGGAAACGACGCGACGCAAATCGTGCAACTTCTTTTTGACTTTCGCGTTCTCCGGACCAAGTTCCCTGGCGGCCACTGATTCAAATTCTCGATCGGGAAAGGTCGTACGCTTAATTCCGTTTGCGCCGGCAGCTAAATCCAGGACGCGACGAAACAATATTCCTTCGGCCGCATGCGCGCGGATGTGATAATTGCCAATGCGCGCAAGATCTCGATCCCTGGCGCCAACAATTCCAACTCCTTTTACGCTTAGGCCGTCGGTGTTGAGTTCCTTCACCAAAAGCGCGAGCGCCTTCCGGGCGACGGTTTCAATCGCGCGGGCTGATTTTTTTACGGCTATCTGACTTTCTTCCCACGGAAGTTCCATTACTTCGTGGTAGGGCTGGGCGGTCGCACGGATCTTCGGATCCGTCAGTTTCATCTCGAACTTTCTTAAAACGATCGGAGACTCAGTCGTGCCGCCCAGGACGACCGCAATGGCGCGGCCAGTTTTGGCGCGCAGACCAATACTGACGAGACTTGATTTCTTCATGCGGGCTGTGGCGCAAATTGTTAATTTGCGCGCCGCAAGTTAGCAACTTGCGCTACGGATGTGTCATATCTTCCGGCTTGACCAGCCGATCGAATTCTTCGCCGGTTAATAATCCCAGCTCAATCGCCGACTCGCGTAAACTGATTTTCTTTTGGTGCGCGTTTTTGGCGATTTTCGCCGAGTTGTCGTATCCGATGTGCGGATTCAGCGCCGTTACCAGCATCAGTGAGCCGCGCAGGTGCTCATCGATCTGTTCGCGATTGATTGTCATGCCGGCAATGCAGTACTCGACAAAGCCATGACAAGCGTCATGAATCAGACGAATCGAGTGCAGCAGGTTATGAATCATCACCGGCTTAAAGACGTTCAACTCGAAATTGCCCTGCGAGCCGGCAAAACCAATCGCGGTGTCGTTACCCATCACCTGCACGGCAACCATCGTCATCGCTTCGCTCTGGGTCGGATTCACTTTGCCCGGCATGATTGAAGAGCCCGGTTCATTCTCCGGTATGATCAATTCCCCCAGACCGCAGCGTGGACCGGAAGCGAGCCAGCGAATGTCGTTCGCGATTTTCATCAACGAGGCCGCCAGGGTCTTCAAGGCGCCACTACAGAAAACGATTTCATCGTGCGCGGAGAGGGCGGCGAATTTGTTCGGATGCGATTTGAAAGGAAGCCCCGTAAGTTCAGAAATCTTTTGGGCGGCGCGTTCGCCGAATTCAGGATGAGCGTTCAGGCCAGTGCCGACTGCGGTGCCGCCGATTGCCAGGTCATAAAGGCCAGTCAGAGTTTCTTTAAGGCGTTCAATGTCTCGCTGCAGCAAGCTCGCCCATCCGGACATCTCCTGCCCTACCGTCAGCGGCGTGGCGTCCTGCAAATGCGTACGGCCGATCTTAACGGTGTCTTTGAACTCTTCGGCCTTCGCATCGATCGCGTTTTTTACTTCGCTGACCCGCGGTATCAGCTCGTTCATCTGCTCTGCAGCTGCGATGTGCATCGCGGTCGGAAAGGTGTCGTTCGACGACTGTGACATATTCACGTCGTCATTGGGGTGAATCGGCTTCTTGCTGCCCACGACGCCCCCGGCGATCTCGATCGCCCGATTCGAGATCACTTCGTTGGCGTTCATATTAGTCTGGGTGCCGCTGCCGGTTTGCCAGACGCGCAAAGGAAAATGCTCGTCGAGCTTTCCCTGGATAACTTCGTCAGCCGCCTGCACGATTAGCTTTGATTTCTCGGGCGCGAGTTTTCCCAGATCCTGATTGACCAGGGCACACGCCTTCTTAAGAATGCCGAATGCGCGAATCAGTTCGCGCGGCATGACGTCATAGCCAATGTTGAAATGCAGCAGCGAACGCTGGGTTTGCGCGCCCCAGTAACTGCCGGCGGGCACTTCAATCTCGCCCATTGAATCGCTTTCGATGCGATTGGTCTTCGTTTTCGCTTCCTTTGATTGGGGGTTCGACATGCGATTATTTTACCCGATTACCGGGTTTATCGCGCCGAAGAGTTTAACGAGCAACTAAGGCCTCGCGGGCTTTCGGTCTTTCGGCACGGCGCGGGGTATATCGCCATCGTCGAAACCGGTGCTGTCATGGACTTTCAATCGCGGCGCAGCGCCCAGACGCAGGATTGGCGCGATCTTCGGCGCGGAAATTTTAACGGTGGCGACTGCACTGCTGCGTCGCAGGATCGCGCCGCCGCGACCCGCGACCCAGGCGTTTGTGCCGCCCTGATAAGCAACCGCGTACAGCGGCGCGCTGGTTATAGTCGGCTGCAGTTCCCAGGTGCGACCGCCGTCTTTGGTCACCAGCACGCGACCCTGCTCACCGGCGGCGATCGCGTCATCACGCGACGAGACTGAAACCGCGAATAAATTGGTTGTCAGTCCGCTCTCCTGATCTTTCCAGGTAGCGCCACCATCGTCAGTGCGCAGAATGATTCCTCCTTCACCAACTATGTAGCCGCGCATGCCATCAGCAAAGGCCACTGCATGCAACCATTCCTTCACATTGTGGGAAACGTCTTTCCAGGAGTCTCCGCCATCGACAGTGCGCAGGATGGTGCCGCCGGACCCAACCGCCACGCCATGTTTTTCGTCGGAAAAGCGCACGTCCTCGAGCCACGCGTGCGTGTTGGAAGGCCGCAGGCGCCAGATTTCCCCGCCATTCTCAGTCCACAGGATCGTGCCGCGCGCGCCAACTGCCCATCCGATCTTTTGCGAGATGAAGCACACGCCCAGCAGTTCGTCAGTCACGTCACTGCGCTGCCGGGTCCACACGATGCCGCCGTCCACGGTGTGCAGGATCGTTCCCTGATCGCCGACTGTCCATCCATTCTTTTCGTCGATGAACGTAATTGCGTCCAGGCGCGCAGTCGTGCCGGAAGGACGAATCGTCCAGCTCCGGCCACCGTACCGGGTGGCGAGAATTTTTCCGTGCGCGCCGACGGCCCAGCCCCGGGAATCGTCGAGAAAGAAAATGTCGGACAGATCATCGCGGCCGCCTTCGGTCAACCGTTGCCAGCCAATGCCGCCATCGTCGCTGCGTACTACCAACCCATCACCGCCGGCCGCCCAACCCGTGTTTTCATCCGCAAAGAAAACTGTGACCAGCTTCGGATTAGTCCGCAGGCTCACCGGCAACCAGGTTCTGCCGCCAGTGGCACTAGTCAGAACGACCCCGTCGGTGGCGGTGATCCATCCGTGTTGTGGGTCGGAAAAATAAACGGAAAGAAGATCGCTGGTCATCGATACATCAATTGGCGACCACGTTTCACCGCCATCGTCGCTAACGATGACTCGCCCGCCAAAACCAACCACGACTGCGTGCTTCTGATCGATAAAACTCACCCCGGTGAACGGCAACGCGCCCAGCCGAACCGATTCCTTCCATGTCTGTCCGCCATCTTTCGTGAGCAGAATCGTTCCTCGATCTCCCACCGCCAGGCCCTCCTTCCTGTTGCTGAACGAAACAGCAAAAAGATGGGCCTTCGTCGCCGCCGGCTGCATTGCCCAGGTGCGCCCGCCATCAATGGTCGCGATCACTGCGCCATAACTGCCGACCGCCCACCCGCGCGCCGGATCATCTTCAGCGAAGGTAATCGAATAGAGATGATCTTTTGTCGGGGTCTCGATTCTGATCCAACGCTGGCCGGCATTCGTGGTCATTAAGACAACCCCGCGCGCGCCTACCGCGAAGGCATGCCGGCGGTTTTGCACGTAGATGCCATTCAGGGTGGTCGATGACCGCGGGTGCTGAGGTTCCCAGTCGAATCCTCCATTTGAGGTGTAGAGGATCACACCATCAGAGCCGACTGCCCACCCGTGAAGTTTGTCTTTGGCGAAGCGAATAGCGTTGATTGCATTGCCCTGCGGCAGCGGATTTTGCCATTCCCAACCGCGATCAGGGCCCTGGGCAAAGGCGCTGGTACCGGAAATCAGCAGGGCGATCGCCATTGGTATCGCGGCTGAAAAACAAGCGCGAATCAGCCGGCGACTTTCAAGCGCTTTCCTGATCCAGCGGCGGCGGCTGAGTATTGGCTGCGACACGTGTTCCCTTGAGAGGCAGAAATATTATCACGTTGGAAAGTTGATTATAGATTCGTCGTAAGTGGAAAGCGAGCGATGGGATTTCGAGCTTCAAAACAATTCGGCTTCGTCCGCGGATTCGTTTTCCGGCTCAGTCACTCCGATGCGATCAACGGCGTCCTGAAGCACTGCCGGCTCGACATGTCCCAGCGCCGCGAGTTTCCGCGCCGCGCGATCGGCGGCTTCCTGAATCACGTGACCGGCATGGCCCTGCGACCAGAGCCACTCAACGTTATGGCGGGCTTTGGCATCATCAAGCCGTTTCCACCAATCATGATTGGTTTTGCGCCGATAGCGACCTTCCATGGTTTCGATGACGTAACGCGAGTCCGTGTGTAGTCGGACGCGGCAAGGTTCTTTCAACGCTTCCAGGCCAAGGGCGGCCGCCGCGATTTCGGCTTGTTGATTCGTCGCCTTACCCAGGTAGGTCCCGAAAGCGCGCCACAGGCCCTGGTAACCAAGCAAGGCCACCGCGGCCGCGCGCGCCGCATCGCGGCCATTGCCCAGGCTTGAGCCATCGCAGAAAATTGTCACAAGTTTTCGCGGCTGGCGGTTGCGGTTGGTGTCGTTCACGCGTTCTAGAGATCGGCCACGCTCAGTTTAGTGTCGGCATTCTTCCACGCCTGCTGAAATTCTTTCTGCACCGTCGCCGCATCCTGGGCCTTGTTCTGTCCTTTCAGACTCTCAATCAAGCCGACCGGTGCATCATTTTGTTAACTCCAAACTGATTTATTGCGCCAATCTAACTCATCCACGGGTAACACTGCCAGCGCATAACGCGATTCGAGAAAATTGCGGCGGCAGTTTTGGCCGAGATTGTTGGATCGGCGGCGAAGTTTTCGTAGGAACTTCGCTTAGCACATCGCAAACTTCGTGAACACATAGTGGATGCATTAGAATCTGATCGAATCATTGATTCGAATGTAAGGAACCGACCCTAAGATCGACACGCCGTGAGAATTCTTACTATTGCTCCCAGGGCCCTGAGGCTGATTTTTGTTCATCCGCGCAGGGCCCTTTTGATCTTTAGGATGGCCGTTTGGGTCGCGCTGTTATCTTGGCTGGTCAAGGTTTATTCACTGCCGCGCGCCCTGCAAATCGTTTCCACTCGTCGCCGATTAGCACCTGCACAATCGCAGCCGGAGCAGGACGAACTTGCGAGCGCCATCGATTCTTTGCTCGCAATTAATTTTTTGGTATTCAAACCCGTTTGCTGGAAACGCGCGGCAGTGTTGCGTCGATATCTAGGCAAAAAAGGAATCAACACGAAAATAGTTTTCGGCGTGCGTAGAAGTGATCTTGGCGCCATTGACGGCCACGCCTGGTTGGAGGCGAATGGCGAACCCATCCTGGAGGCCGAATTTCCAAACTACGTCGTCACCTATGTCTATCCATCCACCCAGCCTTTTGATTTGGAACTGGCGATGATATCCGACGTTAGATTGAGCAAACTGAATTAGCTTGTTTCGCGTCGAAGTGACGTGGCGTGAGTTGGTGGCTCAGAAGTTGGTCGAACCCGAAGGTGACGCCGAGTTTCAGTGAAACATCAAAGCAATGAAGCGTCTTAACACGAATCAACTTGCTCCGTTATTGCGTCTCTGCTTGCTTGGTTGCTTCCTATGCCTGTCGCAAGTGTGGTCGCATGGTCTGGCACAAAGCACGGCACCAGATGAGTTCGCCAGAAATCATCTGCAGTTAATCGCAAAGAACCCCGACGGTTTGACGTTCACACTAAAACTGAAAGACCCAGGAATTCGATTTCATGTCGGTGAAATCATTCGTCTGGAATTGACTTTCGCGAGCAGCTTGCCGGAAACCTACGTCTACGACAATGCAAGTTATGATCGCAGCGGGCGGCTCCAGATTGATAGCTTCATTCTCGATCGTGCTGACGGGATAGCTGATCCTTTGGATGACTATTACCACAAGAGCCTTGGGGGATTTATGGGCGGAGGATTGCGAGGTATCGGCGCCTTGAGCACGAAGCCCGAGATCGCAAACTACGATCTAAACGAATGGCTTCGCTTTGATAAGCCGGGCAAATATCGCCTCTATGTGGTTTCTCACCGCCTTACCAAAGGCAAGCCCTATCACCAGGGAAACACACCTGTCGAGCCCGCATCAAATGTGATTCAGTTTGAGATAGTGCCTGCTGATCGAGAATGGGAACAGAAGACCTTTAGTGAGGCGGTGAAGGTTCTGGATTCGGCTCCCAAAGTCACTTCCCAAATCGGAGAAAACGGTTATCGGTCGGCTTGTCGCGTTCTGCGTTTTATGGGCACTGAGGCAGCGGTCAAAGAGATGGTCAAACGTTTTCGAGGGCAGGAGGCTCAGTGCGACTTTGAATACTACCTGGGGTTATTGGGGTCACCCGACCGCAGCTTCGTAATCGAACAAATGCAAGCAGCGCTCGATGCGCCAGATCAGCCGGTCCCGGGCAGCCTTCTAAGCGCGCTGACTTTTCTCTCGTATGTTGTGCAGAACCCTGCTGCCTGGCAACAGTTTTCTAACGATGACGCGGGACGAATCGCCTCAAGGTTGCAATGGGAGGAACGCAAGAGACATTACGATCTGATCCGTCAGAGTTATCTCGAACGTCTCGCGCTCGCCCTTCCGCAAAAAACAGGTGCCGCCGCCGCGATTAGCACGGAAACGCTGATTAGTTTTGGCGCGAATGACAAATCAAAAGATGGCGACGGCCGCCGACAACAATTGGCCGTGTCGCTCGCTAAAGTATTTACCGAATTGCCGCTCGAGACTCAGCGTAACCTGCTCGAATACCGCTGGAAACAAATATCCGACGCGGCGATGCTTCCGGTACTGCGACAACTTTATGAACATCCTCCAGACTTGCACGTGATACCTGCTCCATTTCCTGGCGTGGCTTTACGGCGCATCTATGACTTATCACCTGAAGAAGGACGGCAATTGATTCTGGCTGAAATCAAGCGGCCGATTCCGCGCGCCAATATTGCGGTGCTGCGCGACAAACCTAAAAGGTGAATATCACGCGCAGGAGACAATCGCGGCGCTGGTTGCGCGGTATGTCTCGCCCGCATCACTGCCGCCTCTTCGGGTCGCCTTTGAGGATCAAATCGGAACTCTCGGCTGCACGGTTCAGGATTCTCTAATCTCTTACTTCTTGCGGGCCGACCAAAACTTTGGGCTTGAAATGTTGCGAAAGGCGATAGCGTCCCGAAACGAGACGCGATGTTACTGCAATGCGTTGTCAGATGCTGCGGCAGACGATATGACCCCCGAATTCGAGGCCTTAGCTCTCGAGTATCTTAGTGACAGTAATGAAGAGGTGATGTATAGCGCGGTAGGCGTTCTTTGCGCCCACGGATCAATCGATAATAAAACAAAAATCAAAGCAGCAATTAAACAATTATTAGACCGTTGGCGCGAAGAAAAAAGAGACCCCGACTCTGTCATATCGAAAGATAATCCTGTTCAAGTCGGGTATTTCGCTGAGTCGCTCTTGCGGAGGTACGCTCATGCCATACCGTGGTTCATTAATGACGATGAATTGAACGAGCTACGGAACCTTTGCCTAAACGAGCAGTGCCGGCAACAGGTAAAGAGTTGGTCACCCAGTTCGAAGTTGCGGATTTCGCTATACCGCCAAGGGGGACTTAGCACTGAAACGCGTTTCTCGGTGGGGCCGTATGAGTTGCTCTCGTGGAAGACTCTGAAGAAGAAGTTGATTCAATTTCCGAAAGGAACCAGCTTCGTGTGGCAGCTCGACAGCGATGAGGAAGATGTTGACAAGAAACTTTTTGATGACTTAAAGAGCTATCTCAAGGAGAACGGCATGGACCTTGTTCGCTACCACGACTCAACGAATTGACGACGTCCTCCTCACTCATTCACCTTCAACACGGCCAGAAAAGCTTCTTGCGGAATCTCAACGCGGCCGACTTTCTAAGAGAGAGAGAATCTTGGTCGCAACGCGAGACGGGCGTATTATTACATCGATGCTTAACGCCGGAGCTCTTACAT
>WNGL01019860.1_pt1 | contig 10851 bp, 12 predicted proteins | sample 5400591 | NCBI WGS metagenome assembly WNGL01 (sample SAMN13153377, study PRJNA577476) | soil metagenome | isolation source: 80 cm soil or saprolite under Garry oak tree replicate 1 | place: USA:California | collected 2016-06-15
GGTATGGGTCTGCTCGTTCTTTTGAGAAAGATTCGCAAGTAATAAGCTTCTCAATGCGGGGTCGCGACATTTTTACCCCTCAAAATCCCCGCTAAGAGCCAGGCTACCTGTAAATTTTTAGATGAAGCTGGTGATTCTTTTGTCATTACTCTGGTGGTTTTACAGATTGAAGATAAGTGTGTCGCATTCGGAAGATAAATTTGTCGCATCATATTTGCCGATTACCCGAAAGGTTAGCCACCTCGTGGGAATCAGTGCTCTAAGCCAAGATCCTGAAGAGCTGTATGCCAGGCTGTTTTTGCCTCCTGCATACGCATCGTTCCACGAGGGAGAAGAAGGGTAATGGCATGTTGAGACGGATAATGTCCTGAAGTATACACGGCAAAAGTCGCTTGTCGCACCTGCTCGCCAATCAGTGCAACGCGGTGCTCCTTGCGCTGATTGCGGTAGGCCTTCGCACGCTGTGTCACCTCTGCACATTCCTGGGGAAAATGATGCTGGAGGCTTGGTTCAGAATACCCAAGCCGCCGAGCAATTTGGTACGTTCCTAATGGTTCTTCCTCTCCACTCAGAACAGCCTGGAGCACTGCTTGACAGCGTTCCCGATCTACTACGCGACGTAGCGGATGTTGTAGCAGTGGAGAAGCAACAGAGGGTGTTTGCTCACTCACTTGTCGAAGATGATCCAGTTGATTCTTCATCACTTGTACAGGGGTCATCTGGCAACCATAACAAAATTTCAGGAGGGATTGGAACGTGGGTGTGTAGGGATCATCGAAGTTAACCCAGCGGTGGAGTGCCTGCCTTGTAATCCCTGTCACTCGTGCCAATTTCGAGTAGACGTGGTGTTCTGCAAGATAGGTTGCCAGGTGTCTGAAAAACGGCTCCCACCGGAGTTGACCGTAAACCTGGCTTGCGGTAAGCAGCTCCTCCAACACGGAGATGACCCATTCTTGCCACTCCACCTGCTCTTCATGATCTGCTTGTCCAGAGACCCCTCTCGCATCTTCCCCAAGAAACATGCCACACGAGGTACATTCCCCTGGCTGCGTTTGGTTGGTAGCAAGGATCATCTGGCGCTTCTGGCAATAGGGACATCGATCTACCAAAGGGCTCTGGTGGCGAGGACAGAGGGTCACGATCTGAAACATCCAGAGAAGAGGTTGATAGAGAGGCCGCGCCTGCATCCTCCATTCGGCCAGACACGAGGAGCACCATGCTGGTGTTTCTCGCAGTTGCCTCCGGCCAGGAAGATCACCCAGCCACCAGGGAATGGTTAAAAGGTGCAGGTCCGTTCGTCCCGTCAGATCTTTCAGCAGCGTCACTCCTGCACTGGCAAGCGAACCCGTGCCATTGAGGCTCATGGCTCCGTGAGCGCCAAACATCGCAGCAGCAGGCAAAGGTAGTCCCAGGTCTTCTTTGAGGCGAGGGATGATCATTTCTGCAGCCAAAGCACGGGGAGAAACATGGTGAGCCCAGCCTAAGCGGTTGATGTAGCTGGTCAGACTTTCGCGCCAGATCGTCTCGATTGCATAGGGGGCAAGGCAGTACAGCCGACTCCGTGCAGGCATATTGCTTTCCTGAAAGGTATCCTGACCCCTTGGGTGGGAAGGGAGAAGATACCCGGCAAAGGTAGGGGCATCAACCATACTCATCCAGCTTTCTCTTCGCCTGCAAGGGGCTTCGACGGGTCTTCCTCAGATTCTTGCTCAGTTGCATCTCGACCTGGTGATCGTTTTCCAGGCCGATCTTGTTTTTTGGGTGATGGCTCGTCGGTTTTCGCTTTTAACGGCTGTGTCTTGCGAGATCCTCGTAGCCCTAAGAGAGTGAGGAGCCGCTCATCCGCACCATCAGATTCCATCAGCTCAGCCTCACTCTCCAGAGCATTGCGCAGAGCAGCTTCGACGCGTGCTTCTGGCAGGGCGGTTTTGCGCAAGTGCGAAAGCTGCACCGTCTTGGCCTGCTCTGCCAAGGCCAGATTCAGGGCGCGATTCAGATGCAGTTTCAAGAGCCCGACGCATCCGATACTGCGTGCATACAGAAACTCCCAGTGCTCGATCAGAGCGGGTTCTTGCGCGACCGGCAGTTGCCGTTGCAAGGCCCACACGATACTTTGGAACACCTGGGCATCAGCATCGATGGCAGCATCATAGCGGGGAAAGTGGACGTCCACGCTCCGGCACGCGAGTTGTGCATTGACTTTGCGAAACGGACGCATCTCATACGTTCCTACCAGGATATGACTGGTCCCAGTGGCATTCTCAAAATGTTTCAGGTGATTTAATTGACTCTGCAGGCGACTGCCCCTGGCGGCTTCTGCCAGATGATGGGCTTCATCCACAATGATGGCAAGGGGCTTGCGAGCGCCTAGCGCCGTTTCCATCGCTTCGCGCAGCTCCCTGACACGGATACGTGCCACCTTTCCATCCACAAACGGATCATGCAAGGCCCGCAGGACCGCGCGGTAATACTCTGTCCACTCGAAGCGGTTGGTACCTGCTCCTGCGGCAAGAATACTGGCAAACGGGATGAAGCCGGGGGAAGCCTGCATTTGTGTTTTACTCATGGAAGTCAAGCGTTCTTCAAGCAAACGGATGAGTGTCGTCTTGCCAACTCGACTTGGACCGATGACGAGCACCATCGTGCCAGGACGTCTGGTGCTCGCGCCTTCCCCAGGCGGACAGATCGCCTGCAGGGTGGTCTCTAAGGCTTCCAGGAGACGGGGGTGTGAGATGAGACAGCGTTGCTCAAAATATTCCTGTCGCGCTCCTGCTGGCAGTGTGAGCAACTCAGACGGAAAGGATTCGGGCGCTTCTGTCTGGACGAGAGGCTTTTCGTTGATCTGGTTCATAGCTCGATCCGCCGGAGCACGAGCAAATGTTCGTAGGGATTGATCTTTTTCGTCTTCTCAGCTGACTCTCGTTCCAACTTCTCCTTCTCCTCTTCAGCGGTGTGAGGCTCTGTGGGAGATAGCGTTGGAAATCTCTTCCCGCCCTCTAGCACGACCAGTGCCGCTCTGGTTTCGCGATCATGACGTTGCTGGCGCAGGATCGCCTCAATCTCAGCATTGTCCCGCCGAAACGTTGCCAGTTGTTTCTGCGTGACTTCGATGTGCTCACGGCCTGCGTGCAGACGGTTCCGCTTCCGCAGCTCTTCGGTGAGCAGTTGTAGTTCGCGCTCAGAACATCCAGCGAATTCCGTGTAAGGGCAGTCACAGGCGCGCCAGCGGCCATCAATGTAGGCATATCCCACGCTCACATCGAATGGGTCGTAACGCACCTTGACCTGGGTTCCTTCGACGGTCGGATCACGCATGGCCTCGCACCAGTAGTCCAGGTAGTTCATGCGCACGCCCACTCCTGGTTCCACCTTTGCCGTCCCCTTCCTGGTTGTGGGAAACGTCGCTTTGAGAAAAGTATCATCATACTCAATAGACTTGTGAGTCCGCTCACCATCGCGTTTCAGACTGAGTTCATACGCTTCGCGTGGGGTCATCCCCAGAGCTGGATGCCGGATGGTCTCATATTCCTCATCGGCCCACTGCCCGACGCGTTCTGCAAGCTTCGGCAGCGTCCAGACAGCCAGGCGTTTGGGATCGGTCGCTTTGGTCATGGTGCGTGGCTCTCGGCTGGCCTGCGTGTTTCCCAACAGATGATAGAGAAATTCTGTTTCCATCGCGCCAAACAACCGTTCCTGGGGCGATCCGAATCGTGGCTCGGCGGCCGGCCGTTGATGTTTACGGACGCGATACAAGGCGAGTAGCTGCTCAAAGTAAATACTGTGGAACTCCGGTCCTCCATCGACCGTAATCGCTGTCGGAAGTCGCCCGTAGCGCTTCACGCAGAGCCGGAGCGCCATCATACACGAACGGTAGGAAGGTGGATCGAAAGTGAGATAGAACGAGGCAATGCGCCGGGGATGGGAAAGGATGAGCAAGGTCAACCAGCATTTTCCCAATGGTTGACCGGTTCTGGAATCACAAAGAACGAGATTCAATTCGGTATGGTCGAGATGGGCCATGGACCAAGCGTATTCACCATGTCGACTGACGGTTCTTTCTGACTCGTGAACGTAGTCTTTGAACGGATAAGCAGCGCGCGTTCCTTCGCGAAGCAGGATTTGTTCATACCTGGCTTTGTGGTGTTGCGCCTCAGTGTAAAATGTCTTCTGGCTGACAGGTTCGAGGCGTTGTTCTTCGGACTGCTTGAGATATTCGCCGTAGGCTCCTCGTTTCGGTTTGCGGGTGACGCTATCGTAGTGGGTTTCTAGCACACGATGGATGAGTGTGATGACTTCCTCACTGATCTTTCTCGCGCCACCGCAATTGTGGTATCCCGGAAGAAGACCGAGAAAGCCGCTCCCATAGCGGGTTTCTGCTTCTCGATAGCGTTGGTGCCAGCGTTGCTTTGTCCGAGGGTGAACGGCGGCTCGCGTCTCAGCCGTGTGGGCTTGGGCATCATCCTGGTAATCGTCAGGATGAATCACTCGATTGCGGAAAACGGCAGTAGCGAGCTCGACATCGTGGGCTTGTTCTAGCAACGCTTGACCTTCTGGAGTGATGCGAGAAGCTTTTTCATTTGACACGAGCATCATTTCGTTGCTCTGATCTCTCACCTGAACGCAGGCTCGTGCCAGACGCTGTGAGCGAAAGACCGGTGTGCGCCATGGCTCCGAGAGCCGGTAAGTCGCCAGATCAATGTACAGATCGTGTCTGGCAATGGCGATATTGATGAGATCAGCAGGAATCTCGGAGAGTGCCTGGAGATCAGACAAAAGCATTCCAGGGTGCTCCTCAACCAATCGGGAGAGGATCGCTAACGTCTGATTTCCCACGGTAAGGCGGTCGAGATTCTGGTAGTAGTCCTCTAGAAAGAGGGCGTTCTCTTGTGTCGCCCAGTTAATATTGTCAGAAGACCAAACGTGATAGGTGAGTCCATATGTGGCTGCAAATGCCTCGCCGGGAGGACAACGCCACACACCCTGCTCATCGAGCACGTAGCGATTGGGCTGTTTCTCAACCAGTCGGCTGAGTTCTTGCGCTGGTTTGCATTCAATCCATCCACACGACCGATATCGAAAAACAAAGTAGTCGGCGGTATGCATTGGTTGTTGGGGGCGACCACGTGTGTCCAAATACTCCAGTGGAATGGATGGAGGCTGATCCCACATCTCCAGCACATCATCGTCGTGCTCAGCTTGCAGCAAAAAGGGAAATTCGACTTTGCTGCTTTCTGCCTTGATGATGCAGTGCATCTTTTGGGAGGGATACCAGACCGGCATATTCCCTCGACGGGCACCTGGGGTGCGACTTGGAGGTGATGAGCGGATACGAATGAGCAGTTCCTGAGTCTCTCGCGAAAAACCGAGACGGCGAAAGTAGGTGTACAGCGCTATGCCATCAAGGGCTTTTGCCATGGCTGTTTCCTCCCACGAGCAATCTATCTCTCAATGCCTCTTTTCCAAGCCTAACACAAGCTTTTGTATGGGACAATGCCTTTTGCCTTGAGTGGTACTTATGGCGACACACTTATCTTCCGAAAGCGACACACTTATCTTCAATTTGTACATTTAATTGTCAAGATTTTTAACAATCCGCCCATTTAATTACCACATTTACAGCCATTAGCACACACATGGGCGAGGTCATTGACTTTGATGATTCTCGCCCTTTATAATGGACATGCGTCGTCTAATAGATGTTAGTCGACGCATGCAAAACTGAACCGTAAAGGATTGTAAATACATATGACATTTGAAGAAATACGACAAGAGCTTTTCCGGCTGAATGATCTGCACAACAAGGCTACAAGAACAGACTATATGAGAGTCGGTGTGACAGACCCATCTGTTCAGGCTACGACCCCTAGAGCGATAGTAGAGATTATGGAAGCATCTAATCCTGAACATGTTACCTGGGATGATGTAAACCGCGAGGTTGCAGCGTTAGAAGATCGGATAGTACGAGAAACAGGATTCGGAATAATATACTGGTTTCGCAAAGTAGACGGGGAAGAGATAGCAGGAAGCTATGCGCTTGTGCCAAAGAATGATGGTTGGCTAGAGGCAAAGAGAGATGAATGAGGCACAAGCACTTACCACAATCGTTGAAAGCAGTCATGTCGAGCTAGCCGTGAGTGGCTGGCTTCATGCGCATGAGAAGAGTGTACGCACTCATAAAGCCTACGCGCAGACACTCGATCAATTCAGACGGGAATTACACAAGATCGGCAAAGACCTCGACACCGATGTACAAACCATCATGCTGGTTGCGCAAGCGTTCGCATCCGCAAGTTCGAAGAAAGCCAGGGCGAGCGATAATACGCAAAATGTACGCCTGGCTATCCTCTGTAGCTTTTTCGACTACGCTATTGAACGCTTCCTGCTCATGCCGATGGACCATCAAGGCCATGTGCTGAATCCTATCAAGGTGATCGACCGCGCAAAGGTCGAGCCATACCATCATATATCCTGGCTGGAAACAGAAGAGGCAACAAAGCGCTTGAAGCTGATAGATCGCTCTACGCTCCAGGGCAAACGAGATTATGCGCTTCTGGCTATCCTGCTGTTTACAGGGCGACGTTTGCAAGAGATCGCTTCGCTCCAGTGGCAACATGTTCACATCCAGGGCTCGAAAATAACCCTCATATTTGAACACTGCAAGGGCGATAAGACGATGAGGGATGAATTACCAGTGGGCTACAGCAAAGCCTTGCTTGAGTGGTTACATGCCTACTATGGCGCTTCTGTGGGCAGCATGCCGGGTGATACGCCGTTGTGGGTGAGTCTTACTGTAAACACAAAGCAGTACGGCCGTCCGCTCGGCATACGCGCGATTGAACGATTATGCATCAAACACCTGGAGGTCCATACCCACGTTACCCGGCATAGCTTTGCTCATGCCATGATAAAAGCAGGCGCAACATTGCCAGAGCTTCAAGATCGTTTAGGGCATAACAGCCTGGCCACGACTGGCATCTATGCGCGTGTATTCACTGGAGCAAAGAATCCGCATGCTAATAAACTGGCAGAACTGTTCGGCATTGAATAACGAAGGGATTCATCATGACCACTCACGAACGACTCACACAACTTGAACGTGCTCAGATAGCGAACAATGAACAGTTCACAATACTGCTGGGCACCATCGGCAGTCAGGGACAGGATATCAAACGTATGCTCAATGTCCTGGAGCAACACACGGACATACTGGAGCACCATACTATCGCACTGGATAGCCATACTGAAAGCTTGAAAGTCATCGAGCAGGCACTGAGCACGCTCATTACTGAAGTGAGGGATATCAAGACGATTGTACAGAAAGGCCAGGAGTAGACACATGGCAGAAGAATACACTGTACGAGTGCATTTCATCTCAGGAGATGAGGGCATTGTGTCAGCCGTAAATTTCCACAATGTAGGCGAGGAGGGGCCGCGAAGGCACTGCGCTACCAGAGTGGGCACAACAACCAACCTTGAGCGAATGCCCGTATTGTCACCAACTGCACGACTTCGAGCAGATACAACTGTGTCCACTGAATCCGAAAAACGTGGTACAATAAGCCCATCTTATTGTGCTCGATTGAGACCGGACGCAAGGAACTACCCAGCAGGGATCACGCGACCAGGCGGCGCTCCGGATTGTTGTTTTTCAGGATTCATCACAAATAGCAATATTCACCAACGCATTGAAAGCCCGTTTTTGTGGATCCACACTTTTACGCTCAAAATGGTGCAGGCCTGGCCGACCTGGTCAGCTCGCCTTTTTTCAACGGTTTGAAAAACTGCCTCTCTAAGGAATGGCCGCTCCCGTAGTCGTAATCTAGAGGATAAACTGTGCCGAGAGTGGCCAGTCGAGACGATAGTAACAGACGGCAATGATGAAATCGGTTGAGAATGTGTGTAAAAATGGTAAAGATACGAGGAGTTGAAAGGTGCTTTCAACTATCATCGGCTTGGCCAGCAAAAAGCCAGGGCTGCTCTGTTCCACTCACAAGCACAACACGAAGTGAAGCCTGTCCTGGCTCTATAGAAACAAGCAAACCCAGGCTTCTAACTGACAAAGCTTCTACCCAGATCACTTGTATCAACACTATGCTCATAGTCATGCGTTTACGTTCATCTACAAACATCGTGCTCAGTGAGCATATCACAAGCAGCAGACAAAATGTACTCGCAGACAGCTTCCTTAAGCACGAACGGCATGACGAGTTTTATTGATATAACGTGTGCACTATCCTACTTGGGGTAGAAGTAGCGAAGCTGCCATATACCGCAAAGTAGCGTAAAAGTCCTTTCAACAGGCCCAGGTATGGCATTTCGGGCATCGTGTCAGTTCAGTAAGAGTGGGGCTTGCAGAGAAATGCCCCAGCAGCCAGCAAGAGCTGGTCAGCAGCACTGACAGAAATGGAGACACGCAACACGATGAAACGCACTTGGGACATTGAAGAACTGGTCGAGCATTTTACCTTACTTCCCCAGGACATGGACCTCCTTGCCAATAAAACTGGCCCCACGCGGTTTGGCTTTGCCGTTCTCTTGAAATACTTCCAGTATGAAGCCCGTTTTCCCGCTGCCAAACAGGACGTTCCCAAAGCTCTTATCACGTATCTTGCCAACCAACTGAACCTCTCCCCTGAGCTGTATCTGGGGTGTAAGCATAGTAGGAACCAAAAGTTGGAATAGAGAAGAGAATGGCACTGGTTTTATTTCATTTGAGAGGTAAAAGCAGTAGGAACGACTTTTTCATAGAGATTTTTCTCTTGAAATTGCTTTCTTCTCCTGTGATGGAGAGTTTGCCTTATCCGCTCTACAAGCGGACTAAACATGCTATTCCAACTTTTGGTTCCTACCGTGCTCACACCCCAGGTCTGACAATGGTCATGAGCAAGAGCAACCCACTTCAACACATGGCTTGTGTTCACGACACAAGCCATTGAGGAGCCTGGAACGATGTCGGCTCCTCTCCTCCTGCACTCGTGGGATCGTCGGCCTGCTCTGTTGACGCGATGGTGCATCGTGGCAACAGGACTGAGAACGTGCTCCCTTGCCCGCGTGCGCTTTGGACCTCAAGAGATCCACCGTGGGCTGCAATGATGCGTTGGGAAAGCGAGAGTCCCAGGCCGACACTGGGGCGTGAGCCAGGCTGGACTCCCTCTTCAGGTATCCCATAGAATCGCTCGAAGATGTGAGGAAGCATCTCGTCCGCAATCCCAACGCCGCGATCACACACCTCGACCATCGCCATGTCTGCTGTCTCAGACAGCCGCAACGTAATTGGCGCACCTTCTGGCGAATACTTGTGCGCATTGGAGATGAGATGGATCAGGACTTGACTGATGCGATCACGGTCCACCTCGACTTCCACTGTCCCTTCCACTGACGCAAAAGTGAGCGTATAGCCTGCTCCGATGATGTAGGCATCCAACACGTGCTGGCACAGTTCGACCAGATCGCAGCGGGTGGGATGCAACACGAGCCTGCTGGCTTCAAGAAGTGCGGTATCGATCAGGTCGCGCACAAGTACCTCCATGGCTTTCTGCGTGGCGAGCAACTCACGCCCCTGGTGCTCCACCAAGCGCTCCAGGGATTGCTGTTGCTCCTGCACCTGACGCCGCAACTGGCGTGTTTGGATGGCACGGTGCAAGGCAGCCACAAAATAGACACGATCAATGGGTTTCTGGATGAAATCGTACGCCCCGGCTCGCAGTGCCTCTGTAATCAGTGCTTGGTCCGAGTGACCGGTGATGAGCAACGTCGGAATCTCTGGTCGCAGGTGCTGTAGCTGAGCCAGGAGTTCCAACCCGTCCATGCCGGGCATCTTGATATCACTGACGATGGCGTCATAGTCATGATCGTGTAGCTGCTCGAGCGCTCCGGGAGCAGAGTCAGCTGTATCCACTTTCACGCCATGCATGCGCAGCGCTAGCATATGAGGGAGCGCGTGTAGCAGCGCGGCATCATCATCGACGAGTAAGATATGCGGCGAGTCCATGCAGTTTCTCCTTCCTTCAGAGCGGTATCTTGGAGCTGTGAAGAGTGTTCGGGGATCACCATCGTCTGCGAGGCGACATAGACAAAAGAGAGAGCCGCTTGCAGAGCGCGTTCAGCATGGCGACACAGCAGAGGAAAAATCTCCTCCCATGTCGAGCGTCTGCCGCTTTCACCGCTCTTGCTGGCAAAAGACCAGAGCAATGTGCCTTCAGCACCCACATTTCACCTGTCGCTGCATCTTCATCCCCTGAGCGTCTGTTTCGCCCCGAATACTATGGTGACCCCTAGTTGACAGCTGAGTCCAAGGGATAGGTGCTTTCTAAAACACGAATAAGGAATAATGTTCGACTCATGCTATGAAACGCAAAGACGAGTTCAACCGTGTCCTATTGACATTGACGTGTAGACTACATGGGGTTAGGAATCACTGTAAAGCCCCTTCCCTGGCCGATTCATACGAACAAAGTACAGCGCATCATAAGTTTTTCCGAGTTTGACAGGGTCAACCAGAGAGGATACACTGGGTCTGGGAGGTGACAGTTCATGCGAGGTCCCAAACCGGCATATCCAATTCAATTGACTGCTGAAGAAGTCCAGCACTTTGAGCACCTGATCCGGGTCCACTCGACACCGCAGACGCTCGCCATGCGAGTCCGGATCATTTTGACCGCGAACGCCCATCCTGAGCAGAGCAATCAACAGATTGCTTCGACCGTGGGTACCACGGACCGCACGGTGCGCGCGTGGCGCGGACGGTGGGTCAAGACCCGTTCGCTGGCCGACGCGCCGCGCAGTGGGGCGCCGAGGCGTTTTTCCCCCTCAGGTGCGGGCGCAGGCCACAGCCATCGCCTGTAGTTTGCC
>WNGL01069972.1_pt1 | contig 10851 bp, 18 predicted proteins | sample 5400591 | NCBI WGS metagenome assembly WNGL01 (sample SAMN13153377, study PRJNA577476) | soil metagenome | isolation source: 80 cm soil or saprolite under Garry oak tree replicate 1 | place: USA:California | collected 2016-06-15
GTCTACAAGACTGAGACTCACATTATCATCACCGGCATTCCTGAAGAGGAAGATGAAACAGCAGAGGAGTCAAGGCACAACTGCGATGCGATGGGATGCGGTCAAGAGCATGTGCTGTATCGCTTCAAGATAGTGGAGAATAGGCGCACGAAGGAGGCTAAGAATGAGCACTGAACGCAACTACGTCGGGGAGATCACCCTGGAATATTCCACTGATGAGAACCCGCATGTTTGCCTGGAGATAGATGAGGCAGGCTCTACCCTGCTCTCGATGGACCAGGTAGACTCGCTGGCCTCCATCCTGCGCGGGTGGGTAGAGAAGTACCGGCAGGCTGAGAGAGACGGCTGGGAGAGACGCGCAAAACAACGAGGTGAGAGATGACCTTTTCCGCTGGTGATACAGTACACGTCACGATTGAGGGGACTGTTATCTCTACCACTCAGGGAAGTTTTGTCGCGGTGTCCTTTCGTGATGCATATGCCAATCCAATCTGCATACGCTCTGGTTTAGCGGGATGAATAAAGTGGAGCGAGTTATGTCAGAAGCAGAGCGTGCAGAAGATACCGCACACCGGAGAAGCCAAGGCGCAAAAGACGGATGGGAAATCCGACGCGGGAAGCAGAAAGGCGCTTCATGATCGATATCACCCAAAAGTGGCCTGAGCAACTACGCCAGAAGCGCGGCTTACTCAACGGTAAGCGGGTACAGATGGCGCGTGAACTTCGAGGACTGGCGCGCTATCAACTGGCTCGCAAGCTAGGCATTGCCGCCAAAGAGATTGCGAAGCGTGAACAGGACTGGCATTTCTGGGAACAAACAGAACAAAACGGGCTTGTCTTCATCCTTGACTTTCCCATCGCATTCTTCACGCAAGAAGACCCGTATGAGTTTCCTGGCCCTCTTTTCGTTTGTGGAACGGATGAAGACGGCAATGCTCACTGTCATGTAGAGAAAGGAAACTAGCCAATGCTCCACACATTTGCATCTCGCCCACGCCACGCCCTCAGCCTCAGCCTCATCCTGGCCCGTCTCGTGCTCGCTCTCGTCGTGGGCATCGTCCTGGCACTGTTCGCTGGCTACATCGGCCTGCTACTGTGGGTCATGCTGGCAGGATAAGGAAAGATAAAGATGGACATACAACAATTTTTACAGGATGTCATGGAGAAGCAAAGAGCAGAGGAAATGAAGACATCCCCGCAGTTGACGCTAGGGAAACTCATAGCCAAACTCGAAGCCATCGAGGACAAAAGCAAGCCGGTTATCTTTGATGAAGTCTATCATCCCTCTGACATTGATAGCTGGCGCGGGAGTTACTGCGAGTTGGCACTAACCTATGAAACGGGCGAAGGGAAACTCTCAACGGCTGACTTTATCGCACTGCTGAAAAGAACTGTTGGAGCCACGCTCTACGGCTATAAAGGCGACCCGCATACCCTGACTGGCGAGAGGTGGTGAGATGAATATTTTGTTAGCACGCAAGTACCGCGAATACTTGCAATATCCGCATCTTTGTAGCTATTTAGCCGGTATGTTGCAAAACGTCGTTAAACATGGTATACTTAAAGCGGTGCAAGAGTATTGCACCAAAGGAGGTCACTTTGATTGTTATGGACTTTCTTACAGTAGAGGAGGTAGCAACCGAACTGAGACTCTCCGTAGAAACGGTCAAGCGAATGTTGCGCAACAACGAAATGCCAGGCTACAAGGTTGGCAGGGATTGGCGCATCGACAAGACCGAGTACGAGGAGTGGAAACGTCAACACAGAAATCAGTATCAGAAGCCAGCAGAGTAGTTGACCTCCTGGTTTCTTGGGTAGCACACTCGCTGCAAAAGAAGTTTGCAGCCACTATGCAGCGAGTTGTGTCAGTGCTACTTGCTGCTTATTTTACGACGTTGCGCAACGCTTTGCAACACCAAACAACACAAAGCAACGCCTTATATGGATAGCAGCAGGTAGATGGAAGGGACTTATTTTATGGTCGTAACTCAAGTCAAATCGCCTCTCAAGTGGATTGGTGGAAAATACGCATCAGCAGAGCGTATTGTATCTACTTTCCCCGATTCATCAACCTATGACCGCTACGTTGAGGTACAACGACCTTGACGATAACCTTGTGACATTCTGGCAGCAGATGCAAAAGGACGCTCGAGCTCTTGGAGAGCGATTGGAAGGTTTACCCTACGCTCGCAAGGTCTATTATGAGTTCTACCGGAGCCTCTTTGACGGTACAGAGCTCGAGAGTTTGGAGCGAGCGGCACGGTGGTTCTACTGCCTACGCAGTACAGGCATCGGCTGGCTGAGGAAATCACCTGTAGGCTGGAATCCACTGATAAACAATGTGAAATCCTACTACAGCGCAATTGACGTTTTCCAGGCTGTCCAGGAGCGCTTGAAGTATACCGTCATTGATAATCGCGATGTCCTGAAAAGCATCAGACGCTACGATACCCCAAGAACGCTATTTTATATCGATCCGCCTTACTTTGGAACGGAATACTATTATGAGCCAAGTAAAAAAGGCTTTCCTCATCAAGAGTTAGCGAATCTGCTCCAAAGTATTCAAGGATACGCTGTTGTATCCTACTATCCCCATGAATCACTCGATCTCTGGTATCCAGAATCACAATGGCATCGCATCACCTGGCAGCAATTAAAGCATTCACAGGTGCAATGTGAAACACGGCCTAAACTGGACATAGCAACAGAAATGTTGCTTCTCAATTATCAACCAGTCGTCAAACCGACTGCAATTCAATTATGGTCAAACACTGTGGAAAGTGAAGGGTAAAGGGCATGACTCAAAATATATCAGAGCCAACAACAGGCGAATATGAGGCAATCAACTTCGATGGCTTAGAACGGCGGGCGAACTATCGCACTATTGCCTACCGTGAAGATATCCTCCATATCCTTGAACGCAAGGACGCAGCTGCAATCCTCTATCAGATTATCTACCGCTGGGAAACTGAGATCAAACGTCCCCTAATACTCAAAGAGATTGAGAGGCGCAAACAGAGTAAACAGTCTCCTCTCACATTTCAGGAAGTCGAAGATATGATGTGGGTCTACATGTCCTATAACGACTTTGTACGTGAGTCAGGAGGCGCTGTAGCGTATAACACGGTCATTCGTATGCTGGACTACATGATAGACACCAAGAAGGTAGTAGAGCAGCGACCAAACCACGATCCCCGTTATCCTGATTATGAATATCGCATTAACAGAAGTGTCGTAAAGGAGCTTTTGAAAGCGCTACCTGCTGAACCTATATTTACTCCGAAAGTGCCTAAAAAGAAAGAGAAGTCTACCCAAGAGGGTATAGGTTCAGATAGCTCTACCCAAAAAGGTATACCGCCTTATGACTCTACCCAAATGGGTACAGACTCTACCCAAGAGGGTATAGCGACTACCCAAATGGGTACAGAGGTATACCCAAATGGGGGTACATCACATATTACTACACATAACTACTCACATAACTACAACACAGAGAGAGAGCGTATACCCGCTCCCGAGTCAGATACCCCCATAGTTTCACCTCCTGACGTCGGTGCGCTCGCTCTTCCAAGCAAAACAGAAGAATTTATTGAGAAGCTGCGAGAATGGCGCATTGAAGACGAACAGCCTGAAGAGGATATCACCCAGGCTGAGACCGTCAAGGTGCCAGTCGTCTCCAAGAAAGGACAAGATGACACCCTACGAGCAAATCATGCTGATATTCCTCGCAGTGACGCTCTCCATTGGTCTCATAGTGATCCTGATACTGGTGATCTCGGCAACCAGGGCGGAAAGCAAGGAGAGGGAGAAGGAACTCCAGCTCGAACTGTGGCGCCAAGAGACAATCCGGGAGCTACGCAGGCTCAGCGAGTAACCGTCTCTAAGCAAAACACATCCACACCCACGCCTGCTCAGGCACCTCCCCCCCAGTCTGAGCAGGCCGCGTCGGGGCCAAAGGGTAAGGGCAAGAAGCAGGCTGAGCCCAAGTCAGAGACACCGAAGGGTCCGCCTGCTGAGCCTCCAAGTGAAATGCCCTGGGGTACGCGCAAGTGCCTGCTGTGGTTCGACTACTGGCGCGGCGGTATCCTCATCGGCAAGTTCAAGCTCATGCAAGCGAGTACGTGCGCCAAGGGACTGGCCGAGCAGTTCAGCGAGCAGCAGGTGATCGAGACGCGCACCATGATGGAAGCCGACCCGTACTACATCGGCAAAGGTGGCTGTGATGTGTGCGATGTGGCGAATAATATCCACAAGTATCTGAGACGGCGTAAAACTGGCACGAAACCGGCAGCTTCTACACCGGATGCCGTCAACTCCGATCTACCGCCTGACTACGATGTAGCGGACGAGTTTAACCGCTACTGGGGGATTAACGAAAAACGAATTGTAATCGAAACAAGGGGTGTGAGTTATGCAGCAGTCTAATATCATCAGCTTACAGCGAGCTCGAGAAGAGCGCGTCGTAGAGACGACTTTGAAGCATGTCGAAACGATACAGGTTGACCCAAAAGTTTGCCCTACCTGCAAGTTTCCGATCAGAGATGATGCCCACGGCTGGACCAAAACCTATGGTGAGCACACGTGCACAGAAAGCCACCACAAGAAATACGGCTATTGTGAGGTGCCCTGTCCTACCTGCTCGGGCGGTGTTCAGGATAAGCTTTTTGCACGCCAGAAAGCGGCACAACTGGCCCATCTCTTTGGCGGGGCCACTATCCCTTTTCAGTACAAGGACTGGACATTCTCATCATTTCCGAGCAATGCGGACCAGCAGGCACTTCAGCAGGTCGCGTCCTGGCTAGCCGATATGCTACGTGGTGATGATAGTCGCAAGCGGGGTCTGTACCTGCAAGGTGAATTCGGCGTAGGCAAAACAAGCCTAGCAGTGAGCGCGTTGAAAAACATCTTACACGCGGGGCAACCTGGCTTGTTCGTGACGACGACAGAACTCCTTATCCGCATCAGAGCCTGCTACCACAAGGACGCGCCGTTCGCTGAGGATGAAGTGCTGAGAGCGTTGACCGAAACGCCGTATGTGGTCCTTGACGATCTAGGGGCCGAGAAACCTAGCGAGGATGCCATTAAGCAGTTGTACTACATCTTTGATTGCAGGCTCTCCAAAGGGCTGTACACGATTGTCACGAGCAATCGCGGTGTCACGCAGGGCAAGGACTGCTTAGAAAGCTACTGGGGAGCAAAGGCGGGCAACCTCAACGCGAAACGAGCTATTGAGCGGTTATTGCAGCATTGTGCGGGCGTAGCGGTGCATGGTAGGAACATTCGAGAGAAATAGAGCGCGTGGAGCGCGAGAAACGGGGGGATGAGATGAGCAAGGAGCAATGCCGCTTTTGTGGAAATGAGGCTACGTCTGAAATGGATATCGCTTTTCAGGAGGATGTCCAGAAAGCGCCGGTATGCGCCTGGCACTTGGGACAATCCGTGCAGAAGCGCATAGAAATACACAACATAAAAGAGTAGGGGGATTTATGAGCAACACATCAACGATTGAATGGACAGACGCAACAAGTCTATTCAGGAAAATCATATACATTATGGGGGCTACATTCAGAGAGGATAAGGCGTTCAATCAACTCTATGGAGGGAACCTTACCCATTGCTTTCAACCACTCAAAAACATTTCTATCGCCTTTAGAACTGTTACAAGAAGTGCAAGCTGGGACTATATTGCTGGGAGTAGTGATCCCCTTTTTGCTGATAGGGTAAACATGATCCCAGGCTTCAGCGGGGTTTCCGCAATAAGCACACAAGCCACCGAATTGCTCAAGAATAGCTTTTTGTCCTTCAACTGGAATAGGGTCTATGCCTCTATAACGTGCATGCACGCGCTGACGAACTTTGTTTCTAAAATCCTCATCGGTTGCATAACGTTGTCGGAAAAACTCATTTTTATGAGTTCGGCACAGACCATAATGTACCTCATCCACAGAGAGCCAGTCTTTACACCGACTACAGTAGGCCAAACCGATAAGGCGCTTTTGCTGTCTTTCCCTCTTACCTGGTGCTTGCGTTGTGCGTATGTAGTCACATTCTTGACATACTGCTTTGTGTTCATCGGTTCGCGTTCTATCGATGCTAAATGCGGTAACGGCTTCCCAGTGCCTACCCTTGTGGCACCATTTTTCACTATTGTTAATGTGTACCATGTACTCTTCAAGCGATATACCGATGCGCTTTGCAGCTATCTTCAGAGAGCCTGCTTTGTTGCCTGCCATTTTTTTCACCTCTCGCAACTTCTATGTTGTTTCTGTCCATTCAATTATAGCAGATAGGAAGGAATACGTCAATGACTAGTAAGACCTCGATAGAGTGGACTTCCACTTACAACGCTGATGGTTCTGTTACACCGGGTGCTACCCTCAATACGATTACGGGATGCCAAGAAGTGAGCCCAGGTTGTGACCACTGTTATGCTCGCGTCTTCTCAGAGCGCTTTCGTGGCGTTCCTGGGCACCCATTTGAACACGGCTTTGACTTGACATTTCATCCTGAGCGCCTGGGACTACCTGAACACTGGAAAAAGCCGAAGCGCATCTTTGTCAATTCAATGTCTGACTTGTTCCACAAAGATGTACCAGATAGCCATATCATCGATCTCTTCAAGGTCATGGCGAAGGTAGATCGGCACGTCTATCAAATCCTGACCAAACGACCTTCACGGCTTGTCAATGCTGGCCTGTATAAGCTCATAGAGCAGGCTATCGGGAAATGGCCTGAACATATCTGGCTAGGTGTCTCAGTCGAGAGCCAAGAGTATGCCTGGCGTATCGCCACTCTCAAGCGCGTTCCTGCTCCTATCCGCTTCATCAGTGCCGAGCCCCTGCTAGGGCCGCTGGATCTCAATTTAGATGGTGTTTCCTGGCTAATAGCAGGTGCTGAAAGTGGGCACGGTGCGCGGTCGATGGACCTTGATTGGGTCCGTTCGCTCAGGGACCAGTGTCAACTACAGCAGGTAGCTTTCTTTTTCAAGCAGGATGCCAGAAACGGCAAAAAGATACCGCTACCTGCCTTAGACGGGAAAGTGTGGAACGAGTTTCCAGCATAGGGGGAATCATGTTCGACCGAGAAACCATTATCCACGCAGCAGCCATGCTCTTTGTGCTGTGCGCTCTCGGCTTCATCATCGGTACGCTGGCCTGGCTATGGCACAAGCGACCACGCAAGCGACAAGAGGTATATGTTTTCGACATGACGAAGTTTGTACAGAATATGGCAGCATTCCGCGAACAGGAAGAGGCGCTCTACCGGCAAGAGGTCGCGCTGGGCAACGAGGTAGTCAGGCTCAGGCGTGAGATCGAAGCCTTGGAGTACGACGTGAGAGACGAGGCTGAGCAGGTGCTAGAGCAGTACCAGGAGCAATTGAAAGCGAAGGGTGAATAGATGAGCAACTTACAACTAGAGATCAACGGGAAATTTGTGAGAGGGAACGATACGCTAGTAGGCACTGAAGGTTCTGCCCTGATGATCACGCCGTCGCTTGATGAAGATTATTGGCTGTTTCGCGTCAAGCTCTATGAAGATCAAGCGATGCTAGGCTTTCCCAAGTTTAACACGATTGGTATAGGTTTTGCTCAGGAAGAGGACTGGAATACCAATCTACCGTATACCTGTCCGCCTGAGCAGATTTACAGCCATATCGAACACAATAAGCAGTATGAGCAGATTACTTCTGAGCAATGCCTAGAGGCTATACGGCTTATCCAAGAGGTAGCAAAGCAGGTGGCACAATGAACCGACCAATCACCTGCACCTCTTGTAACCATTCCTTCCAGACGTGGCAGAACTGGCTAGAGCACCGCGCCGTCATCCGTTCGTGGGAGATGCACAAGTACGACAATCACACCAGGCGCTGTCTGTCTGAGCACGACTGGGCGATGATGGTCTTGGCTGAGATGCAGGGGATACAGGAGGGCAACACGTCGAATCGACAAGAGGATATGCAGTTCGCTTCCCTGTAAATCGCGCCAGGATAGGCAAGGGACATCAGAGCAGGATAAGGACGTAGCAATTTAAGCGGGTTAGTAGAGAGTCATTGTAGTGCGTTTGTGAGCGCGAGGTATCGACTTTCAAGGAGCCATTTACGGCTTTCTCAACATGTGGCAAACGTCACCTGGCAAGGCGGCAAGCCTGAGCAATACACTGAATAGCACGCTTAACCGCGTTGCGCAAGTAGCACATCAGAGCGTTGAGGGCAAGCCGAGTTTACCCGCGGCATTCGTGGATAAGGTTCTATCGGCAGCCAGTTCCAAGGCAGCAGGGACCGGCCAGGCGCTGTACAACCTGAGCGTGAAGTACGGCATTGACGACGCCTACGCCCTGGCATTCTTCCAGCACGAAAGCACCTTCGGTACTGGCGGCGTAGCTCGTGCCACTCTCTCGCTGGGGAATATCCGGTGCTCAGAGGGCTATCAGTGTATCGAAGGCTACAGAGCGTATCAGACATGGCAGGAGGGCTATGAGGATTGGTACAGGCTCATTAGGACGCTGTATATCAGTCAGTGGCATCTGAGTACAGTAGAGCAAATCATTCCAGTGTATGCGCCTAGTAGCGACCATAATGACGTAGCGGGCTACATTGCCGCTGTGGAAAAGGCTGTCAGCACGTGGCGGTCAGAAGCGCAAGGAGGAAACTATGAAATGTGAGCGTTGCGGTAAGCAAGCGAGGACACAAACGGTTCAGACAAGCCAGGGCACGCAGAAGACGCAATTGTGTGCTGATTGTGTCAGGATTGTTATTCGGCCTGGGAAAGTATTCCAGGCGAAAAAGTAACGAACATGGGCGGAGATACCGCCCCGTTCCAATCTCGTCTAAGTGAGACATGTATTACAACGTTTCAAGAAAGGACCTATCATGCAAGAGTATGAAAATGAAGAACAAGAGCACCATGAAGGGTCATGGCTCATCAGTTGGGGACTTCCCATTGTGTATGTTGGCCTGGTATTCGCCTTTGGCATCCAGACCTGGGAACTCGTCGCTCACCTCTTCCCCGCTGAAAACCTGTTTATGCAGATTGCGACGGTGTTTAGTTTCGATGTTATGGCTGCTATCTGGCTAGGCGTCAAAACGTTTGGCCGCTTTCGCCTCTACAGTAGCCTATCCTTAGTGCGTTGGATGTTTCGTATCACCTTTACCCTGGCGACGATTGCATCGGTCATTCAGATGTACTTGAACGCCGTGCATTTTCTCTACCAGTCAGTAGATCATAACATCATCCTCTTTGCCTATGCGCTCGTGGTCATCTCGTTCGCGGGCAACTTGATCGCTCTGTCGTATCTGCTGAGTAGCGAGCATGACGCGAAAAACCCAAAGAAAATCATCGGAAGTGGCTATATGCCCAAACAAGTGAAACGCCCTCCACCTCCTCATCAGCAACCTTCCCTACCAGCACCACAACCTGTTACCGGCCAGTTGAGTCAGGTAGCGCAGGTAAAGCGCACATGTGACGCTTGTGGTAAAGGTGGTCCAGGCGGCTTGGATGGCTCTGTATGGCTCTGTCAGGAGTGCTTAGACCGAACGCTCACCAGTCGAGCGGCACATATAGCGGCTATACGTGAAAGTGCTCAGTCCGAAACAAAGCCAGATACAGCCATGGATGAGTGGTTCAACCTGTACAAGAAATCTGGTGAAAGCGGCATCATGAGCTTTCCTGCATTTATGAAGAAGATGCGGGATGCAACCAACCCTTTACCGAAATCCCCTCTGGACAGCCAGGCCAGTCACGAGGGGAACCAGAACGGCAAACAGTAGCGCCTGAAGTGGACGGTGGAGCGGAGGAAAACGCTGCTCCACCGGAGAGGGAAAAAGGCGAAAATCACCCGCCTTTTTCGACGCCTTTTTTAACGCAGGGAGACGATGAAATGAGACCAGCGGCTAAGCCACTGCCAAACAGTTTCGGGTTCACTTCTAAGCGCGGCCCCGGACGGGTGTTATACTTTTGGCAGGTTGTCCAGTTGCTCACTACTGTACGTGAAACCGGACAATGGCCCCGTAGTGTGAAACCCCCGATGCAGCGTTACTACAGAAGAGAATATTCGGAGTACTTTAGCAATGGAAAACGAGCAGAAGCCAAACGAGCAGCAAACAAGCGTAAAGCCGACGAACTCAGAGCCCAAAACCGCCCAAGTCGCAGAAAGCCAGGAAAGAGCGTTCCAACTGAGCGATCTACCCCGATTGACCTGGAAAGCAAGCGACGGGAGCGAGCGTGATGTATGGTCAAGTGAAGCTAGCGACTTTCAAACATACGTTCAACAATTTGGGGAAGTACAGAATGTTGATGTCACTGTTTGGGATGTTTTTGACCGCCTAGATTACGTCAATGAGCTTTACGTGTACTGCCAAAACAACGGTTTCCAGTACCCTTTCATGGTGAAGCCTGGGAGCGGGTCGCAAGAGGCAAGCGCGTAAAAAAAGGTATCAAAAAAGGTGGGTAAAAAAGGAGAGGGGAATAACCCTATGCTTATCGGTCAAATTTATCTCACCAATGTTGGTGTCCAGTTACGTGATGTGGACGGTACACTGATCTATCTCACGGCCAAAGATGCGCTTGACCTAGCCGACTGGCTCAATATTCACCGTCAGCAATTAGAACAGATGGCCGATATGGCAGAAAGGAGCAACGATGAGCACTGAAGAGCGTGACGAGGTGCTACGCTCAGTACGCCAGCACGTCATGGACGCTTACAAAGATATTGCTGACCTTCCACATGGAAACGAGGCGACAGAGGAGAGCAAGCTTTTGAAAGAGCAGGTCAGGGCCTTGCTTGCAGCGATGAAAAGGCGCGGCATGGCTATCGAACTTCCAGCGTCTTCTACCGACCGGGTAACGGCTCTAG
>WNGL01015892.1_pt1 | contig 10850 bp, 12 predicted proteins | sample 5400591 | NCBI WGS metagenome assembly WNGL01 (sample SAMN13153377, study PRJNA577476) | soil metagenome | isolation source: 80 cm soil or saprolite under Garry oak tree replicate 1 | place: USA:California | collected 2016-06-15
AACAAGTGGACCCGGAAAATGAAAAGGTCCGTCGACCAGGGCGCAGAATTCCTCCTCATGCACAGAATCTACAAGTCAGACCATCACCACTGGAAACACAGCCTGCCATTCACCACAGCACTCCACTTTCCAATGTACTACTATTACGACGCCCTACACGGGCTGAGAGTCCTCGCCAAGCTAGGATACGGAGACGATGAAAGAGTACAGGACGCTGTGCACCTAATCCTGTCTAAACGAACACCCCAAGGAAAATGGCTGCTGGAAGGCGACTGGTCCAGAGAGCCGGAGGCACAGCAGAACAAGAGAAAGGCACTGGTGGACGTTGAAGAGCTCTGGAAGCCCAGCAAATGGATCACGCTAAACTGTTACAGAGCCCTCGCGGAGACTGGAGACTTGGACCCTTCTAGAAAATAGAGCCCAACCCAGTCTCACCGGCACGCTTGAACTAAAGCGGAATATGCACGGATGGGGAACGCGTACGGCGAACAACTCGCTTAGGCTAAGCATCGACAAGACCCTCTACACCGCGGGCGACATGATAAACGGAACAATACATGTTCATGCAGAAAGAGCGGTTAAGGTTCGCAACCTAGATGTCCATCTTCAAGGCCACGAGAAGGTAGTCATAGACCCACCCGTGGGCGCCCACAAAGCCCACTACTCCTCCACCAATGAGATGCTCAACGTTGGCCTACGCCTCCTCGAAAACACAATGGTCGAACCTGGAGACAGAGACCTGCCCTTCCAGTTTCAGCTACGGGCAGACGCCCTCCCATCATACATCGGAACTTACGCCAGCGTGAACTGGAAACTATCGGCCAGAGCAGACATACCATGGGGCTCGGACCTTTCCGACCTCGGCTACCTCCGAATACTCGCCGTACACTCGGCAACCCCCACCCCAGTCTCCGCCGAGAATCCAGAGGCCAAGCCGAAACTAAGACTTGAACTCCCAACGAACATCTTCGAGCCTGGAGACCTCATCGCGGGAAAGCTCACACTCTTCGAACCCGGCGACCTCCGAACAGTACGAGTTCAGATAGTTCAACATGAAGACGCGACTGCCCGTGGAACATTCACTGATGCCCACAAGACGCAAAATCGAAACGTCGGCACCACTCTTGAGGTTAGAAGAGATGCCCTCCCCGTAGGGTCCTCTATACCTCTTCAGCTGCAGCTGCCCCAGCTGGCCCCAAGCGACTACAAAGGCGTCTACTCAACCGTCTCCTGGTGGGTAGAAGTAATCCTCGACATACCCCATGCAGACGATATCCACATTTACGCACCCATTCTGATCGGTCTAAAGGAGAAGCCGACAAGTCAGCCAGAAACAGCTACAGCTCCCCAGCCCGCCGAGGAAGCACCGGGTTCAGAGATAGAAACCCAAGTCCCCTCAACATTCCAGGGCCCAACCATCGCAACTGGGCTAGGACAGGCCGAAATGGCAACGACGGTGGGACATTCAACCTCGAGCTATGAAGATAAGCAGATGGAGGATGCCAGGGCGGGGATTATTCAGATTCTTAGTGATGGAAGCTCAAAAGATCTCATCACTATCAGCACAGAACTCCAGGGTCAGTCCGAGGGCTTCCTTGACCTAAACCACGTTAAGAAACTCTGCGAAGACCTTGTCACTCAGGGCAGGCTGAAGCGCACAGCAGAAGGAGAATTCTTCGCCAAGTACAGCCTCACGACGTCGGGATCCCGTAGGTAAGCTAAGACCCCACTTCTCGCGAGCTTGAACTTTTCGAGGATTTCAGGTAGAAGCGGCTAGGTTGCTGTAGCATGCCGGCGGAGGACCGAGCATGTCCAGGGGTCATTTGCCGTGAAGCCTTAAATTCAAAGAATGCAGTATTCGGGCTCAAGGAAAAACGTGAATCTAGGATGGGAAAACTTAGAACATCAATTTTGTTCTCAAGCCTTCTTCTCTCGGCCTTACTGGCCGTTCTAGCGACCCCCCCGGCTGTTCACGCTCAGACCGTCGATTTCACCATGACACCAGCCTCCAAGTCCCTGACGGTTTCTCGAGACTCTAGCGTTTCTACAACCATATTCTTCGAGAGTGTGGGAGGATTCTCGGGCCAAGTCGCTCTAACAGACTCCATAGCGCCCACGAAGACTCACATCCCCTCTGTGGTCGTAGACCCGACGTTGGTCTTCGTATGCGGTCCCTGCCTAAGCATCGTCGCACCGACCTCAACTCTAACGGTTGTTGCGGCGAAGAATGCGATGAAGGGAATCTACAGCGTCATGGTAACGGGTACTAGCGGAGCACTCTCACATTCCATCACGATTCAGGTAACAGTCACGGGATAGCCGTTTCAAGACAAGAATCTCCATCCCCTTTTTCTTGAAATCATGAGCCGTCAGAGAGGCGAGGCACCGTAAGTAAGCCTCGGTGTAAGTCAATGTAGGCCCGCTTGATCCAGAAGAGGGCTCCAACGGTCTTGACAACTGGTCGAGTTTATCGGAAGCTCACTGTCAAAGGTAGAAAGGTGGTCCTGCGAGTAATGGAGCGGGACGACTTGGATAGGCTACTCGTGGATGAAAAGCAAAAGGACAAAACCTCAGAACTCTTCACGGGTTTCGAAAACAAGGTAACTCGTGACGATGAGGCCAATTGGCTCTCCAGCCGAATGGTCCAACTTGAAAATGGAGACAGGGTCAACGTAGTGGCAGAGGTCAACGGAAGAATCGTGGCCAACGGCGACATAGCCAGGGGCCACTACAGCGAAACCTATCACCATGGTGAGCTGGGTCTTACAGTGATGGGGGCGTACCGAGGGATGGGGATCGGCGGAGAAATGGTCAGGACTCTATTGCGCGAAGCAAAGAGAATAGGCTTGAAGAGCGTTGATGTCGAATTTCTCTCAACCAATCAAGCAGCCACTCATACATACCAGAAAGCCGGTTTCAAAGAAGCCGGCAGAATCCCGGGAAAGGTCTACAGAAACGGGAAACTCTTCGACTCTGTGATAATGGCCCGACGGATCTAGTCCGATGCGGCACTTGTGGAAACATCGGTTGATAACGGTTTGAAGGGCAAGTTCCCGCCGCCCATTACCCAGCTTCAACATAATTATTAACGCGATAGGCGAATGAGAAATAGGCCAAGTTTTTGCCCCAGGCTTTCTGTGCCAGATGCAACAAATATGTTGAAATCAAGAAGCCCAAGAATGTGATGACGACTTCCGACCACGGGGAGCCACGAAAACATGCTATGATCGGTTCATGCCCAAATTGTGGAGTGAAGCTATTTCTCAATACCCTAATCAAACAACTTTGTAACAGATTTTTTTTGTCCATAATGCCGGCTTTCTGCTAGCTGTGCCTTGAGCAGCACCGAAAATGAAAGACGAGCACATTCCGCCTCATAGAATCACTGATGCCGGCTCCCAGCAGTCCGTGGCAACAAGCCTGGGCAAATCGCCCTTTCTCCCACAGTTCTGCGGCATTAATCGGTGAAGGAACACACGGGGTAAGTGAGACCCCCAAGAGGGTTGTAGCAGAATGAACCCCCAGAGCAAGCCAGAGTTCACGGCTTTCTTGAAGACTCAGGAAGTCCACGAATGGCTTCAGACACTATCGAATGCGGGCACCAACGGCACATATAGTTCATGCCTCTTCAACTACTGGCAGAACTCGCTCAGCAAAGAGTTCCCCCGCCTCTGGGATTGGATACAGTATCCCCTCAGCAGTGTGGATTGTGACAGTCATATTTCCGCAGAGAGCCAAGAGAGCCTTCGCCCTGATGACCCGGTTCAGTAGCTCTTCCTCGGACAGAAGATGAAGGCCATCGGCTGGATGTGGTCGGTGCCAGGACATAGGGCCGTCACTATCTCCTACTCTTTTGGTTCCCACTCTACATATAGACCGTGAGAGACCTCGCCTGGATGTGGCTCGCTGACATTCGGGCCGCTATACATTTCTATCATAACATATCTTGTGGGGGCTCCGGCTATGATAGGGACGATTTTTGCTACTATTTTTCCGCAATCGAATCTAAAAAACGATATAACCTTACAGCAAATGGTTTACACGTGTCCAGTTCTAGAAAATACGAAGTGAGAGCCTTCTCGCACTTGGAAGAGGAAGCCGTTACGCCAGCCGTTGAACGAACTGGAGGCGATGCGTCGGAAGAAGCATTTCTTGAAACTACTGCAAGGGAGGTGAGAGTTTGAAAAGAAAACTGGTAATTGTTGCAATGGCTCTGATAGCAGTCACTGTCGGCGCAGTTGTAGCTGTCACTACGGTCACGCAAAACTTTCCGCCTATTGGTAGAACGCCAATACAAGTAACGACATTCTGCCCTAATCTCGGCATCAGCCCGGATACACCTATTCCTCCCGTCGGAACTGCAGGAACGATTCGGTTTCAGTGTGAAGGCTCAGCAGCCGCTGAGCCGGTATTGTGCTCTAACTGGAGTTCAGGTCACGACTGCGCGTTCTATGTAGGTAACAGTTTAGGAGGGGGAGGTGGACTCGCCACTCCCACATTCACACTGCCTTCTGGCTACGTTCACATCTGGGTCAAGGGGGCCGGTATCGACCCAAGCTTGCCCATAGGGCAACAAGATGAGCTGCATGACTGCAACCTATTCAACAACAATTACCACTGGCTGAACGGAGATGGTAGCCATCCGGTCGAGCTGGGTAATATCAGTCACGTCTACTGCGCCACTGTGGACTCCAGCACCGCCCAGCTAACCGCATTCTCCGTATCTTGGAGTTGACCGAAAGGCGATGCAGCAAACGTGACAAAAAACCCCTTTTTTTCTGGGCACCGTTTCGTGATGACGAGGGGAATGTCGAGGAGCCGCTTAGACTCAGTGGAGGTGAGAGGTTGAGAGGAAAACGCGGAATTGTCCTTATGATGATGGGGGTGCTCCTTACCGCGACGTTTTGCACCCTTTTCGCAGTCCAAGTGTTAGCAGCACAAGGGCTAAGGATTATCGCGAACTGTTCGACTCTGAGTTTTGACCAGAGCCGAGTAGCCCCATCTGGAACTGTAGCGGCCTTACGCTTCAATTGCAATGATGGAACAAGGCCGGGATTTACCGTAGCAATAGGAAAAGGAACAAACTTTCGGTCAAAGGTTCATGTCCAGTTCACCCCAAGGTTCATTCTGCCTACTGGATATACAGCCCTCTATGTCATTCTGACTTCGGACCTCTGCCTGCTCCGGGGTCTGCCCCTATCGCTAACGGTCAAAAGGTCACCTTAAGTAATGTTGACTATGACTATTGCGCCACTATGGACGCCAATACTGCTGTACTTGCCGCCTTTGACATAACGTGGAGTTGATAGCCCAAGTTACTACCTACATTCCCATGCAACCCGAACCCTCGAAAATGAACTCGAAGCGGAATCGACACAATATTCTTCCTTTCCTTCTTTGGCTCGCACTCCCCGCTCTTCCGGCCCTATGGAGTGATTACCTCACTTGGCGTAGTAAGCAGGGGTAGAGGAGCTGAGAACCTTGAAAAACAAGACCCTCAGGACATGGATATACGAAATCCAATACGACTCGTTTCAGAGACTTCCTCAGGCAGTATGGGAAGTTATCTTTCACAGAACAGGAAAAGAGACAGCGGGTTGAAGGGTTTATGGTTGGTCTTGGAATGTTTGCATTCCTTTACGCTTTACTCACGGCTCCGGACTTCATCCCCCAAAGCTACGTTTCTTCATATGCTTCCAAAATTCTGTTCATTGGATTTGTGTATGCGATTGGGACTGCACTTAGATGGCAATATTTTGAGTGGCGTAAAAGGGCAACGGGCTAAGTCACTGAACAGCAGGACAATATTTCGATAAGCTCGGAAGGCCCGCCTGGTTTATTTGCCGGGCTGACCGTAACACTACCGAGGAACAATGAAGTCCTCGGGATTAGTCAAACTCCAAACACCGGCTCTGGTTGTTTCGGCACAGGGCCAAGTCAGGAGATTAATCCCCAGTTCTGTGGCACTATTCGCCCAGAATCAGCCCCTTTTCCCGATCCGAGAGCCGACTACATTCACCCACCTAACGGTCAAGAAGGAAAAGTCGAAGAAACATAGGGTCCAGGAAACCAGAGACGGGCAGACATCATGCCCAAAACTGGAAATCGCCCATTATCCCTGCCAGACAGGAAATGACTTTTCAAAAGGGGGGGGTACGTCAGCAGCAATTCAAGACGTGAGAGCTGAGTATCTCATCTCCAAACCCGTGGGCTTCAGCAGACCACCGGGTGCTATCCTGGACTTCGGAGCGGGGACCTGCCATGTTGAGCTGTCAATACAGTAAGTATACTATTGTTGTAGCCAGTATGTCCAGCGAGTCCGCTCTGTACAAGTGAGGCGGAGGATGAATGAAGACCGTTCAGACAATACTCTCCACAGCACTATACACCTCCAGCATCCTCGGAATCCAGATACTCCTCATGGACAAGTGGCTCTGGAACGAAGCGCCAACACACGCCTACGGGCTCGTCATCTTCGTAGTAGTCGACAGCGTCCTACTAGCGGCAATGTGGAAAGGGATTGTACTCGCCACGATTGGAGCGGCGCTAGCAGCAACAGCTCAACTCGCTGCCATGCTCGCCGACGTGGCTGCTGGACAGCCATCAGGCATCTCAGCAAGCATCTTCAAGACCTATCTCCTCTCTAACACAGCCTTCATCAGCCTGCTCACCACCCAAGGAGTCATACTTGTCCTCGCCTTGGCAGCACTCACCAGACTCCATGCTAGACAAATGCGCTAATCTGTACCTGACCGATCATGGCTTCAATGTTTCTTGCCCTGCCTAAGCACTTCCTGTTTTCTCCGCTCGTGACGAGCCACAAAGAAAACCGACAGGGCCGTGACAGAAGGGGGCACGATCAACATGGCTGTGAATAGTTCAAGAAGCGCCTGTTCGCTGAGGCGTGGGAATGCGCCTTCAAGAATCCTCAGCCAGTCCGGCCCGACAAATACTGATCCCTTCACAACGATAGGGTTGCCCGTCGCGAACTGGTATGTGGCTGGGTCGACGTACTCCCACTCGGCTGTAGCGTTGACCGCATAGATGGCATAAGCAATGTTTGCTGGAATTGAGATGGTTAGGTTAAGCGTGGCTTCTCCTGGCCCCATCCCTGTCATGTTCAAGGGCAAGCCTGCAGTTGGGGAGAAAACTCCGAAGCCAGTCCGTATTTCTAGACCAGTAACCAGAACGGTGACATCAGTCAACTTCGTAAACGTGTTCACAAAGGTCAACTGTGCGCCGGGATGCGGAACCCCAGCGTAACCTAGCTTGTAGGAGAGAAGAGAAGTTCCTGCAGGTGGGGAAGTAGGCTTCTGGACCAGCTCGAGAATGACCGATAGTGAGTGTTGAATCGGGCCGCTTGTGCCAGTCACCGTAACGTTGTAGTTACCCAATGGGGTACCGGTGAAGTCCACGACGAGAAGGGCCTGGTTCGTCCCACCGGGATTGATGGTCAACGGGGAAGGCGAGATGGACACGGACGGGCCGTTGACGGATGGCGTGACGGTCACTGAGAGTGCTACGTTGCCTGAAAAACCATTGAGGCTGGTAACATTGACCGGGGTTCTTAATGGGCTGCCCTGTTGAATCTTTGTTGGCGAATAGACCAAAAACCAGCTAAGGCTAAAGTCCGGCGAGGCTGCAAGAACTCCCGGAACAAAGACTGAAGCAGATGCCAAGGAGCAGAGGATCGCGATTATCGCAAGCCGTTGCCGCAACAATGGCAACTACTGATTACTAGCTCGCTCAAAACACAGTATTAACCGCGGCGTCTCTACCGCGCGATGACTCAAAATTGAAACCATCCAAAAGTTCTCTATGAGACCATTTTCTGAATAAGCCGGGACGAGCTCGTGTTCAAGGCGTGAGCGGTGTTGGCACTGGGCCGGGTTCCGGGGTTGGGGCTGGTCCCATGACAGGGCCAGGGGCGGGTGGGGCTAATCGTCGCCTCCGCCGGAGTAGAAGGAGGGCCCCTGCAACTATCGCGACCGCTGCCACTCCCTCCAGGGCTAAGGCTGGGGGTGACACCAGTATGGCCAGGAATGAGCTCGGGGTTGCCACGAGCTCGAAGCGCACCGCCGAAAGTACAGTCGCGTTCTGGACGTTGGTCCATGTGGCCGAGTTGGCTGTCATGCTACTGGGAGCAGTCGTACCAGACGGGACGATGACTTTCACCGTATAGGACGAGTTTGAGCCACCAACCAGCGTAATGTTCACTGCCGGCTCGGGCACCGCACCCAAAGTCTGGAAGAGGCCTGGAATCGTAAAGTTCGTGTTCGACCCTACCGTCGGCGGCTTGAGGACGAGTCCCTGAAATGTCATTCTGGCGGTCGAAGCATTTAGGTCAAAGTCGCTGGTTGTCGAGATTTGGCTAACGGCTACGGAGGTCGATTGGATGAATGACACCCAGGGCGGTAAGACCGCCCCTAGGGAGAGTAGTAGCTGGAAGAATTGGTTCTTCAGGTTGTTCACTTGAGAGTCTAGGTCGGGAACATAGGTGGTAGTGGACTGCAAGATTAGTGTCCTGGTCGATCCCGTATAGGTTAACGACAAGGATTCACTCTTGGTCAACGCGAGGGCTGACTGAATAATAGGGTTGAACCCTGGGGGAACTCCCATCGAGGCCAGAGATTGCTCAAAAGCGGCAACAAAGTCCGTCGCAGCCCCAGAAGGAACTCCGTCGAGAGCTATCGAAACATTGGCCGTAAAACCGTCAGGATATGTCACGGTCCCGGAAAAGGTCGTTACGCTGATCGTATGTAATGTGGCGTTTTGGATCTGTGACTTTATCATATCTGTCCAGGTGGAGTTTCTAAAGGTTGCAGTCCAAGTATCATTGAAAACGGTCTCGCTGGATAGTATGCCGCTGTACGACGGGGAGAAATGGACCTGGGCAGACGCGCCGACATGCACGTGAGTGACATCATAGGAGTAGGTGACCAATACATTGGTCACTGGAACATTCGGATACGTATCAATCGCTAGAGACCCCTGGCCGGATAGGCCTGTCTGGGTGGCTGTGAAAGTGATTGAGCTGACGCTGCTCAATGGGGGCTGATAGGTGGCTTGTGTTGGCAGTTGGTACTGGGTCGTGGACGTTTGAACAACCGCGTTTGCCTGTTGTGAGAAGCTGGACGTGGAGTGAATCGCGTAGCCCGGGGGAAACAGGCTAGTAACGTTCTTGGGTATTGTTGAGGCAGGTAGGGTTGTTGTCGTGTTACTTCCAACCCTCACACTACGATCAGGCTGAACGGTGAAGGCCAAGGAATTACGCTGGAGAGTTGGAATAGTAGAAGGTAGGGTTGCGCCGTTTCCAGAGATACTGGTCGAAGACAATACTACTAATGATAGAAGGCTTAACGTAAGGAGCCGGGCCCTTTCACGATTTGCTAATCTCAAGGCTTGAAACGTTCAATGGGACGGACTTGAACAGTTAAGCATTATGCGCTATTCTCCTCTTGGTTCCAGTTACTCCCCGATTAGTTGCACGATTACCTCTCGCTGTCTCGGCCTCACGTCCAGCTCGACGAACACGATCTGCTGCCAGGTTCCGAGCATGAGCTTTCTCTTCTGAAACGGAACGGCAATGTCTGGTCCCAGTAAGGCCGCCTTGACGTGTGAGTGGCCGTTTCCATCATGCCACCTCTTCTCATGCTCATACAAGATATTCTTCGGAACAAGCCTGTCGAGGGCCGCAGGGAAATCCGAGACCAAGCCAGGCTCATACTCAATAGTGGTGAGGGCGGCCGTGGACCCCGGGACGAAGAGGAAGGCTATTCCATCCAAATGCTTCGACCCGTTAACCAGCTCTTGGACTTGGTCCGTAATGTCAACGACTTCTCCTTCGCGACCGGTCCGAATACTGAGAGTATGCGAGTCAACGACCATGGCTTGGAATGATGAGCTGGAAAGTTAAAGGAAACAGCTCTGCCCAACGGGTCCAGGTTCTACACTGCTAGTGAAAAAACCTCCAAACACCATAAATAACGAGCGCTTTAGACTCCAAAACGGTCCCGTCAAGAAATGGCCGACATTCTATTGCTCGTCCTACTCATCGTTCACGTGACCTCAATAGTCGCCTGGCTGGGCGGTGCAGTCCTCTTCGTCTCTGTAGTGTCTCCCTCCCTGCGCAACATTTCACCGGCCGCCCGGGGCGAGTTCATCACGTCCGCTCTCCCCAGATATTTTAGGTTCGTCACCGGATCCTCCATCATCGCAATAGTGGCTGGTCTCATACTATACGGTTACATCACTTCGGCCGCGACCAGCCCGTCTCCCAGCAGCAACAGTCTAATCTCGATCCAGATTGGTGCTGTGTTAGGCCTCGTAGCGCTGATAATTCTCTTCGGGGTAGCAATGCCCGCGGGCAGAAAGCTAGTGACCCTGACAAAGGAGATGGCAAAAACATCTGATGAAAAAAAGGGCGGACAGGCTGCGAACCTCCAGAAAAGAATGGTCATGGGCGGCCGTTTAGGAGTGGCCCTTCTCACCCTGACCCTGATATTGATGGTGGTCGGCGCCGAGATATAGCCACTGACTCTGCATCGATAAGATAGCTCTGGCTTTTTTCAGCAAAGCTGCAAGGGCAGTTCGGCTCAGAAGATAGCAGATAATGACTAAGAAGGTTCTTGGCAAGCGAGTAGTTGGAATCGGCGGCGTGTTCTTCAAGGCGCGCAATCCGGGCAAGTTATCCAAATGGTACGAGAAACATCTGGGAATCATCACAAAGGACAACGTCGCATTGTTCACGTGGCGCAGCCCCGGACCTTCCAAACGCAAAGGCTACACCGTCTGGTCCATATTTCCAGCCCGGAGCACCTACTTCCACAACCCTCGCCAGCAAGCAATGA
>WNGL01010215.1_pt1 | contig 10849 bp, 7 predicted proteins | sample 5400591 | NCBI WGS metagenome assembly WNGL01 (sample SAMN13153377, study PRJNA577476) | soil metagenome | isolation source: 80 cm soil or saprolite under Garry oak tree replicate 1 | place: USA:California | collected 2016-06-15
TCTTTCTCAATCAGCTTGCGGCCAATTTCAATGGCGCGCTCGCGCTGATGAATGTTGAGCCAATGCTTAATTTTGTTACGCGCGCGTGACGAGCGGACAACGCTCAACCAGTCACGACTGGGCTTGTGCCCAGCCTGGGTGATAATTTCGACGATGTCACCGCTGTGCACTTTGTGGCGCAGCGGGACCATGCGGCCATTTACTTTCGCGCCTACGCAGGTGTGTCCGACTTCGGTGTGAATGGTGTAGGCAAAATCAATGGGCGTGGAATCGCGCGGCAGAACTACGACTTTGCCCTTTGGCGTGAAGGTGTAAACCTCTTCCGGATAAAGATCGATTTTCAGCGTGGAGAGGAATTCGTTGGGATCAGAAACATCACGCTGCCACTCGACGACTTGCCGCAGCCACGCGAGCCGCTGTTCATCCTGCGCAGAAACCGGGCCGTCTTTGTACTTCCAGTGGGCGGCGATTCCCTCTTCCGCCATGCGGTGCATTTCATCGGTGCGAATCTGGATCTCGAAACTTGTGCCGTCATCGGTAATCACTGAGGTGTGCAGCGATTGATATAAGTTTGGTCGCGGCATGGCGATGAAGTCCTTGATCCGGCCGGGGACGGGACGCCACATGTTGTGCACGATGCCGAGCACGCCGTAACAATCCTGTACTGAGCGCGTGATCACGCGCATGGCGTAGAGGTCGTACACCTGATCGACCGAGATCCGCTGCTTCAACAATTTTTTGTGAATGCTGTAGAGACGCTTGATGCGGCTTTCTACTGCGGCTGAGATGCCGGCTTCCTTCAGCTTGTCATTGAGTTCGCGCTCGACTCCGGCGAGGAAATGCTCGCCTTTTTTTCGGCGGGCCTCGACCGCCTCGCGGACCTGCTCGTAGCCGATGGGATCGAGATAGCGGAAGCCGAGGTCTTCCAGCTCGCCGCGAATTTTGCCCATGCCCAGGCGGTGCGCGATGGGGCCGTAGATGTCCAGAGTTTCGCGGGCGATTTTTTGCTGGCGTTCGGGAGGCAGGTGCTCGAGCGTGCGCATGTTGTGCAGGCGGTCGGCCAGCTTGATTAGCACCACGCGGATGTCATCGACCATGGCAAGCATCATCTTGCGCAGGTTCTCGGCCTGCTGTTCCTCTTGCGTCGAGAAATCAATTTTGCTGATCTTGGTGACGCCTTCGACAATGTGCGCCACCTGCTCGCCGAATTCTTTGCGGATGTCGACGATGGTGACGGAAGTATCTTCGACGGAATCGTGCAGCAGGCCGGCGGCTACCGCGACCGCGTCCATTTTCATTTCGGCGAGGACGAGAGCGACTTCCAACGGATGCACCAGATACGGCTCACCCGAGGCCCGCTGCTGGCCAGAGTGGTTCTTTTGCGAAAACTCGTAAGCTTTGCGGATGAGTTCCAGGTCATCGTTGGGACGGTTCTCGCGCATCTGGTGCAGCAGGTCGCGGAACTTCGTCATCGTAAGGACGTTGGTCGCGATTTGTTCGCGCAGCGTTGCCATGTCTGAAGTGCCGCCAGCCGGAAGTCGGGATGGTGTGGCGCACGCCTCGTCCCCAATCAGCGAGCAGCGGCAGCCACGCCCGGTGGGCGTGTTTCCTTGTTGTTGATTATATCGTTCGCAGAACTACGTGGGACACGCGGCCCGCCAGTCCAGCCCGAGCGAAGCTCGGGCACGAAATCCAAGCGTCGTTCAGCCTGGAAGGGCAAGCCAAGCCCCGTTTTTTTACGACGGCCAAGCTTTCAGCGGCGTGCCGTGACTGGAAAACGCAATCGCTCGATCAACTCGTCCAGTTCGTCTTCGCTGCCCGCGACAAACGTGAACGAAACGATGAAACCTTTGTCGATCATCACCAGAGAGCTTTGCCACATGTTCAGCTTGCCTCTTGGCTTATTGAAGTCTCCGCGGACCAGCTGCCTGGGACCGATGGTAAATTTGTAGGGCTCGTTGACGACTTTGAATCCGCGCTGCTCGGCCAGTTCGATGATTGGGCCGAAATAGTCGGATGCAGTTTTGATTCCGTGATAGTTTGCCAGGCTTTCGGAAGCGATTACCACGGCCGAGTTGATTGTGTCTCCTGGAGCAGCCGGCGGACGTTCGAAAATAGCGAGCAGCGCTTCGGACTTGGCCGATTGGGACTTGCCCGGTTCCGAATTCGCTGCTTCCGGCCCTTCTTGCATTTCATCCGTGCGATCGACCCAGCCGAAGGGAATTTTGTAGGTGAAGCCGAACCGCTGGCATTTCAGCAGGTCGCTCGAAATCGGGCCGCAGGATTGAGTGTTGATCCTCGCCGGCTTTCGTTGAGGCGACTGTGCCCAAGTCGGCGAGAAGAGGAGAATGAAAATTAACAGCGAAAAAATGCGGTGCATTGATTTCCATATTACCTCTAGCCTGCATTATTCATGATGCCTTCTCAACCTTCACTAGTGTCCTAATTTAGATTTCTTTGCGAACTTCGCGGAAATTCTTGGCGTTCTTCGCGGTTAAAGTCTTAGGACTTCTCTCGACAGGAACGCAAAAGATTTTAACCGCAAAGCTCGCTAAGAAAACCCGCAAAGGGCGCAAAGGCCGGGAACGATTTAGGACACTACACGGTGTCCTCATGAATCTCAGTCGCGGCTGCGAACAGCAGGTCCCTCGGCTTCACTCGGGATGACATGGATTGGTTAATCCGCCCTTACTTACGCTGTTGTTTACGCTGCCTGCGCTGTCTGAGGCTGACCACAATGGGCGCAGCGGCGGGCGTCTATCGGAATCTCGCTGAGGCATTCGGAACACTTCTTGCTGGTAGGGCTGGCGGGAACGTCGGAACGGTGCATGCGGGCGACCAGCATATTGACCGGGGTGACTACGAAGAAATAGACCGCCGCGGCAACCAGCAGGAAGGAAACGGCGGCGTTGATGAAGTCTCCGACCGGAAAATGTGTGCTGCGGATATCGAAGCCCAGAGAAGAAAAGTCGGGCGTGCCTACGATGGCGGCAATCAGGGGCGTGAGCAGGTCTTTGGTAAATGCGGAGACAACTGTGGCGAAGGCTGCGCCGATTACTACGCCTACAGCCATGTCCACGACATTTCCGCGCAGGATGAACTGCTTGAATCCGCTTAACATGACGCCTCCTGAGTAGTGGCGGTAGGGTATTCCTGGCGGCGGGAGCGCGTCAACCAGTGGCGGTGCCGCCTTGGCCCCCTCACATAAGCCGGGTTGCAGGGAAGCCTGGTGCGCGCCTATTCTTCTTACCATCAGGTATGCACCGTCTGACGGCCAGGGTTTTGCTGCTTTTTCTGCTTGCGGGTGCTTTCGCGCCTGTGCTGCAGGCGCTCTCGGCTGAGGCTCCGCACGCATGTTGTTTAAGGAAACTTCGCGGGCCCGCTGATCGGGGGTCAGGCTTTTATGATTCGGCTCGGCGGGACGGCAACTGTTGTCCGCCGCTGACCACTTCGCATTCGGCGCAACTGGTTGCTGGAGAAACCGCAGTTTATTCCGCGCGTTGCTCTGAGCTTGAATTAGGCTCCAGCGGATTCTGGCATGGTGCTGGGTTTGATTCGAACCACTCTTCGCGGGCGCCTCCTTCGTTCTTCTAAATCACAAGCGGATTGGTTGTTGATATCAGCCGAGTGGGTAAGTACCTCGGCGGCTAAAGCCGACAGCCTTGTCCCGCTTGCCGCAGGCCTGAAGGCCTGCTCCACCCTGATTGTTGCTCACGGGATGCATACCTCACGGATGCATACCTCACGGATGCAAACCTCGCGGGGTGAGTGCTTCGCAGGGTGCGTGCTCCACGGGATGTGCGCTCCATACGCCGCCTGCTTCGCCTCATTCACTCGGCGGGTCGGAACGGGCTTCTGAAGGTGCGAGGTTTGAAGCCCTTGATATTTGAGCTTCGACATCGGATTCCGCTTCTGGTTTCAGTCCAGAAGAAAAGTTTGGGAAGACATGCGAGAGAAAGACATGCGACTTAGGATTTTGCTGCTTGGCGGATTGCTGCTGTTGATTTCAGCCAATCTGAGCGCCACGATTTTCGGCTCGATTTCGGGACTGATTCACGACCCGCAGCACCGTCCGGTGGCGGGGGCGAAGGTTACTGTGTGGGCCGATAATTCAACCTGGTCACAGGCGATCATCAGCGACGACTCCGGTCAGTTTCGTTTCGACGGTGTCCCACTGGGAAAGTATTACGTCAAAGTTGAAGCCGAAGGTTTTGCTCCTCAGAGCCAGAAAGTGACAGTGGCTTCCGGCAGCGAAGCGCGCCTGCATTTTCCGCTCACGATTGCGGGACCAACGGAGTCAGTCCAAGTGAGTGAAGCTGGTGGAACTATCAATCCGGACTCATCCACTTCCACCAGCATCATTGACCGGCAGGAGATCCAGCAGACTCCCGGCGCGACGCAGACCAACAGCATGGCCATGATCACGGATTACGTTCCCGGCGCGTACATGGTCCACGACCAGCTGCACATTCGCGGAGGGCATCAGGTCTCGTGGCTGCTCGACGGAGTGCCGGTGCCGAACACCAGCATCGCGTCGAATGTTGGGCCGCAGTTCGATCCCAAGGACATTGACAATATCGAAGTCCAACGTGGCGGCTATTCCGCGGAATATGGAGACCGCACTTACGGCGTCTTCAACGTGGTGACACGGTCGGGATTTGAGCGCAACCGCGAAGCCGAAGTCGTGACCAGCTATGGCAATTTCAACGATAGCAACGACCAGATCAGCTTTGGCGATCACACTGAGCGGTTCGCGTATTACGGTAGCCTGAGCGGATACCGCACCGATCTGGGGCTGGAGACTCCAGTAGCGCGGGTGATTAACGATCAAACTGCGGGGCTAGGCGGGTTTGCTTCGCTCATCTTCAATAAGGACCCTGCCGACCAGCTGCGGCTGGTGACTTCATTTCGAGGCGATCACTATCAAGTGCCGATTGATCCGACAGCAACGCCAATTCTGCACGATGTCGAGAACGAGCGCGATGATTTCGTGAACTTCACCTGGCTGCATACGATTGGCAGCGGCGTTGTGCTTACGGTCTCGCCTTTTTACCACTTTAACCGGGCGCATTACCAGGGAAGCCCGGAGGATGCGATCCATTCAGAATACGATCGCGGCTCAAATTACATGGGCGGAGTCACGACGATTGGCGTTGCGCGCGGAAAGCACAATTTTCATGCTGGACTGCAAGTCTTTGGTGAGCGCGACAATCAGCTCTACTCGGTTGCTGACACTGCTCCTCCTCCAAACGATACAGTTGCACCTCAGCGCACGACGCCGTGGGCAAATAATCAAGCCCTGTTCGTGGAGGAGCAATTCAAAGCCGCGAACTGGCTGACGTTCAATGGTGGAGTTCGCCTGACGCACTACGGTGGTCCGGTCAGCGAGAACGCCGTCGACCCACGCATTGGCGCGGCAATACAGATTCCGCACCTGGGCTGGATAGTGCGCGGATTCTATGGGCGCTACTATCAGGCGCCGCCGCTGGTCACGATCACAAATACGGCGTTTGTGGGGAGTGAGTGTCCCGCGCTCAGCACCGATCAGTGTTTTCTGCCTCTGCACGGCGAGCGCGACGAGCAGCGCGAATTCGGCTTGGCTATTCCCTTTCGGAGATGGATTTTTGACGTGAGCAACTTCCGCACCGGGGCGCACAACTTCTTCGACCATGACGCGCTTGGGAACTCCAACGTGTTCTTCCCGCTTACGCTGCAACATGCGCGGATTCGCGGGTGGGAAGCCACCGCCAAGTCGCCGCAGATCGGAGGACGCGGCCAGCTTCATCTTGTCTATTCGCACCAATATTCAGAGTGGTCGGGAGTGGTTACAGGCGGCCTTTTCAGCGGTGCATCGTGCAATCCGTTATGCTTTCTGGACCATGATCAGCGTGATACGCTATCGGCCGGCTTTGATCTCGCTCTTCCGTGGAAAACTTCTGCCGATTTCAATCTGAATCATGGCTCGGGATTTCTCGATGGAGATGGCCCAGCGCATCTTTCGGCGCATACGACATTCGATCTGGCCCTCGCGAAGTCATTCGCCAAAAACATCACGCTGCGTTTGACAGGTTTGAACCTGTCGAATGACCATTACATGCTCGATAACAGCAACACCTTTGGCGGAACGCATTTTGTAAATCCGCGGGAGATTTCGGGACAGGTGGTGTATAGATTTCGGTATTGAGGCGGGGGAAATATGAAGAGATCACAAAACACCTTCAGCATCACAATCGTTCTGCTAGTTCTGCTTTCGGCAGTTTCCTGCAGCAAAAACACAGTCCAGAAGCCGAGTCCGGAGGTCAGCCAATCTTCAGGCAAGCGTTATCACCTGAAAGGCAAAGTGGTCTCGATCGATAAACAAGGCAAAATGGTCAATGTGGACAGCGAGGCGATTCCTGGGTTTATGGAGGCGATGACCATGCCATATCAGGTCAAGCCTGAGAGCGAACTGGACAAGTTGTCTCCCGGCGACGCGGTCACCGCCGACGTTGTTGTCCAGGACGAAAAGGCATGGCTGGAGAACATAGCCGTCGCGCAGGTAACAGGAACAGCAAGGGAGACAGGAACAGTAAAGTGGTTTAACGACGCGAAAGGTTACGGTTTTATCAGCCGCCAGAGCGGCGAGGATATATTTGTGCATTACTCGGCCATACAGAGCAATGGATTCCGCAGACTGCAGGAAGGTCAGCAAGTCCAGTTCGACGTAGTCAAAGGCCCGAAGGGGTGGCAGGCCGAGAACGTGAAGATGTTAGGTACAGAAGCGAAACCACCGGGCAGTTCAAAATGAAATACATTCTGCTTGGCTTGGCAATTCTTGGAATCGCGGCCTCGTCACTAGCTCTGCGCGAGCACTACCGCACCTATGGCGATGCGCCCTGCGACATCAACGACCGTTGGGACTGCGGGATTGTCAATCACAGCCCTTACGCCGTGATCCACGGAGTTCCGGTCGCGGTGATTGGGATCACGGGGTATCTGCTGCTGGGCGTACTTGCACTGAAGCGTGCCTATCGCATTATGCTCGCGCTGGCATTGCCTGGGTTAGCATTTGCGCTTTATCTGGCCCGCATTGAGGCGCACGTGCTTGGGGTCTGGTGCGTGTACTGCGTGATCTCGCTAGGAACAATTTCTCTAATTACGATGTTGCTGTTGGCCCTCGTCGTACGGCAGTTGTTCCAGGATTCCTCTGCCGAGGCGTAATTGCGCACCCAGAGTTTGCTTACCGCAGAATATTTGCCCACTCGCGGATGTGCCACTTCGTGACCAGCCCGTTCAAAACGAACGGATCGCCCTTCGCGTATTCTTCCGCGGCTTCTCGCGTCGGGAAGATGCCCATGGTGCTGACCGGTTCCTCTGGATTGTCGAGGAACGCTCCAGCCATCAGGAGAGTTCCCTGCTTGTGCAGCTCGTTGGACCGTGCCAGGTGGGCGGCTACGGTTGCGCCGTGCCTGGACTTGACTTCTTCCATGGATTTGCAGGAAGTGACAAAGAACGCCACATAGTATTTGTCGGGAGTTGGCATAGGTCCAGCATAGCAGTCCGAATTTCGCGCTCCACAGAACTTGGAATACACTTTCCTTCGCAGCTTCGCTGCATTGTTGCTTTGAAATCTGAGTAGGAGATGAACACTCATCATGCGCATCGCGGATATTCGATTCTCAGTGATTGCTCTTCTGGTCTGCTGCTTTGCAATTCCTCTGCAGGCTGCTGAAATGCCCCGGCTGGTGAAGAAAGACGGTCGCTATGCCTTTCTCGTGGATGGCCAGCCGTTTCTTATTCTCGGAGGCCAAATCAACAATTCGAGCGCGTGGCCTGCGTCGCTGCCCCAGGTGTGGCCGGAGATCGAAGCGATGCATGCAAACACAGTGGAAGCGCCGGTGTATTGGGAGCAGATGGAGCCGCAGCCGGGCAAGTTTAATTTCACCAGTGTCGATGAATTGGTGAAGCAGGCGCGGGCGCACCGCATTTATCTGGTGCTGCTCTGGTTCGGAACGTGGAAGAACGGGAGAATGCATTACGTTCCCGAGTGGGTGAAGACGGATACGCAGCAATTTCCGAGAGTGATCGACGCCCGCGGCGATCGGCTTGATGTGCTTTCGCCGAACGCGGAGTCCAATCTTGATGCCGATAAGAAGGCTTTTGCCGCGCTCATGCAGCATTTGAAGCAGATCGACGGCGAACAGCACACGATTCTGCTGGTGCAGGTGGAGAATGAATCCGGAACGCTCGGCAGCGTGCGCGATTATTCTCCCGCGGCGGACAAATTGTTTGAGGGGCAAGTGCCCGCTGAGTTGGTGAAGGGCCTGCACAAAAGTTCGGGCACCTGGAAGGAAGTGTTTGGTGCGGATGCCGAGGAAACTTTTTCGGCGTATTCGGTCGCGCATTATATTAATCAAATCGCTGTGGCCGGAAAGGCCGAGTTCCCGATACCGTTGTACGTGAACAATTGGCTGAAGTACAAGCCTGATGCTATCCCCGGAATCAATTACCCCAGTGGCGGGCCTACCTACAACATGTTGGACGTGTGGAAAGCGGCCGCGCCTGCAATCGATATGATTGGACCGGATATTTACACCGATGACTCCGAGTCGTATCGGCAAACCCTGGCCGCGTTTCATCGTCCCGATAATCCAACCTGGGTGCCGGAGACGGGCGGGAACGATATCGATGCTCACTATTTTTTCTATGCGCTGGGTGAAGGTGCAATAGGATTCTCGCCCTTTGGCATGGATTACACCGGTTGGACTATTACCGACGAGAAGCCGCCGGCGCTTCACGCTGAAAATTATGCGCTGATTGCTCCCATGGACCGCGAAATCGCTCGCCTGAATTTCGAGGGTAAAGTGAAAATCGCAGTTGAGGAAGAAGGAGCGGCCCAGGCGAAACTTGACTTTGGCAAATGGCAGGCAACGGTCTCATTTGGATTTCCGCAATTTGACGGTGGACCGAAGCCGCCGGGGACCAAAGACCATCACGGACGCGCGCTGATCGCGCAGCTTTCCGCGGATGAATTTCTGGTAACGGGTGTCGATGCGAGAGTCGAACTCGGCATGCCGAACGGGGAAAAAGGGCACATGCAAATTCTGCGGGCGGAAGAGGGCGCCTATGAAAACGGGAATTGGAAAGTTCTTCGTCTGTGGAACGGTGACCAGACCGACTACGGACTGAATTTCACTCACTTGAATAAAGTCGTGCATGTGAAGCTGGGAACTTATTGACGGTCGGCTAATTGACGCGCATCGTTGGGGGCAATCCAACGTCAGGTCACTCCCTCACAGGCTTGCAGTGGGCGTGTTCGGAATGGCAGCGGGTGGGAGTTATGAATGCAGAAAACGTCCTCTGGGTGAGTACAAGCCCTAACCCACCGAGACGATGCTTGAACCGAGTGCTTGGCAAAGTTTTCCGCTACATGGGTGTGCAAAACTTCTGGGGAATATTAAAGTACTGTAACTCTAGTACTTACACTAAATCGATGTAGCAGTTTGCTGTAAGCCAATCATAAGCATCAACTTACCAGCATCTACAACTTTTGTGCTATTCGACCAAGCAGTCGGTTTTGGTAAATCGCGCATCATGGGACCGCAATTCCACAAGCTTTCCACAGGGCTCTAAGCATACGTTTCTTCGGGCATTGGGGAGCTTTGCGCTCACAAGCTTTTGCAGCCAAAGGACAACAAACGATCCGCTGAGGAAAGGTTCGCTGACTAAGGGCTACTCCGGCGCAACTCCCCCATCAGCCAGCGACTCAAACCGGGTTGAGCTTTTCAGGAATGCCAGTTTTACGGTGCCGGTCGGACCGTTGCGTTGCTTGCGGATAATCAGTTCTGCCACGCCATCGAGTTCGGGGTCGTCCGGCTTGTAAACTTCTTCGCGAAAGATGAACGCCACAACGTCAGCGTCTTGCTCAATCGATCCTGACTCACGCAGGTCGGCGAGTTGCGGACGGTGATCGCCCGCGCCGCGGCTTTCAGGCGCACGGCTTAATTGGGACAACGCCACCACCGGCACCGCCAACTCCTTCGCCAGCGCCTTCAATCCGCGCGATATGGCCGAAACTTCCTGCGTGCGGTTCTCATAACGCTTGCCGCCGCCGGACATGAGCTGCAAATAATCGACGACGATCATGTCGAGCGATCCGTGCGACTGCAACAACCGCCGCGACTTGGCCCGCATCTCGCTGACGGTGATACCCGGAGTGTCATCGATAAACATCGGCGCCTGGCTGAGCTTTTCGACCGCCTGCGCAATCTTGCGCATATCATCCTGCCACAGCGAACCGGTGCGGAACTTGTGCGAGTCTACCCGCGCCACCGAGCACAGCATTCGTTGCAGCAAAGCTTCCTTCGACATTTCGAGCGAAAAGACGGCCACCGTTTTTGCGTCTTCGATGGTGGCGTTCTCGGCGATGTTCATGGCAAACGACGTTTTGCCCATCGAAGGCCGCGCCGCCACGATGATCAAGTCCGACTTCTGGAATCCGCTGGTGAGTTCGTCAAGATCGGCATAGTGGGTCTCAAGGCCGGTAATCCGGCGACCGCGTTGCAGCAGCGCGTCAATCGAACCGAATGATTCCTTGATGATCTCCTGCACGCCCATGAAGCCGCGCCCAATACGCTTTTCCGAGAGCTGGAAAATTTGCGCTTCAGTGTCGTTCAGGATGTCTTCGGCGGAATCGCCTTGCTCCGACGCGCGCGCAATGGCAGCAGTGGCAGCGTGAATCAGGCTGCGCAGCAGTGCCTTGTCGCGGACTATCTTTATGTAATGCTCAATGCTCGGCCGGTCAGGGACGCCATCGAGCAGTCCCGAGATGTAAGCGGCGCCGCCGATGGATTCGAGTTCGGAATGACGG
>WNGL01010216.1_pt1 | contig 10849 bp, 9 predicted proteins | sample 5400591 | NCBI WGS metagenome assembly WNGL01 (sample SAMN13153377, study PRJNA577476) | soil metagenome | isolation source: 80 cm soil or saprolite under Garry oak tree replicate 1 | place: USA:California | collected 2016-06-15
GGTCCCGCCACGGTTATCGGGCCCGATCCAAAATTGCGGTCCTAAAGAAGTAGGCTTGAGCAATGAACGCGTATCGGGATTTGCTGTCGACCACGGGATCGTTCCGCTATCGCGATCAATGATGCTTTTCGATGACCAGTGCTTCGGCCGCGGTGGCCACCATGGGGGCCAAAGCCAGCGCCACCACCAGTAATGTGTCGCCGAGCACGATATTCATGGGCTTCCCCCGCGGCTAGCGATCTTACGTAGCCGGACTGCATTGCCTGCTACATCGTTTGCGGACGGGTGGCCTTGGGCGGCGTCACCGGCCGCGGGGGTTCCACCGGACACCGCGTATTGGGTACGGGCGCTGCTTCCGGACTACCCTCTAACCCGATATCGGCCGCCAGCGCCCGAAAACACGGATGGCGCCACAACAGCTCACCAGCAACCCTGTCCAGGAGGGCAACATCGCCAGGCTGCAGGGTCCAGCTCGTCGCGATCGATTTGACTTGCTGTTGCTCTTGCCGTTGCGCCGCGGTCGCATTGGGCAACTGATCGAAATCGATAGAAATCGGATAGCCCGCGAAGTTCGCCTGGGTGTGGCCCGCGGCAACAAGCCGGTCGCGATCGCCAGTCAGCAATTTGATGAAGTTCTGAAAAACGAGTGCGGAGTTGGCCGAGGCGCTGTCCACCAGGGCGCCGCTGATCGCTTGCGCCATGGTCAAGACCGTGGTGTACGCTGTCGATCGATCGAGCTTATTGGGCGGGTCGCTACGCGCATTGACGGCGATGACGACGAGGCGCCGCAGCTTGCCTTGGGCAACCATGCGGCTGATGTCCGCCGGCCCGCCCGGAGTCAACAACGCCCGGCGGAGCGGGGTGAGCGCGGAATTGTCCGCGACACCGCCATCGACAAGGCGCACGTAAAGGGGCGTGCGATACGGCGCAATCTCCCCATCGCCGCCCTGCTCGCGCACAGTCTCATTTCGCAATGACTGCCGATATCGGTCGATGCGGTACGTCTCCAGATTGGCGTAAACGCCGCCGGGGACCCCGAGTGGAAGACGGTATGGGAGGTGCGCGTTCCTCCCTCCCGGGCATCCGGCCGGCAAATAGGAGTCGTTCCGCAGCAGGACCGGCGTGAACGCGATCGGAAACGCGGCGGACGCAGTTACGCCGAGGCTGACCGGCACCTGATCATAATTCATGCAAAGGTCGTCGAGGGTATCCCGGTCAAAGGTGAAGATCTGGCCCGCCACCATATCGGTGGCGTTGAGCAAAACCAACGGCTTACCCGGCTGATTGAACGCGCTCATTGCCGCTTTGGTCTGCAGCAGGTCCTCGATCATCTCCTGCAGCACATCGACACGGGTCTTGTTTTCGAGCTGCAGTGCGACCCAGGTGCCGGGGTTTAGTGCCCTCTCCTCGAGCCAGCCGAGCCCGTCATAGTTCTGGATGCGGTCCATAAACGCGGCCGCGTGAGCAGGGCCGTTGAGGCCCAGATCGGCGGCGTAGACGCTGCCGCCAGACACCGACGAGACGACCGCAATGTCCGTCGCCAACGAACGCGTCGCGCCGCCGACGGCGTAATGCAGATCGCCCAGCCGCTTGACTATCGCCGCGCCGAGCGCCGCCGCGCGTGAGCCGCCGCCTGAAATCGCCAACACCACGAGCGGATGATCCGGGGTTGCATCGACCACCGGCGCCGGCGGATTAGCCTCTCCAACCGCGAGCGGATAATCTGTCGGCTGAGTGCCGCAGCCGCTCAGCAGCAATAGGCACAGGCCGGCGACGAGACGAGCGGCGCCCGCCTTCACGGCAGTGTCCGGAAGGCAATGTCGGTTTCTTGACCATCCACCGCCTGGACCAGTCGCCACAGCGGGCTATGCGGCTGCGCCGTTTCCAGGCCAAAGCAATACATTCCTTCGATGACGATGAATGGGTGATTGGTCGTGAACCCGGTGGGTGTTGGATCAGCGATCGGGGTTTGATCGTCGGCGGGCATGTCGCCGGTGACGATGGGGACATTACCACCGTCGAAACTTATTCGAACCGTGGCCATCGGCGCCTCCCAGGTTGATAAGTCGCGCCCGCGGGACGCACTATAGGTTGGCGCTCCGGCTTTGCTCAATCAGAACGTGAGGCGCCGCCCGAGGGACGATCTCGCGCGACGTCTTCCTGCTCGACTTGCTCTTCGCTTTTTACGCACGCATTTCCGCTGCCAAACCCGGGTCGGAAATCGCGGCACGTAGCGCCGAGAAGGCCCATCGAGCCGGTTGCATCAAATAGCCACGGGCTCGCCGGGTTGAGAAGGGGCTTGAAGATAGGCTTCGGCCTGAGCGAACAAGCCGGGGAGATCGAGCGGTTGATCATCGGCGCTGCAGGAATCGGCAGGGGCAGCAAGGCCGCCTGCGAGGGTCCGGCGACCGGAGCAGATGCGGTTGACGATATAGCTGCCGAGCACACGGTAGCTTTCCATCTGCGACTCGGTAAACCATTGGTCCGCATTCGACTCGTGCGGAAAGGTCAGGTTCGAAGCGGCATAGGAGCGGACATCAGCCGGCTCGCTACCGTGGTAACCCGGCTTGATATAGACTAGGAGCCCAGGTTCAGCTGCGGGTTCCGGATAGCAAATATCGGCGATCGCGCAGTAGACACCGGCGACGGGGTCCGGCTGGCGCGCAACCAGATCGATGCTGCGGAAATGGATGCCGACGCCAAGGTCGATCCAAACCTTGCGCACAGCATTGCCGAGATCCTCGAGCCGGCAGTCGGGGTCGGCCCCGGCATCGCTGACGACGACGTAGCGACACCGGCGACGGATCATTTCGTAAACCCCAAGGTTTTCGAAATGGCCGCCATCCGACAGATAGACGTATTTGCCTTTGTCGGTCGTCTGCCCGAACAGTTCCGCGATGATCGGGAGAAAGCTGAGACGTGGGCCTTCGCGCCGCGCGGTCTGCTCGTTGCCGGGATTGCCGAGCCACCAGCCGAGCCGCACATTTGCGAGCATCATCAGGACGCCAATCAGGGGCGAAGAATGGTAGCCCTGATTGGGACTGACCGCGGCGCCCGATATCGCCATTGCGGTGCCGAGCGTTATGCCCGCCTTGCGATCGCCATAGAAAGCGGTCGAGCGGAAGCCAACCCTTGAATTGCCGGCGGCGAGCGGCGTCACCCCGAAGGCTTCCGCCTTGCGCTCCTGCCAGGCCAAATTGTCGCCGGCCGTTACGTTAAGCGCTAAGTTGACGACGGGAAACAGGCATCTGTCCATGCGGTTCGATCGCGGCGGCCACAGCGCGGCCATCGGAATATTGTCGGCGAGATCGAAGCCGGTAAAGGGGTCGGGCCGCCGTGCCATGCCGCGCGCCGAGCCGAGAAAACCGCGGATCAATCGATTGCGGTACACGGCGTGGAGCGAGAAGCGGTTCACGTTCACCCAAGAGGACATCAACACCGTCGCGAAAAGGCAGGCGACACCGGCGACCGACGTAACCAGCAGGCGCAGATCGGGGTGCAAAAAAAATCGATCGTCGGATGACAATCCGCGCTCGATCATGTCGAGGGCCAACCGCGCGCCGCCGGCGAGCAGGATTGCCAACAACGGAAGAAAGACCAGGATCGCGATCGAGCCGGTCAATGTGATCGGCCACTTTTGGACGACGTGCCGGGTGGTCGTCGCGGCCGATCTGACGCTGCTGCCGACCAAGACAGCAATCAACCCCGACGCCGTGCCGCCGGAAGCGGCCAAGCCCCACTGCCAGGCCGCGGTGAGCGCCGCCTGACCGAACAGGACGATGCCGGACAGCCCGGCCCAAACTAGTGTTACAACGACGAGCCATCCGGCAGAGCGGGCGCGCCACTCGCGCTCGCTATCACCGTCCTTGGCGTAGCTCGCCAGCCCGACATAAAGCGTATCGCCGAACATCAGGGCGAGCACGACCCAACTTACGCCGACCGTGACGAGCAGGTTCTTCACCCAGGCGTTGCTCACCCAAGCGCCGTAGAACTCGACGCCCCGAGTGTTGAGCCAGAAATCGTATCCGATGCCGATGATCGAGCCGCTAACCGCACCGCTGACGACCCAGTACAACAGCAGCTGTAGCGCCGGAACGGGATCTTTCTCGGTGCCGAACAGCGCGAGCCGACCAAACTCTTGCTGCCGCCACAAAAACGCGATCAACCAGGAAACCCCATATACGACTGCGCCGGCGATGGCGCCATAGTGCAGCCATCCAACAAGGCCGGTTGCCGCGGACACGACCAGTGGATGCAACGCGACGGCGCACAGCATCGTCGCCGCGACATACAGCGGGATCAGGATCCGCAGCAGATATTGTTTCTGGCCGAGCCCATGCCCGTCCGCGCCCGAGCGGTACGCCAGCGTTTGGGTCAACCCCCAAACGAGCAGCACCGCCGCCAGAACAACAAGCAGCTGCGGCCAGACCTTCGGCCAGCGCGGCGCCCAACCGACAAATTCGGCCGCCCCGACCGGTACCAGCACCACCGCGAGAAACAGCGGGAGAAACACGGTCCAGTTCAGCACCAGGTTCCGGATAAAGAGCGCGATAGCGGTCCAGGTATCGGGCGACATCGCACCCGTTTTTGGGGTCAGGAAATTGCCGCTGGCCCGCAAATCTTGCAGTTGTGCGGGCTCATCCGGAGGGTCGACGGTGCGGGCAATCAAAGCCGACCGCACCACTCCGTCGTCCTGCGCGTGATAGCGCCACGCCGAGAGCCAGCTGCCGATATAGCCGCCGCCCGAGACCGTCGACAGATAATCAAAGGAGAACAACAGCTCGTGCCGCGCCAGCGCCTGCATCACCCCCAGAGCGAACGAGGCGCTACGTATTCCGCCGCCGGAAAGGCACAATGCGCTTCGTGGCCGTTGAAGGCAGTGGATTGCCCCATAAAGCTCGGCAAGCGAGCCGGCCGGGCAGTTGACGCCAAGGCGAAGTTCGCGAAACTCTTCGGCCAGGATGTCAAGAAGATCGCGCGATCCTTGCGGCGGCTCGTGCACGGCTCGCGCCTCCGCAATATTTGTGTCGTTTGCCATGCTTCCTCCGCTCTCGATGGCCGATATTGCCTCGGCTATGGTCAGGTTTCGAGCCAGTCGACTGGGCGCCACCAGGGCTACATGGTGAGCACCTCTACGCGCGGTCGAGGGGAGACATTGAGGCACGAGAGGCGTCGAACTGTCGCCTGGTCGATGGGCTGCGCGCTTAGCCGTAAGATCTGATCGCGACTCGTCTTGACAGAGGGGCGGCGCATGGGCACCTCAGGAATGACGACGGTGTGGCTGCATTTCCGGCTTTCTCTCGGCGCGGTGCCGCGGGCTGGTGCAGTAGCAGTAGCAGCGTTACTTTTAGTATCGGGGTCGAGCTTGGCGCAGGAATGCCCGTTGATCGTACCGGTGATCGTCAAAGATCTAGAGGGAGGGTTCGTCGGGCAGACCGGCACGGTGTGGACGATCGCGCCGGATTGCAGCTTCACCGTGGCGCGGCAGATTGGCGCGAACGTCGCCGATCCGCACAAGCGGGGCCGCCTGACGCTGGATCAGCAGAAGCGCCTCGGAGCCCTGATGGGTGGGGTGCCGCTCCCTGCGCAACTGGGCGGCGTTCCGCAGGCCAATGCTCATCAGATCACGGTGTCATATGGTCAGACCCTGGCCATATTGTCCTTGGCGCCAGGTGGCGGCGATCTGAAGACGCTGCGGGCGGCGGCCGCGGATGAGCCGAGCGCGCGAGTGCTGGAGCTGGCGGAAGCCCTTTGGGACATGATCGGGAGTTAGATTTCCCCAGAAACCATGAGTAGCCGCTTAGAGAAAGCTTGCGCCGTAGGCATCTCGAAGTACCGTGCCCGATTGTTTATCTCGTAATTTGAATGTGAAGCAGTTCACCCACTCTGGCAGTGGCACGCTGCTAATCTTTGTCGACCCGACCGTTCGGGTGCAACGAGAGGGAGCTCACCATGCACGCACTTACATGCCAAGTCGGGCATCACCATTCGATCTTCTGCATTCTGCCGCCACACGTGCTCCGCGAGATCGCCCGCCGCGGCGATCCGGCTCAGCGCAACGCGGCCCTCAAGACGCTTGCCCTGGACGGCACGATGCGCACGCAGCGAGTGACGTTCCAGCTGCTGGCGGGAATGCCGTCGCCGGCGGCGACGGGGGCGGCCGCGCACGTCCACCGCACGATCTACAACGCCAATCACACCCAGACATTGCCGGGCACGCTGGTCCGCTCGGAAGGGCAACCGCCGGCGGCCGATCTGCCAGTCAACGAGGCCTATGACGGGCTCGGCTACACGTTTGATTTTTACCTGAACGCATACCAGCGCAACTCGATCGACGATCACGGACTGCCGCTGATCGCCAGCATTCACTACGACCAGCAATACGACAACGCCTTCTGGAATAGCAGCCAGATGGTTTTCGGCGACGGCGACGGACAGATTTTCAATCGCTTTACGACGTCCGTCGATGTGATTGGTCATGAACTGACCCACGGGGTCACTGGCTCGGAGGTCAACCTGACCTATCTGCGCCAATCGGGCGCGCTGAACGAGTCGGTGTCGGATGTCTTCGGCTCGCTGGTCAAGCAGTATGTCCTGAAACAGACGGCCTCGGAGGCCGATTGGCTGATTGGCGCCGGCTTATTGACGTTCGCGGGCCAGGCGCTGCGGTCGATGAAGGACCCCGGCAGTGCCTATGACAACAATCTGATGGGTAAGGACCCGCAGCCCGGCACGATGGCCGGCTACGTGCAGACCGGCGAGGATAACGGCGGCGTGCACACCAATTCCGGCATCCCCAACCATGCGTTCTTTCTCGTCGCGACGGCAATCGGCGGCAATGCCTGGGAGAAAGCCGGGCAAATCTGGTACGACACGATCCGCGACAAGAGCCTCAAGCCGTCTGCGAACTTCGCGGCCTTCGCCGGGCGCACTGTTGCCAATGCCGGACACCGTTACGGCACCAACAGCGTCGAGCAGAAAGCCACGATCGACGCGTGGAACCAGGTCGGGGTGAAGCCGAGCTGAGCGGCGACCGCCGAGAATCGATATGGCTTGGGGTCAACGCGGCGGATCTCGCCCAGCGTGCTGCCGCCCGGAGCTTGCCGATTTGCCCGGCTTTCCCGACGGTGGGCTCCGGTGCGTCCTAACAACCGGCCGCGAGCTGCGCCAGGCACTGCGCTGGCAACTCCTATGGCCTTTGTCCTTGGTGGCGTTGTTGCCCGAAGTGCTCGCGTACAGCGCCCGATCGACACGCCTTCGAGGCCAATTTATTCCGAAACCAACGGATTGGGCATAGCCGAGCCTATCTCGGTGGTAGTTGGTGACGGCCGCTCCGACACGCTGCCTTGTGAGCGTAACGCCGCCCCGAGGGTGCCATTCATCGGAAGTTGTCGTCCAGAAACCTGGAAATTTCGTGATGCAGGCGCATCAGCAGAGACTTCGGTGATTGTATAAATCCATTTTACGTAAACCACGAAAAAAGCTAATGATATGACAAGAATTACCAAGCCGACGACGGAGGATTTGAGGGCAATCCGGTCTTTTTGGATTGATATCTCTATATCTTTATCAAATTCATCACGACCGGATAATGCCAGGCGATACGACAGCAAAAGCTGCAATCCCGACATCACGACTCCGGACATGGTAATGGCAACAACCATCCACAACGTCACCCGCTCATCAAGCTCCTGTCGAATGAATTTTTCACGTCTTATCTTGAAGTCATGCAAATAAAGGGTGTTATATATTTCGTTACCGCAGAGTGCCCAAACTTTCTCATATTCTGCAAAACCTATTTCTTGTAACTTCAGTGTTGTCAGCGTATTCGTTATACATTCGCGCTGCGGAGACATCACCGGATCGGCAATAACCGAAGACCGACCTGCTGGTTCCCACGGCACCGGTATATATCGGTTGGTGCTTGTAAAGAGAATGGCTACCAGTATAATTGGAGCGGCGACGATCGCAAGATGACGAATCGTCGGTAGGATTTTGCCGAAGTTGGAGTTCTTACTGAGTATATCCATTGTACCGATCGCACGTGCAAGCAGTACCCGACGATACCGGGGATGAAACTGATCCGGTACAAAAATCACCCGCTTCGTTTATCACACATTTGAAGGCGTACGTCGGTGCCGCATAGGCACTCCCGATTGGGACCAGCGCTTGGGTAGTAGCGGGGGTATAATGGGGAGTAGTCGAAGAAGGATAGGGGTTTTGCGGCGCCGTCGGAACGGAATAGGGTCGCATGCTGGTTGAACTATCATATGGATTTTGCGGCGGCTTCGGAACGTAGCTGTACGGGTGAACAGTCGTTCCGGAGCCGATCATCGGCCGCGTCGCGGGCTCTTGAATTTGCGTTCTGCGAGGCGAATCGCATGCGCCTTCGTGCGAGCGTGGTGCCGATGCGGGATCCCAAGCGAGCGCTCCTACCGACATCGACAAAAGCGACACGCAAACAGCTACTGAAATCGTCAGCGGTCCCATCTGGCCCTCCCGGCGAGATTTAGCGCCAAAGGTGCTGCGACCGTTAGTCACAGCAGACTATCTGGTTTATGGGGGTACGGCAACGTTGGACCCAAGCCGTAGGCACGTTCTCAGCGAAACTCTCCACAGCATGGTCCCTCCTAAATTCCATCCCATCACCCGCCACGGATGAGTATCAGTATCGCACCGCTAAGCACGGGCCGGTGTGAGCCACCTCACGTCCTGTAATTTATTCCTCCGATGGTGCCGGCCCGTCGAGGAACACGCGGCTGTCGCAAGCATTTTTGGCTCCTGGCCATTGCGATATGCCAAGATGGCCCAAGAATAACTTCGCTTCCTTTGGTGCAGGGATGCACGATGCATCACTGCATATCCGGTTGGCATTTTCCCCCGCTTGCCTTAGGCGCACCCTAGGTACAGCTTCATCCTGCGGGTGCCGAAGACTGTCGCCACCTACGTAAGCGTCGTGGGAACCGCACGGCTTGTCAGGCTGCGATGGCGGCGGGCGCGGACTTCCAGTTCCAGGGGAGCAGCTCATCGAGGCGGTTGACCGGGTGGCCGGCGACGAGCTGCTTCAGAACATCGCGGATGTAGGCGAAGGGCTCGACCTGGTTGAGCTTGGCGGTGTGGATCAGTGAGGCGATGATCGCCCAGCTTCTGCCGCCGCCATCGGAGCCGGCGACGAGAGCACTCTTGCGGCTCGGCGCGATCGGGCGCATCGCCCGTTCGACGGTGTTGGTGTCGAGTTCAACGCGGCCGTCGTCGAGGAACAGGGTGAGGCTATGCCAGCGGGCGAGCATGTAGCGGATCGCCTCGGCGAGGCGACCCCTGCCGGGGATGCGCCGGAGCTGTTCCTCAAGCCAGGGTTTGAGGGCGTCGACGATCGGCCGGCTTCGCTCGTGACGACCGGCGCGCCGTTCATCGGCGATAAGGCCGCGGATCTCGGCCTCGACGGCATAGAGTTTCGATGCGCCGGATTACTTCGGCGGCGATCGGCGATCCGGTCGCCTGCTCGACGTCGTAAAAATTTGCGCCGCGAATGCGCCCAGTAATGTGCGAGCACGACGCTGCCGTCGCGTCGCTCGGCGACGAGCCGATCGTAAGCCTGGTAGGCGTCGACCTGAAAAACACCGCTGAAGCGCTGCAATTCCCGCGGCGGATGCTCGTGGCTTCGCCCCGCGGAGTAGACATAGGCGATGGCGGGTGGGGTACCGCCGCGCCAAGGGCGCTCGTGGCGTCCATAACCCCACAGACGCCCGGTCTTGCCGCGACCGGGATCGAGCACCGGCAAGGGCGTGTCGTCGCTGAAGATCACCGGCGAGGCGATGATGCCGTCGAGCAGGCGTTGGTACAGAAGATCGAGCCACCAAGCCGCCCGTCCGACCCATTGAGCCAGGGTCGAGCGATCGAGATCGATGCCATGCCGGGCGAAGATCCAGGCCTGGCGATAGAGCGGACAATGGTCCGCATACTTGCCGACGATGACATGGGCGATCAGCGCTTCGGTGGCCATGCCGCCATCGATCAGGCGGTTCGGCGCTGGGGTCTGCACGACCGCACCCTCGCACGCCCGACAGCCGTAGTGGGGCCGGCGGGTGGATCACCTTGAACTGGGCCGGAACGATGTCGAGCTGCTCGGCAACATCCTCGCCGATGATGTGCATCGTGCCGCCGCAACAGGGGCAGGCCTTTCTCTCCGGCGCGAGGACGATCTCCTCGCGCGGCAGATCCTTCGGCAGATTGCCGCGGTTGCGCCGGCTCATTGACGCCGGCGGGGCACCGCCAGGCTGAGCTGGTTGCATCGCCTCCGCGGCGGCCTCGGCCATGCCGACCGATTGTTCGAGGTCCTCCAGCCCGAGCTGCAGCTGTTCGGGGTCGCTCTTCTCCGAGCGCCGGCCGTAGAGCGCGCGCTGAAGCTGCCGGATCACGAAGCGCAGCTTGTCGATCTCGACTCGGCTCGCATCCGATCGGGCACTCAAGCCATCGCGCTCGGCGCGGAGCAGGCCGAGCTCTCCATCCCGCTCGGCGAACAGCCGGCGCAGTGCTCTCTCACCGTTTGTGACCGGTAAATCGTTCAGTCACGCCAACAGTTTAGATGTTGGGACACCACAATCTCCAGCGAGACCAATTGCAGTTGTGCAACCCGAGTCAACGTGTCGCAGTCAAACCGCCACCTCCGGACGCCAGGTCCGTTCGGGCGACGCCGATCGATCCCCTCCAGCAGCATCGACAGTTGCGCCGACGTCAGCACGGCCGTGCCTTGCTCGACCCGCGGCCATACGAACCGGCCTCGCTCCAGGCGCTTGGCGAAAGGCACAGCCCGTCGCCGTCCCACCACAAGATCTTCACCAGATCGCCG
>WNGL01010217.1_pt1 | contig 10849 bp, 9 predicted proteins | sample 5400591 | NCBI WGS metagenome assembly WNGL01 (sample SAMN13153377, study PRJNA577476) | soil metagenome | isolation source: 80 cm soil or saprolite under Garry oak tree replicate 1 | place: USA:California | collected 2016-06-15
AGAAGGAGTCGACGCCCGGCGACTCCTTCCTGCTCACCGGCGACGGCAACCTCATAGACCTGAGATCCACGGCCCAGTACCGGGTCAAGGATGCGTTGGCCTTCGCCTACCATCTCGCCGAACCGGAGGCACTCGTGCGCAGCACGATCCTGGCAGCGCTGCGGAGTGCGGTCGCGACCCGCGCCATCGATGCGGTCTACACCACAGCGCGCGAGGAGATCGAACGCGAGACGCGTGAGGCCGCCCAGTCGATGCTGGACCGCTACCAGGCCGGAATCGAGGTCCTTGCCGTCAGCCTGCTCTATGACCACCCGCCGGACGAGGTCCATAACGCCTTCCGAGACGTCGCCAGCGCCCTGGAGGACAAGCTGCGCACGATCAACCTGGCGAACGTCTTCGCAGTGGAGAAGATCAACCAGGCAAAGGGCGAAGCCGCGGCGATGACCGAGGGGGCGCTGGCCTTCAAGGAGCAGCGGATCGCTGGTGCGCAGGCCGGCGCGGATGCCTTCGCGCTCCGGCTCGAAGCTTACAAGCGCGCCCCTGGGCTTACAAAATTCCGATTGCAGCTTGAAACGCTCGAAGACGTTCTGCCGGGTATGCGGAAGTTTGTGCGGCCCGGAGCCGGCGACGTGAAAGACTTCGACATTTGGCTCCTGCAGCCGATCGGTTCGGGCCAAAGCAAGTAGTGAGGCCGGCTTCGCGAGGATCACGAGCCTCGCGGAAGGAGCCGATCAGGCGGGAGCTGGATGACCAGGACTTTTGGTCAAACGGACAGGATCTGACAGCGGCGGCAATCGAGAATGACAGAGCAAGCCACGACGGCGAACAAACGATCGAACATCGTGCTTCGGCGGACCCTGCCGACACTGCTGGCGGCGTTCGCAGTCTGGGCGCTTGTTTCCTCGTTCCTGGCCCTGGACATCACCGAATATGGACTTGTCACGCGGTTCGGGCGGGTGGTCCGCGTCCTCGCCGAGCCTGGCCTCCACGTCGTTGCCCCGTTCGACCGCGTTGTGCGGCTGGACAAGCGCATCCTGTTCTTTCGGCCGGCGCTTTCAGAGTATCTGACGATCGACAAGAAGAACCTCGGCGTCGACAGCCTCGTGACGTGGCGGATCGCCGACCCGGTCCGCTTTCTCGCCGCGGTCGCGACCCCGCCTGCGGGCGAGCAGCGTCTCTCCGACATCATCCTGGCGGAGATCGGCGCCGTCGTGGGGCGGTATCCGGCGTCAGTTCTCATCTCCACCGACCCGGCAAGCAGCAACTACCAGACCATGGCGGCGGAAGTCGTTCGCCGCGTCGCAGAGTTCGCCCGAACTGCCTATGGCATCGATGTGGTCAGCGTCGACATCCGCCGCCTCCACCTGCCGGAACTGAACCGGGAGCATGTCTTCGAACGCATGAAGGCCGAGCGGGCCAAGATCGCCAAGGAGAACCGCTCCGCGGGCGAGTTGGAGGCGAAGAGGATCATCGCCGAGGCTGACCACGAGAAAATCCGCATCGACTCGGAGGCTGCCGGACAGGCCGAGCGCATCAAGGCCGAGGCCGACGCCGAGGCGTCGCGCACCTACGCTGCAGCTTTCGAGCAGGATCCGGGTTTCTACCAGTTCCTGCGAACCTTGCGGGCCTACGACAAGTTCCTCGACGACAAGACGACTCTCTTCCTCCCGACAGATGCCGACGTTCTGCGGATGCTGCACTTCGACACGCAACCGGTCCAGGTCGGACCGTCCCCTCCGGCGCCCGGAGCAATTTCGACCGATCTGCTCCTGAATAAAAAGCCAGAGGAGGAGGTCCGGTGACATTCGCGTACGATCAAGGCCCGGGCGGCGACGCGCGGCAGGGAGCACCCCAAGCCGCGAACGATCTGACGCACGGAGGCGACCCGCGGTCGCGGCCGGGACCGGCGCGCCTCCGGCTTGGCTATCGCTATTTGATCCTTGGCATTCTTGTCCTTCTTGGAGCTCATCTGGCCTCGGGATTCTACGTCGTCGGCGCGGACGAGCGTGCGGTGGTGCGCCGGTTCGGTGCCGTCGAGACCGAGGTCGGTCCCGGCATGCACTACCGCCTCCCATGGCCCGTCGATCGCCTGGACGTTGTCAAGACGACGAGCGTGATGAAAGTCGGCGTGGGATTTGCGATACCGACCGGGGAATCGGCCGCACCGTCCGGTATGGAGCTGCTGACCGGGGACACCAATATCGTTAATGCTGCCCTCGTTCTGCAATATGTCATCCGCGATCCGGCGGAATTCCTTTTTGCGATCGAGGAGCCGCAAGTTTTCGTCGCGGCCATCGCCGAGGGAGTGCTGACCGAGACGGTCGTCAGCATGCCCATCGACGAGGTGCTGACCAGGGGGCGGGTCGCGCTGCAGGAACGGGTCAAGGCCAAGGCGCAGGAGCTCCTTGACCTCCGCCACACCGGCATTCGCATCGTATCCGCGAGCATCATGACGATCACTCTCGACAGATCGGTTGTTCAGGCTTTCCAAGACGTGGCGGATGCAATGGCCGACCGCGAGAAGGTGATCAACGAGGCCCGCGCCTACGCGAGCAACCTCATTCCCAAGGCAAGGGGCGACGCGCGCATGCGGCTGAGCGAGGCGGAGGCTTACAAGCAACAACGCGTCGCCGATGCCGTCGGCGAGACCAGCCGTTTTCTGGCGCAGCAGAAGGAGTATGAAAAAGTACCGGACGTCACCAGGACACGACTGTATCTGGAAGCCATGGAGAAGATCTTGCCCAAGGTGCAGCTCTATATCATCGACTCGGATAAGGGACGCGTGCCCCTGCATCTAAGGGTGACCGGCCCGTAATCACAGCTTCAATCAGCCCTCGTTCCAGTTGGATTGCCTTTACCTGCCAGTTCGAAAGTCCTGGATGGCGCTGCATGTGGGATTCGGGCCATACAAGAAGAGCTCATGAATCTCGTCCCAGCGCATCCGAGAACTGTCGGAACTCGACCGTGGTTTATCGCCGTAGGTTTTGATGATCTGAAAGAGTGGACACCTAAATAACATCATTTTCGGACCGCTTTTGTCCCGCGGGCTGCAGACCGCCCGCACCGCCGGGCGGCGTCAAGAATATCGACGACCAGCACGTTGTTTTCGATTGCGCGGAAATAGCGTTGGCTAAACAGCATAGGAATCGAAATTCTTCTCCGGGCGCAGACGGGATCAGAAACAGAGCAAGGCTGGTCGTTGATCAGGCGGCGTCTGAGATCCGCATCTCAACATGCAAGCCGGCGGCCCCGATCATATTGACCAAGGTATCGAGACTAAACAGTTCGATCTTGCCGCGCATGAGATCGGAGATACGCGGCTGGGTAACGCCAAGCAGCTTGGCGGCCTCCGATTGGCTGAGCCCTGTTCGGGCGATATGATCCTTCAAAGCCATCATCAGCGCGGAACGGAGCTTCATGTTCTCAGCCTGCGCACGTGTATCCTCAATTGCATCCCACACATTGGCGAAGCGTTTCTTGCTCATTGACCTAGCTCCTTCAACAAATCCCGGTAACGCTGCGCGGCAAGGTTCAGATCCGCTTTGCTCGTTTTCTGTGTCTTCTTCTGGAAACAATGCAGCACATAGACGGCATCGTCGAACTTCGCCACATACAACACTCTGAACGCTCCCGCGACATCTCGAATCCGAATTTCGCGTACCCCTCGGCCGACTGCATTCATAGGCTTCCAGTCGTCTGGCTCGCGCCCACGCTGGATTTGGTCGAGCTGATATCCCGCCTCACGCCGGGCCGCTTGTGGAAACGCACGCAAATCGTCAAGCGCATTGCCTCGGAACTCGACGGGCTTCGGACCGGTCATCTACATCGCTTATACAAAATTTTGTATGGGTTGGCAAGTGGTGCTTGTGAAGCTGTCGCGACGAATTCACCGGTTGGCGTTCGATTGATTGTGCATCAATAAGGACATTCCGGCCCTGGCTTCAAAACGCCTTCGATCTCCAGGAGGCCCTTCGAAGCTTCTTCGCCCTTCGCCAAAAGGGTGACAACTACTAAGTCGTCGATTTTTGAAAGCTCGACCAGCGTTTGTTTTTCGGCCTGCTCAAGACATGCGCGCACCTCTTCGCGACAACAGGCGAGTCCAATCTGTTCGAAGCGGCCGCTAACAATGCGCTCATTCGACATTGTTCGTGGTTCTCGATTCAGAAACCGCAGCAATGCTAAAGCCCGGTGGCAAGCCTTAACGCGCTCCATCGTTTCAGTCTCATTGCATCCGGCTTGGTGCATTGTCCTGCCGTAAGGCTGGGATCAGGCCTGATCGTCCCTCGGGCGTGACGTGATCTTATAGTCCGGCGCCGGTATTCCTAGCGGAGTGTACAGATAGCTGACGACGAGGGATGGGATACCGCGACTGGCGATTTCCAATAACGCAGCTTGTTCAGGGTGATCTTTGAGATCCTGTGTGATGTGCGCCAGACCTTTGTTCGCGACGTGAAAGACATACAGTAGAGCTTTCTCCGCCTCAGCTTGCCCGCCATCATAACGCTTCAACACCGCTTGAGGATCGACCATCTTTAGTTGGCCGGCAGCATTTTTGAAGTGCTCAATACCAACATCGCCCCGGCGGCGTCTTTCGATGTTGCTCAGGACCTAGTTCTTGTCGCATAGCCCCAAGAACTCAAGCAGTGCGCGGCAATGCACAAGGCCTGCCTCTATTGCCGGGTTAGCGAACGCGTCGAAATTGCCTTCTATCTCCAACTTGCCATCGACGAAAATAGCCATCGCTGGTGCATTAGACCATCTCGCTCGCAACTGCAGGGCGCGGTTGAGTGTAGCAACTGCATACATCCTGTATGGGAGGATTTCGTAGAGCAGCCGAGTTTCGTTCATAGAAAATTTGGCCAGTAAACGATTTGGTACAATTTCCCGTACCTTTCCTGTCGCGCTGTCATATACCAAAAATGTACAAATTCGCTGGCCAGAAAATCTCCCATGCACTGATAATTCAAAGAAATCGCTGATTTTCAACCGAAATGCGTGTATGTCGTGCTAAGGACTGGACCGACAGAGACGACTAAGTGACTGAAGATAATTGGAAATTTTGCTGCGCCCCGATGATGGACTGGACCGGGACATCTCAAAAAGCGAAGCACAATCAGAAGTTAAACCCGATTGCTAAGAGCCATGCCGTACCAAACGCAGTACGCCGCTTACGTTATGAGCATTCGTGCCACGAATGGAAGATGCGGATTGGGCTCGCGCTTCCATTCTTTTGTGGCCACTGAAAACTTCGCTGATGCGTCGTGAAATGCAATTGCTCGGCCATAGGATTGCTGGCTCCATTCGCTATAGGCGTCATCGCAGTCGGCTTGCCGAGCAGCGAATGCAAGGGTTCATTGGAGAAGACGGGAGCGAGACTCGCGGAAAGCGTATTTCCGTCGCGAACATAGGCGACCATCATGCCTTCTTGCATCGCCCAACCGTAGTCACCGTTGATAAACCGGAATGCGCCTTTATTTCCATAATGCTTCTCTAGCGGGTGCGTCTTGTCGACTGGTTTGCACTCAACGAACAATGCGTCCAAGCTGGAGAGCGCGAGCGGGGCATCTCGCGCAAGGTCGAAGACGAGATCTGGCTTCTTGCTCGGGTGCTTTCCATTAAAATTTGTAACCTCGGCGCCACGGCGAACCTTCTGAAAGATTCGCTCGTCGAAGCCAGCCACCTTCCCACTCTTTCGAAGATGGTTCTCAAGTATCCATTCCAATTGTTGGGTTATGGCATTTTCCTGAGCTGACGAAAGGTCAAAACCCGTTGGGGGCGTTGCCCGAAGCATAGAGAACGCATGACAGATCGCGTTGTGGGCAATCAGCAGAACAGAGTCGTCCAGCGCAGGATGCGGTAGATGATAGTCGATACCTTCGGCAAAGAATCCTGCAATGCTCATCTGCGCCGAAATGCCCCTAGATGCTGCCGAACAATATGCAATCCGCACAAGCGGGCACGGCTCTTGCTCCAGAAGCGGCGTTGATTGAGTAGCCCAACGAGAAGGCCATGTTTTGGTAAGACCATGATCACGCGACTAGCAGCAGTTCGATTGGCTTCGCGCATGACCTTGGAAACCAGGGTCGACGAGACGCCAGGAGTCGCATTTGCCGGTGCTAGCGTAATAAACTTCCACGAAGGCATCCACGCATCTGCCGGGGCATTCAGTGCCTCGATATGGAACTCTCCGATCGCGCTCTGCACAAACGGCTGCAACATGTCCTGAAGATATTGACAAAACCGCTTGCAATCGTGCCTGTCAGGCGGAAGAGCAGCGGGGTCACGCGAGGACTTATACGGCGAACCGAATTGTACCGTGTCGCGAACGACGTCGATGTCATGCGCACTGAGTCCGTACAAAGCGAAAATGAACTGGTCAATTTTTTCCCAAGGCTTCACGCCGTCTGACACGAGTTGTGCCGTGAGTGCGCGAATTTGCTGCCTTTGCGGAGCCGCCAGTTTGGAAGGCTCGATGAACGGAAATGCATCCAGCTCTTCCTTAAGGATCGTGCGATAGCTTGCCCCGATTCGTGAGCTGTGCGTCAGATAGTAGTGCTGCCAAAGTTCGCTATGAGCGACCAGATAAAGCAGGCGAGCCAGCACATTTGCGTCACGATAGCCGTTCGCTGAATATCCATAGTAACTTTTTTTGAACGCGATGGACCGCGTTTCGGACAGGTAAGCCTTCGGTCGATCTCTGGTTTCCCCAGGAGCTTGTGGGATGATTACCAAGGGAGCCTTGTACAGCTCGGCCTCACGGGGGCGATTCGCGGTCGTGCGCTTGTGTTTATCTCGCCATAGTTCAAGTTCGTCGAAATCGATCTCAAATCCATCACTGGGCGGCTCAAAGTCCGGCAAATCGAGAATATGTCTTGCCGAGACATGCGGAAGGCTTTTGACATTGTAACCTTCGTTAGACGACAGGTTTAATCGTTTCCACAGCTCTCCAAGTGTAGGAAGTTTTCGCTCGGCAACCTTGTCCCATACTTCAACGTCCAAAACCGTGCCGACGCCGAGAGCCTTCAGCATCCAAGGTCTCTGCACCACGGCATCAAGCGACACCGGCTGAGCAGATTGGTAGTCAATGCGAAATTCTGCGCGCTTGACGAGGGAATTCTCACGCAACGGGGTAACAAACTGAAACTGATGTCCAATTGGCGCGGGTGCATTGCGGGCGAATAGAAGCATGAACGGCAGCTTCATATGCCGCCATACAGGAGTTTCCTCCAAATCGGACGCGTTCAAAATGCCTGTCACCGTTAGGCCACGAAACAGCGCCTCTCTTGCAAGTCGACCCGACCCGCTTTGCTTAAGGATAATCCGTGCCGGTAGTGCAAAGGCGACGACTCCGCCGGGCTTGGCCCATTCGGTTGCACGCCAAACAAAAGGAAGGTCTGGATTATTGTCGGGATTCTCGTACGATTCCGCCGACAATCCTGCAATGTTGCGCGCTGTCAATGCTCGCCGCGTGATCGTTGTGAACTCGCGGTTCATTTCTGTATGGCGCTTTCGATCAGCTGCCTTCTCGGCTGCGGTCGTCGCTTTCGACCGTAATCGTGTCCAAGGCGGATTTCCAAGGACAACATCGAAGGATGCGTTGAATGTCTTCGGGACGCTTGGCGACAGACTTCCGAGGGAGAACCCGCGTGTAGGTTCATTGCTGCCCGGAGAGTCGAAGTTGAATAGAACTTCACCCTGCAATGCGCGTGGGAATTTGAGTATCTTTGGCGGTCGCGTGGTGCCGTTTACTTCGATGGCCGTGATATACAGCGCGAGCGCCGCTAGCCGTAGCGCCGACTCGCTTACGTCGAATCCGCGAATTTGCCGATAGAGAATACGATGAATGGTGTTCTTGTCGGGCCTTCGTCCTTCCTCCTGCCAATGCAGTCGCACCAATTGTCTGAACGCTAACACGAGGAACACGCCGGCCCCGCACGACGGATCTAGGACGACAGCATCGCGCGCATTTTTTGCGCCGGCGAGCGCCTCGTCGACGAGAAGCTGGGCAATGTTCTTTGGTGTGTAGTGGACGCTGGTTTCTTCGGCGTGTGCTGCATCCCAACGATGGTTGAAGGTTTCGTAGACCTGGCTCAAGACTCCGATTGGAATATGCGCGAAGTCGAAGTCGTCCCAATCTATCTTGGTCTGGAATGTTGAATTTCCGAGGTGCTTCCAGCCTCGCATGATGGCTTGCAGGTGAAGAAAAATCTTCCCGTCGGTCTTCTTGTGCGCTTCCCGAAAGAATTTCCTGTATGCGGCAAGGCGTTTCGTGGGGTCGGCGTGCGTCGCTTCCTCTACCAGAGGCAATAGATCGCCATTAAATGTTTCGTCGAGCCAGCATGACGTTGCTGCCGCGCGCTCGGCATCGGAAAAGACGTCCTTCAAGTCACTGGCTTTTGGTGAGATCTCATGCAGCTCAGCGGGCAGAACAATCCTGCGATCATGAAGAAAGCGGAAGAATAAGGCTCGCCCCGCGATGGACAACACTTCAAGCGGCGACATGCGTCCGGCGAGCGCGGCGTCGGCTTCCGTTAGGAGCCCGTGAATCTCATCGAACACATAGTCGGGAGCTGTCGGCTGTCCCTCCACGGTGACTAGGCCTGTCGCCAAGCCTTGAAAGAGCAGGGGGGCCGGGCTCGTTAGCGAAATCGGCTTCGGCGGTGCCTTATCTAGTTCTGCACGACTGAGATTGATCGGATAGAGCGTCAGCTCACCGGGGCGCACAACGCCCAGTACTGCATGCTCACTTCTGTTTGCTAGCACCTGGCCGAGGTGCCGTACCTGCGCGTCGGTCGGTTGAACGCTGCTGGCCAGGTCATTAACCAGATAGAGTATTGGGCGGCCTTGAAACTCGGCGACCGCGTTCGGCCACAGGTCGCTGGAGCGTCGGCCTGACATCAAATCTAGGTAATTGAGATGGGCGGCGCTTGGTGGTCCGTCGAGCGCGATCAGCTCCGGACAACCGATCTTGTTCATCTCACGTTCGAGATCAGCATGCGAGGGGGAGGGGGATGCTTCGGGCACGATCACACCAGCCGCAGGATTCCGACCAGGACGCCGGCGACGCTAAGCGCGCCTGCGTTCGACTGGTCAAAGACGAGATCAGGAAACTCTGGGTTCTCCGCGTGAAGTCGAATACCGACACTGGTGCGGAAAACACGCTTGAGGGTTGTTTCTTCGCCGACGAGTACGGCAGCAATTTCGCCGTTCGTGACCTCCGCCTGACTATTCAGAATCGCGATGTCGCCGTCGAAGATACCTGCGCCCTCCATGCTACTTCCCCCGACGCGCAACGCAAAAAGACGGGCGCCCCTCAAAAGCGCCCGCGGCAACGGAAGCCTAGCTTCAATATTCTCGAGAGCGTCAGTTGGGTTGCCGGCAACGATCCTGCCCAAGAGTGGCACTCGTACGAGATCCTCTAAAGCAGAATCTTGGCGACTAACGCGTATTCCACGGGCGCGACCTGGTTCGCGCTTCAGGTAGCCCTTTTGCTCGATCAGCCGGAGATGTTCGCGTGCAGCATTTAGACTTTTGAACCCGAACCGCCCGCAGATCTCCTCCAGCGTCGGTGGTGCGCCAGCTGTGGCCATATGTTCTTCAACAAAATCAAATATTTGCCTCTGCTTAGGCGTCAGTTCTAGTTGGGCGTTCATCGAAGCGTATGATACTGTAAAAATCTACAGTATACAACGGTCAATCGTGTGGCTTGGCGTGGTGTCTTGCGCATGATGACGGTACTGCACGAACTCACGCGGTACTGCGGCGCAGTACCGGCTGGACGATGCATCCGTTGCAGCCATGTGCCCCTTCCTTGTAAGTGATTGAAACGAAAGAAAACGCGCTGGAGCGTTGGCTTTGGAGCTTTTGTCGGCCCAAGAAACGGCATTCCGGGGTGAAGTCAAAAAGAGATATGATCTCAACATGTTAACTAACCGTTTTTCCGTCGCCCCCATGATGGATTGGACCGACCGGCATTGCCGGGTCTTCCACCGTGCGATGACGCGGCGGGCGCGGCTTTACACGGAGATGCTGACGACCGGTGCCATCCTTCATGGCGATCGCGCACGGCTGCTTGGTTTCGATGCACGTGAACATCCGGTGGCGCTTCAGCTTGGCGGTTCCGAGCCGCGCGACCTCGCGGCAGCGGCGAAAATTGGCGAGGATTTCGGCTACGACGAAATCAATCTCAACGTCGGATGTCCGTCGGACCGGGTCAAGGATGGCCGCTTTGGCGCGTGCCTGATGGCGGAGCCGGCGCTCGTCGCCGCAGGCGTCGATGCCATGAAGCGCGCGGTGAGCATTCCGGTCACGGTCAAGTGCCGGATCGGCATCGACGATCAGGACCCGGAAATTGCGCTGGATGCGCTGGCGCGCGGCGTAATCGCTGCCGGCGCCGATGCGCTGATCGTCCATGCCCGCAAAGCCTGGCTCAACGGATTATCGCCGAAGGAAAATCGCGACATCCCGCCGCTCGACTACGACAGGGTATACCGGCTGAAGGCCTCGTTGCCGGATATGCCCATCATCATCAATGGCGGGATCGCTAGTCTCAGCGAGGCCAAGGCGCATCTTGGCCATGTCGACGGCGTCATGCTGGGACGTGCAGCCTATCAGGACCCGTGGCGATTGCTGACGGCCGATCCCGAACTATTCGGGGAGGCGGCGCCGCACTCGACGATGAAGGACGTGTTCGAGGCCGTCATGCCATACATCGAGGACCAGCTCGCGCGGGGTACGCGGCTGCATTCGATCACGCGGCATTTCGTTGGCGCGTTTCATGGGGTGCCAGGCGCGCGGGCGTTCCGCCGCCACCTCGCCGAAAACGGCGTCAAGCCCGGCGCCGGCGTCA
>WNGL01016144.1_pt1 | contig 10849 bp, 8 predicted proteins | sample 5400591 | NCBI WGS metagenome assembly WNGL01 (sample SAMN13153377, study PRJNA577476) | soil metagenome | isolation source: 80 cm soil or saprolite under Garry oak tree replicate 1 | place: USA:California | collected 2016-06-15
GAGGAGCACCGGTTTCGCTCATAAAAAGGTTTGCAGCAGCCTCGCTCACGTTCTCTCGTAGATAGATACAGGTCTCCACTTCCCATTCGTCTATCCGATCTATGGGAACTAGCTGATTCACATCATTGATTACCCGGTTAAACTTATCTATCACAGTCAGTGACCGACTAAGATAGTCGCGCACTTGTCTTCCCTGTTGCGAGAAGCTTTCAACCTGTAGTCGTTCTTTTCGCCAAGCTGAAAAGAAGGCGGCAATAATCGATGCCGTTACTGCAATCCAAAGAGGCAAGCCGACAATTGGCCTCCCGCTAGCACGTTCATAAATCCCAATCGCTGCGACGACGATCCCGCCGGTCGCTAATAAGCCCCACTGTTGAACAACGGCGACAACAAACTCCCAAATGTGGCGCAAGATGCTTGGCATGGTTGACGAAAAAAAAGGCAGTCCTCACTTTTGATACAAATCCTCAGGAATGGATCATTTTTCCAGTTTAAACGCCACCGTCGCCAGCGGCGGCAAATGAATGAGGATGGAATATTGGCGACCCATCCAGGGAACGTCCTGGGTTTGGACGCCGCCGAAATTTCCTACGTTGCTACCGCCATACGTTTCGGCGTCGGTGTTGATTAGCTCACGATAGAAGCCGGGCTCGGGGACGCCCAGCCGGTAATTATAGCGAACTACGGGCGTTGCGTTCACCACAAACGTGATGATGTCACCATCGCGCGATTTTCTCAGGAACGACACGACGCTGTTATCAGCGTCGTGAAGATCGATCCAGTCAAAGCCTTCGTAGGTATCGTCGAGTTGCCACAGCGCGGGTTCGCTTTTGTAAATGTAGTTGAAATGTTGCACCAGCCGGCGCAGGCCGTCGTGCCGGGGAAGACTAAGGAGTTGCCAGTCGAGCTGAACATCGTGATTCCATTCGTTCCACTGACCGAACTCGCCGCCCATGAAGAGGAGCTTTTTGCCGGGATGCCCGTACATCCACGCCAGAAACATTCGGAGATTGGCGAACTTCTGCCATTCGTCGCCGGGCATTTTGGATAACAACGAACGCTTGCCGTAGACCACTTCATCGTGGCTGAGCACAAGAATGAAATTCTCGTGGAACGCGTAGAGCAGCGAGAAGGTAATGTTACCGTGATGATAGCGCCGGTAAATCGGGTCGATGCTCATGTATTGCAGGAAATCGTGCATCCAGCCCATGTTCCATTTGAAACCGAACCCGAGCCCGCCCAGATAAGTAGGACGCGACACGCCGGGCCAGTCGGTTGATTCCTCTGCGATGGTCATGATTCCGGGGAAACGCTCGTAACAAACTTCGTTGAAGCGTTTCAAAAAATAGATAGCGTCGAGGTTCTCGCGGCCGCCGTAAACATTCGGGATCCACTGGCCGGGCTTCCGCGAATAGTCGAGGTAAAGCATCGAAGCCACGGCGTCCACGCGCAGACCGTCGATGTGATATTTGTCGAGCCAGAAGAGCGCGTTGCCGATGAGGAAATTGCGGACTTCATTGCGGCCAAAGTTAAAAATGAGCGTGCCCCAATCCTGTTGCTCGCCCTGGCGCGGGTCGAGGTGCTCGTAGAGATCGGTGCCATCGAACTCCGCCAATGCATGCGCGTCCTTCGGAAAATGCGCAGGCACCCAATCCATGATTACGCCGATCCCAGCCTGATGACATTTGTCGATGAAATGGCGAAAGTCGTCAGGCGGACCGAACCGGCTGGTCGGTGCATAATAATTTGTGACTTGGTAACCCCATGAACCTTCGAACGGATGCTCGGCAACAGGCAATACTTCGATGTGGGTGTAACCCATCTCCAGCACGTACGGCAGCAGCGTCTCGGCAAGTTCCAAATAACTGAGCTGGCGATTTCCTTCTTCAGCTTTGCGGCGCCATGAGCCCAGGTGCACTTCGTAAATGCTGATGGGACTTTGCGGCCAGTTTTTCTTCCGGCGCGCTTCCATCCATGCGCTATCGTCCCAGGTGTAACGTTCCAAATCGTACACCATGGACGCCGTCGATTTGCCGTGCTGACTGAAAAATGCAAACGGATCGCTCTTGAGGAGCACCGCGCCGGTCTGAGTGCGGATTTCGAACTTATAGTGCGCGCCTTGCTTGATGCCGGGGAGAAATAATTCCCAAACACCGCTGCCGATGAGTTTGCGCATCGGATTGACCCGGCCATCCCAATCGTTGAAATCACCAACTACGCTGACGCGCTGCGCGTTCGGCGCCCATACGGCGAAATAGACGCCTGTCGTGTCGCCAATCGTGCGCAAATGCGCGCCGAACTTTTCGTAAATTTCCCAGTGTTGCCCTTGAGCGAAGAGATGCAGATCGACTTCGCCCATGATTGGGCCGTACTGATAAGGATCGCGCGTGAGCTGTTGCGAGCCGTCCCAGGCAGTCACACGGAGATGGTATGGAAGATCCCGCGACGCCCCGGGCCGGGTCGCACAAAAGAAACCGTCCGGGTGAATTCGCTCCGCCGCGATCGGCTTCTCTGCATGACCATCCAGCACAATCTCGACCCCGCGCGCGTCCGGGCGGAATACCCGGATCTCCAAATCATCACCGACGCCGTGCGGACCCAAGACGCGGAACGGATCAGAATGCGTTCCTGCGACGAAGTTTTTCACTTCATCGGAAGGCAATCCCGCGATTTCGAAACGTTTCATTGTCTATCAAATCTCACCACGAATAGACACGAATAAACACGAAGTTATGAGGAAAGTCCTTGGCAACAACGCAGTCCCATTTCTGTTCATTCGTATTTGTTCCGTTGTGTGTTCCTTTCGGTCTTAGTTCTCGCTTTACCCTTCTGTCGCATCGCCCCTTGTTAAAGGGGAGAGGATTGAGGTGAGGGGTTGAAACTCACGCAGGAATTTTCCGCAACACTAACCCTCACCCTCGCCCTTGCGAAGGAAGAGGCGCCCGTAAAGATGCATTGTCTCGTCAGCAGGCGCGCGACCTACCAACGATCCGCGATAAATGAGGAGAGGAGGATAATCGCCATGGCAAAAGTTGTTAAAGTTATCGAGCTGATGTCCCAATCGTCGAAGAGTTGGGAAGACGCCGCGCAGGGCGCGGTAGATGAGGCGTCCAAGACACTGCGGAATATTCGTTCGCTCTACATCAAGGAGTTCACGGTCGAAGTGGACAACGGAAAAATCAGCAACTATCGCATCAACGCCAAAGTTACATTCGACCTGGAGCGCGGCTAAGCACGCCGAAGGCGGATTGTAGGGCGTCTGCGCCAGACGCCGAGACCAAGCAATATCGGCCCGGCGTTTCGCAGAGCGGAGCCGGCGGGAGCCGAGCGACAGACGGGAAGCCCGAAGGGTGAAGCTGGCGGGAGCGAGCGAATCAAACGCCCTACAAAATCTGACTGGCTATTTTTTCGGCCTCAACAGCGGAAACAGGATCACGTCGCGAATGGATTCCGCGCCGGTAAGCAGCATGGTGAGCCGGTCCATTCCGAGACCAAAGCCGCCGGCAGGCGGCATGCCGTGCTCGAGCGCCAGTAAAAATTCCTCGTCGATCTTTTGTTTTTCTTCGCCTGCCTGTTCGAGCAGACGCTGACGTTGGGCAACCGGGTCGTTTAGCTCGCTGTAACCCGGCGCGATTTCCGCACCGTTAATGATCAGTTCAAAAACATCGACGAGCGAGTTGTCGGCCGCGTTTTGTTTTGCCAGCGGCACCAGTTCTTTCGGGCAATGCGTCACAAACATAGGATCGATCGTCTTCTCCTCGACGAGTTTCTCGAACACATGCTGCGTTACCTCGAAATCGGCCAGTTGCGGCAAGATTTCCAACTTGAATTGGTTCGTCGCGCGTTCGCGCCGTTGTTCGCTTGAAAGCTCGAACCAATTTTTGCCGGCAACTTCCCGGACCGCATCGTGGTAGCGGATCCGGCGCCATGGACGTTTCAAATTGATGGTGCGAACAATTTTTCCATCGGCATCTAAATGCTCGATCGTTTGTGAGCCGCAAATCTTCTCGGCAAGATAACAAATCAGTTCCTCGACGAGATTCGCCACCTTCTCGAAATCCGCATAGGCCCAGTAGGCTTCCAGCATGGTGAATTCCGGATTGTGTTTTCTGGAAATGCCTTCGTTGCGAAAGTTGCGGTTGATTTCAAAGACCTTGTTGAACCCGCCCACCAGCAACCGTTTCAAATAAAGCTCCGGCGCAATGCGCAGGTAAAGATCGAGACCGAGCGCTTTGTGGTGCGTGCTGAACGGCTCGGCCGCCGCGCCTCCAGCGATGGTTTGCAAGATTGGCGTCTCGACTTCCAGAAAGCCCCGCTCTTCAAAAAAACGCCTCGCCTCACGGACGATTAGGATGCGTTTTTCGAAGACGATGCGTGAACGCTCGTTGGTGAGAAGATCGAGATACCGTTGCCGGTAGCGCGCCTCGACGTCCTGTAATCCATGCCATTTCTCCGGAAGCGGCCGCAAGGCTTTGGCAAGCAGGCGGAACGCGCGCACTTTCAGTGTTGGTTCCCCGCTTTTGGTGATAAAACATGTTCCTTCAACCCCGATCAGATCGCCAATATCCAGCAAGCTAAAAAGATCGACCAGCTCCGGGCCAACTTCCTTTGCGTGAATATAAATCTGAATGCGGCCAGTGGCGTCGCGCAGATCCAGAAAATGACTCTTGCCCATGTCGCGATGGGCAGTGATGCGGCCCGCTGCACGAAGAGTCTCGCCTTCTTTGAATTGCTCGCGCACCTCCGCAATCGATCCGCTTACCTCAAAACCTGCGCCGAAGGGCTCGATGCCTTTCGCCCGAAGCGCATCGAGTTTTTTGCGCCGCAGCGTGATCAATTCATTCTCTTCCTCCATCGATGCCATATTGTAGGGCGTCTGGGTCAGACGCCAATCCTATTCAATTGGCGTTTCACAGAGCGGAGCGGCGGGGACGCCTGCGACACAGACGGGCGGGCCGCAGGCCGAGTGAGCGGGAGCGAATGAGTCAAACGCCCTACAGAGATTGCGCCGGCTCTTAATTTCTCCGCAGCGAACGACCAATATATTAGGTTTGCCAACAAAACACCGGGGATGAGATAGTTTGTCTGACGCGCCCATGGAGAACCTCCCGTCGCCGCGTCGCTGTTCAAATGACTGTTAATTTGCCAAAAACCACATCGAAGATGGAAGGACCGCTGGTGAAGCAGTTCTCCGTATTCCTGCCGAACAAGGTCGGGGCGATGTTGGAAGTCGTGAAGCTGCTGGACGCGCAACACACACATGTTGTCGCCTTGAGCGTGTCGGAATCCACCGAGTCGGCGATTGCGCGGATCATTGCGAGCGATCCGGCGCGCGTGGAGAAATTATTCCGGGAAAAAAATGTTCCTTTTGGCGTTAGCGAAGTGGTGGTGGTGGAGTTGCGAGAAGTCGCCACGCGGCTGGTGAAACTGCTCGCCGCATTGGTGATGGCGGAGGTCAATGTCCATTTCGCTTATCCCCTGCTGATCCGGCCGCGCGGCTTTGCCGCGATCGCGCTGCACGTGGACGATACGGAATGCGCGTCCTCGGTGCTGACCGGCGAAGGATTCGAAATGCTGAGCCAGGACGATATCTCGCGCTAGCGCGCCAGCTCGCGTGATCCGTTAAAACGTTAAAGCGTTGAAGCGGGGCGGCCCCCATTTGCCGATGTAACGCTTCAACGGTTCAACGCGTCAACGATTTAACGGCGGGAAGCCCAGTTGACAGGCTGCCAAGAGCGCGCTTACAGAAGTGGGCTTATTGCGCTATGCGGACTCTTCTCTCACGCGCTATCCGGGTCGATCCCAGCTTCCACATCGGGCTCGGACTAATTGTCATTCTGGCGGTCGCAGAGATCTTTTTCACAACCTCCTATTACGTTGGCCGGGCTCGCGCTGCCCGAGCGTCGGCACAGGCGGTCGCAGGGACTATTGCGCGCGTGGCTGCTCCCTCTGTTCCTTCGCAAACAGCTGCGCCAGCGCCGGTGCAAGCGGCGGTCTCCCCAGCGGCAGCGGTCCCCGCCGCTTCTCCGTCGCTCGTCGATCAGTTGCTGCGTGAAGGCATCGAGTTGCGCGATCGGGGCGATACGACAAACGCCCTGGCTCGCTTGCAAGAAGCGCTGGACAGTGAGCCGACCAACACCGCGGTGCTCGAGGAAATGGCCAAGACCTATGAATCGATGCAGCTCCTCGACCGTGCGAACGAAGTGTGGCGCAAGCTTCAGGAAATGGGGCCGTCGGCCGGTGCGGCATACGAGTTGGCTAATCAACGCCTGAAGCTGGGGGTGCCGACTCTTGGGACAGCGGAGTCCGGTATCGCAGGCTCGTCAACTGAGGCGGCAGAACATAAGGATATTGGCGGTAACCCGGAGGGCTCGGTCATGGGTATCACCGAAGTCAAAACAACAGAGACCCCCGATCCAGACGCAGAGAAGAACATGGCGTTGCAGGTCGGTATAAAAAAACAGCCGGGCGCGAGTATCGATCACGACAAAGTGAGAATCTTCGTGAAGTTCTACGACACGGTCGGTGACAAGGACATCAAGCTCACCGACGCCGACGTAAATTACGAATGGCTTACGCCGAAACACGATTGGACGGAGACCAGCCCAGAGGTGCTCGCAGTGAAGTATGTCCGCGCAAAAACAGGCGGCGTCTCATCTGATTCGTCGCTCGCTGACGCGGCGGCAACAGTCCGGCCGGGTCAAAAAGGTCGAGGCGCCAAAGGTTCTGCTGCGGACAGCGGACGCCGGAAATATCTGGGGTACATTATTCAGATTTATTACGACGATGAGCTGCAAGCTGTCCAAGCAGAACCGTCGCGGCTTCTGCAACTTTTTCCTCCTTCGAAGAGTACCTCGGCAAGATGAGGCCAATGCACATTATCCATCGCGAGGCGGCATGAGCATCGCGACAAGCTGCATGCGTTGGCCAAAGTTATGGCGTGGTCTGCTGTATGCCTGCGTTTTCCTTTTTGCCGCCGCGGCAGAAGGGCAAATTCAAGTGGACCTGAAATTCAAGCGAATGCAGTACATCGCTTACGAACCGGTTGTAGCGACACTCGCCATCACAAACCTGGCCGGACGCGATATCGAGCTTCACGATGCCAATGGACAATCATGGCTTGGATTCGAGGTGACCGGATATGAAGATCAGCCAGTAACGCTGCTCAGCACCGAAAACGCGAAGGCGCCTTTGAAAATCGGAGCCGGGCAGCGAGTCACGCGACAAATTGATCTCGCTTCGCTTTATCCCGTGCACGATTTCGGCGCTTATCACGTCCGGACCCATGTCTATTTTGCAGATCTGGCAAAGTTTTTTTACTCTGGAACACGAGTGTTCGAAGTGACCGACGCGCGGCCGATCTGGCAGCAAACAGTGGGAATTCCGGACGGCGTTGCCGCCGCTGGGGACGTACGCACGTACTCACTGCTCACAAACCGCTTTCCAGACCATACCTCTTTATACGTGCGCGTGCAGGACAAGGACACGGGAATTGTCTATGCGACTTATTCGTTAGGCCGAAGCATCGCATTCGAGCAACCGCAAACGGAAATCGATCGCGCCAATCAATTGCACGTTTTGCATTGTGCGGCGCCGCGTGCCTGGTCGTATTCCCGAATCGGCTTGAATGGCGAACTGCTGACGCATTCTTCATTCATGGAAACCAAAACCCGGCCTCGCCTCGTCCATTCCGCAAACGGAGAGATAGCAGTGCGGGGCGGTGTGGCCGAGACGCCTGCGCAAAGCTCGCGTAGCACGGCGCCAAAACTTTCTGCTCGCCCGCCCGCCTTGCCTAAGGACGACCAATAATGCCAAGGAATTTTTGCGCACTCCGTTTGCCCGTTGCCAGCTTGCTGGTCATGCTTTTGCCATGCGGCAGTTCCTACGCAGTGCGGGCCACCCGCACCTCTGAAAGCAGCGGCTCGCTCACCACCGTCGTGATCGATGCGGGACATGGGGGCCATGACCGCGGTGGGATTCCCGGCCAGAGGATTGCAGAAAAAGACATGACACTCGACGTGGCGCAGCGTCTTAGAAATGTTCTGTCAGCCAGCGGTTACCGCGTGGTGATGACTCGGGACAGCGACGTCTTTGTTCCGTTGCCGACGCGAGTTGCAATCGCCAATTCCTATCGCAGCGCAATCTTCGTGTGCATTCATTTTAACGCGACACAACGACGTGGCGCGGGCGGCATAGAAACGTATTTTTACAGCCGCGATAGCTTGCCGCTCGCTTCAGCGGTGCATTACCAAGTCGCTGGGGGTGCGCCTTCCTCCAACCGCGGAGTGCGCCGCCGGGGTTATTACGTATTGCGAAAAACCAACATTCCGGCAGTGCTCGTGGAATGCGGCTTCCTCACCAACCCGACCGAAGCTGCATATGCCCAGAGCTCCAAGCGTTCTCACAAAAAAAGCGCTCGAAAAAAGAAAAGCTCATCAAAACCGACTGGATCAGAAGCACGCTCTGGCTCAATAGATCGGGAGACCTGATTTGAACATGCCGATTTTGACTTCGGCGCAGATGCGAGCCGCAGAAGAAGCTGCTTTTGCGCGAGGAGTACAAGTCGAAGCGCTAATGGATCAGGCAGGCGCCGGCGTCGCGCAGGCAGTCACAAAATTTTTCCCGAAGCCTGGGAAGTGCATTGTGTTCGCTGGGAAGGGCCACAACGCAGGCGACGCCCTGGTTGCAGCGGAACGTCTGCGACGCCTCAGATGGAAAATCGAAGTCCGACTTGCTTTCAAGCAAGAGGATTGCAGCGAACTTATGCGCAAGAAACTCGAAAATCTGCGCCGCAGACCATCTGAGATTTTGGGGGCACCAGCATCCGTCGGCGCCACGACCGATCTCGGCGTCACTCTTGTCGAGCTCTGGGCAGAGGTCGGTGGTGAACTGGCCACCGCGCAGGAAGGAATTGCGGCAGAGGCTTACGCCGGCACTGCTTCGCCATTGATTATTCTTGATGGCCTGCTTGGAGTTGGCGCGAGGCCGCCGCTGCGCGAACCGATACGCGCCGCGTGCCGTTCCATCAATCAGTTGCGCAGAAATAAAGGCGCCTACGTGTTTGCCGTTGATCTTCCCACCGGTCTCGACGGCGACTCGGGGAAAACAGACCGCGACTGCGTAATCGCGGACTTTACGGTTACCATTGGATTCGCAAAAGCGGGGCTGATGGCCGATGGCGCGCTGAATTACGTCGGCAGAATAGAAGTTGTGCCGCTGGATGAGCTGCGGCCAACGGAAACAAAAACAAAGGAAATCATCGCCAGCCCGTCGGGTTTTTGGGGATTGCTCCCGAGACGCGAATACAGCGCATACAAGAATCAATTCGGCCGCATTGGGGTAGTTGCCGGCTCCAAAGGATTCGTCGGCGCTGCTCTGATGACGTCGCACGGAGCGTTGCGAGCAGGCGCAGGTCTGGTGGAAGTTTTTGTCCCCGAGGAGATCTACGAGATCGTTGCTGCGGCAGCACCGATGGAAGCGATGGTGAAGCCGGTTCGGTCTTACCACGATCTGCTGAAACAAAAGCCTGATGTCTGGGCGGTAGGACCGGGGCTTGGAAAATCACGCGGAACTGAGGTTCTTGAGCTAATTGAGAACGCGAAGCAACCGATGGTGATCGATGCCGACGGGCTAAATATACTCTCAGAAAAAACCTCAGCTCTCAGGCATTGCAAAGGAGAACGGCTGCTCACGCCGCATCCGGGCGAGATGAAACGCCTTTTCCCAGACCACAAAAGAATGCGCGCCGAAATTGCGACGAAATTCTGCAATCGTTTTGCAGTGACACTTTTGTTCAAAGGCAGTCGAACCATCGTGGCTGAACGTGGTCGCCCGTTGAGCTACAACACCACCGGCAATCCGGGAATGGCCACTGGCGGAATGGGCGACGTTCTCACCGGTGTCTGCGCCGGTTTGGTGGGACAGGGTCTGTCTCTTTACGATGCGGCGCGAGTTGGTGCGTGGCTATGTGGGCGCGCCGCGGAAATCGCAATTTTCAATTATGGCCAAAGCGAGCAATCACTGTTGCCTCGCGATGTTCTCGATCATCTGGGCGAAGCGTTTAATGAATTGTAGGGCATCTGCATCAGCTCCGAACGCTTTCGGAGTTCACCGAAACGTCCTACAATTTGTGCATTAGAATTCCGCAGGACCAGAAGTTGCGCACAGTGAATTTGCAAACCGAAAGAACCGAGGAGTACAAGGCTCCGTCCGAAGAGACAGCCTGGAGTCGGATAAAAAAAGCGCTGGGCCCAATCGCGGTGGTTGGCGTCCTGATCGCAAAGTTTTTCGCAAAACTGAAGTTTGTTTTGCTGCCGCTCCTCAAGTTCCTGCCCATCCTGTTGAAATCTGGCGGCACGATGCTGCTGATGATCTGGGTCTATACCCAATTCTGGGGCTGGCGATTTGCCTTGGGATTTGTGGTCCTTCTGTTCGTGCACGAATCCGGGCACTTGCTCGTCGCTAAAAAATTCGGACTCAAAGTCGGCGCGCCTGTTTTTATTCCATTCATGGGCGCGTTCATTGCGCTCAAGGAAGCGCCACGCAATGCCTGGATGGAAGCATGCGTTGGTATTGGCGGCCCGATGGTTGGGAGCTTTGGCGCACTAATTTCTAATGTCCTGGGTGAAATGTTCGACGCGCCCATTTTCATCGCGCTGGCATGGTTCGGATATTTTCTGAATCTGTTTAATCTGACGCCGGTGGGAATGCTGGATGGTGGACGCATCGTGACTGCGTTGTCTCGCTGGCTTTGGCTGCCCGGGTTTGCCTTGCTTTGCTGGTTCGGGTGGAAGTATCCGAATTTTATTATCTGGTTGATCGTTCTCCTGTCGCTGCCGCGGATCTATTC
>WNGL01010223.1_pt1 | contig 10846 bp, 7 predicted proteins | sample 5400591 | NCBI WGS metagenome assembly WNGL01 (sample SAMN13153377, study PRJNA577476) | soil metagenome | isolation source: 80 cm soil or saprolite under Garry oak tree replicate 1 | place: USA:California | collected 2016-06-15
CACCACGAAGCACCGGTCGGCGTCGCCGTCGAAGGCGAGCCCGATGTCGGCGTGGTGTTCGGTCACGGCGCGCTCCAGGTCGCGCAGGTTCTCCGGCGCGATGGGGTTGGCCTCGTGGTTCGGGAACGTGCCGTCGAGCTCGAAGTAGAGCGGGACGAGCGTGATCGGCAGGCCCTCGAAGACCTTGGGCACGGTGAGGCCCGCCATCCCGTTACCGGCGTCCACCGCCACGGTGAGCGGCCTGATCGAGGAGATGTCGACCAGCTTCCTCAGGTGGTCGGCGTACCCGGGGAGCAGGTCCCGCGTGGTGACGGTACCGGGCGCCGGGGCGGGGACCAAGGCCCGTTCGGCTAGATCCTGAACGTCCCTCAGGCCGGTCTGGATGCCCACCGGCTTAGCCCCGGCGCGGCACAACTTGATCCCGTTGTACTGCGGCGGGTTGTGGCTGGCCGTGATCATCGCGCCGGGCACGCCGAGGTCGCCGCTGGCGTAGTAGAGCATGTCCGTCGAGCCCAGCCCGCCGGCCAGCACGTCGGCGCCCTGCGACGCCGCGCCGCGGCCGAACGCGTCCGCCAGCGGGCCCGAGGAGGCGCGCATGTCGTGCACGGTCACGATCGTCTCGGCGCCCGTCACCCGGGCGAACGCGGCACCGATCGCCTCCGCCACGCCCTCGTCGAGCTGATCGGGCACGACCCCCCTGATGTCGTACGCCTTGACGATGCTCCCAAGATCACCCAATGCGGGACCTGCCCTCCCGTGACACGACCGGTGCCGCCCGCTCATGCCGGCGGCACTGCCGAGCCTATCGGTCCTGCGGCGGCCCCGAGCGCAGCACCCGAAGGTGACCCCGGCGGCTCACCTCGACCCCTTGCCCCACGGGCTCCTTCTCGGACAGCGCCCTGGGCTGCGTCTCCATCACCGCGTTCGCGAGCGCCTCCAGGTCATCGGCGCGGTCCTGGAGGGGTTCCACGGGCAGCCGCACCACGTCCCAGCCGCGCGGCGCGACGAGCCGGGCGGCGTGCTTCTCGCACAGGTCGTAGCTGTGCGGTTCCACGTAGGCCGCCAGCGGGCCGAGGACCGCGGTGGAGTCACGGTAGACGTAGGTCAGCGTGTAGACGGGAGGATGCTTGCACGCGGTGCGCGAGCAGCAACGAGAACCCACCAGCCCACCTCGCTCACATCGCTCACATCGCCCAGGTCCCGTAACCCCGGGACGGCGTCGGATACACCCGTGACGGTATCTGTCCGCGGGCGGTAACGCCACCACCCACGCTTCGCGGCGTGATCGTGTCGTGCTTTGCGCGTCTTGCCCCGTGTCGGCCCCGTCGCTGGCACCATCGGATACGCTCGGTGACTGTGCAGAACGGTGACGGCGGCGCGCGGCCGGTCTCCGGCTCCGGGCCCGGGCCGGCCTCCGGGCCCGGCCCTGGTTCCGGGCCCAGCCCTGGTTCCGGCGTCCGGCCGCGGCGGCGCGACCGGCACGGCCGCGGGCTGCGCGGCCGCCTGGTGCCGCCCGGCGTCCCGCTGTACCGCAGCCGGGCCCAGCAGTTCGACGACCTGGTGCTCGAGGCGGTGGCGCGGCTCGAGCCGCGCTGGGAGACCGAACTTTCCGACGTGGAGTTCGCGGTGCAGGAGGTCCCCGACGACGACGCCATCGGCGACGACGGCGTGCCGCTGGCTCGCATCGTCCGCGGCTCACCGGACACCAGCGACCCGGAGAACCCGGCCACCGGGCCGCGCATCGTGCTGTTCCGGCGGCCGCTGATGGCCCGGGCCGAGGACGAGGACGAGCTCAGCGAGCTGGTCTTCGACGTGGTGGTGGAGGAGTTCGCCGAGGTCCTCGGGGTGGACCCCGAGGTCATCGACCCCGGTTACGCCGACTGAGCATGGTCAGGGCGAGATCGCGCTGTAGGAGTCGCGGACCGAGGGCAGGCTGATCGTGCTCAGGGCGCTGGCCGCCGGGATGATGGAGACGATGGTGTTCTGGCCCTGCGTCTCCACCCGGGCGGCGTAGACCGGCCCGGATCCGGCCAGCGGGGTGATGACGACCGCGAACGGCGATCCGTGCCGGGTCCCCCGCGGCGCCGTGACGGACGCGACCAGCGTGCGCCCGGCCTTGACCGACACGACCTGGCTGCTGGTCAGCCGGGCGCCGCCCGAGCTGGCCTGGGCGATCTCGGTCAGCCGGACCCGCGCCGGGCCGGCCGGGGCGGACAGCGCGACCGAGGCGGCGAGTCCAGAGCCGCTCGTGTTTCCCGCCACCACGGCTTGCTCGCTGATGGGCGCCGTGGCGGCGGTGAAGGCGCCCGCGCCGCCGCCCGGGACCAGCACCTCGGCGGCGACCGGTACGTTCGAGGTGATCTCGAGCGCGGCCGGCGAGCCGCCGAGCGGGGTGAGGGCCACGTAGGAGGCCGACTGCCCGGGCAGATCGACCGTCTGCGCGCCGAACGGGCGGTAGTGCCCCTGCGGGGTGATCGCGACCACGGTCACCTTGGCGCTCGCGGTCCCTGGGACGGCGAGGAAGAGCCCCGCGGCGCTGTCGGACGGCGGGACGCCGGGGATCACCAGCTGAGTGGACGGCGCGGCCGTGCTGGGCAGCCAGCTGGCGGAGCCGCCGTGTGAGGAGGTCTCCGAGACGTCGGCCGCGACCCGGCCGATGCTGGTGTGCACCTCGATGGCGACCACACTGGACCCGCTGGCCACCGAGGACAGGGACTGGGTCACGGTCTGGTGCGGCGGCACCGTGATCCCGTTGTCGTTGCCCGCCTGGGCCTGGCCGGCGTCGGTGATGACGCTGACGTCCACGCTCGCGGCCAGCGAGTCGATGTTCATCAGGTCGAGCTGGACCTGCGCTACGCCATTCTGCTGGCCGGGGCCCAGGAACCACAGGTCCGAGTTTGGCTCGCTGCAGCGGACGGTAGCCAGGCCGGAGCTCTGCGCCACCTCTGCCTCCATGGCCTGGGCCATGGCGCCGCTGGCTGCCACCGACCAGCCCTGCGCCACCGAGCCGCCCTTCTTGCTCGTGCTCACCCCGACGGGCACCGTGAGCAGCGAGAGCACGCCCGCGCCCGGCGCGCGGACGGGGCCGGCCTGGCGCAGCGACTCCCCGGCCGGCGGCAGTGCGGTCAGCTCGACCCCTCCCGCCGCCGCGGCGCCTGCCGTCGCGGACGCGGGGGCGCTCGCGGCGCCGGCGATCAGCGCGACCGGGCCCGAGCCGCCGCTCTGGGCGGGCGGACAGGCGCGGGCGGCGGAGGTCACCGCGACCTGGCGGGTCACGGTGCCGGCCGGGTTCGGGGCGGGGGCCGCGGGGTGGTAGAGCTGCGCGGCACCGCCGATGGCGCCGAGCGCGATCAGGACCGCTCCGGCCGGGACCAGGTGAACGGCCCTCATGACGGGTCACCGCGATCGGTGGAGCCGCCCCGCCGCCGCCGGGGCGGCTTACCGTGCCGCGCCGCGTGCTGGCCGCCGCGCCCGCGCCGCGGCGCCGCGGCCGCAGGCGCGGGCGCGGGATCGTGGTGGGCCCCAGGGTCGTGGCGGGCCCCGGGGTCGTGGCGGGGCGGAGCGCCGCGGTCACCGCCCACGGCTAGGCCGGCCCAGGGCGCCGGGCCCTCGTCGAGATGCGGCGTGACGCCCAGCGCGGGCTCCGGGCCGTAGGCCGGGGTCCGTGCCGCGCCGATCGCACGGGGAGCGTAACGCGGCGCCGGCTCGAGGCCGGCGTCCGCCGCGGCGCCGTACCCGGTGTCTGCGTCGTATCCGGTGTCCGCGCCGTACTCCGCGCTATTGTCGGAGCCGAACGAGTATCCCGCTGCCCCGGCGCCCGCTCTCGAGCCCACCGGGATGGCGGCTTCCGCTTCGGCATCGGCCTTGACTCTGCCCCCCACCGGGGCCAGGGCGACCTGCGGCCGCCGCCTGCGGCGGGCCGACCGTGTGCCCTCCGCGCGCTCCCGGCGCCGGCTGGCGGCGGGGATGGTTTCGGCGTCGGGGACGGCCCCGGCTCTGCCCACCACCGGGGCCGGGACCGTGACCGAGGACCTGGAGCCGGGCAGGGCGAGCACGAAGGCGACGAGCAGCGCGACGGCCTCGCCGCCGAGGCTGAGGTTCCTGGCCGTCTCGTCGCGCGTGATGACCAGGTGGCCGCCGCCTGGAGGAAGCACGAAACCCTGCGCCCAGCCGTCGGCCGGCGCTGTCAGCGGCGTCAGCGGCCTGCCGTCCAGGGTCGCGGACCAGCCGCCCGCGGCCTCCGCCAGCATCAGGGTGCCCGAGGTCCCCGGGGCGACGACGGTGTTCACGCCGACCGGGCCGGACGGGACGGGGACCGCGGCGCCGGCCGGGGTGAGGACGCGAACGCGCGCCACCGCGCCGGAAACCTGCCAGAGGTCGTAGGAGGAGGACGTGGTGAGGGGCTGAAGGCCGGCGGCCGCGTTGAGCTGGCGCGCCAGCGCCTGGTCGACCGGCGCGGGCAGCAGCACGTACCCGATGTCGAACTGGCTCAGCGCCTGCCCCGTGTCCCCGGCGTCGCCGCTGCCCGCGGCGGCCAGCGAGGCCACGACGTTCGCCAGGGCTTGCACGGAGGATGCGGCCTCGGCCAGTTCGGATTCGCCGAGCACCGGGTCGGCGTCGCGCAGGACGGCGTACGACAGTGCCCCGTCGCCCCCCTGGCGGAGCACCAGCGTCCTGGTCCGGTCCGGCCCGTCCGACGACGCCGCCACGAAGGGCGGCAGGATCTGCGGGCCGGCGGCGGCCAGCGGGCCGCCTACCCCGTCCGCCAGCCAGTACCCGGCGGCCAGCACCGGCGCCGAGACCGCGACGGCCAGGCCGGCCACCGTGGCCAGCAGGCGCCCTGTGGTGCCCAGCCTGCCCGCGGGCCGTCCTGCGGCCAGGTCGCCGGTTCTTCTGAGGGCGCGGCCGGCCGCCTCGATCAGCGGGACGGCCGCCAGCAGCAAGCCGGCCGCGGCGATCGCGATCGCCAGGCCCGGCCAGGCGCTGACCGGCGTGCCGCCTTGCGGCGGCGTCATATGAGCCCGGCTCACCACGAGGGCGAGGACCAGCCCGCCCAGGGCGATGCCCCACCCGGCGTACACCAGCGCCGCGCGGCGGCGTGCCAGCAGCGCGGCGAACGCGGGCAGCACGAGCCCGGCCGTCACCCAGGCGGGCGGCAGCCCGGGTCCGCCCGGGCTGAGCAGCAGCAACGACCCCGGCCGCAGGTTCGCGGCGGCGAGCCCCGGCACGAGGCGGCCAGCCTCGCCGAGGAATGCGGAAGGGCGGGTAACCAGGTGGAAGGTCCAGGGTATGAGGACGACGGCCGGCACCGCGGCCACGATCGCGGCATTGACGGCGAAGCCTCGGGGGGGTCCGGGGGGGTCGTCCCCCCCGGAGGCGGCACTCACGGTCCGCGGGCCCAGCCAGCGCCAGGCCGCCATCGCCCCCAGCGCGACGATCACCGCGACCGGCCAGGCCAGCGGCACGAAGGCCGCCGCGATCGCGGTGAGCAGGCCGACCGCCCAGGCCGCGCGGCGGGCCGACCGCGGGGGACCGGCCAGGATCCGGCCGATCGCGGCGCCGATGAGCGGGAGCAGCACGAAGGCGACTGCCGTGCCGAGCCGGCCGGCCGCCACGGCGCCCGTCGCCACCGGAAGCAGCGCGTAGCTGACCGCGATCCACAGCCTGGCCGTCAGGACGGACGTGACGCGCCGGGTGGCCAGGAACGCCGTGATCCCGGCCAGCGGCACGCAGCCGAGCAGCAGGACGTCCGTGGCCAGCCAGGGCTTGCCGCCGAGCACGGTGGCCAGGATGGCCATCACGCCGACGTAGGCCGGGGTGCTCGCGGTCGAGCCGATGCCGGTGTCGTGGTAACCCGCCAGGTACTCGTGCCACAGGCTGCCCGCGCTGCCCCAGGGCGGGATCAGCGTCCCGCCGCCGAGCATGGCCGACCCGGAGAGCACCGAGCCGGCCAGCGACCGCTCCGCGACCAGCGCGACCACGGCCAGGCCGGCGAAGAGCAGGACGCCGGGACTGGTCAGCACGCGCCGGATGAGCGAATCGGTGGCCGGCAACGGCAGGTCGTCGCCCGGCTCGTCCACCACGGCCTGGTGCAGCCCGCCGCTGTCGTAGCCGGACCCGCGGGACAGCACGCCCGCGACGGCCTCGGCGAGCCGGCCCAGCGTCCGGCTACGCGGCAACTGCCCGCGCAGCACGGCGTAGCCGTGCTTGCGGTCGGCCGCGCGACGCCGGCGCTCACGCCAGAGCAGCGGCGGGTGGCGCAGCAGCCAGGCCACCGCCCCGAGCTGGGCGGCCGCCTTGCGCTGCTGCTTGGTGACGAGGAAGTACGCGGCACGCACGAGCGACCCGGCGACACAGCCGCCCATCACGGCGAGCATCGGCGCCAGCGGCAGGTTGACCGCGAAGACGTACAGGGCGCTGCGCCGGTCAAGCATGCGCGGATGGCCGCCGCCGGCGGGCGTCTTGCGAATCTGCCTGGCCGAGAGCTCGCGGTGGTACACCACCGCGTCGGTGATCACCCGGACCTCGTAGCCGGCCGCGTGCGCCCGCCAGCAGAAGTCGATGTCGTCGCGGAACAGGGGCAGGTTGGCGTCGAAGCCGCCGAGCTGGTCCCAGACGTCGCGGCGGACCAGCATGCCCGCCGAGCTCACCGCCAGCACGGCCCGGCTGCCATCGTGCTGGCCCTGGTCGATCTCGCCCGGCTCCACGCCAGTGAGGCGCCGTCCCGCCCGGTCGACGGTGATGCCCGCCTCGCGCACCACGCGCCGGTCCGACAGGTCCTTCAGCTTGGGGCCGATGACGGCCACCGAACGGCTTCGGCTGGCCGCGGCGAGCAGGTGCTCCAGGGCATCGGCGGCCGGCTCACAGTCGTCGTGCAGCAGCCAGACCCACTCAGAGCCGACGGCCGGGCCGCCTGCCGATTCCGGTCGCGGCCCGCGGCCCGCGGGGTGCTGCAGGGCGCGGGCGACGGCGGCGCCGTAACCCGTGTCGGCTTCCATGCCGAAGATCGCGTCCTGGCCGAGCAGTTCGGTCAGCGTCGCACCGCTACGGTCCCGGCTGCCGGTGTCCACCCCGACGACGCGCTGCACCGGATGCGTCTGCTCGCGCACCGCACGGACGAGGCCCGGCAGGAGCCGGGCGCCGTCGTGCGCGACGATCACGGCGGTGACGACGTGACGAAGATTCGCTGCGTTCTGTGACAAGGGTCCTGTCTGATGGCCTGGGCAATAGCGCCCCGCACGGCTACCCGCCCGGCAAGAGCGCGTGGACTACGTGAACGGCCAGCCCCCTAGCGCTCACGCAGGACTAAAGATACACAGCGCTGCCTCACCCGGTGAGGTGAACGAGTCGAACGGCTTGCGCCCCGGCCGCCTAGACGGCCTGACGTTTCATGCGGCGCCGCTCGCGTTCCGACATGCCGCCCCAGATACCGAAGCGCTCGTCGTGCTCCAGCGCGTACTCCAGGCACTCAGCCCGGACGTCGCAGCCACGGCACACCCGCTTGGCCTCCCGGGTCGATCCTCCCTTTTCCGGGAAGAACGCCTCCGGATCTGTCTGTGCGCACAGCGCCTGATCCTGCCAGCCCAGTTCGTCAACATCATCTGGGCTGACGAAGACCTGTGCCAGCGGGACGATGACCTCAGTCACAGCGCATCCTCCCTCCCCACTCGGAGCCCCCGATCCTGCCCGCTCCTCCGGCGCGGACGAGAATCACACCAATGAAATTACACTCGCGTGTCTTGCTTCAAGTCAAGCGGAAAAGGTGATAGTGGTCGCCCCGTTGTCCGAGATGCGAGATAAATTACTCGAAGATTAGTATTCGATTACGCTCCGTTATCCGCCCTCGTAACCCACCGGCACCAGCGATCACTCTCGGCTCAGGCGCACGCTGGGGCTTGCGCTGAGGGAGCGTCCTGTCCGGGGTGAAGGGCCCCTTGGCCCCATCTTGCGGGGCCAAGGGGCCCGCGACCTCAGTGCGGCCCTCACGTAGGTCACCGTCCGGGCGGAGCCGGCGAGCCTGCCACACTTGACAGTTATGCGCATCACCGTGCTCGCGGGCGGCGTGGGTGCCGCCCGCTTCCTCCGCGGGCTGAAGCAGGCCGCGCCCGAAGCCGAGATCACCGTCATCGGGAACACCGGCGACGACATCACGCTGTTCGGCCTGCGGGTCTGCCCGGACCTGGACACCGTCATGTACACCCTCGGCGGCGGCATCAACGAGGACCAGGGCTGGGGGCGGGCCGGGGAGACCTTCAGCATCCGGGCCGAGCTGGCCGCCTACGGCGCGAGCCCGGACTGGTTCACCCTCGGGGACCGGGACTTCGCCACCCACATCCTGCGCAGCCGGATGCTGGCGGAGGGCCAGCCGCTGTCCGCGGTCACCGAGGCGCTCTGCCGGCGGTGGCAGCCTGGCGTGCGGCTGCTGCCGATGTCCGACGACCCGGTGGAGACCCATGTGATACTGACCGGGCCGGGCGAGCGGCGCGTGGTCCACTTCCAGGAGTGGTGGGTGCGGCTGCACGCGCAGACCCCCGCGGCGGAGATCATCGCGTCCGGCGCGGCGGACGCCAGGCCGGCGCCCGGCGTGCTGGACGCCATCGGCGAGGCCGACGTGGTCCTGTTCCCGCCGTCCAACCCCGTGGTGAGCATCGGCACCATCCTGGCCGTGCCCGGCGTCAGGACGGCCGTCGCGGCGGCGACCGCGGTGGGCGTCTCGCCCATCATCGGCGGCTCCCCGGTGCGCGGGATGGCCGACGCCTGCCTGGCCGCGATCGGGGTGGAGACCTCGGCCGCGGCGGTCGCCGCGCACTACGGGCCCGGGCTCATCGGTGGCTGGCTCGTCGACGACCAGGACAAGGCAGCCGTAGATAACCCGGCCCTGGCCGGGATCGAGGTGCGGGCGCTCCCGTTGCTCATGCGCGACCTTCCGGCCACCGCGGCGATCGCCCGGGCCGCGCTCGACCTGGCCCTGGAGCTCACGTGAGCCCGGAGATGAACACCGCCGGGCCGGTCACGGTCATCCCGGTCACCGGGCTGCCCGAGATCGCCGCGGGCGCCGACCTGGCGGCGCTCATCGCCGGGGCGGCCACCGACCTGCGCGACGGCGACATCCTCGTGGTCACCTCCAAGATCGTGAGCAAGGCCGAGGGCCGGGTCGTCACCGCTCCCCGGGAGCAGGCCATCGAGGCGGAGACGGTGCGGGTGGTCGCCCGGCGCGGCGCCACCACCATCGCGCAGACCCGGCACGGCCTGGTCCTGGCGGCGGCCGGCGTGGACGAGTCCAACACCGCCCCGGGGACGGTGGTGCTGCTGCCCGAGGACCCGGACGAGTCCGCCCGGCGGCTGCGCAAGGCGCTGCACAGCCGGGCCGGCCGGACCGTCGGCGTGATCGTCACCGACACGATGGGCCGGCCGTGGCGGGCCGGCCAGACGGACAACGCGATCGGCGCGGCCGGGGTCGTTCCCTTGCACGACTACCGCGGCGAGGCCGACACCTTCGGGAACATCCTCGAGGTCACCGTGGCGGCCGTCGCCGACGAGATCGCCTCCGCCGCGGACCTGGTCAAGGGCAAGTCACGGCACGTCCCGGTGGCGGTCGTGCGCGGCCTGGCCGATCTGGTCACCGAGCAGGACGGCCCCGGCGCGCGGGCCATCATCAGGCCCGCCGAGGAGGACATGTTCCGGCTCGGTTCGGCCGACGTGCCGCTGGCCCGCCGGACCATCCGGGCGTTCACCGCCGAACCCGTCAACCCCGCCGCGGTCCGCCGGGCGGTCGCCACCGCGCTGACCGCGCCCGCGCCGCACCACAGCGAGCCGTGGCGGTTCGTCATCTGCGAGACGGCCGCGGCCCGGACGCGGCTGGTCGACGCGATGCGCGAGGCGTGGACCGCCGACCTGCGCGGCGACGGGTTCACGCCGGAGCAGATCACCCGCAGGCTGCGCCGCGGGGACGTGCTGCGGCTCGCGCCGCTGATCATCGTGCCGTGCCTGGTCACCGACGCGGCGCACGACTATCCCGACGAGCGGCGCAACCGGTCCGAGCAGGCCATGTTCACCGTGTCCATGGGCGCGGCGGTGCAGAACCTGCTCGTCGCGCTGGCCGTGGACGGGCTCGGCTCGGCGTGGATCTCGAGCACCCTGTTCTGCCAGGACGTCGCCGCGGCGGCGATGGACGTGCCCAGTGGATGGCGTCCGATGGGCGCCGTCGCCGTGGGCCACCCGGCCGAGCGCGCGCGATCGCGTCCGCCACGGGAACCCGAGGACTTCATCCTGACGCGCTGAGTTCTTCACCCGGTGAGCAGGGGCAGCCCGGACCGGACCGACGCGCAGACGCCGTCGGAGGCGGCCGCGGCGGCCTGGCGTTCCTCCGGGACCTCGCCGTAGGTGGTGGTGCGCTGGCGCATCGGGCGGCCCAGCGGCTCGGCGATCGCGCGGAGCCCGCTGATCGTCTTGTAGGACCCGTGGTCGGCGCCGGCCATCCGGCTGATGGTCTCCTCCATCAGCGTGCCGCCGAGGTCGTTGGCGCCGCCGCGGAGCACGTCCCGGCAGGCCTCGTCGCCGAGCTTGACCCAGGAGCACTGGATCGAGTCGATCGCCCCGTGCAGCATGAGCCTGGCCATCGCGTGCACGGCCCGGTTCTCCCGCCGGGTCGGCCCGGGCCGGGCCAGCCCGGCCAGGTAGATGGGGGCGTTCTCGTGGATGAACGGGAGCAGCACGAACTCGGTGAAGCCGCCGGTGCGCTCCTGGATGGACCGGATCACCCGCAGGTGCCCGACCCAGTGCGCGGGCGTGTCGACGTGCCCGTACATCATCGTGGCCGAGGTCGGCAGGCCGAGCTCGTGCGCGG
>WNGL01011754.1_pt1 | contig 10846 bp, 6 predicted proteins | sample 5400591 | NCBI WGS metagenome assembly WNGL01 (sample SAMN13153377, study PRJNA577476) | soil metagenome | isolation source: 80 cm soil or saprolite under Garry oak tree replicate 1 | place: USA:California | collected 2016-06-15
GCCCGCTTCGAGGACCATCGTCCAACGAGTCGAAGCAAATAATTCGTCCCGACGTTCCGCCTGGCTACGCAGGTGAGCCCGCGTTGTTTTCACACGTTAATGAGGATAAGGCTAAAAGCGGTTTCGGCGCAAGACATAAGCGATTGCTGGTTTGCGCGGTGCAAGATCGCAAGCTCGCCACAGCGAGTCCGTCCGGTGGCGGACGAGACGCATGCGCTACTGTAACGCCGAACTTTCTTGCTTTCCTGCTTTCCTGATTCGCCTAATTTCCCCTCGTGCAAGAAATGATGAAAGCGGTCGTAAAGGCCAAAGCCGAGCCGGGGCTCTGGCTTGAAGAAGTTCCTGTTCCAGAAGTCAAGGGCGACGACGTGCTCATTCGAGTGTTGAAGGCCTCGATCTGCGGGACTGACGTGCACATCTACAACTGGGATGCGTGGGCGCAGAAGACGATCCCTGTGCCGATGACAATCGGCCACGAGTTTGTCGGCGCTGTTGAGGCTGTAGGTGGTCACGTGAAAGGTTTTGCGCGGGGCGATCTCGTAGTGGGCGAGGGACACATCACCTGTGGACACTGTCGCAATTGCCTGGCCGGGCGCCGTCATCTTTGCCCAAATACACAGGGCGTTGGCGTCAATCGCCCCGGTGCGTGGGCGGAGTTTGTAGCGATTCCGCAGGACAACTGCTGGCACGCCGATCCCTCGATTCCGCTCGATGTGCTTTCCTGTTTCGATCCGCTGGGCAACGCTGTGCACACTGCGCTCTCGTTCGATCTCGTGGGCGAAGATGTGCTGATTACCGGCGCCGGGCCGATCGGTTGCATGGCCATTCCGATTTGCAAACGAGCCGGCGCGCGTCACATCGTGATCACGGACGTGAATCCATATCGGCTCCATCTGGCGCGAAAAATGGGCGCTGATCTCGCATTGGATGTGCGGACTGAAAAAGTGACCAACGCGATGCAGAAGCTCGGGATGAAGGAAGGGTTCGATATCGCGCTGGAAATGTCCGGCAATCCGAAAGCGTTCGCTGACATTTTGCCGAACATGTTTCACGGAGGCAAGATCGCGCTGCTCGGCATCATGCCCGGCACAGCCGCGATCGATTGGAACACGGTCGTATTCAGCGCGCTGACATTAAGAGGAATCTACGGCCGGGAGATGTATGAAACCTGGTACAAAATGACCGCCATGATCCAGAGCGGCCTCGACATTTCGCCGGTCATCACGCACCGCTTTTCCTACGCGCAATTCAAGGAAGCCATTGAGCTGATGAAGTCCGGCAACTCCGGCAAAATCGTGCTCGACTGGGGGTAGTGCGCGCGTCTCGTCCCACGCCTGCGGGCGAGATTGCCCAGACCTCGGAGACATCGTCAGTCGCCAGGATATGGCCGGCAAAGGTCCCGAAGCTTAACGGCGCTACCGCTGGCCCTTCCAGATGACCCTGCTCGTGCTCGCAATGAAGGTGGGAGGAGACAGCGGCTTGCATCTTTCTCCCAGGCGCCGCCGCGCAAGAAACGGCAAACGCGCTTGACGCCCCTGCCCAGAAGGCATTGACTATTGACTTCCCGACTCATGAATCTATCGGAAAAGCGATTCTCCCAGAAGCGCGCGTCCTCGAGAAATCAAATTTCCGTCGGCCTAAGTGGAAGGAGCGCGGTCTTGGCCGTGGCCATCATGGGATGGTGCGTAGCCGTCCAAGGCGCGGAAATCCATGAGGCTGCCGAATTGGGCGATCTCGCAAGGGTCAAAGCGTATCTGTCGCAGGACCCGAAACAAATCGACCTGCTGGACGCTAAGGGCCAGACGGTGCTGGCCCGCGCCGTTCGCAGCGGCAAACAGGAGCTTGTGGAATTCCTATTGGCAATGGGGGCAAAGGAAGACATTTATGCCGCGGCGGTTGTCGGCCACGTTGACAAGGTTGCCGCTTTTCTGAAGGAGGACCCGAAACTGGTCAACGCCAGGGACAGCGACGGCAGGGCGCCGTTGCATTGGGCGGCGATTTACGGTCAAACAAAAGTGATGGAGCTGCTTCTGGCTGAGAAAACGGATGTGAATTTGTTGGATGGGGAGGGATTCACGCCCTTGCACTGGGCGGCAACATTCAATAAGAGAGACGCGGTAGAATTGTTGGTGGCTCACAAGGCAGACATGAACATCAAAGTCGAGAAGTATGGTTGGACGCCGTTGCGGCTGGCGGTGATCCATGGCCACATGTCAGCGGCCAAAGCTCTGTTGGATGGCGGCTCGGACCCCAATGTAAAGGATGACGAGAACATTCCCCTTTTGCACCAAGCTGTCATTCGCGGCAAAAAGGAGATGGTAGAGTTGCTGCTGGATAAGAAAGCGGACGTGAACAAGAAGGACTCGGAGGGGGAAACACCGCTGGATGAGGCGGTGGAACAAGGCAATAGCGAGATCATCGAGCTTTTGCGCCAGCATGGCGGGAAGGGAAAATGACCGCCGTCGCGTTGCCAACCTTTCTGCCGGACGCGGACATGCAAAATGGCGTGATGGACAAACGCATTTTTGGGTGATTCTGGCTTAACCACCGCTTTTTGTACGAAGAGCGATCGTCAACATAGCCAGCCATGAAAATAACTCCGCTGGTCAAGTTATGCATTTTGGCAGCCGTTGGATGTGGCTTGTACGCGCTCTGGCACAAAGGGGTCCCGCGTCACCAAGAGCAGCCGGAGACGCATGGCGAAACGGAAGTCGCCGTCCACGTCGGAAAGATTTCTCTGGCGACGTTGCGCCACGGCGTGACGGCATACGGCACGGTCGAGCCTGAGCCAGGAGCGGAGGGCAAACCTCCTGCCTCCGCGCAAATCAAATCGCCGGTGGCGGCTATCGTTTCCAACGTCAACTGCTTCGAGGGTCAGCAGGTCGAAAAAGGCCAGATCTTGTTCACCATCAACAACAGTCGCAAGCCGGATGGCTCCATCGAACAGGCATTGCTGAAAATCACCGCGCCGCTTTCCGGGACGGTGGTTTACGTGAACGTCAGGCCCGGTGAAGTGACCGATCCCGAAACACTGACGCCACTGGTTGAAGTGGTTGACTTAAATCGCCTGATCATTGCGGCCAATGTACCCAGTTCGCAAATGCCAGCCCTGAAGTTGGGCCAGACAGTGGAGATCTTCCCGCAACAAGGCGAGGTTCACGACACCTTCGCCACAACCGAAACCGCCGCTCCCTACCCAGCGCCAGTCGCTTTGACAGGAACGGTGACGCTCATTGAAGACCGGGTTGATCCCAAAACGGACATGGGACCGGTTGATATTTCCGTCCCGGCTGAAGCCCGATTGCGGCCCGGACAGTTCGTCCGCGTGCGAATCATCACTGAAGAGCGCCGTGATTGCCTAACAGTTCCATCACGAAGCATCGTCAAGAATCAAAGCGGGGAATGGGTGATCTGCCTGGTCAGCGGGAAGCAGGCAATCCAACAACCCGTCAAGGTCGGGTTTCGTGAGGGCGACATGGTGCAAATCCACAGCCTCATCCTCCAACCGGGAGATAAAGTGGTCACGACCGGGGCCTACGGACTGCCGGAGAAAACAAAAATCCGCATACTCAGCGAGTGATTGGGGCAACAACCGCCGTCACCAGGAAAATCGAGAAGTATGAAGTCAGCCATTGGAAGGTTCGCGGTTCGGCACGCCATTTCGATTGTCTTTCTGGTGCTGGCTCTCTGCCTCGGCGGCGGGTATGCGGCAAGGAAGATGGGCTCGTCGGTCTTTCCAGAGACTGACTTTCCTCGCGTGGTCGTCATGGCCGAGAACGGCGTGATGCCCGCCGACGAAATGATGGCCACGGTCACCCGCCCCATCGAGGAGGCGATGAAAGACATCCTCGGCAGCGAGACCATCCGCTCGACGACTGGTCGTGGCACGGCCCAAATAGATCTCTTCTTCTCGTGGAAGGTGAACATGAGGGAGACGGAGCTCTACGTCCTCAGCCGCCTCGCTCAAATCCGGCATACCCTTCCCGCTAGCGCCCAGACTGAAGTTTATCGGATGAACTTCTCGACGTTTCCGATCATCGGCATCAGCCTGACTGCTCCCCGGCGGGACATCTCGACGTTGTGGGAACTGGCCCGTTACGAATTAAAGCCAAAATTTCTCCGCATTCCCGGCGTGGCGCGCGTCGAACTGGTCGGCGGACAGGCGCCGGAGTATCAGGCGATCGTGGATCCGTTCCGTCTTGCCGCGTTGCGCCTGACGCTCGCCGAGGTGACCGAAACGCTCAGCCGGAACAATCTGGTTTCCGCCACCGGGCTGCACCAAGAGGACAACAAAATGTACCTGACGGTCGTGGACGGCCGGGTCCATTCCGTGCAGGACATCGAGAACCTCACCATCACCGCCGGCCAGGGCCACCCGATTCACCTTAAGGATTTCGCCCGGGTTTTACGCGGCAAGGAACCCACGTTCAGCGTGGTCACGGCGGACGGGGTGGATTCGGTACTGCTCAACATCTATTCCCAGCCGGACGCCAGTACCTATGACATTGCCCGGCAGTTGCAGGAACGGTTTCCCGCGATCCGCAAGGACATGCCGCCGGATGTGAAACTGGCGTTCTTTTACGACCAATCCCTGCTGGTGCGCGACTCGATGCTCAGCGCGTGGGAGGCGATTATCTTCGGGCTGTTTCTTTCCATCGCCATTCTCTACCTGTTCCTGCGGAGTTGGGGAACGACGTTGGTAGCCACGGTGGTGATTCCCGTCACCGTCTTGTTGACGATTCTGGTCATGAAACTCTGCGGCATGAATTTTAACCTGATGACGTTGGGCGGCATTGCTGCGGCCATCGGCCTAATCATTGATGACGCGATTGTTGTGGTGGAAGCCATCTACGCCAAGATTGCCGCCGGCCTGGGCCGGCTCCAGGCGATCCCTGCTGGAATCGCCGAGATTTTTGCCGCGCTGCTCGGCTCCACGCTGACGCCCGTGGTGGTGTTTATCCCGCTGGCGTTTCTCAATGGCGTCGTCGGCGTCTTTTTCCGCGCCCTGGCGCTGACGATGGTGGTGTCGCTGCTGACCTCGCTGCTTCTGGCGCTGACGCTCACGCCTTCGCTCGCCGCCTGGTTCATCCGCATTCCGGCCGGAAGAGTACCGCGCGACCCGCACGAGGTGGAGCAAGGCGGGTTTGTATTGCACCGGGTCATCCGCCTCTACGAATTCATCGTGCGGCTGGCCCTGAAACATCGGTGGTTCACGGTGGCCATCGGCGTTCTCGTGCTCCTCGCCACGGTTGTCTTATACCCGCGGTTGAAAACCGACTTCCTGCCCGAAATGGACGAAGGCGGATTCGTCATTGATTACGTGACGCCGCCGGGCACCAGTCTGGCGGAAACCGACCGCCAGATGCGCCAGGCCGAGGAAATCCTCAAGGCCACGCCGGAAATTGAGAGCTACTCGCGCCGCACCGGCGCCGCCTTGGGCATCCATCTGGTCGAGTTGAACACCGGCGACTTCCTGATCAAACTCAAGCCCAACCGGAAGCGCTCCACCCCGACCGTCATCGCCGACCTGCGGGAAAAATTCCACGCCGCCCTGCCGACCGTTGACTGGGATTTCCCCGGCATCCTCAGCGACCTGATCGGCGACCTCATCTGGTCGGACAAGCCGATCGAGGTGAAGATTTTTTCCAACGACTTGAACTTTCTCGCCGACAAAGCTCCGGAGATTGAAGAGATGATTGCTCCTGATCCCAAAACAAAAAAGGGAGTGGCCGGCGTGGTGGACACCTTCAACGGCCTGATTTACACCGGCACTTCGATCCACTTGCGGGTGCGTTATGCCGACGCGCAACGGTACGGCTTGAACGCCGACGACATCGCCAGGGCCGTCAACATCGCCATGCTCGGCCAGACCGCCTCCACCGTGCTCGAAGACGATCGCGTCGTTAATGTTCGCGTCAATCTGGACCAAAGCGTCCTCAAGCACCGCGACCTGTTGCGCGAGTTGCCGTTGCGGGCTGCCGACGGCACCATTTTGCAACTCCATCAAGTGGCGGACATCGTCGAGACGCCCGGGGAACTGGAGCTGCACCGCGAAGACATGCGCCAAAACATCGCCGTTACCGCGCGCCTGCAAGGTCGCGATCTTGGTAGCGCGATGGCCGAGATCCGCAAGCTCATCAGCACAGACCCGGGCCTCCCGCCCGGCAGTATCGAATACGGCGGACTTTATCAGCAACAAGTGGAATCGTTTCAAAACCTCATGGTCGTGCTGATGATGGCCATCGTTCTTGTTTTCACGGTGGCGTTGCTGGAGTTCCGTTCCTTCTACGCGCCGGTCGCGATCGTTTTCGGCGCCGTGCTCTCCGTCTTTGGCATCGTCCTCGCGTTGCTGATCACCGGCACCACGTTGAGCATCATCGCGTATCTGGGCGCCATCATCGGCATGGGCATCGTCCACAAAAACGGGATTCTCATGCTGGATTACACCGAACATCTGCGCGCCGGCGGAATGGATTTGCGCGAAGCCCTGGTGCAATCTGGCCGGCGCCGCCTGCGCCCGGTTCTCATGACCTCCTGGCCGCCGCCCTCGGCATGTTGCCGCTGGCCTATGGCATCGGTTCTGGCGCCGACATGCTTCGGCCGCTCGCCATCGCTGTCATTGGTGCCGTCTGCATGTCCGTGCTGCTCTCGTTAGTGGCCACGCCCACAGCGTACTTCCTGATGTTGCAACTTCGCGAAGCCCGCGTCTTCAAGCTGCTGCGCCCGCGGGAATGAGATCGTCGGCCTCGGGCGCGTACATCCGTGTCCGATGGTTGTCCTTTCTACCCCAGCGCACACTCGCCATCGCCGCTCATCTTGCCTCAAGCGCGTCCTTGTTCGCGCTTTACGTCGCGCTCATACTCACACACGAGGCGGTGGCAATTATCGTTGTCAGTGCGATGCCGTTCGTCTTTGCCGGCATTGCCGTATCGTATTATTACGCAGTGCGGCGTTCGGACCGGGCTGCGGCAACCTACGCCCTGGATCTGTTGGCTTCACTGCGCAGCTTCTTCGAAAGTCTTGTCGGCGTGCCGCCAGTATTCCGCCAGATCCCGGGCGGCGGCCTCGGCGCGCGGAGACTTGGCCGCACGATACACGGATTGCCGAAATTCTAGGAAGTCCCGCGACCAGGGCACGTACGGCCCATTTTTTAGCACCTTTAATCCGGTTCCTCTTTTAACAGCCTGCTTTAGCTGGGCGTTCAGCAACCCCAGGCTGGTTTTAACCGCTTTGCGCGTTCAGGATGCCAGCTCAAAAAAACGAGATCGGCCTCGCCGAGACCCTTTAGGCTCCGCAGAATGTTGTCAGGAGGAATTCTGCAAAAGAAAGGCCCCGGCCTTGTGAGCCGGGGCCTTCAACACAGCCAGATGGTGTTCTAAGGCATCGTAAAGTACCAGTTAGCCTGGCCGCAATCGCCGCCACTCTGATTCTGGTCGCCATCATGCACAATGAAGTAAACGCGATAGTGGTGACCACTGATCAAATTAAGCGTGCTGGCATCCCAGCGGGCTTCGGCGCCATAGCCGTCGTCCGCTGGCGTGGGCGCCGGCACCGGATCGGGGGGGCCGCATGTTCCGAGGTTCCAGTGATTCGCCGGTGGGTCAGCATCGGGCGTGACAGTAACTACGTTTGGAATCTTGGTCTGGTCGATTGTCTTGGTCGCAGCTTTCCATGTCCCGAAGACCGAGGTTGGCGGGATGCCCGTGCCACCATACTGCCAGTCGCCCGCAAGCTGGTTGGTGTTTCCCGGAGGCACGTCCAAGTCTGTAATGTACAGCGATGGATACATGGGCCGACCCGACGTGTCGGTACCCCCCTGGGCCTCTGTCGCTCCGACCTGTAAGGTTGGGCTCGTTACACATGACGGCGTAGCCGTGGGCCCGGCCGAAAACGGGTAATCCGTGATGGTAGTCCCGCCTGAGGTCTTCAGTGTGATCCGGCGCACACCCAGCGTCATCGCGTGTTCGTCACTGTAGAAGAGCTGAATGAACGGCGCAGAGAGGCAGTTGCCGCCAGGGTTGGAAACGACAGAAGCTTTCAATACCGAGCTTTCGTTAAACGAGACGTTGGTCCGCGGACTGCCACTTACAAATGGGTAAGGAGGAACGCTCGCGGAAGGCGAAATGCAGGGCGTAGGCGTGGGCGTAGCTGTCGCTGTCGCAGTAGCTGTAGCTGTAGGTGTGAATGTAGCTGTAGCTGTAGCTGTCACAGTAGCTGTAGCCGTAGGTGTGCGCGTAGCTGTCGCTGTAGCTGTAGCTGTAGGTGTGCGCGTAGCTGTAGCTGTAGGTGTGAATGTAGCTGTCGCTGTCGGTGTGCGTGTAGCTGTAGCTGTAGGTGTGAATGTAGCTGTCGCCGTAGCTGTCGCCGTCGGAGTTGGACTTGCCGTAGCTGTTGCCGTCGGAGTTGGACTTGTCGTAGCTGTGGCTGTAGCTGTGGCTGTCGGTGTGAACGTAGCCGTCGCTGTAGGCGTAAATGTAGCTGTAGCTGTCGGTGTGAATGTAGCCGTGGCTGTCGGTGTGAATGTAGCTGTCGCTGTGGCTGTCGGTGTGAACGTAGCTGTCGCTGTAGGCGTAAATGTAGCTGTAGCTGTAGGTGTGAATGTAGCTGTGGCTGTCGGTGTGAACGTAGCTGTGGCTGTGGCTGTCGGTGTGAACGTAGCTGTAGGTGTAAACGTGGCTGTAGGTGTAAATGTAGGCGTAGGTGTAAATGTAGGCGTAGGAGTCGGTGTAGGCGTCGGAACGTCGCAGTCAGCCCAAGCGGAGCCCTCATATAGGGCGTTGGGGATGTTATCGAAGAAAAAGATATTATACTGAGAGTTAACGCCATCCCATTGTATGAGAGCGGTGCCTGCGCCGAACTCGCTCGAGACGAGGATGCTGCCCTCCAACCCTGTGAAATCGGTCGGCGGATATTGGTAGATAGCGTTAAAGTTTTCTATCGACTGGAAGAAGGAGCCGCCCGAGCAGAAGGAGCACAGAGCCGGCGGGATGACCACGACGCCTTCCGCGCCGGACCAATCGAAGACATCATAAGTAATGTTGCCGCCGCTGTCGATTGCGTGGACAGCCCCGTTGTTTTCGTCGGCCGCCAGGAGCTGGCCGCCATAGGGCCCGAACTCTCGCGGCACTACAGCTGGTCCTTCAAGTTCGGTGCCCGTACGCGCGATAACCGTGACATGTGGCGGTGTCGGCGCCGGCGACGGGACCGGGAGGTTGTCAACCTGCAAGACGACGCCGTTCTCAGACGTCACGATCATGTTGAAGCCAAATGTGCCCTCATGGTCGAACGTAATCCCGGTGTGATCCGTTGTGTTGATTGGGAGCGTCGCAAACAGCGTGACTGTAACCGGCGGACCCGCCGAAACCTTAAAGATCTGATTGCCTTGTGTGACGAAAATGTCGCGCGGGGTGAACCCGGCATTCGCAGACTGGGCCGGAGCTATAGTCATGTATTTTTCGCTGCAGGTACCCCCCCCGGGGATCGTCGCCAAAACTGTGACGTTCCCGAAGCAGTCGATCTTATCGATCTTTTGGCTGCAGTATTGGGTCGCGATCACATCAGTCGTGGAAGCGGCCACGCCTATGGGCCCGCCGTTGTTGATAATGGCAAAGGGCTGTGGATTGGCGGCTGGGTGATTGGGTGGATGACGAAGTCGCGATTGAGGCGATTTGACCGTGACAATGGGACGTGGATTGGCGGCGTAAAAGATCCCTGTGAGCGCTAACAATCCTGCAATGGTCAGAGTGATTGTTGTTTTTCTTTTCATTTTGTGAAGGCTCGTTTTTTAGCTACTTAATTTTTCCTTCGTGGGAGAGATAAAGTGGGGGTGAAGTGGGGGTGAAGTGGGGGTGAAGTGGGTGAACGGATAAAGAGGGAAATTCTCGCGCACTCCCGCTCTTTGTCAATACCACATTCGTGAGCATTGGTGTAATTCGTGTCGAGCCTTCTGGCAGAAAAAAAGGGCCGGCTTGCGCCGGCCCTTCGTTGTTGAAACGTGCGGTGTTCTTGTAACGCTACCAAACGGGTTGAACGTGGCCGAACCAGTGTAGTTGCTGGCGGTCGTGTTGACGTTGTGCAGGAAGTTAAACACCAAGGTTCCGCATGCACGAGAGGCCATCGTCCGCTGGGCTGTTGTGCCCAGCAGCGAACTGGTGTTAAGCCCCGGCGGGTTGGCGGTTGACGTATTATAGACCGTCGTTCCGTTGAACGTGACCGAGGTCAGGTTGCCATTAGTACCCTGCGGCCAGGTCATGGCCAGCCCCGTAAGCACCTGACTCGAGGAAGTGCCGTTGAAGACCTTGACCGTGACCGCCTTGCTGCTGAACGTCTTGGTACCGACGACGATCGTCCCCGGTGTCGCGGTTGGCGTAGCCGTTGGTGTAGGAGACGCAGTCGGGGTTGGGCTTGCTGGTGGGGGAGGCCCCGGCATCGTTAAGAACACACAAGCCTGGCCGCTATCGCCGCCAGTCTTATTCTGGTCGCCATCGTGCACGATGAAGTATAACCGATAGTGGTGACCTGGGGTCAGGTTGAGCGAGGATATGTTCCAGCGGGCTTCGGCGCCGTAGCCCAGGTTCGCTGGGGTGGGCGTCGGCACTGGATCAGGACAATCAGGCCCAGGACATACGCCGTCTAAGTTCCAGGCGTTTGAAGCCGGGTCAGGATCCGGAGTGACCGTTATTACGTTGGGCGACACGGTTGTGTCCAACGTGCTGACGGCAGCTTTCCAGGTCCCGAAGACTTGATCAGGCGGGGTGCCCGTGCCGCCAAACTGCCAGTCGCCGGCAAGGGGGTTGGTGTTGCCCGGAAACGTATCCAAGTCTGTAATGAACACCTCCGGGGGCAT
>WNGL01016218.1_pt1 | contig 10846 bp, 8 predicted proteins | sample 5400591 | NCBI WGS metagenome assembly WNGL01 (sample SAMN13153377, study PRJNA577476) | soil metagenome | isolation source: 80 cm soil or saprolite under Garry oak tree replicate 1 | place: USA:California | collected 2016-06-15
GTAGGCAAGGTAGAGCGCCTTAGATTCTTTTCCGCGTCCCAGGAACATGAGTGCGTGTGCCCGGTTGGTTTCGATAGCGAGGTCGTCGGGAAGGAGCGCGTGCGCGCGATCGGCGACGACCAACGCTTTCCTGAATTCTCGTGCAAACAGGGCGCACCATGCCACAGAAGTGAGCGCCTCCGCCGTCTCCTCGCCCGCCTTGCCTTCACGTTTTGTCTCTACTGCCTCCACTTTTGCCGCCAAAGCCTCCGCCAGTTGCAGCGCTTTCGCATAGCGTCCGGCCGTGGCTGCCTCCATGATTGGCAGTTTCTCTAGGGAGGCCGTGGCGTCCGTGTCGCCCTTAGCGGCGGCCTTCTCGTACCACTCGCGCGCCTTAACGTAGTCCTGCGCTACGCCCCGGCCGTTGGCGTAAAGCAGGCCGAGGTTGACCATGGCGCTCGCGTGGTCCTTGGCGGCGGCCTTCTCGTACCACTCGTGCGCCACAACGTAGCCCTGCGTCACGCCCTGACCGTTGGCGTAAAGCAGTCCGAGGTTGACCATGGCGTCGGTGCGGTCCTCAGCGGCGGCCTTCTCGTACCACTCGCGCGCCTGGGCGTAGTCCTGCGCCACGCCCCGACCGTTCTCGTAAAGCAGGCCGAGGCCGACCATGGCGGTCGCGTTGTCCTTGGCGACGGCCTTCTCGTACCACTCGCGCGCCTTGGCGTAGTCCTGCGTTACACCCTGACCGTCCTCGTAAAGCACGCCGAGGTTGAGCATGGCGCTTGCGTGGTCCTGGTCGGCGGCCTTCTCGTACCACTCGCGCGCCCTAATGTAGTCTTGCGTTACGCCGTGACCGTTGGCGTAAAGCAGAGCGAGGTTGAACATGGCCATCTCCTCGCCCTTCCCAGCGGCCTTCTCAAACCACTCGCGCGCCACAACGTAGTCCTGCGTCACGCCCTGACCCCTGGCGTAAAGCAGGCCGAGGTTGACCATGGCGTCGGTGTGGTCCTTGGCGACGGCCTTCTCGTACCACTCGCGCGCCATGGCGTAGTCCTGCGCCACGCCCTGACCGTTCTCGTAAAGCAGGCCAAGGTCGACCATGGCGCTCGTGTTGCCCTTGGCGACGGCCTTCTCGTACCACTCGCGCGCCATGGCGTAGTTCTGGGCTATGCCAATAGCGTCCCTGTAAGACACGCCGAGGTTGCGCATCGAATTCGAATCCCCGTGGTCGGCACCTCTCGTGAATATCAAGAAAGCTTCTTTCTTGGTGTCGTCACCCATGTTTGTTTGCAATTTCACAATGATGTTCGTGGCGCTTGAAAGGATGTCATCTGCTTGTCCCCCCTGCTCTTGCGCTACCTTTCTCTGCTCTTCCGCTACGTTTCTCTGCTCTTCCGCTACGTTTCTCTGCTCTTCCGCTACGTTTCTCTGCTCTTCCGCTACCTTTCTGTGCTCTTCCGCTACGTATCTCATCTTGTCCGCGTTTGCTGTCTGCTTTTGCGCTACCTGCCATTGGTAGCCCGCGACAGCCAAAGCCGTCAGCAAAATCGCTGTGACAATGCTCAACGTCCGGGTCATGAGGCGGTCACGTCGACGCTGCCGGTCGGCCGCCGATCGGCTCGCCGTTACGAGCTGCTCGACGCGGCTCCAACCGCCGCCGTAACGCTCGCTCCAGGCCGGCGTGCGGTCCTTGAACCAGCTCTCGCGATCCTCTGTCGTCGCCGGGCCGAGAACCTTTCTCGGATCCTTCTCGAAAATCTCGGCCTGCGACAGCAGCGACTGCCAGATCAAGCCATCGCGAAACTCCCGATGCAGCCAGCCGTCCGGCGCGGCCGCGAGACTGTTCCAGCAGCGGATCAGCGCCTCGTGGCTGACGTCGATCATCGTCTCGTTGTCAAGACCCGCCGGGGCGTAAGGCGTCAGGAAGGACACCCCGTCGGACCGGAACGCGTCGAGAATCGATATGAGGCGCCCACGCTCGGCGCCGGTGACGGCGATTAGGCTCTGCACGGTTTGCGGCCGCCGGATTGCATGTCCGTCGGCATTGATGTCGCTTAGCGCGCGGAACAAATTCTCGACCACGCGGCGGCCGGACTCGTCCGGCGCCGCGGCGAGAGCGACGGCCTCCGCGTGCCCGTCGAGCAGCCGCGCCAGCGGCCCATGCGCTTCGTAGAGGGGCAGGTCGAGCAGCCGCGGTGCCTGCTTGCCCGGCGCAGCTTCGCCGGCCAGATCCCACATTCGCATCAATCCGTGCTGGATCAGCGGCAATTCATCCTGGCTGCCCTGGACGTCCGCGATCAGCCGATCCGCAAGCTCGATCGTCACGCTGCCGCCGTAGAGCTCGGCCGGCCGGCGGATCGCCCGTCGCAGCGACGCCGTGTCCATGTGCGGAAGCAGGTACTGGGCCGTGTTGACGACCGCGGCAAGGCCGGGCAGCCGCGCGCATTCCCCGAGAAATTCCGATCGCATGGTCAAGATCACGCGCACCGGCGACGCGCTGTCCTGCTTCAGCACGGTCGTGATAAGATCGACGAAGAGGCGGGATTCCTCGCGGCTGGTCTCACGCGCGTAGCGGAACAGTTCTTCGAACTGATCGACCAGGAGGCACAGCCGTTCTTGCTCCATGCCGGCCAGATGCGTGACAATTTGCGTGAGATCGGCACCCGTCCGATCGAAGCTCAGACGCAACTCGTTGACGCGCGCGGCTGACGGCGTCCCGCCCTCCAGTTCGGCGAGTGATCCCGAGCTGCCATGCACCAGGATCAGGCAGCGCTTAGCCAGGAGATCGATAATGTCGTCGATCATCGGCTCACGTCCGAAGAAAACCGAGTCCTCGTCGAGCGTGAACGGGCGCAGGCCGGGATAGGCTCGGCGAGGCAGCGCCGGAGCCGCGACATCCGATACGATCTGCTCTGGGGTCTGCATCAGGCAACAACCTCGCGCGAGCTTTCCGCCCATGCCTTGAGCGACGACCGCCACGCCGGCTCGTTAAGATCGAAAAGCTCGATGCCGTTGCGGCGGGCGAACTCGGCCATCGGAAATGGCGCCCGCGACGCGTCAAGCACCGCGCAAGCAAGCGGCGCTCCTCGCGCCGCGTTGATGCGTTCGCGCTCGTCGATGGCGATGTCGCACAATTCGTCGCCGAAGCCGGCGTCGGCCGATCCCCGCAACAGCGTAAGGGCGTCGCAACGTTGAGCCGCCTCGATGCGCGCCCGGCTCTCCTCCCTCCAGTCGGCCAGCGATCCGCCGGTCTTCGGCGCAATCGGGGTTACCACCGTGCAACCGGCCGTGCGTAGCTCATTCGAAACGTTCACGCGCAACGGTTCGTATTCGGGTCGGGCGTGCAGATAGAGCCGCGGCGGCCGCCGGGCTGCGGCGGCAGTCGTCGCTGCAACCGGTGCTGCTTGCCAATCATAGCTTTTCTTGACCTCGCGCAGCCGCCGCACCAGGGTGGTGCGCAACGCGGCGAGGGCACGGTAGAAGTCCTCGTTGCGGTGGATCAGGTCAGGCCAGCCGTAGGGCTCGACGTTCTCCTGGTCGGTCTCGCGATGGAAACGGAATCCGAGGTCGGCATGGCCGCGCTCGTCCTTAAGGCAACCCGGCCACTTGTCGGCGTCGGTCGAGACCGCCCGCACGATGAAGACGCGACCCGGCCCCTTGCGACGTTCGGCGAACTCGCGTGCGAACCACGTAAGCTCATCGGTGCACCACGCCGAGCTCAAGTAGCGTGGCGACATCACGATCAGCAGCAAGCACGATCTTTCAATCTTCTCGCGGAGTTCGTCGGTCAGCGCGGCGGTCGGATCAAGGCTGCGATCGTCCCAGATCGTCAATTGATCGAACTCGGTAAACAGGCTTCCGATATCGGCCTTGAGACCATCGATCATGGCTTGCGACCAGCGTCGCAGCGGCGGATCGTCGACGCCGGGGACATGACCATGGGCGTAGCTCACGAACATGTCATAGTCGAAGTTAGGTGCCAGATACGGCATGTGGCACACCTCCTGCCAGACGGCGCTGAAATCCCTCTTTGCTGCCGATGATCGGCCTCCTACCAAATCGCCGGCTACTCGGTATGAGAGCGCTATTAAAATATTACAATTTCGAGTTGGATCAAGGCCGAAAAAGGCCATCGGCGAAAGTCAGGGTTCGTCGGGTCGTTATGGAATGGGGCGCCGACTACGGCTCACTCCGGCTTAAGCCCCCTGAACCTCACCACCTTGCCCCGCTTCTCGGTTTCCTCGGCGATGAGCTGGCCGAACTCGGAGGGCGAGCCGGCAAGCGGCTCGCCACCTATTTCGGCAAACTTTGCCCGCATCGCAGGATCGCGGAGAGCGCTTGATCTCGCGGTTGGACCACATTCGCTGATGTTCCGCGGTTACTTCTTCTTCGCTTCAGCGTATGGGTAAATCAGATTTCCCGTTTTGGCATCTGCGGGCCAGATTATTGGCTGCACTTTGCCATCGCGGAACTGATCGAGATTGTTCGGCTGCACGTTCTGGAATTGCGTCCAGACCTGGCGCGATTTCGCCCATTCGCCGTCGCTCGCGAAGCTGAAGCTGCCGCTTACGGTGTCGAACTTCGCTTGGTGCATGTATGCCGCGAGCTTGTCGTGATCCAGGCTCTTCGTTTCCGTCACGGCCTGCACCAGCACCTGTCCGGCCGAATAGGCGAATGGACCAAAGGCAAAGCCGAGCGGATCGATTGCGGCAGCGCTCGCCTTCACGCCGTACCGCTTCAGGAAATCGGCAGCACCCGGAATGCTTGGCGCCTGCGCCGCAGCGAAGTTCTCCCCGATCAACAAGCCGTTGGCGAGCGGACCGAGCTGCACTTTGAGCGGGGTTACTAGCATGCCGATCATCGCGCCGCCGAATATCTTCGGCGACAGCCCGATCTCGTCGGCCGCTCGGATGATGCCCACAGTGTCCGGCGGATAAGCACCGATCCAAACGACATCGGCATTGGCGGCCCGCACCGCGCGCATCACCGCCGAGAAGTCCGTCGTTTGCGGCGGATAGCTCTGATCGTAGACAAGCTTCAGGGGGTGCTTCTTGATCTCGTCACGCGCACCATCGGCGGCGCTGCGCGCGAATTCGGCGTCGGCAGCGAGGATCGCGACTGTCTCCGGCTTGGGCTTTTGCGCTATGGCGATGTCGAAGAAACCGCGCGAGAACGCATTCACGCCGTCCGGGCCCACCGACACCATCGAAAAGTATTTGTCGTACTTGAACTTGTCGTTGATCCCGATCGCCGTGAAGCTGATCGTCATTTTGTTGTGCGCCATGATGGCGGGCATGGCCGGCGCCACGAAATTCGTGCCGTAGGGGCCGAGCAGCAAGTCGACTTTGTCTAAAGTAATCAGCTTGGTGTAGATGGCCGGGACGTTCCCCGGCGTGCTTTGATCATCGTAGACGACAAGCTCGACCGGACGGCCGAGCACGCCTCCTTTGGCGTTCACGTCATCGCGCCACATCTCCAGTGCGGTGTTGATCACTTTGCTTGGAGCCGCACCGGCGCCCGTCAATGCAAGACTGAGCCCAATCCTGATCGGCTGTCCGGTCTGCGCCGACGCGCTCGGCAAAGCGACTGCGCCGATCGCGATCGCCGCGGCGGCCGACCGCATCGCATGCAAGCACCAAGTCCACATTGCACCCTCCTCGCTCGTGCCGTCGGGAGGCCGCCAGGGAGCCTCGGCCAACGCCAGCGCATGTCGTTTGCGCGGACCTCTTTCTACGCGTCTTCGTCGACGAAGCGGTTGCGCATCTTACCCAGGCTTTCGATCTCTGTCTCCACGAGGTCGCCGGACGCCAAGAACATGTTGGTGCCCTGACCGACGCCGCCGCAGGTCCCGCAGCTGAACACGTCGCCCGTCTCAAGCGTGAGCATGTTCGAGGCGTACTCGATCTGCTCCTCGGGGGTGAAGATGAATTGCGAGGTATTGCCGTCCTGCTTGACTGCACCGTTGACGGTCAGGCGGATTGAGAGATTCATGTGATCGCGGACGAAAGCGCGCGGCACCAGATAGGGGCCCATCGGGGCAAAGTTGTCGTGGCTCTTGCCGCCGAGCCAGTCCGAACGCAGCGCCGGCCGATCTTGGCGGATTTGCAGATCGCGGCAGGAGACGTCGTTCGTGGTCATGAAGCCCGCCACGTGATCGAGCGCACGCTCGGCCTTGATGCGTTTGCCGCGCTTGCCTATGGCGAGCGCGATCTCCGCCTCCCAATCGATTTTCTTCATGCCCCGTGGGATCTCGATGTCGTCGAAAGCGCCGCACAGCGTGCTCGGCGCCTTCAAGAATAGATATGGGACCGTCGTCGACTTCTCGCCGGTGAACTTGGGCCCACCCGCGGGCGTCATGCCGGCGCGGATCATCTCGTCGACGTGTTCCTGAAAGTTCTGCGCAGCATAGAACATTTTGCCGGGCTGCCGCACCGGCGCAAAAATGCGCAAACCCGTTTGCGCAACCGCAGCGCCCGCAGGGACACCATCTCTCTTGATGAAAGCTACCATCTCCTGCAGCACAGCGAAATTGGCGTCCCAGTCTTCGAGGAGATCGAGGATACTGTCGGTGGCGCTCAAGGTCGGACCGCCGCGTGCGGCACGATAGGCCGTGTGCACTGCCGAGAGGTCGATAGCTTCGTCGCCCAACACGAGAGCGGCGAAAGGCTTTGTGCTTGTGTTTACCCTCGCAATCGTCGCTAGCTTGAAGGGCGTGCCATTCATGGGTCGGCAACTCTCCGCTTCAGCATCCGTATGGATCACACAAGCTCTAAAGGCTCGGCACAGGGTAAGGAGTCTGTTGCGGACGAACAAGGCGCGCAGGCACACCTACGGCGCGTCACCATCTCCTCCCGTCGCTTGTCTTGGCAGAGCACTTTCGCTCAAGCCTCGGCGTCTTTTGGCCTCATTTATTGCAGTGCATGAGTCCGATTCTGGCACTTAGCGTAAATTTCCCTTCTGTACGGAAGTCGGAGGCTATTGGAGGTAAAGCGGACACCGGGTGAAGTTGCTGCCTGCTTTAAACTGCTCGCGCTAGCCGACGAAGTGATCGAATGAGGCGACGCGAATTCATCGCGCTGCTCGGGAGCGTGGCGCGTAAAAGCAAATCAATGGCAGCAAATAACAACGTGGCTTTCTTCTAGCTACTTATGATGGTCGGGATTGAGGGCTGCCAACAAAATGGCGACGTACCGAAGTCGCCGTTGAATAATCGGTAGTTGCTGCTGTCGGTAGGCACAAAATCACGTTCGACAATTGGTGTTGGTTCGTGTCGCGGAGGCCGGTGGCACCCGCGCTCAGAGCCGTTTGCAACGTAAGGGGCCATTATGCGCGCACGCCACGTTATCATCGCGGCTGTTGCAGTTAGCCGGCCGCAATTTTCGTGCTCTGGTCCGTTCCAACACTCCACGCCGTTATGACGCGATGTGGTATCGTTCATGTTGCATCTGAGGTTCTGGGAGTCTGCATGAGACGGCGCGAGTTCATCACGCTTCTCGGCGGCGCGGCGGCGTGGCCGCTCGCCGCGTCCGCGCAGCAGCCCGGCCGAGTGCGCCAGATCGGCGTTCTGATGGGAGTGACAGTGCGTGACCCCGAGGCGCGGCCCCGTATCGCAGCATTTGAACAGGCGCTTCAAGACCTCGGCTGGATCAATAGCCGCAATATCCGCATCGACTACGGTTGGCCTACCGGGGACACTGAACGAATGCAGAAACTTGCGAAAGATCTTGTCGAGTCGGGCTCGGAAATCGTCGTCGCTACCGGTACTGCCTGGGTTGAGGCGCTGTTGCGGCAAACCAGCACGACACCGATCGTGTTCGTGCTGGTTTCCGACCCGGTGGACAACGGCTTCGTCGCAAGCTTGTCCCGGCCAGGTGGCAATGTCACCGGCTTTTCCAACCTCGAAGGGTCGATCGGTGGCAAGTGGCTGGAAACGCTCAGGGAACTTGCGCCTCGATTGAAACGAGCCGCTTATGATGTTTAATCCAAGCACAGCAACCGGTTCACATTTCTTGCATTCGTTCGAGGGAGCGGCTCGCTCCTTTGGCGTGACGCCGATTTCGGCTCCCGTTCGCTCGGCCTCCGACATCGACGCTGCCATATCAGCGCTAGGCCATGAACCCGACGGCGGCCTTGTCGTGATGACCGACCAATTTTTAACGGTACATCGCGAACTCATCGTCACGCTGGCGGCACAAAACCGTGTCCCCGCCATCTACCCGTTCCGTTACTTTGTTACCAACGGCGGCCTGATGTCATACGGCGTTTCCGCGGTCGACCAGTATCGCCGCTCGGCCTCATACGTCGACCGCATCCTGCGTGGAGAGAAGCCGAGTGAGCTCGCGGTCCAAAAGCCAACCGCCTTCGAGCTGGTCATCAACCTCAAGACCGCCACAACACTCGGCCTCGAAGTCCCCCCAATCCTGCTCGCGGTCGCCGACGAGGTGATCGAATAGTGGTGCTTTTTTGCTGCGGTGCGCTAAGACGCGATTGGCACTTCGCGTCAGTTCGCATCCCAACATAAATTCGGTAGCAATTGGAGGCGAAGCGGACATGCCGCGACCGCTGGCGCCGTATCAATCCGACGCAAATGAGCGGACATCGAACGCGCGCCGATCGGCCTGAGGAAATGGCCGGTCGCGATCAAGCCGGGAGACGCTTGATTGTGCGGCACACGGCTTGGCGCAATACGCGCCGCTGCTTGTTGGACAAGACCCAATCGGCTGCGGCTCTCTTTGCCGTCACCAAATCGACTTGAGCCAACATACGGATTTCTGTTAACCGCTGATGCTCACCAGATGTCAGCCGATTAAAAGGCTCTTTGATTTTCATTGTTGACCCTCTTTCATTTTTATTGCGCCAGTGCAAGCGGGCGAGTGTACGATCGTGCTAGCCGAGAAAAAACTTCTGGACAAATATGGCTATTCTGTTGAGGAGGCTACACGCCATGAAATCGCGCATTGCAACGGGTGGCCCGCGCACCATCCTGATTAGCGTCCTGCTCGCCGCTGACTCTTCGGAGCATTCCGAAGAGTCGTCTGCGGCCGATTTCGCCACATCAGTCGTCTGACCTCTAATACAAAAGCAAAAGTTGAGGTTGGTAAATCGGTGACGAGCTCGGCGCAGCCAAATCGCGGTCCGCCCACGTCATGACCGCTAGGATGGTCAACGCCATTGCAAGAACCATCCCGACGGTAAACCTAGCTGGTTTTGGTGTTGGTGCCATGTACCACTCCTGGCTCCAGATCTGCCGGATTTTTAGGGGATAATCGGGGGAGATGTGTGAACTACTTCACACTTAGAATCTCAATTATTTGGATGGAAACAATAAAGGACCTTTATATCAGTGGGCGGCCCGCACGTCGGAGAAGAACCCCGCCGCGCCGCCTCATGTCGGACATCGGGCTTCCTCCCGCCTTGGAGCCGCCAGTCGGTCGACCGCACGCTCAACCTGCCGCAGAGGGGCCGGCAAGTCCTTGGGGCCGACCTGAATCGTTCTGAATCGAGGCGGGGCGCTGTTGCGCCCTGCCGCCCTCATGCTTGCTGCGGCGGGGAGTTAACGTCCTCGCTTTGGCAATTCAGGATCGCGAGCAATAGTCAGTCTGAGCGCTGACCTCGATGGTTCGGGCTTGATTGCCAACGATCCCGATCACAATCAGTTTGTAGACGTGAGCTATTTTGCTCAGACTCCGGGCGGACAAAGGCGGAAGCTAACACCCCACGCTAAAAAACGGAGGAGAAGAATGATCAAGTTAATTGCTGTTGCTGGCTTTGCCTTAGCCATCGCAACTTCGGCGCAAGCAATGACGCCCGCGCCGATTCCTCAGCTGGACGGCATGATCACGCAAGTCGCTGCCGCCTGCGGCGCGGGTAGGACCCGAGTTAATGGTGTTTGCGTGGCCAGAACCACTGTCCGCCAGACCAGGCGAGCCGTCCGCAGGTCGTACTGAGCGCCACCGAACTGGCGTCGATCCATCACAAATCGGACGCCAGTTCCCTTCTTTGGTGCCTACTGCCACACGTTAACCCTATGGTCCGGGCGCCCATCGCACGCTGTTCACGGCGACACATCGACGGCGCGACTGTGGCGCTCGCCATCTATGCCGTCATCTGTTGCGCGGTGACCGTGTGCCTCGCGCTCGGCCTGTACGAGCTGATGCAGCCGAGACGCATCGCCAATCCCGGTCTGGCCGCCTACAAGCCGCCGCCCGGCACAATAATCAATCTTGTCGGTCTGGCGCCACCTGCGCCCCGGCCCGAGATCATAACCGCATCGATCGAGCCGCCCGTAGATCCGCCCGCACAAGCGCTTGAGATCTCGGTGTTGCAGCCGCAAGTCGAGCCAAAGAGTACAAACGCTAAACCGGAACGTCCGAAGCGGCAACGCGCGGCGCATGTGAAACGGCGGCGCGACCCGATGATGGACTATGCGTTCCAGCCGTCCTTCGGCAGGTCTTGGTCGTGGTAGCAAGCCAGAAATGCGATGGCGCGTCCCCACCGTGCAGATTGGTTGCGGTGCATTCGGTCGCTTTTGGCACAAAGCGGACATAGCGAGACGTGTGCTATTTTGTCCGCTTTCGAGGGCAAAGCGGACATTGGATTTATGAGTACACGCCGTAGCGTAGTCCGCTAGTGCCGTCACATCGCGCTCCGCAATTTTATGACGGGCGGCGAGGCAAGCGATTTACCAGGCTCAAATTTGGTGAGTTTGCGAGAAGCAGCCGGGCCGCACGCCAGCATAGGGGCGCAGCCCGCGCGAGGAGCCATCCCTCGATTGAGAAAAAATCAATACCCCGGAACGCAATAGCTGATGGTGCAAATTCCGCTGCGACGTGCGCATCGGCTCAGGGCAATCACCTTGGCTTCGCCG
>WNGL01012268.1_pt1 | contig 10845 bp, 11 predicted proteins | sample 5400591 | NCBI WGS metagenome assembly WNGL01 (sample SAMN13153377, study PRJNA577476) | soil metagenome | isolation source: 80 cm soil or saprolite under Garry oak tree replicate 1 | place: USA:California | collected 2016-06-15
ATTCGGGAAGCGTGCTCTCCAGACCCACCTCGGAAATCGGCGTTTCGCCTTTGGCTCGACAGAGTCTGGCCCTACCAATTTGCGTTCGGCACGTCTTGGTAGAGCGACGCTCTGCGGAGACGGCCATCGCTCCACCGCTCTCGCGCTGGTCGCGACGATCGCCTCCGGCCGATATATGTCGCGATTACTTCCCTGAAATTCCGCTTTTAGTTTCACTTGGAAATGGGAGAGGTCGACCAGATCCCAACGGGTGAATTTCCAATGGCGGTCGGCCGCTGGTTTCTCATGCTCAAAGCCGATGATGAAGTGCACCGCGTCCTCCCGCACTTTATTAGTCGCGATCTTCGGCTCGAAATAGAAAGTGCGAAAGGAACTGTCCCGGCTCCCTATGGCATAAAGTTTTGGATCGAGATAATAAACGCGATGCGATTCTTGATCGATCAACTCCAAGTCGGGGTAAGCCGAACGTTGGAGACGACCTTCGCTTGTTTTCGGAAAATCGCAGATGAGCCCGGGGTCTTATTCAACAGTTCTCGCATCAAATCTTCAACGTGACTGCTCACTTCGTTGATTCTTAGAATTCCCTGAATCACGCTTGCAGGGGAATTCAGCTGTGACATCATCTGGTCAAGCACGACGCTGATTTGTTTTACCACTCGTAAATCCGGTTTCATTTCTTGGATTGAAACGAGCACACGTTTGCCGGTGACATCGAAAATCACTTCACTAAAGGGGATTCCACGCAGCTGTGCATCTTCCCGAAGCCAAGGAATTAACGCATCAACTGGCGTTTTTCATTTGTTTGCGACGCGGCGATGGTTTGCGCTTGAATGCTCCAGACAAACACGGCCCCCGTCGTCCCGATCCGGCAAAGGCGAGAAGGGGATCTCACAAACATTCGCCTAAAGATCGCATTCATCTCCAACCACCGTCGCCGTCCTCAGCAACGGCAAGACTTGTTCGAGACCATCGTTTGTTCGTGCATGCACACGCATGAGCGGTTCGTCCTGTTGCACGCTCTCGCCGATTTTTTCAAATCGGAAATGCCGACGGCCAAATCAATTTTGTCGTCTACTTGTTGCCGGCCTCCGCCAAGCAAGAATGAGGCGCGTCCGATCTTTTCCGCGTCCATCGCAGTAATTTTGCCGGCGTGATCGGATCTGATTTGCCGATGAAAACGCCGATGCGCTCGAGTTGTTTGATCGCGCGCGTTCGATCCAGGTTCACGTTGAAGCCAGGAATGCTTTCGAGTTTATCAAGCGTGCCGCCAGTGATATCCAGACCGCGACCGGAAATCATTGCACCCAAACCTTCATCGCAGGCCAGCAGCGGTGCCAGAACGAGTGAAGTCTTTCCGCCAATTGCGCCGGTCGAGTGTTTGTCGACCTTGGGCGGCGAGTTTGGTGGATACTCGAATATCTGGCCGCTCTCCAGCATTGCTTTGGTCAAATGCCAGGTCCCCTGTCGCTCGTGCCGCGGAAAAAAATTGCCATCCCCAGCGTGCTCATCTGGTAATCGGGAATTTCTCCGCGAGTAAAACCGGAGATGACCTGGGCGATTTCTTCCGAGCTCAATTCGCCGCCATCGCGCTTCTTCTCAATTAATGACGGTAGGTGCATGATCAGAAACTGGAGTAATGGAGTGATGGAGTAGTGGAGCAATGGAGTTCAAAGCAACAGCTTTGCTTCCACCTCATCACTCCATCACTCCACTGCCGCGCAGCGGTTAGAGTCCGATCGGATGCCACGCCGTTTTCATTTCGACCGTATCGAGAATCCAATACGGGTTTTCCCCCTCGCGACCGAAGTAATTAGCTACAGTGCGACGGATGTAACGCTTGACGTTGATAGCGGTGCCAGCCTGCAATTCCTCGCCGATCTTTTCATCGTCGCTGGCATCGACGATTGCATTGACATCCATATGACTGGTGAAATGCGGCGCGAGTTCGTTGCGATCACCGGCAAGAAGATTGAAAACACCGGCCGGAAGATCACTCGTCGCGATGATTTCGGAAAAGGTAAGAGGGGCGAGCGCGTTCGCGGTCGAAGCGAGCACGATGACGCTATTGCCGCTGGCGATGATTGGGGCAATAACCGAGACCATTCCGAGCAAGGCCGGTTCATCGGGCGCCAGCGCGGCGACCACGCCAGTCGGTTCGGGGATCGTAAAATTGAAATGCGACGTCGCGACCGGATTTACCGATCCGAGAATTTGCGAAAACTTGTCGGTCCAACCGGCGTAATAAACCAGGCGATCAATCGCGGCCGTGACTTCGCGGCGCGCCCTCGCCGCCGGGCTGCCAACGCGGGCGAGCTCGCTTTCCAACTCGCGTCGGCGCCCTTCCAGCATTTCAGCCGCGCGATACAAAATTTGGCCGCGCAAATAAGGACTGCATTTCGTCCAGCCCGCGACGGCACTTCGTGCCGCCCGGACCGCGTCACGAAAATCTTTTCGCGACGCACGACAGTAATTAGCCAGCACGTTTCCCTGCCCATCGCGCGCGGCAATGACGCGTCCATTTTCACCACGAGCGAATTTTCCGCCGATGAAAAGCTTGTAAGTTTTCTGCACCGTCAGCCGGGGCCTTGGCCTGGGCATGAACTCAGGATTGCGCGGGCGGCAAAAAAAGAAAATGCTAAACACTTATTCGCGGATGAAACAAAACGATAAAATTTACGTCGCCGGTCACAGTGGACTGGTCGGCGGCGCCTTGGTCCGCCTGTTGAAGGCACGCGGTTTTAACAATTTGATCACTCGCTCGCGGGCGGAAGTTGATTTGCGAGACGAACGAGCGGTCCGGAATTTTTTCGCCGAGGAAAGGCCGGCCCTGGCGGTTCTGGCAGCGGCGAAGGTTGGCGGAATAAAAGCCAATATTGATGCACCCGTCGAATTCCTGATCGAAAACTTACAGATCCAGAACAACGTTATTCACGCAGCGCACGAGGCTGGTGCGCGCAAACTTTTGTTCCTCGGCAGCTCGTGTATCTATCCGAAATTTGCACCACAACCAATTCCGGAGAGCGCGCTCCTGAGCGGGCCGCTTGAACCGACCAACGAACCGTACGCGATTGCGAAGATTGCCGGCGTAAAATTGTGTCAGGCTTTCGCGCGCGAGTATGGCGCAAATTTCATCTCGGTCATGCCAACAAATCTTTACGGCCCGGGTGATGATTTCGATCTTGAGACTTCGCACGCGCTAGCGGCGTTGTTACGCAAAGCGCACGAGGCCAAAATGAGCGGAGCGGGGGAGATGATTGTTTGGGGAACGGGCGAGCCGCGCCGCGAATTTCTGCATGTGGATGATTTGGCGGCGGCAGTTCTGTTCCTGCTCGAGAACTACGATTCGCCGGAAATTATCAACGTTGGGTGTGGCGAAGACATTTCCATTCTGGAATTGGCGGAATTGATTTGCGACGTGGTCGGCTTTCGGGGCGAGTTGAAGTGGGACCGCTCAAAACCGGACGGCACCCCGCGCAAATTGCTCGACATTTCCAAGATCAAAAAGCTCGGCTGGCAGCCAACGATTTCGCTGCGGGACGGGGTCGCCCGGTTTTACGAATGGTTTCTTGATAATTACGTGCCGCAGTCGATGGCAAGTGTGCGATGAAAAAACTGCGGGTTGGCGTCGTTGGCGTCGGTCACATTGGCGGCAATCATGCGCGGATTTATGCCGAGCTGCCGCAGGCCGAGTTTATTGCCATTTTCGATATTGATCCCGTCCGTGCTGCTGAAATTGCGGCCAAATACAAGGCTAAGGCCGCGAGATCACTTGAGGAATTTGCCGGAATGGTCGACGCGGCGTCAGTCGCTACCCCCACTAGCGCGCATTTTTCGGTCGCGCGTGATTTGCTTATGCGCGGCAAACATTTGCTCATCGAAAAACCGATCACCGAAAATACCGCCGACGCGCGCGAACTCGCACAACTCGCGGCGGAAAAACGGCTGGTTTTGCAGGTTGGCCATGTCGAACGCTTTAATCCCGTCCTCAGCGCGCTGGAACAGCGCCTGACCCATCCGCGTTTCATCGAAGCACATCGCCTCTCGCCTTATCCAAATCGCAGCACCGAGATCGGGGTTGTGCTCGATCTGATGATTCACGATCTGGAAATCATTTTGCATCTGGTCGATTCGACGGTGGAAAACATCGACGCGGTAGGTGTGCCGGTGCTGAGCCGCGGTGAAGACATTGCGAATGCGCGGTTGCGTTTCACCGATGGTTGCATCGCCAACATTACCTCGAGTCGCATCAGTCCGGAGCGGATGCGCAAGATCCGGGTGTTCCAGGAAGACGCCTATCTCTCGTTAGATTATCAGGGACAAAGCGGTGAAATTTACCGGCGGGTCAACGGGCAGATCACGCGCGAGCCGGTCGCAATTGAAAAAGAAGAGCCGTTACGGCAACAGCTCGCTTCCTTCGCCGATTGTGCGCTCACCGGCGGCGAACCGAGAGTCTCCGGTTCGCACGCCGCCGCCGCCCTCGAGCTGGCGGTCGAAATAACGAAACGAATCGCGAAAGCGTAGAATGCCCGACGCAACCGTCTACTTCGTTGCGGGCGAGCGCAGCGGTGACAATCATGGCGCGGCCTTACTCAAGGCTTTGCGGGCACGTGCGCCGGAAATGCGATTTGTGGGACGCGGCGGGCCGAAAATGCGCGCGGTCGCCGGCGGAAAGTTTCGCGATTGGATCGATTACACCGCTGTCGTCGGATTATGGGAAGTGATCAGGCGTTACCCTTTTTTTCGAAAGCAATTTCAGGCCACCATTTCCGAGATTGATGCTGCGCGGCCAAGCGCAGCCGTGCTGATCGATTACCCGGGATTTAATTTGCGCCTCGCCCGTGCGCTGCGCGCGAAATTTCCAGAGTTGAAAATTATTTATTACATCAGCCCGCAAGTTTGGGCGTGGAACCGGCGTCGCGTTTCGCAGATGGCCCAGTCGATTGATTTGATGCTCTGTATTTTCCCATTCGAACCCGAGCTCTATGAGGCATCGTGCTTACGCGCGATTTTTGTAGGCCACCCGATGATGTCAGTCATCCCGAGCCCCTCTTCCATCATCGCGAGCGAAAACGCCAGTCCGTCTCGGACCGAGGGATCCCGTGACGAAATCTCAAAGCCAACTTCAACAGGCCTCATCGCTGCAAGCCGGACTGACGTTTCCGCACGGGATGAAAACCTTATCGGTTTATTTCCGGGCAGTCGCGAGCGCGAGGTGAAGAAGATTTTCCCGGTCATGCGCAAAGCAGCGGTGGAATTGTCGCATCAAGATCACGATCTGCGTTTCGTCGTTTCAGCTGCGTCCGAGCCATTGGGCGAATTGATCCGCGCCAATCTTTACGGCAAGCACGCCACGGGAAAGTTTTCCATCGTTACGGGCGACGCTCGTTCTGTAATGGCCCGCGTGAATGTTGGAATGGTCGCTTCCGGCACGGCCACGCTCGAAGCCGCACTTTTGCAATTGCCTTTCGTCCTGATTTACCGGGTGGCGTGGCTTACTTATTTGGCTGCGCGCCTGGTTGTGAAAGTAAAGTATTTGGGAATGCCAAACGTGCTCGCCAATCGCGAGATTGTTCCCGAGTTTATTCAGCACAAAGCAGAACCGCGCGCGATCGCCGCGGCGGTGGCGCGTTTGCTCGCCGACAAAACGGAACGCGGCCGCATGCTCGCCGATTTTGCAAATGTAGCCCAGAAACTCGGGCGGGGTGAGGCGAGTGCGAATGCGGCCGAGGCAATCGTGACCGAATTGCGCCACGCAGGATGAAAAAGATCTGGGACATTTCGCGGCCGCTGACGAAAGATCTCGCCCCCTGGCCTGGGGATACGCCATTTCGGTATGAGCTAACCTGGCGTCTCAGCCAAACCTGTTCGGTCAATGTCGGTGCACTGAGCATGAGCGCGCACAACGGAACGCACGCGGACGCGCCATTTCATTTCGACGGAAAAGGTGCCGCCATCGACTCCGTTCCACTCGCAAATTACATCGGAGCGGCGGTCGTGATCGATCTTGCGGGAAGGTTTTCCCGGACTCAGCCTTCCATCGGCGTTGTTGATTTGAAACATGCGCGTGCGCAAATCGCCAAAACGCGCCGGGTCCTACTGAAAACGAATTGTTTTCCGGATTCGACACGATTTCCGGACTGGATTCCGGTGCTGAAACCCGAGGCGATCGCCTGGTTGAGCGAACTGCACGTTGTCTTGCTCGGCATCGATGTCCCTTCAGTCGATCCGATCGAGGCGAAGGTTTTGGCGAATCATCAAGCTCTCGGAGTCCGAGAGATTGCCATCGTTGAGTCACTCGACCTGAGCGAGGTCAAAGCGGGAGTTTACCAATTTGCCGCGCTGCCACTGAAAATCGTTGGTGGCGATGCTGCGCCGATACGCGCGCTGCTTTGGCGCGAGTAGGCAATGAGTCAGATGGCATCGACTGAGACGGGTCAAAGTCGGCGAACGCTCCTAATCGTTAGCATGCTAACGGTTTGCTTTTTTGCGGTCGCGAACCTGCCCTGGACCCTGGACGATTACGACCAGGCGAAACAGGCCTTTGTCTCCTTTCAAATGATCGGTCAACAGCGCTGGCTCTATCAGACGACGCCGCACGAAGGAATGGGAGCTCGGGGGGGGCGCCACTCTTTCCACCATATCAGTGGCAAACCGCCTGCGGTCGCCTGGATTTCCGCCGCGCTCTATCGAATCACGCGCTCATGGGATTTTGCCTGGCGGTTTCCTTCTTTCGTTGCCGCGATCGCGCTCGCAGTTTTGGTTTTTCGCGGCGCGCGAACCTTTGGTGATTTGCCCGCGCTGTGCGCGCTTGCGGCATTTAGTCTGAATTTGTTGAGCGTGCGGTTGGCGACGCTAGTGCGAACCGATATGCCACTAGCGCTTGTTACTTTCGCGATCGGATTATTGATGTTCGAAAAAATCCGGACCCGAACGTCGTGGACGACGCGCGATCGAGTCGCGCTTTGCCTGGTGCTGACCGCGGCGATGTTTGTCAAGGGACCAATCGTTTGGGCGTTCGTCCTCCCGCCACTGGTTATTTATCAATTGCGTCGAAAATGGCGTCCCACCTTTCCGAATGCGTGGAGCGGATGGATTCCCTGGGTTGCCTCTCTCGCGTTGTTCTATCTCTGGCTGATCTCAGGGATCCGTTTTATCGATGGATTTTACGAAGACGTTGTTTTAAACGAATTCGCCGCTCGCTTTCATGAGGGCATTCATCGTTCCCAACCATTGCTCTTTTACATCCCGCATTTGCTGCAAAAATTCGCGCCTTGGAGTTTGCTCATCATCGGATTGCTCGTGGCCGCATTGCGCAAAACGAAAGCGACAACCGGAAAGTGGCTGGGAAAGCTTTCGCCGGAAATGTTCTGGCTGATGACGTGGGCGCTCGGCGGCATCGTGGTGATGTCGTTAATTCCATCAAAGCGAGTAGACCGGATTTTTCCGGCAGTTCCACCGCTTTGCATGCTGCTGGCTGCGCAAATTAAGGCGAGTATGGCAGACAATGTTGCTCGCGTTCGCCGCGTCGCCGCGTGCGCAATAATCTTTGCCTCAATTTTTACCGGTGCGTATTCGGCGATGCGGGTGATCGACGGTTACCTCAACGATCGCGATGCATTGGTGAAATTTGGCCGCGAAGTTCGCCGAATCGCAGAAGCGGAACATCTGCGATACGAAGTTCTACCGTCGCGCGACGAAGGGATGCTTTTGTATTTGCAGCGGCCGCGTTTCTACACCCGCATAATCGAGGCGACAGCGACGCCGCCAGGTTTGGACGCGCTCGTCGTTCCAATCGATGAAGACCCCTGGCGCTCAGGCAAATTTCCCTATCGCGTCACCGTTGAAAAAAAGAGCGAAGATCCATCAAGTTATGGGTTCCTGACGCTCCCGCGCGGATAAGCTCGACTTTCTCCCATAAGCTCTTACTCTCGTTAGTTGGTGGAGTTTCCGAAAGCCGAGCTCGAAACTTTGTGGGCGCCCTGGCGCTTTGAGTACTTCGAGAAATCGGGCCCGCCCGATTTCCTGTCCGAGGCTGCGCGTGCCAGCGATGATGCCGCTCACCTCGTCCTCGTGCGCCGGAAAAATTCGTTTCTGATAATGAACCGCTATCCCTACACCGTCGGGCACTTGATGGCGGTGCCATATCGAAAGGTGGGCGAGCTGCGCGATCTCGGTGAAAATGAAGTCGTCGAGCTTTTTTCGCTCGTTGTGCGTGCTCAGGAGCTGCTGCGGCAGGTCACGAAAGCGCAGGGATTCAACATCGGTATCAACGTCGGCGAATGCGCAGGAGCGGGCGTGCCCGATCACCTGCACATACACATTGTGCCGCGCTGGAGTGGAGACACTAATTTTATGCCGATGCTTTCCGGAACGCGTGTACTCTCACAAGGATTGAACGATCTCTACCAAAAGTTGAAGGCGGCGCAGACGGCGTCGGATGAAGCGAGATGAACACCTGGATCGAAGGTCCGCCGCCGCGAGAGAAGCGTGGGATGGGATGTGTGGGCAAAGGTTGTTTGATTCTGGCTTGCTTCATCGTGTTTCTAATTATCGCCGGCGCAATCGGCTTGTATTTTGGAATGCGAACGCATTCCGCGGTGCTGCGCAGTGTTGTCTGGGCCAAGAAGACGCACGTTCTGTCTCAGGAACCTTCACCGGTGCCGCAGTTCGAAACCACCGACGAAAATATGAGCGCGGCAAGACAGAAATGGAAGGATTTTGAAAATACTCGCAATCAGCCTGCGCATATCGAACCGAGCGCCGACGACCTTACTCGCAATGAGCCTGCGCATATCGAACTGAGCGCCGACGACCTAAACAATCTTATCGCAAGAAATAGACACGCTCGGGGCAAGGCTTTCGTCACGATCGAGGGGAATCGTTTACGTATTCAAATCAGCGTTCCATTGGGCGAATACACCAGGCGCGGCCGCTATTATTTGAATGGTGACATCGTGATCACGAGCGAGGGGCCGCAATCGTTGGACAATCTGCGCCTGAGCGGCATCACCATCAACAACGAGCCCCTGCCTTCAGACGTACTCGATTGGAAATATCGTGCCCGCCCGCTGCGAGATTATCTCGGCGAATACGGTGCCACTTACGGGGACGGCACAATCGAGATTCGCGACAGCAAGGTGATCATCTACCGACGTGGCAGCGAATGACTAAAGCAATTCAGAAATAGGGCAGTTAACATTTGAGTGTTGCAGGTGCGACACGCAAATGTAACTCGATCTGGGTTAGGCTTTCCAGCTTCCCTCGGCCGACATGTTTCCAGTTGGTCGCATCTTAATCATCAACGGGCAGGATGCCCGTTGGCCCCACAGCCAAGATGGCTGTGCTACCACTACGGTTGCATGATTTCGCGCGCGAAAACATTCAGCTGACCATCTTCTTGTTTCCGTACTTCGGTAACCTCGAAGGGACGAACCTCATCGCGGCTCACGACTGAGCCTGGCTTGGGGGGAAGGTAACCGGTCGGATACTCGACAATGATTCGAGTGGAATTTCCACCGGTGAGAAACATCACGGAATCCGGCATGCGCGAGCGTGGCCGCAATACCGCTTTATTGGCATCGGCAAAATTCACCACAAATTGCCCTTTCAAATAAGTCCGTTCTCCGGAAAGACCGCGATCGGCGACTGCACCGAGGTCAGCTGCTGCAATGAGACGGCCAACCGGCATTTTGCCCGGTGGATACGTTTTCCAATTTCCGCCGCCAGCAGTCGAGGCCAACGCGGCACCATCAGCGGGAAGTGCGACTTGTATCGGCGTGGCGCTTGGTGTCGCTGTCGATTTTTGATTTTTCGCGATTCTTCCGGCTTTCCCAACGGGGGTCGGCTTTGCTCCTTTCGATGGCGGCGGTGGTGGCGTGCTTGCCGGCGTTTCAATCGCTATGGCCTGTTCTACTCGAACAAGTTGATTCTCGCTCGGGGGTGGCGTGCCGCTCGGCGTGATTCCAGGAAAGGCAATCGATCCAGGCGATGCCGGTTCAGTTTGACGTAACTGTGCGTATCGATCTTCGGCTGCGCGCAATGCCTCGCGTTTAAACAAAGGCCAACCGGCCGCGAGGTTTAGATCCAGCGGAGGCTCCAGAGTGAAGGTTCCGGTGCCGCGAGTAACGGTATAGGTTCCGTAAAGCAAAGGCATCGCCGTGACCAGGACCCGGCCATCAGCGCTGCGATCGGCGTGAATCACTGCCGAAATATCGTGCGTTCGCTCGAGCTTAATTTCCAGACCAGGGGCAAGGGTTTGGCGCATGAGCGGGATATCGCGCCGATCCGCCGGGTAAACATGCTCGAGCAGCACCTCCCCGTTATCGATGGCGGCAGCGAGTGCCACCATACCGGAAGTGAAAACGTCCGCGGCGCCAAGTTGATGGACGTCGATAATACGGAAGCGACCGACAACGTAGGGGACGAGCCCGTGCACTTGCTGAAAATTACGAATGTAATTGCGTGCCAACTCGCTGTTCGTCTTGGATAACTCCGCTTCGCCCAGCGGCGCGTAACGATCATGCAATTGTTTGGGATTGAGAAATTCGCCGGCCGGAGCCGCCGTTAATTCAAATCGCCGCGGCGGATCAATGCGATGCAGTTTCTTTAATAACCGATAACTGTCAGGCCGTTCCGGTTGCCAGAAAACATAGAAACTTCCCAACCAGGCTACGAAGGCAAAGCCGGTGAGAAAAAGAATTGCCAGCGTCCAGGCGAAATAATTCGTCCGCTGCCGGGGACGGCCATAAGGTGTTTCGTAGCGAAAAAATTCCTGTGCCATCAGCGAAGATCACTCACTTTAGAGTGGGCGCGCCGCTTCGAAGGAGGAGCCGCAGCCGCAGGTCC
>WNGL01010224.1_pt1 | contig 10844 bp, 9 predicted proteins | sample 5400591 | NCBI WGS metagenome assembly WNGL01 (sample SAMN13153377, study PRJNA577476) | soil metagenome | isolation source: 80 cm soil or saprolite under Garry oak tree replicate 1 | place: USA:California | collected 2016-06-15
CAGGACTTCTGGATAGGCGCTTAGAGCAATGCTTCGCGACATGGCAGCAGGAGGATGAGATCTCAAGAGCTGAGATCCATGACGGCCAGCGTCAATACCTTGATTGGTACGCGCGAGCACAGCGTCTAGTCCCTGCGGGGCTCTCCCGCTCTTTCAGGTATCGGGGTTTTAGGTAGCCGGCGTGGCGTGTCGGTCGAAAGCGGGCGGGCTGGCCTGCGGTAACGTCCCGGTTTTGACGTTGCTGGTTCGTGGCCGGGAGGGCTCGCGGTGGCGGGGACGACGGTGTGGGACGAGGTGCTCGACTGCGAGGGCATCGAGGTGGTCCGGACGTATATCGAGCGGTGGCCCCGGGAGGGCCGGCCGCCGGAGAAGGTGCTGGTTATCGTGGTGCAGCCGGACAAGGAGCGCCGGTGCCGGTGCCCGGAGTGCGGCACGCGCGGCAAGGCCGTCGAGCACGATGTGCGCAGGTGGCGGACGCTGGACGTGCACGGCAAGCGGACCTTCATCGAATCGCAGGTGCCGCGGATCATCTGCGCGGAGCACGGGAAGATCACCGCGGCGGTGCCCTGGGCCGCGCACGCCGACCGGTTCACCGCGGTGTTCGCGCAGCACGCGGCGTGGCTCGCCGCGCAGATGCCCTGGACGAAGGCCGCGAAGGAACTGCGGGTCACGTGGGACGCGCTGGAGAACATCGTGGCCCGGGCCGCAGCGGACGCGGCGTCGCGGACGGACCGGCTGGCCGGGCTGCGGCGGATCGGGATCGACGAGAAGTCGTGGGGCAAGGGCGAGGACAAGTACCTGATGGTCGTCACCGATCACGACCGCGGCACGATCGCGTGGATCGCAGAAGGCCGCTGCCAGGAGACCGTCGGGCAGTTCTTCGACGCCCTCGGCGCCGAGCGCAGCAAGCTGCTGACCCACGTGTCGGCGGACGGCGCGGAGTGGATCCACGACGTGATCCGCGAGAAAGCGCCGCAGGCGAAGATCTGCCTCGACGCCTTCCACGTCGTGAAGTGGGCCGGGGAACGGCTCGATGAGCTGCGCCGCCGCCTGGCCGCCGAACTGCGATCCGCGGGGAAGGACGACCAGGCAGCCGCGCTGGGCACCGGCATGTGGGCGCTGCGCAAGAAGCCGGAGAAGCTGACCGGGAACCAGCGCACCGCGCTGGCCGTCATCGCCGCCGACAACAAGCAGATGTACAAGGGATACCTGATCAAAGAGCAGCTCCGCGCGGCGTTCAAGGTCAAAGGCGCGGACGGCAAGGCTCTGCTGGCCGGGGTGACCGCCTGGGCGCACCGCTGCCGTATCCCCGAGTTCAGGAAGCTCGCCAAGACCCTCAGCCGCTTCAAGGACCTCATCCGCGCGACGCTGGACGGCGGCCCCTCGAACGATCTGGCTTCACACTGCACCTCGTGTTGATGATCCGGTTCCGGGTGTGGTGATCGGGGTTGTTGTGCCTTGTGGAACTGATGATGGCACGGGGGTCTGACATTTTGCGGCGCTGTGGCGGCGGGCGGCACGGGCGGTGCGGATCTGTTGCGGGCTGGGGGCCTGCTGGCCGGGGTGGTAGAGGTTCCGGCCGGTGCCGTCGGTGCCGAGGGAGCGGATGAGACCGAGCTGGTGCCATTTGTAGACAGCGGAGCGGCTGACGCCGTGCCGGGCGGCGAGTTGCCCGCCGGTGATGGCGTCGCCGGTGCCTGGCGGGCGGCACGCGGCGGTGATCTGATCGCGGGCCGGACGGGGCTGGCCGGGCTGGTAGAGGCCGAAGCCGCGGTTGTCGGTCGCGGCGGTGGCGAGCAGGCCCAGCTGGGTCCAGCGCAAGATGGTGCCGGAGGTGACGCCGAGTGTGGCCGCGAGTTGCCGGCTGGTGAGCAGGTGCCGGGTGCCCGCGGGCCTGCGGGCGGCGGTCTGCTCGGCGGGGTCGGGGCGGTGCTGGCCGGGGTGGAAGAGGCATTCTCCGCGTCCGCTGGTGCGCTGGCCGGTGATCAGGCCGCGCCGGTGCCACTTGCCGATGGTCTGCGGGGTCACCTGGAGGTCAGCGGCGATCTCGCTGATGGTGAGCATGCCGGCGGCGCGGAGCCGGCTGGCGTGGGTGCTCAGGCCGCGTGCGCGGCAGAGCGCGGCGAGGTTCTGCACGGTGAAGGCCCGGCCCCAGCCGCCGGTGATTCCCCGGTCGTTGAGGATCGTGGCGATCTGGTCGAAGGGGTGGTCGTTGAGGAGCTCGTCGATCAGCTGGACGGTGGCGGGGTCGGTGGTGTGCTGTTCGGTGGCGGTGAGCGGCCGCGGCAGGGTGAGGGTGCGGTGCTGGCCGCCGGTGAAGCGGACCTGGCAGCGGGTGGCGCCGTCGCCGGCCCGGGTGAGGGTGACGTCGGTGACCAGCAGGCGGAGCAGGCGCTTGCGTTCCCGCATGGGGGTGGCCGGGTTGTTCCACAAGGCGGGGAAGTCGCCGGCCAGGGCCAGGACGCGGGCGTGCTGCTCCTCATCGAGCGCGACCTCGGTGTCACGGGCGCGGGCGTAGTCATCGCGGGCTTCGGCGAGTTCGCGCAGCCGGGTGTTCCAGTCGGCTTCCAGGTTGCCGGCCACCAGCCGGTTGGCGGGGTCAACGGACAGGTAGCGGCGTTGCGCGGTATCGGCGGCATTCTGGGCGCGCTGCACGTGGGCGGCGCGGATGGTGTCGGCGCGCTGGGCGTCGGCGGCCAGTTCCGCGGTGACGGCCAGGGCGCTCGCCACCGCGAGCGGGGTGAGGGCGTCGCAGATCAGGGCACTGACCGCGGCGTCAACGGCGGTGCCGGTGATGGCCTGGCAGGCGGGGCGGGCGTTCTGGATGCCGGCGCGCTGGCAGTGGTAGGCCGGGACGCGGGTGCGGTCGGCGAGGGTGTGGTAGCCGACGGTCATGCGCAGGCCGCACCGGCCGCAGATGACCACGCCCTGGAGCAGCGCGCATCCTTCCCGGGCCGGGCCGGCTTTCCGGTCCTCGCCGCGGGAGGCGGCGTTGGCGGCCAGCACGGCCTGGTTGCGCTCGTACTGGGCCCAGGTCAGGTAGCCGGGATGGTGATCGCGGATGCACACGGTCCAGTCGGTCACCGGCTTGAGGCGGCTGTGGACGTGCCCGTCCAGGTCGGTGCTGGTCTTGCTGCGGCCGTAGACGTAGGCGCCGGCGTAGGCGGGGTTGTGCAGGACGTCCAGCACGATGTCGTGGGTGAGCGGCTTGAAGTACAGCTCGCCGGCGTGCGGCCCGCCCTGGTGGCGGCCGGGGAAGGTCAGGTGCGCGGCGTTGAAGGCGGCCACGACGGCGCGGGCCGAGCCGGTGGCGGTGAAGGTGTCCAGCAGCAGTTGCAGTGCGCCGCGGACTTCGGTGTCGGGGTCGAGCATGATGGCGCCGGCGGCGTCGTAGGCCAGGCCGGCCGGCTGGCGGCGTTTCAGTTCGCCGCGGCGGGCCTTGGCCAGCAGGCCTCCTTGCATGCGGGCCCGCAGGAAATGGAGCTCGCTTTCGGCCATGGTCCCTTTGAGGCCCAGCAGCAGGCGGTCGTTGAAGCTGGCCGGGTCATACAGGCCGTCTTCGTCGCAGATGAGGCAGTCGTTGTGGGCGCAGATCTTGATGAGCTGCTGCCAGTCGGCCGAGTCGCGGGCCAGCCGGGAGCATTCCAGGCCGAGCACGATCCCGGCGCGCCCGAGGGACACCTCGGCGACCAGGTGCCGGAACCCTTCCCGGTCGGCGGCTGAGGCGCCCGAGTGGCCCTGGTCGATGTCGATGACGTGGATGCGCTCGGCCGGCCAGCCCAGCGTGAGCGCCCGGCCCCGCAGGTCGTACTGCCGCCCGGTGGATTCGGTGTTGTTGACGACCTGGTAGAGAGTCGACTGGCGGATATAGAGGTAGGCGTCGCGGGACAGCCGGTCGGTTGTCACCTTGGACACAGTGTCGCTGCTCATGGCGGGATAGGCTCCTTGCCGGGGAATGAGCACGGGAACGGGGACGGGCCCGGGGATGCGGTGCGAGCCTGGGCCCGGGCATGGTGAAGCGTCAGCTGAGCCATCACCGCGATGAGCTGGCTGGTCGCGGCGGGCGGCAGCGGCGCGCAGGCCGGGCCGGGATTCTCACCTCCTTCCGCCGAGATGGCGGGCAAGGACGGGTCGGGGGCGGATGAGGACTGCCTGGCCTGCGCCTGCGCTGCCGTGCCGTCACGCTGGTCTGCGGCAGGACGCTGGGGGGTCCACGCGACCGCGCTGGCCATCCACGCCGCCATGCCCGAGGTGGCCAGCACCGCTGCCCCGTACCGCCAGCCGCCACCGAGCCCGCCGATGGCGATACCGCGCAGCTCCTCGTAGGCGCTGGCGAGCGCCGCCGGGTCCGCGTCCCGCTGGGCGCCATAGCCCCCGGGCTGGGTGCTAGCTGCTTTTGGACGGCTCCTTGTGCTCCTCCCCGGAATCCCGCCGGGCGGCCCGCCGCGCGGCGAGGGCACGCTCGACCGATCGTTTGTGCACGGCGACGCCGAACTCGTCTGCGACGGCCGCGGCCAGCTGCGCTGAGGACAGCGCGGGATCGGCGGCGGCGTGCTGCTCCAGGAAGTCCGTCACCGCGCCGGTGAGCTTGTGCCCGCCCTTGGGACCCGGCTTGGCCGGGATCAGGCCGGCCAGGCCGTGCCCGGCAAGGGCCTTCCTGGCGTTGTAGTAGCTCTGGCGGGCCAGGCCGAACGCCGAGGCGGCGGCGCCCGCGCCCATCTGGCCGGCCTCGACCGCGCGTACCATCTCGTACTTGACCTGGACCAGGTCGGCGGGGTCGAAGAAAGCCCCGGAAGTGAAGGCCGGATCGGTCACCGCCTCCGGATGCGGGTTCAGCGTCCGTGACGCCGTCAGCGAGGCGTCCTTGCCGCGATCCCGGCCTGCCATCATGCCTCCCGCATCCGAATTCCGTCCATGTAATTACGACGCAGAGGCTAACAGTCCGGGTAGCCTTCTGGCAGGCGAAGACAGCAATTGCCGTAATAACAGTGGCAAGGAATCCAGCAAGCCAGATCACCCGGCTGGCATCGTCCCGGGCACGCGACAGTATCCCGTGGACACTCACGGCAGAATCTCTTGGGCACCGTCCGCACCGGCACGCAACCGGGCGACCTCATCGGCCAGCTTCAGCAGATCCGCCGTCCGAAACGGCGCCCGGCCCGCCGCGACCACCACGAACGGATCCGCCGGCGCCAGATCGGTCCACTCCGCCGGCAGGCTGACCAGCTCACCGGCGTCACCAAAGACATAGACCCGGTCCGCCCGCCAGTTCCGGCGCCGCTTCACGAACTCCAGGTCCCGCCCGAACCACGGATGGAACGGGTGAACCACACGCACCCGCTCTGGGCCGGCCTGATCTACCGGTCCATGCGTAGTCGACGACTCGATCGAACGGCCGCGCAGAAGCCCTGAATGCCCAGATCAGCGCCCTCATCACCCGCGCCCGCGGCTTCCGCAGCGCCGCAGCCCTCATGGCCATGTGCGACTTCGTCTACGGCGGCCTATGCCCCGGATCACCCTACTGACATGACCCGATTCGCACTACGGGCCGGAAAAACCCTCATACCTGAAAACCCTGGAGAGCCCCACAGTCTCCCTGCCGAATATTTTCGACTGCTGAGATTGACCGAGATACTTTGTATGTCACGCAGAACTTCGAGTTCTGCTGTCAACGACATCCTGCTCACGCAGCGGGCCGAAATCGGCGGCACTTTCCAGCGTTGTATGGCTGAGTGAGGATGCCGGTCACCGGGTCCGGGCCCCGAGTGGAAGACTGCGTCTGGCACCGCCAAAGACACCGGCATCAGCAAGCTCCCGTCCCACTTGTTCGCCTCAACCAGGCCTGGCTGGCCGCCGCGCTGATCGCCGCCGCCTTGCTGGCCTGGCTGCGACTGCTAGCCCTCGACGGGCCGCTCGCCAAAGCCGAGCCCAAGACCCTCCGCTATACCGCACTTTCCACACCGCCGCCCGGCTCACCCGCTGCGGCCGGCATCGCCGCCTCAAGAACGCTGCCACCTGGCCCTGGGCACAGCGTTCGTGACCGGCTGGCCCGGATCACCGCCCTGCTCCCGGTTCCCTGACCAGCACGACACCATCCCAGCGATCAAGGTAGGAGCCCTGGGACCCGTGGAATCCCCGGCCACCCCGCCCGACAGCCGGGCCATCGTCATACCCTGACCCTGAAAATCAAGACCCACTACGCGGTGCGGCGGCTATCCCAGACCAGCGACGAGTCGGCATGATGATCAAGGTTAGTCGGCATGCTCGGCGAGATGGGGAGCGGCGGCCTGATCAAGAGCTACCGTACGCTCGGGCTCCCCCTCGGGTTTGCCGGTGCGGGTTCGCGGTTCGGCCATCCGCCGCCACCTTCGGACGGCCAGCCCTCGGTTCAGCCAAGACCACGTGTATGTCATCACAGCCGCCAAAAGAATTGCACTGACTACGAACGCTATATTGACCGAAGTCGACGATTCCTGCAGGCAATTCTGATTGGGCGCCGCGTGGCCGGACAAAATTGATATCGCCGGCCGGGCAGTGTACGACGGCGAGCCCTGTTCACAGGCGTCCCAGTTCCACATGGTATCGAAGCTTCCCCAGGCGAGGAGGCCCAAGAGACCCCCAAGAATGGCGACCATGAGAAAGACCCACCACTTCCGGCCGATTGCTGCAAGCCGAATACTCCTCCGCTGTCTCTCGCACGGCTGCCAGTACCGCAGCCGTCGGCGGACGGCGGTCCAGAAGGCCCACACGAGCCAGGCCGTGGCGAACAACGCCGATACGGCCCGGAGCAACACGTCGTCCCGTCCACCCGGCCAGGGGTGCACAATCAGCAATATGGTCACCAGGATGGCGGCGGGCAACAACGCACCCCAGTATCCGAGCATGGTCCGGCGAATGGCTCTGACATTGGCTTGCTCGATGGGATGGAGAAACCGGTCGTGGGTCAGCTCATACCAATGGGCGCCGGCCCGGGTCTCGGCGCGGATCAGATGGCGGTTCTCGAGCGCATCGACTGCGGGATTGGGCAAGCCGGCAGTCAGCCGTATTCCGCGGTAGGCGGTGCCCCGTGTCTTCGCCGGAGTGATCAGCTCTGAACTGATCCAGCGCCGCACGAAGACAGGATCGACCTTTGCGCGCCTAGCCGTCCCCCTGACCGCTCTGTCGTAGTAATGGGCCAAGGCGGCGGTAGCATCCCCCAGCGAGGTGACGTGCTCCGCGGTGATCACCGTTGCGTCCGGCGGAAGAGCCCGCCACAGCTCGATGCAGACCACCTGCAGCTGTACCGGCTCAATCGAGTCACCGGGCACCTCCGCTACCTCTCCGGGGGAGGTCTCCACCCTGACGCGGGTCAGGTCTTCGGCTAGTTTTTCCGCGACGCCGTCGGCGTATCGGATGCCGCTGCCTCGCAGCGGGCCCTCGATGGCCTCCACCGCGTCGTCGTTCCCAAGCAGAGGGAGCCTCATCGACGACCGATAAGACGCCGGGAAGGCCTCGGTCAGGCTGAGGATGTCGGCCAGATGGTCCTCTCGCACCACGAAAAGGATGCGGAGGCGCACGTCATGATCGATGCAGCGGGCTAGTTCCTCCGCGAACCGGCTCCGTTGGGCCCAGCATGCGGGAAAAGAGGTGAACAGCTCCTCGAACTGGTCGAAGATGAGCAGCCGGTAGGCCGGGTCGCCATAGCTGTCGGTGTTCCGCGGCAAGCGGGCCAGAGTGGCGCTCAATATCCCTTCGGCGGCCGCGTCAGGCACCTGCTCGCCCCAGGTGGCCAAGGTGAAGTAGACATAGGGATTCCCCAGTTGGAGTGCGGTCTTCCCAGCGGGGAGCCCGCCTTGTACCCGGGCGATAGGCAGGACGTCGAAGCCATTTTTTTCCAGTAGAGGCAATAGGCCGGCGTTAACAACCGATGACTTCCCGGCGCCGGACTGAGCATAAAGGAGGATCACGCGCGACGCCAGGACGAGTGAGAACAACTCGTCTGTAGATTCCTCCCGGCCGAAAAACCGCTTCGAGTCGGTGCGTTGGAATGGCTGCGGACCGACGTAAGGATCAAATGGAAGCCGGTTCAGCATGGTAGGCCTCCCACCGCTGACGTAGCTCGGTCACGAATTCTTTGGCATCGCCCCAGAAGACGCGTACCTTCATGCCGGCGAAATACTTCGACAGGTACGACTCCTCCGATTCGCTCCGATGCAGTTGCACCGCCACGTGCCGTTGCTGCAGCGAGTTCGGCAGCGAGCAGACGATGCCACGAAACAGAACCCGGAAAGTCCAGTCGGTCAGGCTGTAACCCATGAACAGCAGCGAAGTATGCGACAAGGAGCGCACCACCTGGTGCGGAAGCATTTTAGGGTCTCGTTGGGAACGGACCAGAAAGTCTACGTAATCGTCTTCGGTCAGGACCATCGACTGCGGTTCCGTGTCGGCGCCGTGCAGGTGGAATACCCAGGGATTGGCGACGGTCGGTGGTTTGGGGGCGGGGCACTTGGCGAGCGAATCGTTCCAGCGGCAGGTAAGCCGCAGCGGTTCACGCTTATGGAAGCGCAAGGCGTCGGACATGAAGCTGTCATAATTGGTCGTGACGTACACTTCACACGGCAGGTCGGCCAGCAAGCTGTGTGGCTCGCACGGATCCTTGAAGTCGGGGGCTGGGGTGGCGGAGAACCGCTTGACCAGCAAGTGCTTCGGCCACATCCCATCGACGTCGATCGAAAGATATTGGGCCACCCGGGCGAGATCGGTCGGATCGAGAATCTCGGGATAGTTGTGCTCCCTGGCCCAGTCCTGGGCGATCTCGGCAGCTTTGGGGTGGGGACTGATCCCCGCCCCGATGAAGGGTGTGACACCCTGCTCCCCGATCCGCTGGAGCAAGACCTTCCAACTGGTGTCATCGAAAGTCTCAGCCATCCGTGCACATCCCCTCTGTGTAAACCTCCGCGAAGCGCTCATGCCCCCTGGGGTTTGGCGGGTCTTCGTCGGCTGAGCATGCGGCTTTGGACGTCTTGCCGTTCAAGGCGTGCTGGCCCCACCTGTAAGGAGGTCCGAAGCACGGCAGAAATACATGGAGCGTGCAGCGAGGTATAGACCGCTGGCGCGACGTAACCGCGATGGCCGCGCTGCAGTTCAGGGTGCAGGCGCAACGAGCCGCTGTGCAGCAGATTTCGGCCATGCGGTCGGCGGCAGTGCTATCGCGTACCAGCAATACGAGTTGGCCAGCGATGCCACGCTTCACCCGGATCGCCCCCCATTTCCGATCTTGCACCCAGCATGGACCGCAGGTGCCTTGGCCACAAGCCCGAATCCCGATGAGAAGCTGGATCTGCGATGCCCGGAAGTCACCTACATCGAGGATCAACTTGGCGCCTGTGGCATGTGAGCCGGGCTGGGCTTGAGGGCCAACCCGCCTGCGCGGTAGGCTGCGGAGCCCACTCGGGCCAAGGCGGGCATGCCCCGGGTGTAGTCGCCATCACCCGTGGGACGCTGAGGCCTGATACTCCGGACTGCAGGGGTCCGTCAAAGTAGTAGGCCCGCAGGACTCCGCACGTGAAATACTGGTGGGCGTGAACACTGCTATTGTGATCGCGCTGGTCGCGCTTGCCGGGTCAGTCTGCAGTACTATTGTGACCGTCTTCGGGGCTCCTGCACTTCAAGCACATCGTGACGCCAAAAAGGTCCTAGATAGTTACCGTGAACCCCTTATCGCTGCCTCTTATGAACTGCAGTCAAGGCTGTATAACATTCTTCGGCTTAAATTCGTTGAGAAGTATATCTGCGATGAGGAAGGAAGCAAGCGCAACTCGGCGATCGAGAGCACCTTGTATGTCTTCGCGCAGTTCTTCGGTTGGAGGGAGATCATCCGTCGAGAAGTCCAGTACCTGCGATTGTCAAGAGACCCGCAAACCCGTGAGATCGGTCAGCTTCTCCGAAACATCGGTGAAACTTTCCTCTCCGACAGGTACGGTCCGCAGTTCATGATCTGGCGAGTCGAACAGCGCGGAATCGGTGAGCGAATGACTGAATCGGTCGACGGCAAGACATCATGCCTTGGTTACGCTTCCTTCATCGAGCACCGCCCAAAGATGGAGGAATGGCTCAGTCCCCTCGAGCATGACCTTGCGCACCTGCAGGATGGAGGTCGCGAGAGGTTGACCGAACTGCAGCATCTGCTCGTTCAGCTTGTGAGGAAGCTCGATGACAAACAGAAGCGTTATCCCTTCGAGTTGAAAAACGCCTGAATTCAGCGGCGGGCTGTCCAAGCTCCTCAGCAACCTGACACGTCCGTGCGGCTGGTTATTATGCGACGAAATTCTCGACAGCATTGGCGATGGTCCTGGCTCAGCCGATGCAGCATCTGGATGTACGAGCACTGTTGGACGCCCACCGCGGCGCGGGTGACCACGTCGACGTGCCTGTGGCTACGGACTGGGTGGTCACATCGACTTCGCGAGAGAACACATCTATTCAGATCGCAACGCGCCAGATCGACCAGTTATGTGCCGCGCTCGCTGACCAGAACCCGCGGTAACGATCCGTACAGATCGGCGGATACTTGCGCACTGGGCCGGGCCAGCACCCGTCACTGAGTGTGATCCGATCTCAGGACCGGTGTGTTGCCGGCCGTCTATGCGTGCCGCAGGAGGTGTAGACCCGTGGCTACCGCCGCCGGTCCTTGCCGTTCTCGTCCGCGTGCTTGATCAACGGCAGGGTCGTCACCTGCTCGTGCTGGAGCAGGTCCGCCGTCTTGATCTGAACGGATTCGGTCTGGCTCCCTGCGGCAAAGACCACCGTTTCGTGCTGGAGCACCTCCTGATCGACGTAGAGCGGTGCGCCCAGCAGCGAGCCAA
>WNGL01010225.1_pt1 | contig 10844 bp, 10 predicted proteins | sample 5400591 | NCBI WGS metagenome assembly WNGL01 (sample SAMN13153377, study PRJNA577476) | soil metagenome | isolation source: 80 cm soil or saprolite under Garry oak tree replicate 1 | place: USA:California | collected 2016-06-15
CAGTTAACCCCTCCCGGCAGGGCCGCCCAGATTGGCATGGTGTAAAATCCATCGACGCGGAGAACCCGGCTCACGTATCGCAGTCACCACTTGTTCCTGAGCTCGCGGAGCTTGAGGAACACGGTTTTCGCATCGGGGTTGTCGGGGAGATCGGGGAAGGCTTCGCGCAGGCGGGCGATCACCGATTTGCTGCTCAGGCGGAAGAACGTGTTGATCTCGCGCTCGAGCGCCAAGGTGGTGACCAGCGGCTTCGCCGGGTCTTGCGCCTCCACCGCCGGCAGCATCGCCTTTGCCCGAGCGTTGTCGGGCTCGCGGTCGAGGGTGAAGGCGAGATTGCGCGCGATATAATCGTGGCCGGGATAGATCCGCGTCGCCTCGGGCAGCTTGGCGAGCTGCGCGACGAAGGTGTTGTAGAGCTCGCTCGGATGGCCGCCATTGTGGCAATTGCCGGCACCCGCGTTGAAGAGGGTGTCGCCGCAGAACAGCGCCGGCGTGTCGCCGTGGGTCCTGAGGCAGATATGGCTCATCGTGTGGCCGGGCGTGTCCAGGCACTCGAGCTCGACCGTCTTGCCGATCTTGATCACGTCGCCGGCGCGCAGCCCGCGATCCATCCCGGCGATCTTATCCTTGGCGTTGGCATGCGCCAGCACCTTGGCGCCGGTCGCCGCGACCACCGCCTGATTGCCGCCGGTGTGGTCGCTATGCTCGTGCGTGTTGAGGATCTGGGTGACCGTCCAGCCCTTCGCCTTGGCGGCGGCGAGACATTTCGCATGATCGAGCGGATCGACCGCCAGCGCCTCGCCGGTCTCGGCGCAGGCGATCAGGTAGTTGAAGTTGCGATAGGCGTTGGCTGTCCAGATCTGTTCGACGATCATCGCGTGCCCCTATGAGTTCCGACCGGTGCCAGTGTGACCGGGCGGCGCGCGCCGCACCAGCCTCCGTCATGGATATGGTGCCGCGCGCTGCACGCAGAAGCGGCCGATGCGGTCGCGTCCTATTTTTGAGCGACTATGCGACCGCTCACGCCGCCATCCCTTCATCGGCGACCGCGGCATTATCGCGAAGGTCCCTGCCGTCGTTGAAATATCGCAGGAGCTCCGGAAAATTCTTCGCCAGGTTGCGGTCGAGCAGGTCGACATCGAGATAGTACGGCACGACCGGACCGTAATAATCGACCGCGGGGCCGATCGCCAGAAACGGGAAATGGTAGCGCGCAAGCACCCGGCGCAATGACGGTTCCATCGCCGCGAGAACATGGCGAATGCGATGTTGCTTGAACGCCTGGTAGATGGCGCGATAGAGCGTCAGGACAATGGTGTTGCCGCTCCGCCGCGATCCGTTGCCCCGTTCGGCCGTCACTGCGCTGTCGGCGCCGGCCAAGCCAAAGCCGCCGTCCGTTGCCCGCCGGCGATAGGAGCGACCGACGGCAAGGCGCGATATCTCGGTCAGGTTAGTGATCGATCCCAGAGTTTTCATCTCTTCCGGATAGAGCGGGCAATGTTGATGAAGGGGCAAGCGATTGAGTCGACCCCGCACGAGGCGAACCGTGCCGACGAGCTCGTCATCGCGATTGAACGAGCCGAAATGCAATGAATGCTCGTCGAAGTTGTCGCTTTCCAAGCCCTCGGGGTAGTCCTCCGCGACGAGGAAACCGCGCTCTTCGCAATAAACCCGATGGCGCAGCTCAAAGGAGCGCCGCAGGTCTTCGACGACATCGAGGCGACGGCTATGGAAGAAGCTGTCACCGTGCCCGATGGCGCCGTTGCGAACAAAGGTTCTACCTTCGTTGCGGATCGCCGCAACGTTCGCCGCCATCGTCTCTGCCGTCATTTGGGGGTGCCTCCCGCTATCTGTGGGACAGGTCACGACAGGCTAGGGGCGATTAGTAAATCCTTCGTTAACCTCTGCGAAGAAGTGAATAAGATGCGATCGATTCCACAGGGCCGAGCAAGTCTGCGCCCCGACAGGCCGGCGGCGAATCACCTGCTACAAGGAAAGTCCCTGCTGGCTAGAAATTAAGAGAGCCGCCACGAGGGCGGCTCCCATTGGGCACAAATTAAGAGAGCCGCTACGAGGGCGGCTCCCATTGGGCACAAATTAAGAGAGCCGCTACGAGGGCGGCTCTCGTTGGGCACAAATTAAGAGAGCCGCCACTAGTGGCGGCTCTCGGGAAGCAATTTTGTTCTTTGAAATCTATGCAGCGACGCGCTGGCGACGCAACCGCACGCCAACCGCGCCGAAGCCGATCAGCATCATCGCCCAGGTCGAGAGCTCGGGAATGCTGCCGGTGAAGACCGGATCGGCGATCAGACCCTCCCAGCCGTTCTTGACGAAACCCTGGTCGAGGGGACCGGGCGTCGACAGGGTGAACTGGCCGAAGAGGTTGGCGACGGCCGTCGGGTCGGCTTGCTGGCTGCTATCGGTGATCTTGCTCTTATCGAAGAACGTGCAGCCCGGTCCGGAGACGCAATCCGCAAGGAAGGTCCCGGCGCCGTTGGTCGGCAGGCTAAGCGCGTCGACTTTCTGAAAGAGAGTCGCGCCCGGGTCGTTCTTGTCGGCGCCCGGCACGAGAACCCAGCTCATCAAGAGCTGGCCGTCCGTAATTCCCGACAGCGTGCTGAAGCTGGTCCGGTCGCTGGCTTTGACGCCGCCGGCCGTGTTGAACGAGGGGTTGGTGCCCGGGAAGCCGCCGCCGGCCGAGAGATGGTCGAGATAAAAATCGATATGGATCTTGCCGTCGCACCCGGCGCCGACGGTGCACCCGCCATTGTCGAGAGAGAACGGCCCGGTACCGCCGAAACTGCGGTCGGCGATGCCGTAGAGGAAGAACGAAATGGTTTCGTTGGGCGAGCTCGGTCCGGTTCCCTGCGCCCACAGGACGTTGTTGGAGCCGTGCTGAATTATCTCATTCAAATAGCCGGCGCCGAAGGTCGTCTCCTTGCCGCCGGAATTGCCCGTCGTGACGCCTGCGTCCTCAGCCGTGACCCCGGTGAATTTGAGGTCGGACGGGCCGCTGACAATGCTGAAGGCGTTCGCTCCGTTTGGCGCCATCACGAGCGCCTGCAGCGCGACGGCGGCTACTCCCACCAGAATTTGTTTAGGTTGCATTTTTGCCTCCTAACGAACTTTCCCCCCTGCAGCGAAGATTATCCCTTTCCATTGTTCTCATCAATTGCAGTACTTCGCTGCTTCAAGCAATTAGGGGTTAGCCGTTAATAACTGGGGTGAATTCCGGACTAGAGGCGAAGAGCGCCAGTTGCGCAACCTTGGCGATGTCACAACCATTTATAGTACGGCCGTCTGCCAGCGGGCACCTCGGGCGATTTCAGACGTAGCGAAATTTTCGCTCGTAATCGATTTCCATCGCGTAGGGGAACTCCCCGTAGCTGATGAACCGGATCGCCGGTTTAAGGGGATTGTAGGCGGCGAGGTGGATCGAAAGCTGCTCGGCAGCATCGGCCGGCGGCCGTTTGTCCTTACGCAGCTGCAGGGCGATGTCGACGCCATCGCCCGCCGTCTTTGCGATCCGGAAGTTTCCCGTCAGCGTGGCCGCAATGGCATGATCGGCGTAGATCGCCTCCTTGACCTCCTCGGGAAAAAGGCTGCCGTCGCCGACCGCGACAGAGTCTCCGCGGCCATAGACGGCGACGAAGGGGAGCTTGAGATCCGGCGCGATGGCATGCCCGAAGCTTTCGAGCAACTCGACCATCTCGCCGTACCGGAAGACGCGCCCGATATCGCCCGAGCGATAGCGCAACAGCGGGATCTTCATCTGCTCGCTCAACATCGAGATGACCAGCTCCGACGGCTCCTCGTCATCCGCCAGCGTTTCGACGAAGCAGCGATGCGGGTAATAGGCGAACAGCATCGGGCATACCCTTGCCGCGCTGCCGAAGAGGGCGCGGCGAAGCGCCGGGTCGCGATGCGCCAGACGGCGGATGACGATCGTGTCGAGGGTCTCGTGGAAAATGTTGAGGTCGAGCTCGGCAACCCCCATCGAGGAGATGATGTATTTTTCTCCCGGGCGGCTCGGGTCGGCGATGCCGATCAGCCGGCCGATATAGTCGCGATAATTCTCCGCGATGCCTTCCTCGCCGGTGATCAGATTGACGCGCAGCCGCCGCCAGTCGATGCCGTGAAATTCAGCGCCGTCCTCGATGATTTTCTTCAGGAAGGAGGCTTCGCCGACGATGGCGATCTGGTCGAACTCCGCAGCGAATTGCTTGACCAGGGCGTAGACCATATCGTCGCGCACGCTGGTCTCGGCGAGCACGGTTCCCCTGGTGTGGACCTTGACGCCCATCGGCAGGGCGTTGATCAGCAGCGTGCTGCGCTCGTCGATGCCGAAAATATACTGCAGGCCCATATCGATCGATTGTGCGGAGCGGGCAAGATTCTGCGCCGTGTTGACGCCGAACGAGAAGACCCCCGAATGCCCCGAGCTGGTAAGGATCGATCGGACGCCCTCGATCGTGCCGCCGACGCAGAGCTCGCGCACGTTGCGCGCGGCAAAGGTGTTGTGCTTGTCGAGCAGCGGCGCGTGACGCTTGAAGGCATCAAGATCGCTGACCGCTTGCGGCACGCCGCCGGCCCTCTCGGCGACCATCTCGCGATAGGCCGGGACACTCCGAAGGGTACGCTGGAATGCCTCGATCGTCGCTCTCTCGCCATCGGCCGCGAGCTGCTCCGGCAGAGTGCCGCGCAGCAGCCCGATCATCTCGCGGCGCTCCTGCTTCTCGGCCTCGGTCGCAAAGGGCTTCATGTGACGACCCCCGTCGATAGCGGGGCAGATCCGGGGGCGCTGCCCACCGGCTGCGGTCAGTCCATGATAGGCCACTCGACCGTCATCTTGAACGAGCCAAAACGGGTGATACGGCAGAAGAACAGACGCGGCCGAGACGAGCGGCGCGGCGGTAGAATCAGAGCCAGCTCGCGCCCGCCACGCGGCACATGTTCTCGCCCAGGATCCGGCGGACATCGCTTTCCGCATAGCCGCGCGCGAGCAGCCCCTCGGTGATCGCGGGAAAGCGCTCCGGCGGCATGATCTTCATGTCGCCGACATCGTATTCGTTGCCGGGCGGCCACCATTCCTCGGAGCGGGAGCCGGGCGGCAGATCGCCGCTCAGCTCGCCGAACATGTAGTCAAGGCCGAGCCCGACATGCTCGGAGCCGACACGCTCGACGACGTAGTCGATGTGCCGCAGCAGCGTCTCGACGCTGATGTCGTTGTCGCCGAGAAAGATGCCGATGCCGTTGATCGCGACGACGCCGCCGGTTCGCGCGCAGGCCACGATCTGATCGTCCGCAATGTTGCGCGCATGGTTCTTGAGGGCGCGCGGGTTGGAATGCGAGAAGATGACCGGCCGGGTCGAGCGCTCCATGATCTCCATGCTGGTCCGGTAGCCCGAATGCGAGCAATCGATGATGAGACCGGCACGGTTGATCGCCTCGACCACGCGGCGGCCGAGCGGCGTCAACGGAATGTCGCTGCCGTGACACCCGCCAGCGACAGAGTTGTCGCGGTTATAGGCGAGATGGATCTGGCGGACGCCGAGATCGCGGTAGAGCCGCACCATCGCGGGATCGTCGGCGAGCATCACCGAGCCTTCGAGGTCGAAGGCGACCGCAAGCTTGCCCTCGCGCTTGGCGCGCTCGACATCTGCCACCGAGCCGGCCAGCAGGTAGTGATCCGAATGCTCCTCGAGCCAGGCGCGGAACCCGGCGATGATGCGCATGATTTGCGTCATCGGGTTCATATCCATCCCGACATTGACCGAGACGAAACTGACGCCGGCGGCGCGGTGCCGCTCGAGCGCTTCCATCGAGTGGCCCGGTATCAGCGGCAGGCAAGCATGGGCATCCCAGACGATGCTCTCGCCATGAACAATCCGCGCCCGCTCCGCTACATCCCATGCCGCCGCGCTCATCGCTGCCCTCTCGTAAGGATCATTATCAGGAGAAGCCTACTCGGATTTTACGGACGTAAGGTGAAGTAGTCGCATCGGATAACCGTGGATTGCCCCTCTCCCGCACCGCGGGAGAGGGTGCCTCGCGCAGCGAGGCGGGTGAGGGTCTAGCCGTCGCGAAGCGCCTGCAAGATCGCACTCAGAACGCCCTCAGTATTGGCGAGGATGTCGTTGTTCCAGAACCGGATCGCGCGCCAGCCCTGACTTTCGAGCCAGGCCGTGCGACGAATGTCGGTGGTGCTCTCATCGTGCTGGCCCCCATCTGCCTCGATCACCAACCGGTGCTTTGTGCAGGCGAAATCGACGATGAACCGGCCGATAGGGTGCTGCCGGCGGAATTTGTAGCGCTGCAAACGCCGATCCCGCAGCGCCGCCCATAGGCGACGTTCAGCGTCGGTCGCGTTCAGGCGGAGCTCATGTGCGTTGGGGAACATGTAGCGAGATTAGACGCCCAGCGGCGACGCCACGAACGCTCTCATGGCGAGACTGTCGGATCACGCCGACCCTCACCCGCCTCGCTGCGCGAGGCACCCTCTCCCGCGATGCGGGAGAGGGGCTCATCGATTCTGGTAGTCGAATCGGTCATTTCACCACAGATCCTAAATCCCGCGCGCCGTCTCTTGGATCTCGCGCCATGCCGCCGCGACGTGGCGGCGTTCCGTCGTGCGCTGGCCGATCGAGAAGCGGATGGCGTAGTGGCCGGCAATTTTGGTCTGGGTGAAATAGGCGCCGCCGGCATCGTTGAGGCGGTGGAGGAGCGTCTCGTTGATGCGGTCGAGCACCGCCTCGTTGTCGACGCCCTTCGGGCGATAGCGGAAAGCGAAGAGCGCCAATGTCGCCGGCGACATCAGCTCGAAATCCGCTTCCGCTTCGACCCAGGAGGCGGCTTCGTGCGCGGTCGCGATATGGGCGCGAACGATCTCCTGCAGCGCCGCGACGCCGTAGGAGCGGATGACGAACCACAGCTTGAGGGCGCGGAAGCGGCGGCCGAGCGGCACGCCCCAGTCGCGATAGTCGTCGACCTGGCCGCGCTCGCGCGTCTTCAGGAACTCCGGCAGGATGGCGAGGCTGCGGACCAGCGCGTCGGGATCGCGCACGTAATGCGCCGAGCAGTCGAAATTGGTCAGCAGCCATTTGTGCGGGTTCATCACCAGGCTGTCGACATGCTCGATGCCGTCGATCATCCAGCGATATTCCGGCAGCACCAGCGCCGAGCCGGCCCAGGCGGCGTCGACATGCAGCCAGACGCCGTGACGCCGGCAAATCTCGCCGATCGGCCGCAGCGCATCGATGCCGCCGGCGCCGGTGCTGCCGAGCGTCGCGACGACGGCGATCGGCGTCAAGCCGGCGGCGATATCGGCGGCGATGGCGGCGTCGAGCAGGTCCGGGCGCAGCGCGAAGGAGCGCGGGTCGACCGCGATCTTGCGCAGATTGGCGCGGCCGATGCCGATGATGCCGACGGCCTTCTCAACCGAGGAATGCGTTTCGGCCGAGCAGTAGACGATCATCCCGGAATGGGCGGCGAGGCCTTCCGCGTTGGCCCGCCAGCCGCTCGCCCGCTCGCGCGCCGTGATGAGCGAGCACAATGTCGCGCTCGAGGCGCTGTCCTGGATGACGCCGGTGAAGCCGTCGGGCAGGCCGAGCATCTGGCGCAGCCAGTCGAGCACCCGCGCTTCGAGCTCGGCGGCCGAAGGCGAGGTCTGCCACATCATGCATTGCAGACCGAGCGTCGCCGTCAGCATCTCGGCGAGGATCGAGGGCGGCGAGTTGTTGGCGGGGAAATAGGCGAAGAAGCTCGGATGCTGCCAGTGCGTGACTCCCGGTAGCAGATCGCGCTCGAAATCGGCGAAGATGCGCTCCATCGCCTCGCCATCGCGCGGCGGCGCCGGCGGCAGGCGCCGCGCGATCTCGCCGGGCTCGACCCGCGCCTTGACAGGAAAGCGCTCGACCCCCTCGAGATACTCGGCCATCCAGTCGACGAGCGCGTGGGCGTGGCGGCGAAACGTCTCGGTGTCCATCCTTTTCCTCGCGGCGCGGGCGTCGTTCCTCGCGGAGCACGAAACCCCGCATCAAGCGATCCGCCAGACGTTAGCCAGAGACGCCGAGTTGGGCAACTCGACCGCGCGCGCTGCCGTCGCGATTCCGACGGATCGGCGGTTTCCTGACGCGTTCGGGAATTTCCTGGCCCGCAAGCGGTTGGTTCCCGGCAGGCGCAAGCGTCGCCGGCAGCCTAGGCTAGGGTCCTGCGCGACGACCCTTCGCCGAGCGCCGCAGGGACTCCTCGCATGATGATACTGGCCAGCGGGTCGACGATGCAGAAACGCCGAGGCAACGGCCACGGAAAGCAGCGGTCCAGAACCAGCGAACTTCGTCGGATCGTGGATCCGCGCTTGCGGTCATTCCTGCGCTATTGGCTGGTTCTCCGCGGCGATCGCCTCGTTCCGGATCGCCGCGACTTCGACCCGGCGGAGGTCGCGCCCCTCCTCGGCTATTTCTGGATCTGCGGCAAAGAGCCGAAGAGCGGCAGGTTCCGCTTCCGCCTCGCCGGCGAGGAAATCCGCAACCTGGTCGGCAGGCGGGTCGCCGGCGCCTATATCGAGGACGTGTTTCCTGCCGTCGCCGATGAGCTCATCGAAGGGTTGGAGACCATCCTGAAGGCGCCCGCCCTCTACCATAGCCATGGTCCGTTCTATCGCGGCGACGATCGCTGGATCGAGGCGGAACGCCTGGCGCTGCCGGCGAGTTTCGAAGGCGCCGTCACCTCGGTTCTCGGCGCGACGATCTTTTCCTGGCCCGCCGGGGGAAAGCCGATTGCCGCACAATTGGTGGCCGGGAAGATCTCGCCAACCATCATTCCCGTCACGGAAATCTCGATCGCCGACCTGACCGATCAGCCGCAAAACTAGCTTCGCCGGCGCGAAGCGTCCGCCCCGAAATTGTCCGTCGCGATGCCGAATGCCGTCAGGAAATCCTCCAACATGCGCGAGGCACGACGGCAGGGCAGTTCAAGCTCTAGGCTTGGGCCCAGAGCGGGACATCGCAATCACGCGGCTTCAGCGACGGCGCGTTGCCGCCCGGCGAACATGGCGGCGACGGCTTCGCACAGAGTCCGCGACTTGCACGGCTTGGCAAGGAACACACCGCCCGGCACTGCGTGTCCGGCAACTTCCCGCTTGTCGCAGCCGCTGACGTAGAGAACTCCGATCTCGCGGCGAAGCTCCCGGGCGCGGCGCGCGAGGGTAAGGCCATCCATGCGCGGCATCTCGACGTCGGTGAGCAGAACGCCAACATCAGGACGGCCGCGCAGGAGCTCGAACGCGCCGAGCCCATCGCCGGCCGAGAGCACCTCGTATCCGGCGAACTCGAGCACATCGACGAAATAGCTTCGCACCATGTCGTCGTCCTCGGCGAGGATGACGGTGGGTCGTACCGACGAGTCTTGCGGTGAAGACAGCTCCGTGCTCATCGACCTCTCCTCCCTTCAGGCAGGAATAGGTCAGACGATAACCCCTGCGATCGGCGAGGTCTGTCGGGCGCGTCGAGGCGATCTGTCCGCCGAATCCGATGGCTTGTCAGGAAATTCGGAGGATCGCGCGGCGAAAGCCCTGGCGGACGGCAGCTTTACGGCTTGTCGAGCCAGCCGCGGCTGGCGCCGTATCGCACGATTTCGGCGCGCGTCCGCAGCCCGAGCTTCTCGGCAGCACGCGCCTTGTAGGTTTCGACCGTCTTGACGCTGAGGGCGAGCTTGACGGCGGCCTCCTTGTGGCTGAAGCCCTGCGCCGCCAGCTTGAGCACCTCCTCCTCGCGTTGGCTCAGATTGCCGGGCGCGAGCTTTGCGCTGCCGGCGCCGACGCCGCTCAAGAGCTTGCCGGCGATCGCCGGATCGATGTGCAGATCACCGGCGTAGACGATGCGGATCGCGCGCACGAGCTCCTCGGCTGCCGACCGTTTCAGCAGATAGCCGCGAACGCCGGCCTGGAGAAGCTGCTGCGCATAGGCGCGATCCTCGTGAGCGGTCAGGACGAGAATCTTGACCTGCGGGCATTGCTCGCTCATGGCGCGGGCGAGGTCGACACCGGTGAGCAGCGGCATCGAGACGTCGATCACCGCGACATCGGGCGAGGTCGCCTTGACAAGCTGCAGGGCCGCTCTGCCATCGGAAGCTTCGCCGACCAGCTCCATCTCCGGAACAGCCTCGATCAATGCTTTGATACCCGCCAGCACGACCGGATGATCATCAGCGAGCGTCACGCGAATCTTGCTCATGGCGTTTCCCTTGGCTCCCTTCCGCGGCGGCTTGAGAGGGGGCGGATAGCGAGCCGATGCCGGCCATCATAGCATCCAACGACGGCGATCGTCGTCGCCCCGGCGCCCAAGCGTGTCGGCGTCGCTGGCGCTTGGGGGAAAACCCCGACTGTCCGGCAGGTGGTTTCTGTGGCAAAGTAAATAGTTACGGGGAGGGTTGGCCATGTTTCTGGGCCACCGGCCGAGTCGATATGATGCTCGCGATCATGCCATGATTGAAGAACGGACCCGCGTCGCCGCTCCGCCTCGCGCAAGCGACCGAAATCGCTACAAGATGACACCTCACGGCCCGGCCCGAATCCGCGGCGTCTAGCGTCGCACGCCGCCCGTTCCCGGCCCAACGCGGTGGGAGGCGGCAAAAAAGCGGAGGCCGGATCGACCAGCATCGGGAGAGTTCGGACCATGAACGCAGGAGTATGGTTGTGGGCAGCGATCGTTGCGCTCCTTGCCCCAGCCGCGGCGGCGCAGAGCCGGGTTCCGAAGCCGGAAAGCACGGAAACCTTCGTCGTCCGGCAAGGCGATCTCGTGGCGCCGCGCGTCGCGCCGCCGTGTCAGCCGGGCAGTTGCCCGTTT
>WNGL01010226.1_pt1 | contig 10843 bp, 13 predicted proteins | sample 5400591 | NCBI WGS metagenome assembly WNGL01 (sample SAMN13153377, study PRJNA577476) | soil metagenome | isolation source: 80 cm soil or saprolite under Garry oak tree replicate 1 | place: USA:California | collected 2016-06-15
TCGGTGCCGATAGTCCAGTCAAGTTCGTTTGCCTATCAGACGGCAGAGGCGCTTGAAGATGTTTTTCGCGGCCGGGCGATCGGACAGGTCTATACACGTATAGGAAACCCGACGACTGAGGCGCTGGAGCGACGGCTGGGCTTGCTGGAGGGGGGCGGCACGGCTATTGTAACCGCCTCCGGGATGGCGGCAATAACCACTGCAGTGCTGACTATCCTGCGTTCAGGCGATGAAATTTTGTCTTCTTCATCCCTGTTCGGCGGTACTTTTTCACTGTTCCGAGACACTCTTTCCAACTACGGCATCACGGCGGCCTTTGTCGATCCGCTCGATCTGGACGGTTTCAGGAACGCCATCAACGAACGCACCCGTCTCCTGTTTGTCGAGACGATCGGCAATCCCAAGCTGGATGTGCCGGATGTGCCGGCGCTTGCGCGGATAGCTCATGACGCGGGGATTCCCATCATGGTCGATTCTACGGTCTCCACGCCGTATCTCGCCAGCGGGGCGGAACTCGAAGCCGACATTCTTGCCTATTCCACCAGCAAATATATCAACGGTACCGGAACGACCATCGGCGGCGCTATCATCGATCGGGGAGTGTTTGACTGGAACAGCCCGAAATTTCCGCATTTCGAGCAGTTTTACAAAAAGTACCGTGCTTTTGCCTTTACCGCCCGTGCCCGCAAACTTGTACACAAGGATGTAGGCGCCTGTGCCGCTCCGTTCAACTCTTTCCTCCTTACCGAAGGTATCCAGACCCTGGCGCTGCGTATGGAACGCCACTGTTCAAGCGCCTTGGAGTTGGCCCGCTTTCTCGATGCACATCCAAAGGTTGCCTGGGTTAGCTATCCGGGGTTGGAGGATTCGCCGCACCACGCGATCGCCTCAAAATTGTACGGCGGCAGCTATGGTGGTCTACTCACCTTCGGCACTGGTGACAAAACATCCGCGTTCAAGGTAATCAACGGCCTCAAGTTGGCAAAGAACCTGGCCAACATCGGCGACGCCAAGACTTTGGTTATTCACCCTGCGAGCACAATCTGCGCTGACTATAATGCCGAGGAAAAAGCTCTGATGGGCGTGACGGAAGATCTTGTCCGCGTTTCGGTAGGCATTGAAGACAGTCGCGACATCATTGACGATTTCAGACAGGCGCTGGATACAATCTGAACGGGAGTAAACAGAATGCTGACGATAAAAGTAGATGGGCGTGAAGTGCAACTCAGCATAGGCTGTCGGACATTTATCTCCCTTGATGTCCTGTTGAAAATTCTTGAATCCGATGCCGGGCAGGTAATACTTAACGGAGTAACAATCCTCGGTCGCGGATTCGGAGATACCACCGTAAAAGGCGGCGATTCGCTGCAACTGAAATAGTACATACAAGGAGCTTTCGGATGAAAATATCCATCAATGGCAAAGAGACAACCATAGCTGAAAATCCCGATCGCACAGTCGATTCACTGCTTGAAGAACTCGACGTTTCGCAGCGTTTGTACGTTACCGTTGAGCTGAACGGCGAAATTCTTGACCGCACCGCCTTCGGGACAACGCCGGTCAATGATGCCGACGTTATCGAATTTCTCTACTTCATGGGAGGGGGGCGCTAATATGCTGACGGAATCCCAGATTGAACGCTACTCGCGGCACATCATACTGAAAGAGGTCGGCGGAAAAGGGCAGAAGAAGCTGCTTGATGGAAAAGTGTTGATCATTGGTGCCGGTGGTTTGGGTGCACCCGTTGCCCTCTATCTGGCTGCGGCCGGAGTTGGGACGATTGGAATTGTCGATGCCGATGCTGTCGATCTTTCCAACTTGCAGCGTCAGGTAATTCATTTTACTGCCGATATTGGTAAACCAAAAGTGGAATCGGCCCGAGAGAAGATAGAAGCCATTAATCCTGATGTGAAGGTCGTCACCTATAAGGAATGGGTAACGGCTGCCAATATTGCCGGTATTATCGCCGACTACGACTTCATCATCGACGGCACCGATAACTTTGCCGCCAAGTTCCTGATTAACGATGCCTGCGTTCTTGCCGGGAAGCCTTATTCACACGGTGGTATTCTGCAGTTCGTTGGCCAGACCATTACGGTGCTTCCCGGTCAATCACCCTGTTACCGGTGCCTGTTTCCCGAACCACCACCTAAAGATGCGATCCCCACCTGTTCACAGGCTGGCGTTATCGGGGTGCTTCCGGGGGTGATCGGTTCCATTCAGGCAACCGAAGCAATTAAGTTTCTGCTTGGAAAAGGTAAGCTGCTGGCAGGGCGGATTCTAATGTATGACGCACTGGACATGAAGTTTCGTGATGTTGAAATCAAACATAATTCCAGTTGTCCAATATGTGGTGAACATCCCAGCATAACTGAGCTTAAGGATGAGCTGGATGCTCTAACAGTCTGTGATCTCAAGGAAACCTGACATGATTGAAATTCCGAAAACAATCTATGATGACATGATCACGCATGCTCAAGAGGGCTCACCCCTTGAGGTGTGCGGGATACTGGGCGGGACCGATGAAACTGTCTCGGCGATGTACCGCATGACCAACACCGATGCCAGTAATGAGCATTTCATGATGGATCCAAGAGAGCAGTTTACCGTGGTCAAGGACCTCAGGGTCAAGGGGCTCGCCATGCTTGCCATTTACCATTCCCATCCGGAGACTCCCGCTCGTCCGTCTGAAGAGGATATCAAGCTGGCTCTGACTCCTGATGTTTCCTATGTAATAATTTCGCTTGCTGACGCCAATTTACCGGATATCAAGTCTTATAAAATAATCTCTGGAAACGTACAAATTGAGACAATAGAAATAAACGTATAGTAAATCTGTAGATAATATAATATAGTTCTTGACTTCCATAATTCGTTTTGGCATAATCCTGATCACACCTTACTTGGAGTTATTTAGATGACTGATGTAAAACAGACAAAGTTGGATTTGAACAACCTCAAAGCCGGCGGCTTCATCAAGGAGCGCGGCAAGGATCTCTTTACCGTGCGCCTGCGCGTGCCGGGCGGCAGGATGAGTGTCCCTCGCCTGAAAAAGATTGCCGAGGTGGCTGAGAAATTCGGTGGCGAATTCGTTCATTTGTCCGTTCGACAATCCATTGAGCTGATCAACATCAACTTCAAGGATTTTGATGCGGTTGTCGAGGAACTGGGTGAGAAAAGTCAAAAGGTTGCTTCGTGCGGAGCCAGGGTGCGAGTGCCGGTAGCCTGCGGCGGGTGTGAGTACAATCCCAACGGCCTGGTGGATACGCAGAAATCAGCCCTTGAAGTAGACGAAAAACTGTTCGGTACCCCCACAGGTCACCACAAATTCAAGGTAGCCTTTGCCGGCTGTCCTTTTGACTGCCCCAAGTCGGCGACAAACGATATCGGTTTTCAGGGCGCGATTTACCCCATTGTTGACAAGGAAGCCTGCATCAGTTGCGGCCTCTGCGCCAAGAACTGCGTCCCCAGGGCGATCGTCATGGGGGAGGACAACAAGCCGCTGTTCAGCAACGACCCCTGTATCTGGTGCGGCGACTGCGTCAAGGTATGCCCCACCGGCGCCTGGAGCGAAGCCAAGCGCGGCTACACCGTGCGTATCGGCGGCAAGTGGGGGCGCAACCCGCTGGTGGGCACTCTGTTCGCCACTTTTCTGCCGGAAGAAAAGGTTGTGAACTTCATAGCTGCGGTGCTGGAGTGGTACAAGCAGAAAGCAGAAGGTCTGGGGCGCATCAGGCTGGGCGACACGATAATCAAGGAAGGGCCGCAGGTGCTTCTGGATCATCTGCGTGACCAATTCCCGGAGAATACGGTAGCCGAAACTATAGCGCCTCAGGTCATTCAGACTCAAGTAGGAAATAAAAACTAAAACCAACCCCCCTCAATCCCCCCTTATCAGGGGGGAGGTTAAGGGCACTCCCCTGATAAGGGGAGCGGGGAGGGGTTAAAAGGAGAATCTTCATGCAGGTAATCGATCTGCGTGGCGTCAGTTGTCCCACGAATTTTGTCAAGGCCAAGCTGGCTCTGGAGGAAGTTGATAACGGCACGGTAGTCCGGATTCTGCTGGATGACGGTGAGCCGGTAAAAAATGTTCCCCGCAGTCTTAAGGCGGACGGGCACAAGCTGATCGCCCTGAAGCAGACAGACGAAGGTCATTACATTCTGGAACTTGAAAAGGTTGAAGAATAACGAGGTATTTTTTTTGGTAGTAATATCTATTATGACTATAGGAATTAAAAGGAGAGAAAAATGAAATTAAAAAAAATCGCCACAACTCTCGCAGCACTGGCACTGGCATTATCCACATCGACTGCCGTCCTTGCCGCCGATGTCACCCTGCTCAACGTCTCATACGATCCAACCCGCGAACTGTACACGGACATCAACAAGTCCTTCGCTGCGTACTGGAAGGGCAAAACAGGTGATACGGTCACCATCAAACAGTCTCACGGAGGCTCAGGCAAACAGGCTCGTGCGGTTATCGACGGGTTGGAGGCAGATGTAGTCACCTTGGCGCTGGCATATGATATCGATGCTATTGCAGAAAAAGGACTGGTCAAGCCCGGCTGGCAGAAGGAATTGAAGCACAACAGCGCTCCCTATACCTCCACCATTGTCTTTCTGGTACGCAAAGGTAACCCCAAGAAGATTAAAAACTGGGATGATCTGATCAAGCCGGGTGTTTCTGTCATTACCCCCAATCCCAAAACTTCCGGCGGCGCCCGTTGGAACTACCTTGCAGCGTGGGCCTACGCACTTCATCAGCCGGGCGGCACCGATGTCAAGGCCAAAGAATTTGTTGCCAAGCTTCTGAAGAACGTCCCGGTGCTTGACTCGGGCGCTCGCGGAGCTACCAATACCTTCGTACAGCGTGGACTTGGGGATGTCCTACTCGCCTGGGAAAACGAGGCCTTCCTTGCCATCAACGAGCTGGGTCCGGACAAGTTCGAGGTTGTAACCCCGTCTGAGAGCATCCTGGCCGAACCGCCGGTAACAGTGGTGGACAAGGTAGTCGACAAGCGCGGCACCCGCAAGGTGGCTGAAGAATACCTGAAATACCTCTATACCGACGAAGGGCAAAAAATAGCCGCCAAGCATTATTACAGGCCGATCAACCCCAAAATTCCGACCAAGCTTGCAAAGGTGAAGCTGTACACAATCGACAAGGCCTTCGGCGGCTGGCAGAAAGCTCAAAAAACGCACTTTGCCGATGGCGGAACGTTCGACCAGATCTACGCACCTGTAAAATAATCAGTAAGCGGGGCGGCTCAGGCTGCCCCGCAACTTCGATACCGTTTCAGCATGATCCCGAGAGAGAGGAAGTGCATGAAACTGACATCCCCGACATCCGCATGGAATGCCAGCTTCATTTCCCTCCTCGAAACAGCCCGCACCACAGGAAACATCCATGAAACTCTTCAAGCGTCACAACAACGTGTTACCCGGCTTCGGGCTGACCCTCGGCTTTACGATCTTCTACCTGAGTGTGATCGTTCTGATACCGCTTTCGGCGCTGGTATTCAGGACAGCCGGACTCACTTGGAGCGAATTTCTCAGTACGGTAACCGCGCCTCGGGTGCTGGCATCCTACAAAGTGACCTTTGGTTCAGCTATGATTGCCGCGGTAATTAACTCGGTATTTGGAGTACTGGTGGCCTGGGTTCTGGTCCGTTACCGCTTTCCCGGTCGCAGGATTGTCGATGCTCTGGTCGATCTTCCCTTTGCCCTGCCGACCGCGGTGGCCGGTATCACCCTGGCTACTATATATTCCGCCAACGGCTGGGTAGGGCGTTATTTGGAGCCGTACGGCATCAAGGTGGCCTTTACGCCGCTCGGTATAGTGCTCGCCATGACCTTTATCGGTCTCCCGTTCGTAGTGCGCACCGTGCAGCCGGTTATAGAGGAGATCGAGGTGGAGCTTGAAGAAGCCGCAGTCTGCCTGGGTGCCAATCGCTGGCAGACGCTGCAACGAGTGATATTCCCGATGTTGTTCCCGTCAATTCTGACCGGATTTGCACTGTCATTCGCACGTGCCGTCGGTGAATACGGGTCAATCATCTTCATTGCCGGCAACATGCCGATGGTCTCTGAGATCACGCCTCTGTTGATCATCACCAAGCTTGAACAATTCGATTATCAAGGCGCTACAGCTATTGCCTGTGTGATGCTGCTGGCATCGTTTTTAATGCTGCTTGTCATCAATCTTCTGCAAAAATGGAGCAGAAGGTATGCAGATTAGTAAGTTAGAAATTATGTTCTGTGTTTTTTCTTCAGTAAATAATTTCGCTAACGCACTTATCCTGTTCATCAGGGCTTACGGAGAGTAACCATGTCGGCACCGATAACAACAATCCATACATCACATAAAACGAAAGGACGAGCACAGACAGAGCCCGCTTTCGTACGCTGGTTGCTGATCACCATCGCTCTGGTATTTCTGGCGATGTTCCTATTGCTGCCGCTGTCAGCCGTATTTAGTCAGGCGTTTGAAAAGGGTCTTTCAGTATACCTGGATGCCCTCAAAGAGCCTGATACCCTGTCCTCCATCAAGTTGACACTTATCACCGCCGCTGTTACCGTGCCGCTCAACCTCTTCTTCGGGGTGACCGCAGCCTGGGCCATTGCCAAGTTCACTTTTCCGGGAAAGAACCTGTTGATCACGCTTATCGACCTCCCTTTCTCGGTGTCACCGGTCATCTCCGGTTTGATCTATGTACTGATTTTCGGCCTTCAGGGGTGGGTTGGCCCCTGGCTTCAGGATCACGACATCAAGATCGTCTTCGCCGTGCCGGGGATCATCCTGGCTACGATCTTCGTTACCTTCCCGTTCGTGGCCCGCGAACTGATTCCGCTCATGGAATCCCAGGGGAAGGAAGAGGAGGAGGCGGCACTGGTACTCGGCGCCACCGGCCTGCAGACCTTTTTTCGCGTGACCCTGCCCAACATCAAATGGGGAATCATCTACGGCGTAATACTCTGCAACGCCAGGGCCATGGGGGAGTTCGGCGCGGTGTCGGTCGTCTCCGGCCATATCCGCGGCATGACCAACACCGTGCCGCTGCACGTGGAGATCCTCTATAATGAATACAACTATACGGCCGCCTTTGCCGTGGCTTCTCTGTTGGCCTTTCTGGCGCTGATCACCCTGGCGATCAAGACGGTCGCAGAGTGGAAAGTCCGGCAGCAACTTGAGAATAACTAACTCCGACAGGTGACCAGATGAGTATTGAAATTGAAAACATAAGCAAACAGTTCGGAAGCTTCGCCGCCTTGAAAGATGTCAGCCTCACGATCCCCTCCGGTGAACTGGTAGCGCTGCTGGGCCCTTCCGGATCGGGTAAGACCACACTGCTCCGGATCATCGCCGGATTGGAATCGACCGATGGCGGCCGGATCCTGTTCAACGGTCAGGATACGACCAATTCTCATGTCCGCGAACGGCAGGTCGGCTTCGTATTCCAGCACTATGCCCTGTTCCGCCACCTGACTGTCTTCGAAAACATCGCCTTCGGTCTAAGGGTGCGGCCGCGCGCCACGCGTCCTTCCAAAACCGAGATCAGCGACAAGGTCATGGAACTGCTCAGGCTGGTGCAGTTGGAAGGAATGGCCAAGCGCTATCCCGCGCAACTCTCGGGCGGCCAGCGCCAACGCATCGCCTTGGCCAGAGCCTTGGCGGTGGAGCCTCAGGTGCTGCTGCTGGACGAACCGTTCGGCGCCCTTGACGCCCAGGTGCGTGCCGAACTGCGCCGCTGGCTGCGCAAGCTGCACGACGAGATTCATGTCACCAGCGTCTTCGTAACCCACGATCAGGAAGAGGCGCTGGAAGTGGCCGACCGGATCGTGGTCATGAACAAGGGTAAAATCGAGCAGTCCGGCACTCCCGACCAGGTCTACGAGCACCCCGCCAACCCGTTTGTGCTCAATTTTCTAGGGAACGTCAACCTGTTCCATGGCCGTAACCACGAGCCGGGTGCCGCCCCTCATGAGGTACACGAAAACGCCGTGGCCTACGTCCGTTCCCATGATATCGAGATCGAGCGCAGTCCTCAGGATTCTACGGCACTGAAGGCCGAGATCAGGCATATCCAGAAACTTGGACCAGCGGTAAGGATTACATTAGCCATTGATGGCAATGGCGAATTTATTGAAGCGGAACTGACCAGGGACGTGTTCCAGGGCCTGGGGTTGCAACAGGGAGAGTCCGTTTTCGTGCGCCCACGTCAAGTCAGGGTGTTTATCGAGGATTATCAGATATGAGTACAACGATTCCAGAATTGTCACCAAACGCCACTCCTTCTGACATCCTCCGTGTTGGCATTGCAGCAGCCAATGGCCCGGTCTCCCTGGCCTGTTCCTTCTCGCTGGAGGACGTGGTCATAATCGACATCGCCCATAAGGCCGGGCTTGGTCTGGGCGTCTTTGCCCTTGATACCGGCCGGCTGAACGAAGAGACCTACGAAGTGGCCGACGCCCTTGTAGACCGCTACCGTTTGAAGATCGACTGGTATTTTCCCAAACATGAGGAGATTGAAAAGCTGGAGCGGGCTGAGGGACTGTTCTCCTTCCGTGAATCGCTCGACAAACGTCATGGCTGCTGCACCATCCGCAAGGTGGAGCCTCTGTCCCGTGCCCTAAAAGGGCTGGCAGGGTGGGTGACCGGGATGCGCCGCGAACAGAGCGTCACCCGTTCCGATCTGGTCGCCATCGAAAGAGATGACCTGAACGGCAGCATCCTGAAGATCAATCCGCTGCTTGACTGGAGCGAAGAGCAGGTTGTTTCCTACACCGAAGAGCACCGGCTGCCGAAGAACCGTCTTTACAACGAGGGTTACCGCTCCATCGGCTGCGCTCCCTGCACCAGGGCGGTCCGGGAGGGTGAGGACGCCCGGGCAGGGAGATGGTGGTGGGAAAATCCCGAGAACAAGGAATGTGGGCTGCACAGGAGATGAGCCGGAAACGTGTCGTGATAGCGATGAGTGGTGGCGTCGACTCCTCGGTCAGTGCGGCGCTGCTGAAGGATCAAGGTTACGATGTGATCGGAGTGTCGCTGCAGCTCTACGACCCGGTGCCGAAGGAACCCGGCTGCCGGGTTAAAACCTGCTGTTCGCTCGATGACGTCCTGGATGCCGGCAGGGTGGCAAAAAAACTGGGCATCCCGTTCGAAGTGATCAACATGCGGGCCGAATTCAAGGAGCGGGTGATTGATTACTTCATCGCCGAATATGCGGCCGGTCGTACTCCCAATCCCTGCATACGCTGCAACGACCTGATCAAGTTCGACATGCTGCTCAAGAAGGCGAAAGAAATGGGTGCGGAGCTGCTGGCAACCGGCCATTATGCCCGCATCGCTGACGATGAGTATGGAAGAAAGTGGCTACTGACTGGCCTCGATCCCTCCAAGGATCAGTCCTACTTTCTCTTTACCCTGACCCAGAAGCAGTTGCAGCAGGTCCTGTTCCCGGTTGGCATGCTCAAAAAGCCCGCCGTCAGGAAACTCGCAGCCGAATACGCGCTCCCGGTGGCGCAAAAGCATGAGAGCCAGGAGATCTGCTTTATTCCTGACAATGACTACGTAAAATTTCTGGAGAGTCACGGGGTTGCACAGAAGTCTGGTAAGATCGTGACCGGCGACGGCACTGTTATCGGACATCACTCCGGGGTACACCGTTATACGATCGGACAGCGCAAGGGGCTGGGGATTGCCTGGAAACAGCCGCTGCATGTATGTGCCATTGATACGGAGATGAATCTGGTCGTGGTCGGGGAGCGGGAAGATCTGGCAACATCATCGCTGACCGCGGCTCGCGCAACCTGGAGCACGGTCCCGACAGAAAACCAATTTCGTGCCGCGTGCCGGATCCGTTACCGGCACAAACCGGCGCCCTGCCGGGTGGTCATGCTGGCAGATGATCGATTTGAAGTACATTTTGACATTCCACAGACGTCCGTGACACCGGGCCAGGCCGCGGTACTCTATGACGGCGAACGGGTACTGGGCGGCGGCTGGATTGTCTGAAAAGCATTACGCAGGTTTAGATTCCAGTTTAGGAGCTAAAAATATGAACAAAAATTTGACCCATCTGCAGCAGTTGGAAGCCGAAAGTATCCATATCCTCCGCGAGGTGGTGGCCGAATTCGAAAACCCGGTCATGCTCTACTCCATCGGCAAGGATTCGGCGGTCATGCTGCATCTGGCCCGCAAGGCCTTTTACCCGGCGCCTCCACCCTTTCCGCTGCTGCATGTGGACACCACCTGGAAGTTCCGGGAGATGATCGAGTTCAGGGACAAGATGGCTGCCGAATGCGGCCTTGACCTGATCGTGCATGTGAACGAGGAAGGGGTGAGCCGGGGAGTTTCTCCGTTTACGCACGGTTCGGCGCTCTATACCGACGTCATGAAGACCGAGGGGTTGAAGCAGGCGCTCGACCGCTACAAGTTCGACGCCGCCTTCGGAGGCGCAAGGCGTGACGAGGAGAAATCGCGGGCGAAGGAGAGGATTTTCTCCTTCAGGAGCGCCAACCACCGCTGGGACCCCAAAAATCAGCGCCCGGAGCTCTGGAACCTGTACAACACCCGGGTCAAACCGGGAGAAAGCATCCGGGTCTTCCCGATCTCCAACTGGACCGAGCTGGATGTCTGGCAGTATATCCACCTGGAGAATATACCGATCGTGCCGCTTTACTACGCCGCGGTGCGGCCAGTGGTGGAACGGGACGGCATGTTGATCATGGTGGATGATGACCGGCTGGAACTAAGGGCCGGGGAAACGGTGCAGTACAAATCGGTCCGCTTCCGCACCCTGGGGTGCTACCCCCTGACCGCCGCCGTCGAATCGGAAGCGGA
>WNGL01010695.1_pt1 | contig 10842 bp, 11 predicted proteins | sample 5400591 | NCBI WGS metagenome assembly WNGL01 (sample SAMN13153377, study PRJNA577476) | soil metagenome | isolation source: 80 cm soil or saprolite under Garry oak tree replicate 1 | place: USA:California | collected 2016-06-15
GCCACTGGGTTGCGGACGAGCAGCCGCAGTGGGTCGCGGAGCGGCTGATGCGCTTCTTTAACTCCCATCCGTAGCATGGCCTGCATTCGTGAGTGATTGGCTTGAGTGCATTCTTCTTCAGCGAAAAGTGCATCTCGTTGCACAACCTGTGGGTTCTTACACACATTTGTGTTGGCTATTTGTTGACAAAGGAGTAGACGATGAGGAAAATCTGGAGTATGCCCGTCGCCTGATGCGGGCAGGCGTGCCCACCGAGTTGCATGTCTATCCTGGCGCGGTCCATGGCTTCGATATAGCGGCAGGCGCAAAGGTCTCACAGTCCGCTATGCGCGATCGGTTAGATGCCCTGGCGCGAGCTCTTTCCAGGAGCTAGCCAGGAAAAAAAGAGCGTGTTGAGAACATGGATTGGCAGGAAAGCATCCCCTGTCCATGTGATTTTGAAAAGTAAAGGGAGGTACAGCGGTTCCTTGAATTGAAGGAGCAAGAGATCAAAGCGACCGAACAGTTCAACCTACTGCTCGATAGAGAAAGGGAACAAACGATGACAACCGGAGAAGAGATGCTTGCTGCCGAACCTCTTGCGCACACCCGTGAATATGTCAGCGTGCTTCGAGGGCATCTATGGAATCGAAATGACCGCACCTCTTGCGCACACCCGTGAATATGTCAGCGTGCTGCGTGCGGCGCTGTGGGAAGGGAAGGTCGAGTACCATGGGCGCTTCTATCACGTCACTGCCAGCCTGCCAGGCACGGCACGTGTCCCGATCCTGGTCTCTGCGCTAGGTGAAGGTGCGTTTCGAGCGGCTGGCGAGCTGATGGATGGCGCGCTTTCCTGGAATTGCCCCGTTCCCTATCTCTTGAAGACAGCACTTCCCGCGCTTCAGGAGGGTGCCAGGCAGGCACAACGCCCTGCCCCGCCGCTCGTTGCTCACATTCCTGTCGCACTCGATGCGGATCGTCAGGCGGTCCTCTCGGCTGCCCGGAAGCGGCTGGAAATGTACGGACGGCTGCCTTTCTATCGGCACATGTTCGCTGAAGCCGGTCATCCCGTCCCGGAAGATGGGACGCTCCCCGATGCGCTGATCGACAGTCTGGTGGTCTCTGGCGATGAGCAGACCATCGCGGCACGACTGCGCGAATTGTTGTCCAGCGGGCTGGATGAACTGCTGCTTCTGCTCATTCCTGTCAAGAATGAAGCGCAGGAATGGTCTTACCTGGCTCATCTTATCGGGCAGCTCTAGCCTGCTACCGAACCTCAAACGATACGTGTTCTTCAGATGCTGCTCTCGGAGCCGACGGCCTGGCACTATGGCTATGAAATCAGCCAACAGACCGGCCTCTTGTCAGGGACGCTCTATCCTATCCTCATCCGGTTGGCGGATCAGGGCTGGTTGGAAACCCGCTGGGCCGAGACGCAGCGGCAGGGACGGCCTGCACGCCATACCTACCGACTGACACAAGTCGGATCAAGGCAAGCCTCAGCTCTCATCGCAAAGGTACAAGAGGAAAGAGGCGAAAAGTTATCTGATAAATGTCAGATGAGTTCCACGTGTGGCCAGGACTGACTTGAGCGTGGTGGTATACTTGGGGTGTGATTGATGCCTGATCCGATTTTTGATGGAGGCAGTCCATAACCGTATCGCACTTATCGCATGTTTTCCTGTCTTACGCGCGTGCTGATGGTTCATTTGTCTCACAGCTACAATCCGATCTGCAGGCACGAGGGATACCTGTCTGGATCGATCATGAAGATATTCAGCCCGGGACACCCGATTGGGAAGATTCGCTGCGCAAGGCGATCCGTCAGGCCTCCGCGGTGGTGCTGGTGGCTTCTCCAAGTGCGCGGAGTTCCCGCTATGTCAAGGATGAATTGCGGATTGCAGAGATGTACCGGCGTCCTGTGTATCCGCTCTGGGCTATGGGAGATGAGTGGATGGATGCTGTGCCGATTGGCTGGGGGGGAACGCAGTATATCGATGCTCGCGAAGAACGGTACCAGGAAGCCCTACATGAAATGGTGATGATTCTTGAGAAGCTCAATGCCCCCGCGGATGCAGCGGATGCCAAACCAGAGCCAGGCTCTCTGCAAAGGGAACCTCCTCGTAATCCATACAAGGGCCTCCATGCTTTTCGCCGTGAGGATGCCGGTGATTTCTTTGGGCGCAGCCGCTTTATCAATGCCCTTGTAGAAGCTCTACAGAAACAATTGGCGACAGAAGAGCAAGGAGCTTCCAGGGCGAGACTTCTCACCGTTATTGGATCGAGCGGCTCGGGCAAATCCAGTGTTGTGATGGCGGGTTTGCTGCCCCAGTTACAACGAGGAGTTATTGCTGGAAGCCAGGGGTGGGTTTACATTGAACCAATGGCGCCAGGGCAACATCCCATCGAGGCCCTGACCCTGGCACTCTCTCCCAGTTTCCCAGCGCGAAGCCTCAAAGCTATTCGTGAAGATATAGAAAACGATACTGCTCGTGGGTTACATCTTCTTATGACTACTCTCATAGCAAAGCCAGAGGACAAGGTCTTCCTCCTGATCGATCAGTTTGAAGAGTTATTTACGCAGACGGTGGATGAGAACGAGCGAAAACGGTTTATCGACCTGCTGATCACCGCCATCACTGAGCCGCAAGGTCCAGCAATTGCCATCCTCACGTTACGAGCGGACTTTTATGACCGACCACTCTCCTACCCGGAATTGGGCCAACTGATCGAGTCTCACCACATGGCAGTATTTCCAATGGAGATGAGCGACCTGCGCGAGGTGATTGAGAAACCGGCTCAATTGCCCGATGTGAGGCTGACCTTTGAAGGGGACCTGGTCGGTGATCTGCTGTTTGAAGTGCAAAGGCAGGCTGGCGCATTGCCTTTACTGCAATTTACCCTTGATCAACTGTTTCAACGACGCAAAGGCCGGCAATTGACGACCCAGGCCTATCGAGAGATAGGGGGCGTCAAAGGGGCCTTGGCCAATCATGCCGAGGCGATCTATGCTGCTTTGCCTTCCGAAGAACATCGAAGACTGGCGCGTGCCCTCTTCTTACGTCTGGTTGATCCAGGAACAACGGAACAGGATATGACCCGCCGCCGGGCGGCTTCCTCCGAACTGGAAATGCCCGATCCCCAGGAGACAGCCACGTTGAGAGAAGTCGTGAAGATATTTACCACGGCACGTTTGCTGGTCACGAATACCGTTGCCGGGGTCTCAACAGTGGAAGTGAGCCACGAGGCGCTCATGCGGGAATGGAAGCTACTTGCTGATTGGATACATGAGGCTCGCGAGGACATCCAACTGCGAAAGGTGATCACCGAAGATGCAATGGAGTGGAAACGACGAGGGCACCCTCTTGACCGGCTCTACCGGGGTTCACAGCTCGACGAGGCATTAGCCTGGCGAGAGCGTAACAGTCCGAGTATCGACGAGGACGCCTTTTTGTCGGCCAGTATTGCCGAGCGTGAGCGACAAAAAACAGCAGAGCAGGAACGTCAAACCCAGGAAGAACAGCAACAGAAGAAATATACACGGCGGATAATGCTGATTGGCCTGGCGGGAGTAGGACTGACAGTGGCAACTGTTGCGGTAAGCGGCTATTTTCTATCACGAAAACCACAAGAAGTGCCAGTGGTGATCATTCCGCCCAAAGGTCTTCTCTATAGTTATCAAGGCCACAGTGATGCAGTGAAGAGTGTGGCGTGGTCCCCCGATGGGAAGCGACTGGCCTCAGCGAGTTATGATAAGACAGTGCAGGTGTGGGAAGCCAGCAGCGGGACCCTCCTGCTCACCTACAAAGGCCATAGTAATGCAGTGAAGAGTGTGGCGTGGTCCCCCGATGGGCAACGACTGGCCTCAGCGAGTGATGATAAGACGGTGCAGGTGTGGGAAGCCAGCAGTGGGACCCTTCTGCTCACCTACAAAGGCCATAGTGATGCAGTGAACAGTGTGGCGTGGTCCCCTGATGGGAAGCGACTGGCCTCAGCGAGTAATGATCAGACGGTGCAGGTGTGGGAAGCCAGCAGTGGGACCCCTCTGCTCACCTACAAAGGCCATAGTGATGTAGTGAACAGTGTGGCGTGGTCCCCTGATGGGAAGCGACTGGCCTCAGCGAGCCAGGATGGGACGGTGCAGGTGTGGGAAGCCAGCAGGGGGACCCACCTGCTCATCTACAAAGGCCATAGTGATGCAGTGAAGAGTGTGGCGTGGTCTCCTGATGGGAAACGACTGGCCTCAGCAAGCTGGGATAAGACGGTGCAGGTGTGGGATGCCAGCAGGGGGACCCTTCTGCTCACCTACAAAGGTCACAGTGATGCAGTGTGGAGTGTGGCGTGGTCTCCTGATGGGAAACGACTGGCCTCAGCGAGTGTTGATCAGACAGTGCAGGTGTGGGAAGCCAGCAATGGGACCCTCCTGCTCACCTACACAGGCCACAGTGATGCAGTGTGGAGTGTGGCGTGGTCGCCCGATGGGAAACGACTGGCCTCAGCGAGTTATGATCAGACGGTGCAGGTGTGGGAAGCCAGCAATGGGACCCTCCTGCTCATCTACAAAGGTCACAGTGGTGTAGTGAACAGTGTGGCGTGGTCGCCCGATGGGAAACGACTGGCCTCAGCGAGCCAGGATAAGACGGTGCAGATGTGGGAAGCCAGCAGCGGGACCCTTCTGCTCACCTACAAAGGCCACAGGGCTGAAGTGAACAGTGTGGCGTGGTCCCCTGATGGGAAGCGACTGGCCTCAGCGAGTGTTGATCAGACAGTGCAGGTGTGGGAAGCCAGCAATGGGACCCTCCTGCTCATCTACAAAGGTCACAGTGATGCAGTGAACAGTGTGGCGTGGTCCCCTGATGGGAAGCGACTGGCCTCAGCGAGCCAGGATGGGACGGTGCAGGTGTGGGATGCCAGCAGTGGGACCCTTCTGCTCACCTACAAAGGTCACAATGGTGCAGTGGTGAGTGTGGCGTGGTCCCCTGATGGGAAACGCCTGGCCTCAGCGAGCCTGGATCGGACAGTGCAGGTGTGGGATGCCAGCAGTGGGACCCTCCTGCTTACTTATAAAGGCCACAATTATGGAGTGATAAGTGTGGCGTGGTCCCCTGATGGGCAGCGACTGGCCTCAGCAAGCGCTGATCAGACGGTGCAGGTGTGGGAAGCCAGCGGTGGGACCCTCCTGCTCACCTACAAAGGCCACAATGATGGAGTGATAAGTGTGGCGTGGTCGCCGGATGAATATCACATAGCCTCGGCGGGTTTAGATACTACAGTGCAGGTTTGGTTGATGCTTTGATATTAGCATCCAGAAAGGGAGGTTATCTATGAACAAATTGGACAAAATGAATAGTCTTAAAATGACAGGTTTGCTAGGTTAAAATTTTGATTTGGACGGGCATATGCTCTTCTCACGAATACATCGCGTGCCTCTCGCCCTCCCAGAATGCGATGTTGGTCACTATCAACGTTTAAAAATGTTCGCTGATGGTAAGATCGAGCCGAGCCGCGTGGCCTTTGCCGGAGACTACCTGGGTGGGCCTTTCATCGAAGGAGCCATTACGAGTGGAATCAGAGCAGCTGACAGGTTACTGCAGCATCCAGGCCTGATGTGAGGCTGCTTCAGCAGAGCTGTCAGGCCGAACGACGAACAAGGAAGGAGTATAAACATGTCTGAACCAATCACAACCCCACCCGGATTCACACCAGGCACTGGTGCGAAGAGACCTCCAGGTCCACGCAGCCTCTCGCCACTGAGCAACGCTTCTGCGCTCCAACGTGACCCTATCCGCTTTGCTCTTGACATTTGGCGCCGTTATGGCGATGTGGTGCGCTCGTCTAGTGTACAACCTGCGTCCCCCAGCCCTGGACGAACTGGGCTTGCTCTCCGCCTTGCACGAGTATGTGGCGCTCTACTAACACCAGGGACTCGAGGTGGCCTTCGACGCACCGCCATCCCTGCCGCCCTTGCCTGCCGCCGTGGAGGTGGCCGCCTATCGTATTGCGCAGGAAGCCTTGACCAATGTCGCGCGCCACGCCGAGGCACGGCACGGCCTGCTCCAGCTTTCCATTGACGCTGAGAGGTTGCATCTCGCTATTACTGACGATGGAAAAGGCATTCCCGCCCGGCACCACATCGGAGTCGGGCTGCAAGCCATGTACGAGCGTGCGAGCGAGCTAGGGGGAAGCTGCACTATCACACGAGGCTCTTCTGGCGGCACCGCGGTCCGGCTCACGTTACCACTTGGAACAACCAGGGATGCGGTCATTGCTTCCGCTCAAGACGCAGCACAGCAGGATCATGCAAGCGCTCATGCGGATGATACGAGCGTGGCGAAGTTCGAGACATGAACAGGAGGAGCTATGGAGCCGATTCGCATTCTGATTGCCGATGATCACCCGCTCTTCCGCGATGGCTTGCGCGTCTTGCTGGAGTCCGTCCCAGACATGCAGGTGATTGGCGAGGCAACGACAGGCAACGAGGTCACGGCCCAGGCGACATCACTGCAGCCGGATATCATTCTGATGGATATTAAGATGCCAGGTATCAATGGCATTGAGGCCACGCGCCGCATCTTGCAAGCGAGTTTGCACATCCGCATTCTGATCCTCACGATGTTTGAGGATGACGAGTCCGTCTTCGCCGCCATTCGCGCTGGAGCGCGCGGCTATCTCCTCAAGGGTGCCGTGCAGGAAGAGACCCTGCGCGCCATCCGTGCCGTGGCGAACGGCGAGGCCATCTTTGGTCCGGCCATCGCCGAGCACCTGATGCGCTACTTCGGCAGCACTCGACCAACCGCGAAGAGTGGCCCCGCGCAGTTCTTCCCGGAGCTGACGGACCGCGAATACGAAATTCTTACCCTGATTGCCCAGCGCAAGTCCAATGCCGACATCGCCGCCCGCCTCGTCTTGAGCCCCAAGACGGTGCGCAACCACGTCTCCAACATCCTCTCGAAGCTCCAGGTGGCTGACCGGACAGAGGCGATGCGTGCTGCGTGGACGGCGGGATTGGACCAGGGGGATGGAGAGCGCACACCCACAGATATGTAATGCAGTTCCAGCTTCTCTGTTCTCTCTTCCTTGTTTCGTTTATTCTGCCCCCTACTTTGCGGCTAGTGACAGCTTACCTAGCTCTACCTCTGCTACCACAGGGTTGGTCAGTTTTCCCACGCGCTCTATTTCGACCGTAATCGTGTCCCCCGGCTTCATAAACACCTGCGGCGTACGGGTGTTGCCAATGCCCGGGGGAGTGCCGGTCAGAATGACGTCCCCCGGTTCAAGCGTGGCGATCTCAGAAATGTAGCTGACGATAAAAGGGACACGAAAGATCATATCTGCCGTATTCCCATCCTGCATCACCTGCCCATTTAAGGTCGTCTTGATCGCCAGTTGATTGGGATCAGCCACTTCGTCGCGTGTGACCAGGGCTGGCCCTAAGGGGCCGAAGGTGTCAAGCATCTTGCCTGTGGTCCATTGCGAGGTGCGGAACTGGAGGTCCCGCGCGCTGACGTCGTTGCCAACAGTGTATCCTGCGACGTAGGAAAGTGCATCCTCCTCGGCAATATATTTCCCCCGCCTGCCTATGATAATGGCTAACTCTCCCTCGTAGTCTATCTTGCTGCTGATCCGTGGGATAACTATTGGCTGGCTGTGGCCGATGAGCGAACCGGCCACTTTGTGAAATAGCACTGGATACTCAGGTACGGCCATGCCCGCTTCGGCGGCATGTTCGCGATAATTCAATCCCAGGCATACGACTTTGCCAGGGCGCATCACAGGTGGAAGAAGCGAGACACGATCAATGGCATAAGTGATTCCTTGCAGACTGAGTGTTTTGTCATTTCCTTCAAGCTGGCTGCGCACGAAAGCTACCGCCTGTTGGGCAGCCCTGAGCGATGTATCGCCGCCTCTCAGTAAGCCGATCATGTCGGTGGGAACGCGCACATCAGCTACTGCCAGTTCATCTTCATTTCCCATATGCCGCAACGCAGCATGATAGGCCCGGTTCAGATCGACAACTTGCTCATCCAGTTGAGCGCCAGTTCGTGACTGACCCTCGTGTTGATAGGTTACCAGTCGCATAAGCCCTTCGCTTTCTCATCATTCAATAAATCATGCCCTGTTCTTGCTCCACCACCGTACAACCAGCAGCCGGTGAACGATTCCTACACAAAATCAGCCGGTGGATCAGGCCCCCAGAGATTTACCCACGGCTCTTTCGAACTCCAGACTTTGGGTTCGTAGGTTGCATCGTCCCAGATTTGCTGTACATCGCAGGTGAATTCAACCAGGTTGCGCTCAGGATCTCTGAAGTATTCAAACTGATTTTGCCCAGGTCCATGCCGACCAGGGCCATAGAGCAGCATATAGCCGTTGCGCATAAGATGATCGGCCTGGCGTGCCAGGTACGAGAAGTCCAGCACTTCGAATGCGAAGTGGTGCATCACTTTCCGATCTGCATTGGCGAAAGCTATGCCGTGATGGTCTGGATTGCAGCGCATCCAGAGGAAAGCATCATCCAGCCAGTCAGAAATACGGAACCCCAACACTTCACTATAGAACTCGGCGCTCCGCTTGCAGCTATCCACGAGTAAGGTGACGTGGCCGAGCTTACGTGGTTGGACCGCGCGCGGACCATAAGTAGGAGCGACCTGTGCCATGCCGCCGATTAACTCGACGACAAAGCCATCAGGGTCACGCAAGCGCAAGGAAGGCCCCTGGCCTATCTCGCCCATTCCATCTGTCTCGTGGGGAATACCGGCGCGAGCCAGCGCTGTCGCCGCGCTCTCCAGTTCTGCCGCACTACCGACATCCAGCGCATAGTGGTCAATTCCAGACTCGGTGGAGGGGATAAGTACGACCGCATGGTGATTCGCATTACAACGCAGATAGACCCGCCCCGCGGCGTCTCGTTGCGTCTCGCCAAGCCCCACCATGTCGGTGTAGAAAGTTGTCTGACGCTCCACATTCGGCGTTTTCAATGCGACATGCGAAACGTGTTTGACGTTCACAACAGGCATTGCTGTCTCCTTCTCCTGCGCTAGCGAGGATTGACGCTTATGCCGCCATCAACGACCAGGCGAGTGCCGGTAATGTACCTGGCCCGGTCGGAAGCCAGAAAGACCACTGCGTCGGCAATCTCGTCCATCTCGGCCCACCGTCCGGCAAGGATCCCCTTTTGCTGGCAATAGTCGGCCAGAAATGCTTCGCGACTCTTTCCCTGTTGCTCTGCTTTCGTATCAGCCCAGGTCTGACGCCACTCAGTGGCGACTAAACCTGGGTTGATGGTATTGACGGTGATCTGGTTACGAGCCAGGTCATGAGCCAGGTAGGTCGAGACATGCATCATGGCCGCATTGTTGAGTCCATGTGTCATCGCACCCTCCCATTCCATCATGCCCGCCGAGCCGCCGATGTTGATGATGCGCCCGCTGCCATCATTCGCGAAATATGGCAGAAAGGCGCGTATGGCACGCAGCATACCAATTGTCTTGACGTTCACATCATCAAGCCAATCCTCATCCTCCCAAAGAATCTGCCTGTCTGGACGCCGCATGCGATTGCCCGCAGTATAGACCAGGATATGGATGGTGCCAAAGCGACCGGCGGCATCAGCAGCAGCGGCATTTACAGAGTTTGCATCTCTCATATTGGTTGGGATTGCTACCACCTCAACATTACATTGGTGGGCGATCTCCCCGGCTGTCTTGTCAAGGTTCTCTTTCCCACGGGCGAGTAACACGAGGTTGGCCCCCTCGGCCGCCAAACCCCTGGCTGCGGCTTTGCCGATCCCCATGCTACCGCCCGCAATGACGGCTGTCCGTCCCTTCAAGCCAAGCTCCATGTGTTCGTGCTCCTTTCAACAAGATTGTTCTCTCTCAGGTAGTGGGATGTATCGACAATTCCTCAGGCCCCTACTCGCCAGTCACATCGCGGAGAGGCTTACTCAGAAAAGCCTCCAATTCCGCTGACCGGCGCGGAAGTACTCCCGGGTTGAACTCGATTATCTCATATTTCGCCAGGCCGTTCTGCTGAAAAGGGTCTTCGGCCAGGATAGAGCTAAGCTCTTCCTGGCTTTCTCCACGAGCGAGGATAATGCCGCCAACTGGAGGCACTCTTCGGCCTGAACCAAGAAAACGACCCGAGGCGTAGTATTTCATGATCCATGCAACATGCGCAGCAGAAAACCGATCCACTTCCTCGAGCGGTTTGAGATACTCCGATATGGCGACAAACATGTTCTCTTCCTTTTCACTCTGCCGGGTTCGGCTGCGATACGCTTAAAACGCGGGGGGAGTAAATCCCGACTTGGCCACAACGTAATCGCGCGATTCGATGGCCAGTCTGCGAGCACGATCCAGGTCCACATTCAACAGCTGCCCATTGCGCTTCAACGCCTTACCAGCAACGAAAACCGAGTCAACGTTGCTGGTGTCCATTCCCCACACAACCGCACCAATGGGGTCATTGACTGGCACAATGTTGACTTGATCTGTACGCAGCGTAATAATATCGGCCTCTTTGCCGGGAGTGAGAGTGCCGACTTTATCCTCCAGACCGTTGGCACGTGCGCCCTCGATGGTGGCGAACTCCAACACATCACGAGCGGTCAGTAAGGGCGACAGGTTCTCCTTGCCTGACAATCTCTGGTCGAAAATTAAAGCATGCTGCAAAGCAATCACCGAGCGCATCTGGGTGAACATATCGCTAGGCACATTGGTTTCAACGTCAACACTCAAACTTGGGCGGAGTCCGCGATCAAGGAAACGTTGCGTAGGCGGCATCCCATGCCCCATCATCATTTCAACAGGAGAAGCCAACGACACCGTGCCACCCGTGTCCACGATCATTTGTATTTCTTCATCA
>WNGL01010228.1_pt1 | contig 10841 bp, 16 predicted proteins | sample 5400591 | NCBI WGS metagenome assembly WNGL01 (sample SAMN13153377, study PRJNA577476) | soil metagenome | isolation source: 80 cm soil or saprolite under Garry oak tree replicate 1 | place: USA:California | collected 2016-06-15
GAGGGCTCCGCCCAGAAGCGGTGGACGCGCCGCCGCGCGCCGAGGTCCTCGGCCGAGCGCGGGACGAGCCACATGTTGCTGTGGCGCCGCCCCGTCCCCGGTTCGGCGAAGGTGAGCGCCGGATCCCCCGCGGCCGCGTGCGCGCGGTCGTACGTCTGGGCGATCCCCTTGATCGGCTCGGCAAACGCGGGATGGGCCGTGACGTCCTCGACCCGTTCGCCGTCGAGATAGATGGCGCGGCCGTCTCTCAGAGCGGCGACGTAGGCGCTTCCGGTGCGCATGGCCGCTCACCTTACCATAGGCGTCCGGCACGCGTGGGAGACGTTCGATAACGACGGGGATCGATCCGAGGGGCCGCCGCCCCTGTGACATAACCCGGCAGCCCGCAGACATCGAAGAACTTGCAGGCTCTAGCGTCTGCGGACATTCTCGCCATCAGAGCGTTTGATGGTCAGACAGAAAGTCGCCCCACACTCGCACCTCATCCAGACGCGCCCATCCTCAACACCTGTGTCCAGTTCGCCGCGCGGGTCCACGATGTCGGGGGAAGGTGTACAAAGTCAGCCTTCCTCAGCGTTGCGCGACCGATTCTCGGCGGCCAGTAGTTTGGTGGTCAGATCGCGGATGATCGCCACCGCCAGGGATGGATTGTCGCGCACGAGATGGTCGAGTCGGTTGGCGGGGATCACCATCAGCGTGACCGCATCGGTCGCCACAGCCGAGGCCGAGCGGGGGGTGTTGCCGAACAGTCCTAATTCTCCCAGAAGGTCGCCCTTGGCGAGCACGCGCAGCAGTCTGTCCTCGCCGCCGATCCGCTTGCGGATTTCCACTCGGCCGATGTGAACAATGAAGGCCTCGCCCTTGGGGTCGTCTCCCTCGCGAAAGATGATCTCGCCCGGCGAGAACACTCTGGTCGGCACTTCGCCGATCTGACGGCTCATGGCATGTCCAGCGTGGGCTCGGTCATGCTGGGTCGTCCGCCTACTGGTAGGGTCGAGGACTGGCGCGGTGCCCACGTGGGTCCGTCTCCAGCCCTCGCCGCATCGAACGGCGCGAACGGATTCCCCGTACGCCGCTCTCCTGTCTGCTTCGTGTCATGGGTTATGTGACCTATCGACGGTCGTGAGGTTGATAACGAGGTCAAACTTCTCGGTTCATGGGATGAAGTAGAACGGGTTCGGCAGCTTGTACGTCCGTTCGGCAAACCCTCCGTCGAGGTCACTCATCTGATCGCCGATGTTCACGATGATCGTGTAGCCTTGGTCCACGAGCTTCTTTCGCTCTGGCGCCTTGAAATCGACTGCCGATGTCGTTGTGAGGTCGTCTGGCTTCAAGATCAGCGCAGTCCATTCATATCCTGCCCTCCGCAGATTACCTTCCGTGACCGTGCGCGAACGCTCCGAGCGCCCGGTAAGAAAGAACACGGCGACTCCACGGTCTCGGGCGAGACGGGCGAGGGTCAACACCGGCTTGATCGGCTCTGCTTGGGCCATCCGGATCCACGCGCCCAGCCCACATGGGCCCCGCGGAAGATCACAGGGCCCGGGAACGATGAAGCCGTAATCGTTCGCGCGCAAGCTCGGGAGATTGGAGAGCGCTGTCTCATCGACGTCGACGACCATGGCCAACCTACTCCCCCGCGGCACTCTCGACTCAAGGTAGGCTCGCGCCTGCTGAGTGACGGCGGCGATGTCGGCCTCGTACCGCCCCGAGTCGACGTATGCGCTGACTTGATGCTTCGCCTCGACCAGGTCGGGTGCAGCCGCTACCGATGATGCGGCGGGCAGTCCTGTTCCGGCGCAACCCGTACCGAAGAGGAGGAGGGCAGAGATGATCGGCCAGAGCCTTGGTCGTCGCGTCGGGTGCGTATATCGTCGGCGCGCGCCACGACCTTGTCGTAGTCGGGTCCCCATATTCTTCCCCTCTGTCATCTAACGCTGCCGTGGGCGGCGCGCGGAGCGGCAGAGAGAACCGCACCCGTGCCAGCGAGGAACGCGCGCCGGTCGATCACTGGGTCCGCCCGCAGGCTTTCTGCGGTTGTGGGCTATGCGGGGAGTGGGACCATCGGGTCGGGTCCATGGTATGAGCCCTCCTTACCAGGCTGGGCGGAGTGTAGCAGAGTGGTGGGGCCGGCTATCAACGACGGGGGGCGCCTATTGAGTTCGTTCCAGCCTGAGTTGGAGAGGCGCTGAACGCGCTCACCCTCGGCAACAGGGCTTTGCGGTTCGTCTCTGGAGATCTGCTGGAGCAGACTCCGGTGGCACACTCGACCAAGAGGTGAGCGCCCGGCGCCTCTCCTACGGTAAGATGCGCTCTCTGGCCCCATGCTATGGTGCAGTAAACATCCCATCCCTTTAGGAGGACTCAATGGCTGTCAAAGTGACTATCCGTCCCAACGGCCCGTACCTGGTGGAAGGCGACCTCGAATTGGTGGACGTCAACGGCAACAAGGTCGACACGAGCGGGCGAGGGCCACGGTTCGCGCTGTGCCGGTGTGGCGCTTCGGTCACCAAACCGTTCTGTGACGGCACCCACAGCAAGATCGGCTTTCAGGCCGCCGAGGCTGCCGTCGCGCAGGAGAAAAAGTAGACTGACGCTCGCGCTCTCACGTTTACTGCACCGCAGTCGCTTGGAGGGCGGCCAAGTTACCACTACCCGCGCGTGGGCAACTGTCGCTCCACGTACCCACGGCCGACATACCAGTGGAGCAAGGCGAAAGAAAGGGCTCTATCGCTCGAGAGCGGGCGCCGGCGCAAGGAACGCTGGCAGGCGGCCGGGGAACCCATCGTGACCCTAAGCGCAAGAGAGGAGGAGCGTATGTCTCTCGCCCTTCAGAAATTCACTCTCCTGGCAGTTTGTCTCGCATTCTTGATCGTCCCCTCTCCGGGGGCCGCGGACACCATGACGTTTCCGGTATCAATAGCCGAGAGTTCAACCCAATCAGTGCTGCTTGACTCCCTGGCCACCCCCGGCGTACTCCTGCTGTGCGATAGCGAGAGTACGAATGCCTCAGCCCCGCAGAAGAACCGGCCAGGGTAGCCCGCACAACACTTCCTTTGGATTAGCCGCACGCTCACTACGGCCACAACCACCTGAGCGCGTATCTCCATGCCATCCTGGCGGATCGATCACATCAGCGCGGTGACTCTGGCCGTGCGCGATATGACCGAATCGGTGGCCTTTTATACAAGGCTAGGATTCGAGGTCGAGTACGGGGGGGCCAATGCTCCCTTTACGACGATGCGCGCCGGCGAGAGCGTCATCAATCTTCGCGAAGCGCCCGTCAGCGCAGACCATTCTGGGACTCGCGTAATTCTCCGCGTGCACGGGGTAGACGCGCTCCAGCGGAATCTTGTTGAAAGAGGTCTGGCGCCCGACCAACCCAAGGATGCCGACTGGGGAGAACGATATTTCGAAGTCTCGGACCCGCAGGGCGTTGTGATCAGCTTTGCAGAACTGCTCTGACATTCGCCCAGCTGGGCTCGGGCTAGGGACTGTCCCTGGTCGGCGCCCGCTCGCCGGGCGGCACGACCAGTTCGATGGCGGTAGCCGCCCGCCCGGGCAACGCTTCGTGCCTTCATTCGGATCACCAGCCCCGGATAGGACGAGTCCCGGAGGATCCTCTGAAACTGTGAGCGGAGATTTGCGACCAGACTGACACCCTCAACGAAGATATCGCGGACCAGCCAGCGCTCCTCGTGCCGGATCATGGCATAGTCGAAGAGCACTTCGCCTCCGCCCCTCCTCACGATTGCCGTCCAGACCATCGCCACGTCCCCATCGATCGCTTCATCGAGGTAGTCGACACGCATGCCGCCACTCCTGGCGGCCACCGACGCCACCTCCGCGACACATGAGCGCTCGAGAAGATCAGTGAACAGCTCGATGAACTCGTCCTGCTCCGCTCCGGTGCGTGTCCACCAGTCGTCTCCGAGGGCGCGCGCGGCCGCGTTCTGAAAGTCGAGGATGGGGCTCAGCAGCGCGCGCGTTGAGTACCCGCGCTGCCAACTGATCTTCCCTCATCGGTCCCCTGAGAACCTTGTTCACGCCGGTGAAGACTTCGCGCAGCGCGTCGGTCGGCGTTCCAGCTTCGGCGGGGACGCCCACGACGAGAGCGAGGGCGAGCATCGTCCCGGTGACACTGGCTGGTATGATCATCCGCGGGCCTCCCGCTTTTGACGCGCGCTGATCCGTCGTCCTGACGATCATCGATGGGTCTCCCTCGTTCGACGAGCCTGCCTGCTTCAGTCTCGTGTTGAGAGTAGCGATAGCGACGCCGAGATCGCGCCCTTCATAGCCCTGAATCTAGACTAGTCGGGGCACTCTCATCGGCCCATTGGACGGGCAGTGGATGCGGCGGCCCGATTCGACGTTAGCAGCGCTTTCTCGCGCCTCCTATTGGACTTTGGTCCAACAGGCTCGTTGCCAATTCATCACACGGCCTCGTCGTTCAGCCCGCGCCGCGGATCGCTGTCAACTGATAGTGGACAAACATTGAATTTCTAACGATCAAAAGTTGGCCTGTGTCAGAACTGTGCCCGGCACAGTGACAGCGTGAGTTTAGTGGAGATTTTGGCTCTCGATGAGCTCAAGCCGTCAGCCACGTCATCAACGGCGGGCGTGCAACCTGGGTTGAGGAGCGGCAGTCACGAACTCGAAGGTTGAACCTGCTGATTAATAAGAGTTGCCCCGAACCACGTACGCAGGATACCCAAGGCGACCCAAGCCTACAAATCAAGGCGATCTGGAATGACTGGATGTCTTCGTAGATCGTCCTGGTACGGGGTGTTCTGGTAGCAGCGTGGTAGCACGAACGTGAGCCGGAGGCACTTTCACCAGGCAGACTCGGGAAAGGGCTTGCCCGAGCGCGGTGACCGCCACGCTTCTCCTGCCATTTTCCTCCGTGTGCTACGGCTCTCTCACCACGATGGCGTGGGCCTCGTCTGCCCGACGCCGGTCGCCGCCCCGTCGCTCAGTGGCCGGCGCGTCATTGCGCCGCCGTCGCTCCCCGCTCCGCCGGTCCATGATCACCGAGATTGTCGGGTCCTCGGCGAACTTTCCCTTCAGGTAAGCGAAGAGTGCCGGCGCCGTCCGCGGGACGATGACCATGACCTTCTCAGCCATTTCGCCCGCCTAGGTGGCGCAGACGAAGGGGCGCGCGACCACGCGGGATCATGATCTCCCCGCCATTGTTCTCAGACGCCGTGGCACCAGGGCGCCCTGTCGCAACGCGGATAACCGATAGCATGTCGCGACGATCCTGACAGCGCTCATGTGTGAAGTCAACCGGAGCCTCGGTACGAGCCTCGATCGCGGCGAGGAACCGCATCCGACTGGCCGGAGCACACCTCATCGTCGCCCCCCGAGGAAGCTTCGATCTAGCTTGGCAAGCGAAGGCGCTCCAGCATTGCCTCATATGAGCTCGAGCTCGCGAGTGAGTAGGTCCGGCACCTTCTCCACATCCAACTGACCGAACGCAGCCAGGCCAAAACCATAAGGCCGACCGCAAGCTCTCTTGATTGGTGGGCCCTCAAGGATTCGAAGTTTGGACCCTTGATTAAGAGTCGCCCCGGACCACGTACTCAGGATGCCCAAGACAACCTAAGCAGAACAAACCAGAGCGATCCGGACTAACTGGCTGTCTTCCTAGATCGTCCTGGTACGGGGTGTTCTGATAGCAGCAGCCCGTCACCGATCATCCCGCGCAGTAAGCCCGTCTTCGCTGCTCCCTTCCGGCGAGTTCTGCTAGATTCCCGCCCAGCCAGTGAGGAGGCTTCCTCCATGGACCCGCCCCGGTTGCCCCACGCCCCACATCCCATCGCGCTCGACTCGCAGACTACCTGCGAGAGGACGCATTGATAGACCGTCGCACGTTCCTCGGCGCTCTGGCTGGTGGCCTCGTCGCTGCGCCGCTCGCCGCCGAGGGGGAGCAGGCGGGGAAGGTGTACCGCGTCGGGATCTTGGGGGGGAAAGCCTCAGACCCATCGGAAGCTCGTCTGTGGCAGGCCTTCCGACTTGGCCTGCGGGAGCTCGGCTGGATCGAAGGCAAGAACATTCTGATCGAGGACCGCTGGGCTGAGGGAAACTACGCTCGGATCCCAGAACTCGCGGCCGACCTAGTTCGGGTCAGAGTGGACCTGATCGTGACGCGGGGCTCCACGTACGTGCTGGGTGTGAAAAGGGCGACATCCTCGATCCCCATCGTCTTCACAATGCATGCAGATCCGGTAGGGACCGGCCACGTCGCAACCTGGGCTGTTTCTGTCAGCCTCACAGGTCCTCGTCGCGGGAGGGCCGGCCATCCAACCATCCACCTAAGGGCTTAGGAAGCCTGTGTGTCTCTTAGGCCCGACGAGGACTAGGATTTGTCGAGTCCTTTAGGCTCCCAATCCTTGACTCTCGCGGACGGATCTGCTCGAATAGAAAAGTGAATCGTCACAATGTTATTCTGCCGCACGCCGTCATCTGGCGTGACCTCAAGACACATTCCGATCATCGGGGTGATCTGACAGAACTCTTTCGTGTCGAGTGGCAGACCGGTCCCGCGCCGGCCCAGTGGAATTTTGTGCGAACCCAAAAGAACGTGCTACGGGGCGTGCACGTGCATCCGCGGCATGACGACTACCTCGTCGTCCTTCAGAACCGCATGGTCCTTGGTCTCAAAGATCTGCGCAGGGATTCTCCGACCCATAACCTCACGTCCACCGTCGAATTGGAGGGTGAGCGTCTGTCGGCTGTTCATATTCCGCACGGTGTGGCGCACGGATTTTATTTCCCGTCAGACGCGCTCTATCTTTACTCGGTCAGCCACTACTGGGATCTCTCCGACGAACTCCGGTGCCGGTGGGATGACCCGGCCCTGGGACTGGATTGGCCGACGGAGTCTCCCCTCCTGTCTGACGCGGACCGCAAAGCTGGCACTCTTAGCGCGATGCGGCGCGATCTCGAAGCCGGTATGCGAAGCGCGCCACCGCACCAATAAGCGGAAGCGACAAGAGTTGCTTGCCGGCGCGCAAATCCACGGATCGCGTGAGACTCTCGAGTTCGCTTCTCAGCTTCGACACCTTTAACACCTCCGCCGCCTCGATCCGCGCGCACTCGAGCGCGAACCGTTCAAGTGCCTGCAGGGCCAGATCCGTGCCCGTGAGACGCCCGCTCCATTCAGCCAGTTCCTGGGCCCGCTCCAGAGCGGTCATGCTTTGGCGGGGCGGTGCCGGAAAACACACCACCGTGGGTCGCATCGCGCTCTTGGCGCGGCAGCCCGGATCGGAAAGGAACTGCTGCCACATGTACAGATCTGTCGGCGTCCCTGCGGGCGTCGTGCGCCAGCCGTGTGGAAGTTTGCGGTACATGTGAAGTGTATGCGCCGCGCAGGAAAGCGGGATACGGTTGGTACCCGACAGGATTAGCCGTCTGAAATACTCCGCCTCCAGATTGACCGTCCATGAGCCCAGCCCTTGCTGCCGATCCATGTAGAGGGGGAGCGCGTTGGCGAAATCGCAGTGTTCCAGAAGCGCGAGCATCGTTTCGACGTGGTCCGGCATCCACAGGTCGTCGTCAGAAAGATAACATACGGCCTCTCCGACCGCTTCGCGAAGGGCTTGATGCCTCAGTGTTTCCCCGTGCCGCGGCGCTTTGGGGTGCTCAAACAGCCGGATGCGAGCATCCAATCGCGCGACCGACCGTGCGACATCGCGTGCCGCTTCCGGCATCCCGTCGCCGACGATAAACACTTCGATCTCCTTCACGGTTTGCCTCAGCGCGCTGGAGACCGAGTGGCGCAGCGTCAGGCCGCGATCATGCGTGGGGATGAGGATGGTCGCCTTCACGGATGATCGGGCTTCGGTGCCGCGTCTGCCATGGCCCTGAGCCGAGCGATGACGTCCACGATGTCGGCGCCTTCTGCCGCACTGCTCTTCGGGGCTGGGCCGCCCGTGAGATGCAGAACAAAGGCTTCCAATTCTCGGAAGAGTGGCATACTGCCGCCGACGCGCCGTTTCTCGAAAAGCGGCGTGCCGTCCAAGCCGCGGCGCGTGATGTCCAGATGGTCATCGTATCCGTCACCAAGCACTGCCGTACCGTCGCGCAAGTGGAGACGGATCTCGCGGCGCTTTCTCGCGTAGAGCTCCGACACCTCCATCCGGAACCAAGGGACCGACCCAAGAATAGCCGATAGAGAACGAAGGCCATTCGTGCCGGGTTCGGCGACCGCCGCACGCGGCTCCGGGATATGTCCGAGGATTTCGAGTGCGATCGCAAGGTCGTGCGGCGCAAGTATCCACACTGCGTCGACGTCGGCATGCGGGCTGCCCCAGTCGAGTCGCCACGTACTGAGGCCGATGACCGGTCCCAATTCGCCTGACCGCGCGATGTCTCTCAGAGCCTCAATCCCAGGGTGATAGCGCCATTTATCCATTACAAACAGGCGGTCAGGCAACTCTGCGGCCAGCTGCTTGGCTTCCTTTGCATCAGGCGCCATTGGCTTCTCGACGAAGATTGGAATGTGGCGCGGCATCAGCCGGCGGATGATCTCCGTGTGCAAAATAGTTGGAACAGCCACGATCGCGCCGCCGACCGCGGGCAGGTCTTCGACACGGTCCCGGAATGAGGTAGCGCCTCCCGTGATGGCGCGCTCGCGAGATGCCCAAGAATCTGCAGCGACGTGCACCTCGCAACCCAGGGCAATGAGATCACGCAGAATGTGGACGCCCCAGCGGCCGCATCCGATAAGAGCGAGGGTGGGTTTGGGCTTCATCAGCACGTCGAGTCTATCAAAGGCGCGGCGGGCACCTCCAGTGGCATCCGCCTGCCGACGCACCAGGCAAGGACCAGCTGTGTGAACCGCCCCGGGTTTCCTGGAGGCTCCATTCCTAGGGAGGATGGGGTCACGGCCAGACCGAGCAGGTTTTCTCCGGTGGTGCGAGACCGTGCGGTGCGGATGGTTCTCGAGGACGGGAACGAGCACGCGTCACAGTGGGCGGCGATCACCTCGAGCGCCGAGAGATCGGATGTGCCGCCGAGACGCTCCGGAGCTGGTCCGACAGGTCGAGCGTGACCACGGCAAGCGCCCCGGACTGACGACCGAGGAACGACAGCGTCTGAAGCAGCTCGAGCGCGAGAACGTCGAGCTGTGGCGCGTCAACGAGATCCTGAAGAAGGCGGCGGCGTATTTCGCCCAGGCGGAGCTCGACCGCCGAACGAAGTGATGTGGGTTTCATCAACGACCACCGGGACGTCTAATGGGGTCGAGCCGATCTGCGCGGTGCTGCCGATCGCCCCGTCGCTGTACTACGAGCTGCGGGCGCGTCAGCGGTGTCCCGAACGTCGGGTGGGTCATAGGACGGAGGCGATTTACCGTCGATATGCGATTGTCGTGGAGGATGATCTCATAGCCGCGGCGAGAAGCTTACGAGTCTCCACCAAATCCAGGGCTTCATCGAGCGCTCAATCATCCCGTTCCCGGAATCTCGTTGGTACATTTCTGGCACAATTTTCGGCCCGGAGACACCCTGGAGCGTACTGAGTCTGTCGAACAAATGCCTGATTTCAAATGGTGCCGGGAGGGGGGAGCGAACCCCCATGGGCTTGCCCCCAAAGGTTTTTGAGTTCTATGCAGACCAGGCATCAACGGTAACCATCGGCCACACCTTGAGTCTGTTCAGCAACTTGAGCGGCTCGACGTGATGTCCCGTCTGACACATGGTGCCATCCGAAGGCTGATGGTCTTGGCACAAAATTGACACATTCTATCGTTGAGCCCTGAAGTTGGTCCTTCGGATCTCCAATTTCCTGAATCAGCGTAGTCCCAACCGCGGGGGGCTAAGCCTCAGCATCCTCATCAACGATCTCGTAGTCGCAAAGATCCTCGACCACCGAGTGCAATTCGATTTTGAACCACGCCTTGAACATCGCGAAGTCTCGACCTTTTGGCCAAGCCGCCTCGTCGGTGTGCCACCCATAGAGTTCATTCTCAAATATCGCGGGATGCACTCTCTCGAGAGTCTCCCACGCCTCCTCGTCGTCGCCGTAGCTTGGGATCAGGTAGACTGTCTGCTCAGCGTTCGGATCGGGCACGAGTTCCGAGTCATCCAGTGCTGCCGCCCAATCCAGGTAGGGCTGCTTCGGCCGTACGATGACGACGCCGCGGTTGAGCATCGTTCGCCTCCCAGAGATCGCGGAGGTAGATCGCGTCACGCAGGCGTGGCCTATGGTCCGGAAACTCATTCTCGCCCTCGTCCCAGCCGCGCTGTTAGACTCCCCCTCGTACCACGACTCAGGACGGAAAATGGCGATCAAACCACCGCACAGTTACGTTCGATATTGTACTCGTCATTCTCGGCCACCTGGGAGACGGTACAACGTTCCAAGAGCCGGTCTTGCCCTCATCCTCTTCCTGCTTGCCGCGGGCGGCGGCAGACTCAGGGCCTCCAAAAGGTCTATAGCCCCCTTCGTTTCTGCACGGGTTGCCGCCTTAGCACATTTCGGCCCGCTAGGCACGGGCCTTCTATGCATCGGCGAACTCCACCTGCACCGCGGCGAACTTTGCGCATCTTAGCATCGTGGTTCGTCTCTGGACGAGCTGCGGGAGTTCTCGCAGTGGGTGCTCGAGACGCTCCGCCAGCCGCTCAAGATCGGCAGCGTCATGATCTCGCGCGGGCCGCCGGGTTCCTCGCTTCTCTACGGGAACGCATGCTGCAACGCTCCAGCGAGCTTCGTGCGCGGCCGTGAAGGTGGCACCGGCCAGCCCAAAGTCCGCCCGCTCTTCGCCCTTCTCCGGAAAGCGGCGGCTGCGACTATACGCGGCCCGTGATGCCATCATCTTGACCCGGTGTAGCAACTCG
>WNGL01011241.1_pt1 | contig 10841 bp, 17 predicted proteins | sample 5400591 | NCBI WGS metagenome assembly WNGL01 (sample SAMN13153377, study PRJNA577476) | soil metagenome | isolation source: 80 cm soil or saprolite under Garry oak tree replicate 1 | place: USA:California | collected 2016-06-15
CCGTCCTCGCCGGCGACCCCCGGCTTAGACTGCCTCCAGCTTCACCCCGCCGCTGCGACGGCGGGGAGATGGACGGTCTCTCACCTCCATCCGGAACAACAGCGCCTCGTGGCGCACTCAGGCTGCCTCCAGCTTCACCCCGCCGCTACGACGACAGGGCAATGGACGGTCTCCCACCTCCATCCGGACACACAGCGCCTCGTGGCGCACAGGACCCACAGCAACCACTCTCTGAGAGAGGACAAGATCATGCGACTCAGGATCGACACGAGCGAGAACAAGTTCCGCGTGGCCGCGCTCGCCCAGCCGCGGGCGAGGTCGCGGAACGACAGCACGCAGAAGACGACGCCGGACGGGCGGCCGGTCTGGGCCGTCAAGCTGACTGCGACCGATACCGGCAGCAACAGCGTCGAGATGATCTGGGTCGAGGTGGCTGGAGAAGAGCCCAAGCTGACCCTCGATGAACTCGCGCTGGTGCAGGGCCTGGTCTTCGCCCCGTGGATCAACAAGAAGGGCGAGATCGTCCGCAACTTCCGCGCCGACTCCATCACCGTCCTGGCCGACGCCCGCCGGACCCAGGCCGCCGCGTGACCTGCCGGTCACGCACACTACCCGCACCGATGGCTCCCGCTCGTGCCGCCACCGGCACCGCCGGGCACCACACCCGTCCTCATCCCGTGATCAACCAGACAGGAGACACACCCATGACCACCACGACTGCCAGCAACGGCAGCACCACCGAGACCCCCGCCGGGAAGCCGGAGCGGCTGACCGGCATGGCCCAGGTCCGCGAGGCCGAGGCCTACCACACCGCCAGCGTCATGCATGACGCCATCTTCGAAGCCGACCGGCTGTGCTCGGCGATCCACCGCGCCGTGACCGACGCCTACCTCAGCCGCATCCGGGAGGACCAGGCCGACGCCGAGGCCCGCAGCGCCGCCGAGACGGCCGCCTCACCCGAGGTCCGCGACCAGGCCGCCGAAGCGCTGCGCTGCCTGTACTCCGCGCAGAGTCACCTGCAGCAGCTCACCAGCTACGAGCCCCCGTTCTGACCCATGAAGCCAGGCCCGGGGACTGCCATCCCCTGGCCCGGTTTCTCCACCCATCCGTCCGTGAAATCCCGTGATCAGCACCAACAAGGAGAAAACCCATGCCAGCAAACATCGAGTCGATGTTCTCGGTCCGCCAGATGCCCTGGCACCGGGAAGGCACCATCGTCCAGGACTACCCCGGCACCTGGGCCGAGGCCCGGACCCTGGCCGGACTCGGCTGGGACCCGGTAACCGCCCCCGTCTACGCCGTCACCGGCATCAACCCCGGCGGCACCGCCTGCTACGAGCCCGTCGAGGGCTGGAAGACCATCACCCGCTCCGACACCGGAGCCGTCCTGTCCATCAGCAAGGACACCTACACCGTCATCGACCACGGCGAGATGGGCGAGATCGTCGAGGCCGTCCTGGCCCAGCCCAACGTCCGATGGGAAACCGCGGGCGTCCTCGACGGCGGCCGGGCCGTGTGGTGCCTGGCCCTGCTCGATGAGCCCATCACCCTGCCCGGCGACGACAGCCCGACGCTGCCGTACCTGGCCATCACCAACCGGCACGACGGCACCGCCGCCTGCGCGCTGCGCGCCACCGCCGTCCGGATCGTCTGCGCCAACACCTTCCGCGCCGCCGAACTCGAAGGCGAGCGCACCGGCACCACCTTCTCCTTCGTCCACAAGAGCGGCTGGCGCAACCGGATCGACGAAGCCCGCAAGGCCGTCACCGGAGCCCAGGCCGAGATGCGCCGCTACCAAGAGCTGGCCACCGAACTGCTGGCCATCCCCGTAGCCCCGCCCAGCGGGAACTGTTCATCACCGAGTTCATCCCCAAGCCCCCCGACGGGCTGATCACCGACCGGGTGGCCCGCAACGTCGACGAGGCACGCGCCGCGCTGCGGATGATCTTCGACACCGCCACCACCGAGCACGTCGCGCACACCGCCTACGGGCTCGTCCAGGCCGCCGGAGAGTACCTCGATCACGTCCGCGGCGCCCGGTCCTGGGAGACCCGGCTCAACCGGACCCTGATCCGGCCCGAACCGCTCAAGCACAGGGCCCTGTCCCTGATCCGCGAGATCACCACCGCCTGACACCCTATGACGCCCGGCCTGGGAGGCTGCCACCTCCCGGCCGGGCCACCACCCGCACTTCGCCCTCATCCCGTGACCACCAGCAAGGGGAAACCATCATGACCGACACAGCCAATGCCGTCCGGACCGCCGGGGTCTCGACCGCGCTCAGCGCCCTGGCCGGGCTGCACGGCGGCCCCATGGCCGCCGCGGTGACCGGCTTCATCACCGGCCTGCCAGCCGGGCTCATCGCGGCAACTTCCCTGGCCGCGATGATCTGGCTCGACCCGATGACCGGAATCTGGCTGGCCATCACCGCCATCGCTGCGATCGGCGGGTTCATCACCGGCACCCTCCGCAAGCCGCACCCGGCCCTGTACCGCATGACCAGCCGCGATGACGGCCATCCCCGCATCGCCCACCTGGAGAACCAGCTGGCCGACGCCAGCGCACGTGAACGCGCCCTGCTCACGGCGCTTACCGCCGTCCACGACCCCCGCCCTGACACGGCCCTGCCCGCCCCGGCCATCCGAGGGCAGGTGACCGGATGACCTGATGCCGGGCCTGGGGGACTGCCATCCCCCGGCCCGGCCCGCCACATCCGCCCTCATCCCGTGATCAGCGAAAACAAGGAGACAGTGACATGTCCAACCCTACCAGCGCCCCTGCTGGCGCGCCTCCCCCCGGCACGCGGGCCGTCCCCGCCTGGCGGGTCCTGTACCACGAGCAGGTCTGCCCGGCCTGCGGCTCCACCGACATCGACCAGGAAGAAGTCGAGACCGGCGACGGCATCACCGAGATCGCCCTGATCTGCCGCCCCTGCGGTTGCGCCTGGCCGGTCGCCTGCGTCGTGGACTGGGACACCCCGCGATGAGCGGGGCGAGGGTCGCCACGCTGGACCGGCTCCAGCAGCGCGGCATGCACATCGATTTCTACGACCCCGACGGCAGCCGCTACGGGCTGCCCACCTACCCCTACCGCTGCGCCCCGGACGGCCTGCTGACCCGGCGGCAGCTCCGCGCCAGCGGGCTGCGCCCCGCAGGCCAGCCTGTCACCGCCCAGATCATCTGGAAGCACAAGGGCAGGCGGCGCATCGCCTACCTGTACCGCACCGACCAGGCCGCCCCCAAGCGGCCCCCCACGCCCGCGCAGCTCGCCGCCGTTCAGGCCGCGCTGCGCGCCCGCCGCACCTGCCCCGCCTGCGGCGCCGAGAAGCCCTACTACATCCCGAAATCCCTGGGCGAATGCCTGAACTGCGCTCCCGAAGGAGGCCGCTAGCCATGCCCCGCCGCAACCGCAACGCCGGAACCCCTCGGCTCGACGCCGACCAGCTCGCCGCCGAACTCGACCAGCTCGCGGCCGACCTGCGCCCCGCCCTGCACACCGGCCACGGGAAGAGCACCGCGCTCATCCGCTACCTGGCCCGCACCGTCCAGCCCGGTTCCCTGCTCGCCGTCACCGGCGGCAAGCAGCCCGTCCCGCATTTCACCCCCGGAAGCAGGTGAGACCGCCATGCCGAACACTGCCAGCCGCAACCAGCGGAACAACCCCTACCAGCTCGAAGAGCTGTTCGCCAAGTGGAACCGCACCCCCGCAGGCATCGCCTGGCGGTGGCGCACTGAACTCCTCGTCGTGTCTGCCCTGGCCGTCGTCTTCTGGCGGCTCGACACGTGGACCAACCTCACCTGGGCAGCCATCATCCTGACCGGCCTGGCCGTCACGGCCGGGGCCGTGCCGTACTCCCGCCGGTTCATCACCCGGCGGTTCTGGTGCGTGCTGGCCCGGCACCGGCTCCAGCGGCTGTGCTACGAGGCCCGGCTGCACACCCGCTCCGGGCGGCTCCCGGTCATCTTGTGGATCCGGCCGACCAAGGTCGGGGAACGAGCCTGGGTGCTGTGCCGCGCGGGCATCTGCGCCGAGGACTTCGAAGCTCACATAGGCGAGCTGCGCGCCGCCTGCTACGCCCGCGACGCGCGGGTCACCCGCAACCGCAGGCACTCACACCTGATCACCATCGACATCATCCGGCACGACACGCTCGCCGCCCGCGAGCTGATCAAGTCCCCGCTCGAGCGGCTCACCGGCCACTACCACCTCGAGCTGGTCCCCCCACCGGACTCCCCCGACGACGAGCGGGAGTCCGCTGCCTGATGCGGCACGGCGGTCCCCGGCACTATCCGGGGGCCGCCTGCCCTGACCCGAAGGAGATATCTGCCATGACCGCTGCTGACACCCGGCCGCTGCCGCCGGTTCCCACCTTCCCGTTCTCCATGTTCGACCCGGTGCACCTGGGCCGCGACGAGTACGGCGAGGCCGTGCACGTCAACCTGGCCGAACGTAACATGCTGCTCGGCGGCGAGCCCGGCGCGGGCAAGTCCTCCGGGCTGAACCTGATCGTCGCGCACGGCGCGCTGTCCTGCGACTGCAGGCTCATCCTGGTCGACGGCAAGCAGGTCGAGCTGGGCATGTGGCGGGCCTGCGCCGATGAGTTCATCGGCCCGTCCATCACCGATGCCATCGCCGCGTTCGAGCACTTCCAGCACATCATGAACGACCGGTACCGCACGCTGCTGGCCACCGGCCGCCGCAAGATCGCCCGCGACTCGGGTGAGGACATCTACCTGATCCCGATCGATGAGTACGCCTACTTCTCCGCCACCGTCGGCACCAAGCCCCAGCGGGAGACCTTCGCGGGCCTGTCCCGCGACCTGGTAGCCCGCGGCCGCGCCGCCGGGGTCATCCTCGTCCTGGCCACCCAGCGGCCCTCCCACCAGGTCATCGACCCGTCCATGCGGGACCTGTTCTCCTACCGGTGGGCGTTCCGCTGCACCACCGACTCCTCCTCCGACGTCGTGCTCGGGCAGGGCTGGGCCGCCGAGGGCTACACCGCCGCCGACATCGACCCGCTGGCACGCGGGGTCGGCTGGCTGCTGGCCGAATCCGGCGTGCCGCGCCGGATCAAGGCCGCCTACCTCGATGACGACACCATCAAGTACCTGGCCGCCTACGCGGCCCGGCTGCGCGGCACGGAGATGGCCGCATGAGCCGCCTGCACGCCGTGAACCGGCCACACGACACACCGCCAGCAGCCAGCCCGGCTGGCCAGAACACTGTCAAGGACCCGTTGACACCCGGCCGCGCCGGGCGGGTGGTCGAGAACGACGAGTACGCCGCATTCGCCCGCCGCGTCCTGCGGGCCTACGCCCGCCGCGTTGCTACCGGCGACGTCGAGGCCCTGACCCTAATGCTCGGCCTGTCCGCCGAGATCGACACCGCCATCAGCCAGGCCGTCACCGGCCTGCGCGCCTTCGGCTACTCCTGGGCCGAGATCGGCTCCCGGCTCGGCATCACCCGCCAGGCCGCCCAGCAACGCTGGGGAGGTGCGGCATGACCGTCTACGTAGACGACTGGCGGCAGCCAGCACGAGTTGACCGGATTACCGCTACCTGGTCGCACCTGACCGTTGGACCATATGACGACATCCACGAATTGCATGCCTTCGCGGCCAGGATCGGCCTGCGGCGTTCCTGGTTTCAGGACAAGCCCTGGCCGCGTTCACATTATGACGTCACCGAATCCAAGCGGCGGCAGGCCATCGCCGCTGGAGCAGAACCCATCACCTGGCGCGAAGCCGGGCAACAGAGGCTTGCGGTGCGAGAGGCAGCACGCGAGAGGCCTCAACCTTGACGGCCGCGACAGCCGCTCTCGATCCCAGGCGACTATTCGGCTTGGGATCGGGGGCGACCGCCGACGACACCACCGCGAGCACGCGCACGGATTTCCGCCGCTGGGAACGCGAGTTCGCCGCCGACAGCGGCTGCTCGCACCCGATCCAGCTTTTCAAGCGCACAGACATGATCGACCTGGCGACTGGCGAGTGCGCCCCTTCGTATGAGACTGTGCCCGTGGCCTGCGGCAACCGCCGCGAGATCGTCTGCCCGTCCTGCTCGCAGGTGTACAAGCGCGACGCCCGGCAACTCGTCCGCGCGGGCCTGGCCGGCGGCAAGGGCATCCCCGAGACGATCACCGCGCACCCGTGCGTGTTCGCCACCCTCACCGCCCCGTCATTCGGGCCGGTCCACTCCCGGCGGATGCGCGGCAAGACCGTCCTGCCCTGCCGACCCCGCCGCGACGCTTTCGCCCGCCGCTGCCGCCATGGCCGGGACATCTCCTGCCCGACCCGGCACGTCGACGGTGATCCCCGCCTCGGCCAGCCGATGTGCGGCGACTGCTACGACTACACCGCCGCGGTGCTGTTCAACGCCTACGCGGCCGACCTGTGGCGCCGGTTCATCACCTACTTGCCTCGCCACCTGGCCCGCCGCTTGGGCATCACGCAGAAACTGCTCCGCTCGGTGGCCCGGCTCCGGTTCGTCAAGGTGGCCGAGTACCAGGCGCGCGGCGTCGTCCACTTCCACGCCGTCATTCGACTGGACGCTCCCGGTGACGACTACCAGCCCCCGCCTGACGGCATCACCGCCGACATGCTGTGCGACGCCATCGGCCAGGCCGCCGCCGCAGTCCGCCTCGCCGTGCCCGACGGCAGCGGCGCGGCCCTCATGCTGACTTTCGGACAGCCGCAAGGCACCGACGTGCGTCCCATCCGCCGCGACGACATCGCAGGCACCGGCCAGCCGCTGAACCACCAGGCCGTGGCCAACTACATCGCCAAGTACGCCACCAAGACCCTCACAGCCCCCGGCCTGCCCGCTCACCGGCTGCGGAACATGGCCGAGGTCGAGACCCTGCGCTGCTCAGCCCACTACCGGCGGATGATCACCACCGCCTGGCAGCTTGGCCGCCGCGACGCGACCGGCAAGCATCGGTTCCGGGCCTGGGCACACATGCTCGGCTACGGCGGCCACTTCCTGACCAAATCCCGCCGCTACTCTGTCACCTTCGGCCAGCTCCGCGCCGCACGCGCCGACCACCGCCGCGCCACCCGGCCCCCCGCCCCCGGCCGCGATGCCTGGGGCCGGCCACTCGATGAAACCGTCGTTCTGGTCCTCACCATCACCGTCGGGGGCTACGCCGGAACCGGTTACAGCACGGCTACACCCAGCGCTGCGCTCGCGCTCGCGTCGGCCGACATGGCACGTGGACGCTAGCTTGACCGGCGATTTGCCGTCAATCAGACCTTGACACCAAAACGAGCTAGAGAAGGAGGCGAACACAACCATGAAGCCTGACATCAAGGCACGACGCGCCGCTGCCGCATTCATCGACGCTTACATCGTCCCTGCTTACCCCGAACGGGAGGGCGGTATCGATGGCCGGTGATACGCAACTGCTTGAGCGGCTTCTGACCCGTGACGAGGCAGCCGAAGTGCTTCGCGCAACGCCCCGGTTCATTCGGCGGCTCATCGCTGAGCGGCGCATCCGCTTCGTCTACGTCGGCCGCACACCGCACATTCCCGAAAGTGCTATCGCGGACTACATCGTGGAACACACTGTTCACCCGGTTACCGTTCGCTGGCGTGCCGGAAAGGCGGCATGATGGCTGCCAAGCGTCGCCGGTTCGGGCGAGTGCGCAAGCTCCCGTCCGGCAAGTACCAAGCTTCATTCGTCGGCCCGAACGGCAAGCGGCAAAACGCCCCGGACACGTTCCTCACCAACACCGACGCTAGCCGCTGGCTCGCCAAGGTCGAAGCCGACCTATCGCGCGGCACCTGGCTCGATGACGAGCAAGGGCGACAGCCATTCGGCGATTACACCCGGACCTGGCTCCGCGACAACACCAAAATCGGGCCACGCTACCGGGAAACCTGCACGCGGAACCTGCGGTTGCACATGACCGCGCTCGAAGACATTCCGCTGCGTGCGCTCACTCCGCCTGTGATCCGGGAATGGTACGCCGCTGCCATGCGCGGCAAAGGCGGGCGCACCTCTATACAGCAGTCCTACCGCTTCCTGCATGCTGTGCTGGCTACTGCCGTGCGAGATGGTGCGATTGCGGCTAACCCTGCCAACATCCCCGGTGCTGGCACCGACCGGGCCAAGGAACGCCCGGTTGCCTCGGTTGCTCAGGTAGTCACGCTCATTGAGGCAATTACGCCCCGGTACCGGGCTGCTGTGCTGCTCGGCGCATGGTGCGGCCTCCGTCGCGGCGAGATCATCGCTCTGCGCCCGCAAGATATCGACCTAGACGCCGGTACCGTGACCGTCCGAACGAACCGAGTCGAACTCCTCGAAACACGCCAAGCCTTCGATGCCCCGCCCAAGACCGACGCGGGCAAGCGCACCATTACGGTTCCACCTCACGTACTGCCTATCTTCATCGCTCATATGCGCGAGTGGTCCGGGCCTGACCGCGTGTTCGTCGGACGCGATGGCAAGCCAATGCGCGGCGACGCGGTACGTCAAGCCTTCGTCCGCGCCCGCCGTAAGGCAGGTATGCCAGGCTTTCGGTTCCATGACCTACGCCACACCGGCCAGACTCTCGCTGCCTCCGCTGGCGCAACGCTCAAAGACCTTATGAAGCGGCTTGGCCACTCATCACCCACTGCTGCACAGCGTTACCTCCACGCCGTAGACGGGCGTGACGCTGAAATAGCCTCAGCGCTGTCCGACCTCGCCGCGCATGGCAACGCCGCACGTCTTCCCAAGTCCATAGTGGTCAAGCACTGATGGTGCACGCAGGTGGCACGCGACCATTCGACACATACTTTGACCTGTGGGAATCCCCATCCCTGAAAAGCGGAAGGTCGGCAGTTCGATCCTGTCCCTGACCACAACCACCTAGGAAGCGTCCCATCAGCCCTCTCACCTGCGCAAAGCGCAGAAGGAGAGGACTTTCATGGCGCAGTCAGCGCCCGTCCAGGACAAGATCCCCACAAAAAACCCACAACCATCCCGTGCCGGGGCAACCCGGCCCGCGGCCGCCGCGGCGCGGCCAGGGCGCGCTGGCCGCTCCGCCTTCGCGGGCTGGACTGGGCGCGCGGCCACGCGGGGTGACGGTCGTGTGGTGGTGGAGGTGGAGGGCGGGATCACGGTGTACCCGGCGCGGCGGGCGGGGGACCGGTGGCGGGCGGTGTGGTACGAGGGCGGGCGGCGGCGGCAGTGCGAGGCGGTGGCCGAGGACAAGCTCGCCGCCAGGCTGGCCAGGGTGGCTGAGCGGCTGGCGGCTGATGCGCCGGGCCTGGAGCGGCCCGGCGCGGACCTGATCGCCTGGTACCTGTCCCCGGACCGGCACCCGGCCGGGCGGCCGTGGTCCCGCAAGCACGCCGACACCCAGCGCAGGCTGTGCGAGCGGTTCGTCGCCCCGGTCATCGCGGCGGTCTGCTGCCAGGACATCCGCCTCGCCGACACGCAGCGCATCGTCAACGCCGCGCCCACCGCGGGGGAGGGCGCGCGGCTGCGCCGGTGCCTGTCGGCCCTGGTCACCGCGGGGATCGCGGCCGGGTACCTGACCAGCCCCCGGCTCAAGGAGGTACACTGGCAGGCCGCCGGGCGGGCCGCGCCCGGCCCGCAGGTGGCCATCGCCGGGGAACCGGCCCTGTTCGTCGACCCCGCCGAGATCCCCGCCGATCATGATGTCGCCCGGCTCGGCCGGGCCCTGGCCGCCGGGCGGCGCGGGGACCTGCACGAGCTGATGGCCGCCACCGCCGCCTACGCCGGGCTGCGCCAAGGCGAGCTGTTCGCCCTGACCGCCGCCCAGGTCGCCCCGGCCGCCCGGGTCATCACCGTGGACCGCAAGGTCGTCGAGGTCGCCGGCAAGCTGTACCTGGAGGCCCCCAAGGGCCGCAAGCGCCGAAGCACCATCTACCCCGCCCGCACCCCGGCCGGCTACCCGCTCGCGGACAGGCTCGCCGCCCGCATGGAAGAGGCCCTGGCCGAGCAGGCCGCCGGGACCAACCCGCTCGGGCTGATATTCCCCTCTCCCCGCGGCACCTGGTGGCGGTCCTCCAACTTCGACCGCCGCGTCCTGGCACCCGCCTACCAGGCCGCCGGATGGCGCGGCCCCGGCGGCGACGGGACCTGGACCTGGCACAGCCTGCGGCACGTGTTCTGCACCACCGCCCTGTCCGGCTGGCACCTCGAACCCGCCGACGTCTCCTGCATGGCCGGCCACGCCACCGTCCGCGTCACCCTCGACATGTACATCGGCGCCACCGCCGGCGTCCTGGACCGCGCCCGCACCGCCACCCGATAGCCAGGCACAACCGATCGGGCATCGGTCCGCACGGCGGTTCCGGGACTGGGACGAAGAGGCTGCCGGAGGCTTCGGGAATAGCGGCAGGCACGGCGCATCCCGGACTGTGGAAGAAAGGGTCCCGATCTGGTTGCTGGACACGCCGGCTTTGCAACACCGTTTACAGCACCCTCCGGGCCGTGGTCAGAGCACCCGGCGCTAGAAGTTGATCATGTCGAGAATCGTTCAATTTTTGACACCATGAGGCTTACGCTGTATTTGGCTTGCCTTTGCCGTTTGGGACCTTGAGGGCTGACGACATCCCTTCACGCACACGCAATTGATCCGTCCGGGTTCAAGCCGAACCGGCGCAGCCGTTCCGCGGCTTTGCCCTGGCCCCGCCTAGTCAGCACCTCGGCCAGCCGCTCAGCGTCCCCGCCCCCAATGTCAGCCTGGGCCCGTAGGTGCGCCGGGATAAACCGGCATGGAGGAGGAGATGGAAGAGCTCTGCATCGAAGGTCTAGCGAACCACGATGACCGCGAACTGTGCGTCGGTTCCCGTGAGGGTGCAGGCGAAGCGTCGGTAGCGGCACGTGCA
>WNGL01010229.1_pt1 | contig 10840 bp, 10 predicted proteins | sample 5400591 | NCBI WGS metagenome assembly WNGL01 (sample SAMN13153377, study PRJNA577476) | soil metagenome | isolation source: 80 cm soil or saprolite under Garry oak tree replicate 1 | place: USA:California | collected 2016-06-15
CAGATGGGCTTCAACCGGTTGGCCGCGAACGGCCTGCCGTTCCCGACGTTCGGCGCGTTCAACGGGTTCTCTACGGCATACAACACCGCGTACTCGTCGAACGGCCTGTACGGCACGGCGTTCCGTGACCTGCCGATCACCAGCTACGCCTGGCAGATCCAGACCACCACCGGCGGCCCGAACGCGTGGTGGGAGGCGAACGGCAACGGACCGGACCCGAACAACCCGTGGATCGGCAGCCATGCCGGGCCGGAGTTCGGCGCCGATCCGTATGTCTGGCCGATCTCTCTGCAACAGTTGGGCCTGACCGAGTCGATCGTGGCCGAGGGCCTGTCGGCCAGCGGCACCGGGCCGTTCACGTACACCCGGCCGCTGTACGTCGGGCGCGGCATCCCGAACACGTGGATCGCGGCCGGCCAGACGATCGCGGCGAGCAACCTGACGTCGTCGGTGGACGTGTCCTCGGGCGCCCGCAGCACTTATGGGGTCTCGCTCGCGGTCACCAAACCGGGCACCGGCCGGGTGATCACGGTGAACCTGTCCGGCACGCTGCCCGGCGGGTCGGTCCTCGTGCAGTTGCCGATCTTCAACACGGTCGCGGTGAACAGCGTGACCGGCGGCAGCTTCGACGCGACGACGCACACCGTCACCGTGAACCCGGGCACCACCCAGGCGGTGATCACACTGGCGAGCTAACGCTATCGGGAACCGGGTGCCGTCGGTCAGCGCGACGGCACCCGGCCCAGCGAGATGATCGCCGCCGGCTTCTATTCGATCGCCTTGCGTGCCCGGCCGTGACAAGGCCCTTTACTGCCAGCCCACTTCCGATTCTGACGCGCTCCGCCAGTTCAGGCTGGGCGGCGGAAGTATGTCACCGAATGCCCATTCTCTGACGGCGCCGCGAAGCTGAGCGATCGTGATGACCGATTCGGTGGGAAACCGTTTGAACTCAGGATTCCATGGGTCCATGATCAGCGTTACGTCGTCGCGACCGGCCTCGCCCTGCGTCAACCATTGATGACTATTACCCTGCTTGTCGAATGCCAGCAGCGCTATCGCCGCAAGCTGACGCTCCCGATCCACATCGAAATACATATTCGAGGGTGGCCATTCAGGTTCTTGGGGCTGATAGTCTTCGGGCTTGAGATACATGCACACCGTCGAGGTCTTCATGGGGCAGTTGAGGAGGGATTCCAGGAAGTATTCCAGACCGTTGTCATCGACGATGTGCGCGCTGAATCGTGTGCCGTTGACGTAGTACCGATCCGATGGGATGAGTAGGTGGAATACTCCAGACGGAACAAGCGGTTGACCTGTGCCGTGTGCGAGGTCCGCCTTATGCAACCCGCCAGCCACCGGCATCGCCATTACTGACCTCCACGGAATATCTGATTCTTCAGTCCACCATCCGATTGCCGCCACCAGACGACCAGTGTGGCTGCGGGCGGAAGTACTCTTGGCATGCTTGCCAGGCAGGACATTGGCTCGACGGATATGCCAGCGCGAGCACACGGTCCGGCGGGATTGTTGATGACCAGTACACCAGTGGTCACGCCTGTGCTGCGCATAACTGCGGCCACCTTCACTTCGACGTGATCGACAACCGAGGGTCGTCCCACCTTCGGGAAAACACCGAGTTGGCGGCCGACCTGCAATGCTGTATCGGAGTCACTGTTCTGGCTACTGTCGTACTTGTGCTCGTGACCGTCCTCGTCGTAGAACAATCCCGTTGTGACTCGCTCGTCCTTAATCGTGTCAATGCGGGTGCCGGCCCATTGGGCGTTGCTGTCAGCCTGCGCAACGCTGTCGGGGCAGCCGCCTGTGGCAGCATGAGCCACGTCGCCTGCGGCAACGTTGCACCCGAAGTTCGCGGCGCCACGATAATGGCTAAAAACGTACCAGAGACCGAAGACGACAAGGGCGATAAGGACAAGCCGCCCGAACGCCTTGCCCACTACGCCCTCCTATCCTCCGAAGCGGATCGATCGTCAAGCGCCTTCGGCCAGTAGCATAGGTAGTGGTGAGGCCGGTGGCCACATGAAGTCCGACCAGTACAAGCTGCTTGCTCCCGTGCCGATCGTGACCGGCACGGGAGTGGTGGTTGGTCAGGCGATCAGGTGATCGAACTCGCCGTCCTTGACGCCGTGGAGCATGGCCGCGATCTCGGTCTCGTCGAACTGGAGGATCAGGCTGTTCGGGCCCAGCTTGGAGTCCCGGACGCCGATGATGTCGCCAACCCTGGTGAACTCGACACAGCCCTGTTGAGGCTCGCTCTGGCTTGCCTTCTGCCACTGTGCGCCGTCAAACGCACTGGCCGGCAAGTGTTCTTTCGGCTCGCGCAACGACTTCGTCCTTTCCGGTGCGGGCTAGCTGTACTGGTCCGCCACACTCCCGATGAAGGCCATCGACTCCACCGGACCCAGTGCGGCGGCCTGGATGTAGCCCCACAACTGCTCGTAGGCTTGTACTTGGCCATTATTGTCCAGGTAGCGGGCGTCGTCGTACTGCTCTAGATAGACGAAGTTCAGCGGCGAAGCGATTCCCGGCCCGGGAATGTTGATCATCTCGAAGTTCAACGAGGCGTAGGCCACTGGACTGGTGTTGTTGAACGGCAAGACTTGCAACTGCATGTTGGGTCGGTCGGCCAGGTCGATCAGGTGCCTCATCTGGTCGCGCATGACCGCGTGGTCACCGTAGACACGGCGCAGGCACGACTCGGACAGGACGACACTGATGGACGGGGCGCCGTCGGTGAGGATCGACTGCCGATGGCGTCGCGCGGCGACAATGTGCTCGATGCTGGGGCGCGTACCGAACGGGGCCGGCGCCTCGGCCACGGCTCGCACATAGTCTTCGGTCTGGAGCAGGCCGGGCACGATCTCGGACTGGACCTGCCGGATGCGATTGCAGTAGTGCTCCAAATCCAGCAACATCCGGAACGACTCGCGGTACACCGCACGGTAGCTCGTCCAGTCGCCCTTCTGGCCGAGGTTGCGGGCGAGATCGACCATGACGTCGATCAGTTCTGGCTTGGCGTCGTACAACTCGCCGAGCATCTTGGCGTCGCCCGGTGAGATCTTGGACTGGCCGAGCATGATCCGGTTGATCTTGGAGGGTTGGCAGCCGAGATGGTGGGCTGCCTCCGCGTCCTTGATGCCCGAGGCGTCCTTCAGCCGGTTGAGCTCGTTGACGAGCATCAACAGCGGAACGGTCTGGGTGATGGCCATCTGATGTCGCCTTCGGTGGCTTGTCGAGTTCCCGGTCAGGATTACGCACAGTAGTGGCAAGTCCACTCGTTCGGTTCACCTAAAATAGTAGTTCCTACGCTACCGTACTCCTGCGACCTGGCCAGGTTGGACATAGGAGTCATCACCACGAGTCTGAGGCTAGCGCAATCAACTGATCACGGAGAGACGACATGCCTACCTTCTGCGGTATCTCGGTCGATGCCGGTGTGACCATCGACGGCGACTGCGACATGAAGCACACCGTCACCACGGATGACTGTGTTGAGATCGAACTGGGACAGTCGACTGGGTCCCTCGTCCTGTGTATGACCGAGAAAGCGGCGGCCAACCTGGCGGACCTCACGGCCGGCGCGCTCGCCGAGTTGCACCAGCGGCGCCATCGCTCCGTAGTGGACGGTCCGGCGATCACTCCGTAGAGTTAGTTACCCTTCGGGTGCCGTCGGTCAGTACGAAGGCGGCACGCAGGTCCCGGGCGGTCTGCGCGAGATGATCGCGCATCGCATCTTCGGCACCGTCGAAGTCGTGGTCGGCTACGTGCGCGAGAATCGCGGCGTGCTGGTCGATCACGTCGGCGACGGTGCCGCCGCGTACAGGTTGGCCGCGCAGACTGCGAATCCGGCTGGCGCGCAGCGGTTGTTGGGTCTCAGGTCAGCTTCCGCTACCTGGGCTTGTGCGCGCCGATCGCGGCTACCGTTGCCTCCAGGAGTTTGCGGGCCGCGCGTTCGGCGGCGATCGGGCGGCGGCCGCGCACGGCGACCAGGACCGCGTGGTGCAGGGGCAGCGTGGTGCGCACGCCGTCGGGCAGGTGCGACGTCGCCTTCAATGCGTGCCGTAGGCCGGTTTCCAGCAATTGTCCCAACTGTTCCACCAACTGGTTGCCGCTCGCGTGCAGGATCGTCAGGTGGAACGCGAGGTCCGCCGCCACGAATGCTTCCTCGGCCGCCGGCAGCGCGCCCGCGTACTCGGCCATGCCGGCGTATGCCACCTCCAGTGCGGTCACCTGCACCGAGTTGGCGCGTTCCGCGGCGAACCTGGCCGCCATCGGTTCCACCATCAGCCGCAGTTCCAGCAGATCGTGCAGGAATCGGTCGTCCGCGGTGCGGCCGTGCCACGCCACCACGGCGCGGTCCATCAGGTTCCAATGGTGCCGGGGCAGGACGATGGTGCCGATGCGCGGCCTCGGCTCCACGAGTCCCTTGGCCGCGAGCGCCTTCACCGCCTCGCGGACCGCGCCTCGGCTCACCGACAGCCGGGCGCCGAGGTCGGTCTCGTTGGGTAGCTGGCTGCCCGGGTCGAACTCGCCGGACACGATCCGCAGGCCGATCCACTCCACGACGCGACCGTGCATCGTGCGATGTTCGCCCAGCGGGTTCTCCATGGTGACGCTCACCGTCAAACGATCCGATGATTGATCGATAAAGTCAAGTTGACCATCGACGCCCGAGAGGCTTGTTCCAACCCGACCAGTTGGAACAAGCCTCCCGCGTCCAACGCATCACATCGAGGTCGGCACTAATCGGTGGATAGTTGGAATATCGTGGTCTGGTCGTAGGCCTGACCCGGGCGCAGCACCGTGGACGGGAAGTTCGCGTGGTTCGGGGAGTCCGGGAAGTGCTGTGTCTCCAGGGCGAAGCCGTCGCTCTGCCGGTAGGCGTGTCCGCTGGTGCCGACCAGCGTGCCGGTCAGGAAGTTGCCGGAGTAGAACTGGATTCCCGGCTGCGTGGTGAAGATGGACAGCTCCCGTCCGCTGGCCGGGTCGATCGCGCGGGCGGCGAACGTGAGCGCGTTGGCGTGCGGCTGGTTCAGCACCCAGTTCAGGTCGTAGCCCTGCCCGGTCAGCAACTGCTGATCGTTCGCGTTGATCCGGGCGCCGATCGCCGTGAGCCGGGTGAAGTCCATCGGCGTGCCCGCGACCGGGGCGAGTTGGCCGGTGGGGATCTGCGTCGAGTCGGTCGGGGTGAACCGGTCGGCGTTGATCTGCAGCACCTGGTGGTAGACGTCGCCGGACGCCTCGCCGGCCAGGTTGAAGTAGCTGTGGTTGGTCAGGTTGACGACGGTCGGTGCGTCGGTGGTGGCCTGGAAGTGGATGCCCAGCCGGTTGGTGTTGTCCAGCGTGTAGGTCACCACGGTCGTGAGCGTGCCGGGGTAACCCATCTCGCCGTTCGGGCTGACGTACGTCAGCCGCAGTCCCACGCTGTCCGTTCCGTGTACTTCAGTGGCCGACCAGACCTTCTTGTCGAAGCCGATCGTGCCGCCGTGCAGGCTGTTGCCGTTGTTGTTGATCGGCAGGTGGAACGTCTGCCCGTCCAGGGTGAACGTCCCCTTCGCGATCCGGTTGGCGTACCGGCCGATCAACGCTCCGAAGTAGACACCACCGCCGGCCACCGGGCTGTTGTGCGCCACGTAGTCGTCCAGTGTCGCGAAGCCGAGTACTACATTGGCCTCGTGGCCGGACCGGTCCGGCACGGTCAGTTCCTGGATGATGCCGCCGTACGTGAGAATCCGCACGGTCATGCCGCGCCCGTTGGCCAGCGTGAACCGGTCGACCTGCTGGCCGTCGACGCTGCCGAAGGGTGCTTTGCTGATGGTCGGCGCACTGGCCGGATGTGTCGGTGCGGCACCCGAGGAGACCGTGGCGGTGACGCCCACCGCCAGCGCGGCCACCGCCCCCGCGATGATCCATCGTGTCCGTTGTCTCACGTTACCTCCGATCAGAGTGTCGGGGTGTGCTGTCGAGTCGGTATTCGGCGTGGACGAGTTCCAGCAGTTCCGCCACCGATGTGTCCTTCGACGCCCGGTCGAACGTGATTTCACCGTGCTGCAACAGGTTCACCCGGTCGCAGACGTCCACGACCTGGCTGTAGTTGTGCGCGATCAGGATGATGGCGAGATCGCCGCGTTCCTTCAGCGTGGCCAACAGGCGCAGGATCAGCCCGCCCTCCTTGGCGCCCATCGCGGCCAGCGGCTCGTCCAGCAGCAGGACCCGCGCGTCCGATGTCACCGAGCGGGCCACCGCGATCGCCTGGCGCTGGCCGCCGGACAACTGGCCGACCGGCGCGGTCACCGACGGGATGTCGATGCCGATCCGGTCCAGCGCCTCGCGTGCCGTCCGGCGCATTTCCTTGCGCCGCAGGAAGGGCAGCGGCCGGTGCACCATCTCCTTGTTCAGGTGCAGGTTCAGGTACACCGGAAGATCGTTGACCAGCGCGAGATCCTGGTAGACGGTCTCGATGCCCAGCGAACGCGCGTGCACCACCGAGCGCAGCGACACTTCCTGGCCGTCGAACAGCAACCGTCCGCCGTCCGGCTGGTGGTAGCCGGTCAGGATCTTGATCAGGGTGGACTTGCCGGCGCCGTTGTCCCCGATCAGGCCGAGGATCTCGCCCTTGTTGACCGACAGGTTGACGTCGCGCAGCGCGCGCACCGGTCCGAACCGCTTGCTGACGTGCTCGGCCTGGACGACGGGGGTCACTGGCTCACCCGCTTTCGCAGCACGCTCAGATAGACGTTGAGCAGCATGGCGACCAGGATCGCGATGCCCAGCACCACGTCGAACGAGTTGGCGCTGATGCCCTGGATGTTGAACCCGTCGAACACGATGCCCAGCAGCACCGCGCCCAGCAGCGCCCCGACCACCGTGCCGGATCCGCCCAGCAGTGCTGTCCCGCCGATCACCGCCGACGCCACCGCGAGGAACATCGTGGTCGCGCCGCCGTTGGTCGGATCGAACGAGCCGGTCCGCATTCCGTCCAGAATTCCGCCGAAGCCGGCCAGGGTGCTGCAGATCGCGAAGTTGACGATCTTCACGACATTGGTACGGACGCCCGACTCGGCCGCCGCGACCGGGTTGCCGCCGACCGCCTGCGTGTAGATGCCGAACCGGGTCGCGGTCAGCACGATCTGCATGATCACGATCACCACGACCACCCAGATCAGCTCCGACCACCGCTGGTGGCCGAACACTCCGACGACCCAGCCGGACGACGGCGCGCTGACCGGCGCGCCGTTGGACATCAGCAGCGACACGCCCTCGATGAGGAAGTACATGCCGAGCGTGACGATGAACGACGGGATGTTGAACCGTGTGCGGATCAGCCCGTTCACCGTGCCGATCGCCGCGCACACCAGCAGCGCCAGCAGCAGCGCCAGGATCAGCGGCACCCCGTTGTCCGCGAACGACGTCAGCACGAACGGCGCGAGCGTGAACACGAAACCGGCCGACAGGTCGATCTCGCCGCAGATCAGCAGCATCACCTCACCGGCGGCCACGATCGCCCACGGCGCGAAGTACTGGGCGATCGTGTGATAGTTCTCCGCGTTGGCGAATCGCGAGTTGGACGTGACGAAGTAGATCGCGACCGCGATGGTGACCAGCAGGATGCTCAGTTCCTTCTGCCGGACCAGGGCGCGCAGCGCGACACCACCGATGTCGTGCCGCGCGCCCCGGGCCACTGCCTGATCGCCCATCTAGATTTGCACCGTCGAGGCCGGCGGCAGGGGGATCGAGCCGGGCATCGGGATCACGTTGTGGCTCGTCCCGCCCTCGTACGCGCTGGAGGCCACGTACGGCGCGACGTTCTCCTTGGTGACGAACGTGAGGCCGGTGTCCGTCTGCGGCGGCTTGAGCAGCGTGCCGGACAGCCGGTACAGGTAGAGGTGCAGTGTGGTGAGGAAACCCTGCATGTACGCGGACTGGTCGATGCTGAAGTCCAGCGCGCCGGCCTGGATGCCCTTGATCGTGTCCGGCAGGGTGTCGAAGCCGCCGGCGTGGATCTTGCCCGCAAGGCCCCTGCTGGTGATCAGGTTCGCACAGGCCGCCGTGCTGCCCGCGTCCACCGCGTACAGGCCGGCAGCGTCCGGCGTGCCGGAGAAAGCGGCGGTCATCGCGTTGAGTTCGGCCGCCTGCTGGGCGCCGGTGTTGATCGATTTCACGGTCACGCCGGGCGCGTTCTGCTTGAGCGCGCTGGTCAGGCCGTCCAACCGGGGCTGGAGGTTGTTCGCGCCGGGTTGTGCGATGCCGACCAGGATGGTGCCGGACGTCACCTGGCCGGCGATCCGTTGGCCCATCAGCAAACCGGACTGGAACAGGTCCTGGCCGACGTAGGCGAGTGGATAGTTGTTCGGCGCCGCCGCGTTGTATGCGATGACCGGAATGCCCTTGCTCAGCGCGCGTTTGGTCGGATCAATGAACGCGTTGGAGTCGGTGAGGGCGATCGCGATACCGTCCGCGCCGCCGTTGATGGCGGTGTCGAACGCGGTGGCCATGTTCGCCACGTTGCCGTTCTCGTCGCCGGTCCACTGCGGAGTCGGGATGCCGAGCAGTTTCGCGGCGTCCGCGAGCCCCTGCCGCGTGGGGATGAAGAACGAGTTGGTGGTGACGTGGTTGATGAACACGAACCGCCACCCGGGGGTGGTTGGGAAGTTGCCGGCACCGCCGCCGGAGGCTGAACTGTTGCCGCTGCTACATGCGGCGAGCGCGAGGCCCGCCGCGGCGGCTGTGCCGCCCGCGCCGAGCCACCGTAAGGTGTCGCGCCTGGTCAGCCTGGAGTGGCCGATTGGTTCCTGCTGTTGGTCGCTCATCTGCGGACCCCTCCTGTCGCCATCGACGCCGTGAATCATTCGATGATTCGTTGATATAGTCAAGAGGGTTCAGCTTGGCGCCGCTCCCAACCGCTGCGGAACAGGTTGAAGTTGACCTGCCGGCGCGGATGCGCACGCAGCGCGTCGTGGTCGAGCGTCACGCCGAGCCCCGGCGCGTCCGGCAGCGCGAAGTACCCGTCGCTGACCTCCGGCAGCCCCGGCGCGCAGTCGGACAGGTAGGGATCAGCGAAGTCGTTGAAGTACTCCTGGATCTTGAAGTTCACCGTGCTGGCGGCCAGATGCAGGTTGGCCGCGGTGGAGATCGGGCCGCCCACGTTGTGCGGCGCCATCAGCAGGTAGTGCGTCTCCGCCGTGCCGGCCAGCTTCTTCGCCTCCAGCAGGCCGCCGGAGTGCGTGATGTCGGTCTGGATGATGTCCGCGGCCTGCAACTCGAACAGCTCCCGGTAGTCGAACCGGGTGTGCATGCGCTCGCCGGCCGCGATCGGGATGTCGATCGCCGCGGCGACCTTGGCCAGTGCCTTGAGGTTCTCCGGTGGCACGGGTTCTTCCAGCCACGCCGGCCGATACGGTTCGAGCAGGTGCGCGACCCGGATCGCGGTGGCCGTGTTGAACCGGCCGTGCATCTCGATCAGCAGTTCGCTGTCCGGGCCGATCGCGTCCCGCACGGCCGCCACGATCTCGATCGCCCGCGCCTGTTCCTCGTTGTCCAGCTCGAACATGCCGGCACCGAACGGATCGAGCTTCAGCGCCCGGTAACCACGGCGCACGACCGTGGCCGCCGCCGCGTGGAACGCATCGGGTGTGCGCTCGACCTGGTACCAGCCGTTCGCGTACGCCTTGACGCGGTCCCGCACCGCGCCGCCGAGCAGCCGGTAGACCGGAAGGCCCAGCGCCTTGCCCATGATGTCCCAGCAGGCGATCTCCACGACGGCCAGCGCGGACATCGCGATCTCGCCGGCACGCGCGTAGTCGAACCGGGTCACGCGGTGCACCAGGCTTTCCACGTCGAACGGGTCGCTGCCGACAATATGGTTGGGCAGGGCCTCGGCCAGGTAGCCCAGCAGCGCGTCGGTGTGGTTGAGCATCCGCACCTCGCCGAGACCTGTGATGCCCTCGTCGGTGTGCACTTCGACGATGGTGAGGTTGCGCCACGCCGTGCCGAGCACGTGGGTGTCAAGTCCGGTGATCTTCATGCGGTACCGAGCCCATCCCTCGCCGGAAACCGTCGCGGGGGCCGAGCCTACGACGTTTGGCTCGATCGATCAATCATTCAATGATTGGCGGTCGGAGGGTGTTCAGGCCGTCGCTGACGACTGGACCTGGAACACCCTCCGGCCGCGGCTACGGATCAGGATCGCCGCATCCGGCCGTCACGCGATCGATCACCGGGTGTGGTAGCCGACCGAGACGATGTTGGCCTGGACGGCGTTCTCGGTGGTGCCGCTGGGCAATCCGGTGGTCATGACGCCTTCGAAGAAGGATCCGGCGGAGCCTTTGCTGTTGTCGCCGCCGATGCCCAGGATGATGCCGCCCTCCAGGTGCAGCGGCGTGTAGCCGCTGGTGGTGGGCAGCGGTCCGTTGTAGTCGGTCTTGAGGCCGCCGGTGTTCGCGTCCGCGTCCTTGATGGCGTAGGTCGTCGAGTTCATCTTGACCATGGCGGTGACGAACGTGCTGCTGCGGCCGGTGTTGTTGGTGTTGGTGCCGTTGGCGCCGGCGAACAGGCCGTTCTCCAGATCTGCCATCACCCAGGGACCGGAGCCGACGCACTGGCCGGGTACGACGAACCCGAACCAGCACAGCTTGCCGAAGTAGACGGCTCCCATGTGGCCGTTGCCGTTGTCGCGGGCGTTGCTCTCGGCGTTGCCGTAGTCGAAGCAGCAGCCGCTGTTGACATGCCCGCCGGCGGCCACCATGTATTCGCCCTGTGCGGCGCTGCCGGTGGCGATGCCGTTGGTGGCGTCGTTGCGGTAGCCGGTGCCGGGCGCGACGAA
>WNGL01015160.1_pt1 | contig 10840 bp, 10 predicted proteins | sample 5400591 | NCBI WGS metagenome assembly WNGL01 (sample SAMN13153377, study PRJNA577476) | soil metagenome | isolation source: 80 cm soil or saprolite under Garry oak tree replicate 1 | place: USA:California | collected 2016-06-15
CACGACGATCCGAGGCCTGGTGAAGAGCCAGCGATAAGGAGCGGACGGATCACCCTGGGTTGGCGGCGGCGAACGCGGTGGCGGTGAAGGGTTTGTCCCAGTCGTGCTTGTTCTCCCGGCCGCCTCGGCGGAGAATCGCGCTCGCCGTCCCTGCTCACCAGAAAGGCTGATCCATGGCCCTCGCCCGCACCGTCGCCATCGCGCTGGTCGCGCTGGTCGGCGCGACTTCCCTGCCGGCGCACCCACATCACGGCTCGCTCCCCGCCCAGGAGGCGTCGACTCCGGCTCCGGGCACGATCGCGCCGGGAGCGAAGGGATTGAGCGGCCAGGGGGCGCTCCGCTTCCGCGTCGTCCTCACCGCGGCCCAGCTTCCGGAAGAGGCCCGGAAGGTCGTGGTCTCGGCTCACGGCGGCTTTGCCGTCGACCATCGGCCCGGCAAGGAAGAGACCTACTTCGCGCTGCCCGGCGCGGGCATCCTGCGGATGAGCGCCGACCTGAAGCAGGTCGTCCTCGTGCCGACCGCGCAGGAGATGAAGGGCACGAACCTCCACAACACGGCGATCTGGTACGGTCCCGACGGCACCGCCTACTTGACCTTCCCCGCCAACGACGCGGGACGGGTCTTCACGACTTCGCTCGGCGGCGAGCTTCTCAACACGCTGACCTCGCCCACGGGAGACGACGACCTCGGCTTGCCATCCGTGCGGACTATTTCGCGGGGGGCGGCTCGCAGCGTGACGGCCTGGAGTGGTGGAGTGCCGAGATCGGAAGACTACTCGAGACCGCGGGCAGCAAGGCCGGGACGCTCTGCCTCTGAGAGAATCGCTGGCACCGCCATGCCGCAGCACGAGCTCGACCTCGCCACCGCCCTCGGCCGCGGCGCTCCCGAGGAAGTCGCCGCCCTGATCGCTGCGGGTGCGGATGTCCGGTACAAGCGCGGGCAGGGCTATGATGCCTTGCTCGACGCGGTTCACAGCCGAGACGTAGGGCGCGACCCGCGCCTGCTCGATCTGCTCGGTCTCTTGGTCGCCAGCGGCGCAGACCTCAACGGTATCAGCGCCTACAAGGAATCTGGCCTGCGGGTGCTCTCGCACATCGGTCGCTTCGACGCGGTCCGGTTATTGCTCGACGCCGGCGCGGACAGGAGCCAGCTCCAGTGGACGCCGCTCATCGAGGCGGTCGCCCTAGGCTCGTTAGGAGATGTCGAGCGGCTGGCCAGAGACGGGGCGGCTCTCGAAGAGACCGACTGGTGGTCGAGGACCGCCTGGCTGGTTGCGCTGCTCGCAGGCGACCTCGCCAAGGCGAAGGTGCTCCGCGAGCTCGGCGCGAACACACAGGCGCGCGGCCGCTGCGGCAAGCCGCCCCTGTTCTATGGCACCGAAGGCCATCGTCCCGAGATCCTGCGTTGGTTGCTGAGCATCGGCCAGGACGTGGAGCAGGCGGACGAGTTCGGCGAGACGGGACGCGGCGCTACGGGCAGACTCCCGTCCACGGGCTGGACGTAGGCACGTTCCGGATGGAGCGGCTGGACGGGAGTGGGGAGGCCCCGGGGTGGATCTACGACCACCGAGCCGTACTCGTAGGCCCGAGCGAGATCCGCGTGTCGGGCGGCAAGGTCGTCACCTCGAACGGAGCGGAGGAGGCTCATACGGACAATGCCGACGCGTTCGTGCTCGACGTCCGGCGCCTGCTGTGGCGACGAGAGCGCTAAGTCTTGCTGCGCGGCTCGGGCGAGGGCAAGGCGAGGTAGAATTGGGGTGCCATGGCTACCGCAAAGGCGAGCGTCAGCTACCCGCACATCACGAAGACACCAGGCGTGTGCGGCGGCAAAGCCTGTATCGACGGCACACGCATCCGGGTCAATAACATAGTCTTCCTCCACAAGGACGGGGCCAACGACGAGAAGATTCTCGAGGCGTATCCCGATCTGACGCCCGCGCAGATCCACGCCGCCCTCGCGTACTACTACGACAACCGCGAAGAGATCGAGGCCGAGCTGGCCGCGGACAAGTCCTGGGCTGACTCTCTCGACCGGTAGTGGCCGGTCGTTTCCCGCTCTACACCGACGCCGACGTCCACGGTCCGCTGATCCTGGCGCTTCGTCGGCGAGGCTGGGACCTCATTCGCGCGATTGATCCCTATCCGCCGGAAACGGCGGACGTCGTGCACTTTGAGCGTGCCGCGCGCGAAGACCGCGTCCTCATCAGCAACGACCAGGACATGGAGGTCATCGCGAACCGCTGGCTCGCCGACGGACGCCGCTTCCGCGGGCTGATCCTCTGGCCGCAGGAGCACTACAAGCGGATGGGCTATGCCGAGCTGGCAGCGCAGATCGTTCGGAACTAGTTGCCCTTCCCGAGGTCGTGGCGGGCCCACGGGCTCGGCAGCGGGGATTTGCGCTGGGCCCAGCCGTTTATCCGGTGCTGGCAGTTACTTCCGAGTCACAGGCCCAACTTGGGCCCGCCGTAAGTTCGCATCAGCGCACGACCGCGTGCCTCCTTAACGAACTCTTGTGAAATGAGTTGGCGGAGAGGGGGGGATTCGAACCCCCGGTACAGGCTTTATACCCGTACAACAGATTAGCAACTCCGACCTGCTGTCATCTTACCTGACCTCACCCGGCCTAAGTTGCTGTGACGATGAGATCGACTTCTGAAGCGAGGTGGGCTCAGACGGGGTCTCCTCGGGTGTTGTAGTAGCAGAGTGGTAGCAGAAGCAGGGCTGGCTGACGAACCAGGCAGCTGCCCCCTTGGACTGGGAGAGGGGCGGCTTAGGTCGTGCGTTGCGTCCCGCCCTCCATCCTTAGGGGGCTGGCTCTTTCAGGGGTCACGCTGGCCGCGGCGGCGGCGGCGCCCGCCCGCCGGGGCTAAACTTAGCGCCCATGCAGGTCCTTCGCCTCTTTGCAGTTGCCTTGCTTGCAGCTTTCTCCTTACTCCTGACCGCCGAAGCGGAGATGCCGGCGAAACGGCTCTGGACCGAGCTGAACGCAAAGCGGCAGGAACTAGCGAGCCTCAATCAGGAGTTCGAGGCCACGCGGACATTCACGAGCCGAAGGTTCGCGAATCAGTCGTCAAAGTGGCGGATCATCATCGACATGTGGCAAGGGCGATGGCGCGAGGCATCTGGATCCGGCGACTACATAAGGGTTTTCGACGGCAAGGATGTCTTTGCGATGGAAGAAGGCGGAGACGAATACGTGCGGGTGTCGCATGGGCCCAAGGATGCGGCTCCATTACCCACGCCATATACCTTCACCAACGCGGACTGGGCGAAGGCGGTGGAGCCACAGCCGCGGGCCCCCTGTGGGCTGCCGGGCCCCGATCGACCCTGCGTCATGCTGCAAGCGCCCGTCAAGAGGTGGGTGCGAGCGGGGCGCGCCGCCGGCCATACGATCTCGCTTTTGGACGGCGCACAGCGAGTTGCGCTCGACGCCAAGACCGGGATGCTCGTCATGTCCCAGGTCCTCGAGGTGATCGACGACGGGTGGGGCGGCTACACCTCGGACACCAGGCTTGCTCTGAAGCGCTGGAGCCAGGGCGCCCCCATGGACCCAAGCCTGTTCACCCCGCCCTTGAGTGGAATGCGCGAGGTGAAGGAGCTCTCGTCCTGGGACGCCGCAAGAATCGAGAAGCGGCTGGCTGGACGGCCGGCGCCTGACATGACGGTGGTTGATCTTCGGGGGCAACCGCTCACGCTGAGCGCCTTCAAGGGAAGGAACGTCCTGCTCGACTTCTGGACCACATGGTGCCCTCCATGTCGCGCAGACGGGACCGCTCTGGAAAAGCTGTACCGCAGGTACGGCGACACGGAACTCGTGGTCATCGGCATTTCGGTCGACGAGGGGCGGGACGTTGTCGAGCCATTCCTGAAGCAGCATCCACACTCCTATCCAGTGGTGCTCAGTTCCGAGAACGAGCTGCCACGTGCCTACCGTGTCGGTGTGCTCCCGACCTACGTCGTGATCAACAAGGAAGGCTCGATCACTGCGGCGGTGGAAGGTGATAAGGGCTTCGAGGGTCTCCGTCGTTTGCTGAAAAAGTCCGGCTTGGAAACCGACGAGTAGCGCGTCTCAGCGGTTCCATGCGGCTCACGCGCTCCAGGGCGGACCGCCAGGAGAGCATCCGGGCGATGGACCGTGAGCAACTCGACCGATTTCTGACCGCTGTCGAAACGAAGACCCCGCGCTACTACCCCTTATTCTTCGTGACGTCGCGGACCGGCCTTCGCCTCGGAGAGGCTCTCGCCTTCAGGTGGGATGACCTCGACCTGGCTCCGGCACAGCTACGCGAGCCCCTCTTAGCGAAGGGCGTGAGCCCGGCCTACGTGCAGGAACAGCTGGGGCACGCATCGATCGAGCTGACCCGTACGGACCTACGGCCGGTGGCTCCGCAAGAGGGCCCCAAGGGCGGTGGACCTCCTCGACGCGAAGGAAGTGGTAGCAGACGGCCGCATCGAGGACGTTCAGACGTCGACGGCTGGATGTTCGGAAGGTCCTGATCTTGAAGCGATTGGCGGAGAGGGGGGGATTCGAACCCCCGGTACAGGCTTTAATCCCGTACAACAGATTAGCAATCTGCCCTGTTCAGCCACTCCAGCACCTCTCCGCGGGAGGACCTGGCCGAACCGAAGTCCCGTAGGGTAGCACGAAAGCACCGGCCGCTCCCCCAGGATGCAGGTGGCGGAGGGCGAGGGACTCGAACCCCCAAGGGCGGTGAAGCCCGGGAGCTTTCAAGGCTCCTGCCTTACCAGTTAGGCTAGCCCTCCGCGACGGCCCATTATGCCTCGGATCCGTCCGTCTTCCTCGGGCGGCCCAGGTAGGGGGCGAGCCGGCGGAGCAGGCGCTCCACCAGCTCGGGGTGCCCCCGCGGCCAGCGGTCGTCGATGTCCAGGTCCACCACCGGCCGGTCCACCCCCGGGAATCGCATCTTGACGAGCGTGGCATGCGAGTCCTCGCGCTCGCTCATCACGAACACGCGGTCCGCCCAGAGCAGCAGGTCGCGGGTCAGGGGTACGGTGGCGAAGGGCGCGGTGCCCGCGGAGCGCGCCTCGTAGCGCGGGTCCTCCGCGTAGAGGTCCTCGGCGGTCCGGCTCCGGTCCACGTTGGCGGTACAGACGAAGAGGATGCGCTCGCGCGTGGGACGACCTCCTCCCCTCATTCTAATCAAGGGCGGCCCGCGACCGACTCTGCTAGACTCCACGCTGGGAGAAACCCATGAACACGGATCGCCTGCTGCGCGAGGTCGAGAGCCGCCTCGCCCGCCTCGCGGAGGCCGACCGCCAGGAGGTCCTGGACGCCGTGCGCGAGGAGATCGCGCGCGAGCGGCGCCGCGTGGACCCCGAGCTCACCGTCGAGGCCGAGCGCGAGCGCCGGGTGGAGGCGGAGACCTTCCGGGAGGTCCTGGAGGCCATCAACCGCCAGGCCCGCCTGGAGAACACGATCGAAGAAGTGCTCAAGCAGGTCGGCCGGGTCGTAGTCTTCGACTTCGCCGCCCTCACCCTGCTGGAGGCCGGCGGAGGCTTCCGGGTCATCGCCGAGCGCGGCATGCCCGAGGGCCAGAGCGTGATCGGGACCCGCTTCGACGACCCCCTCGCGCGGGCGGTGGTGGAGGAGCGCTGGCCCCGGAGCGTGGCCGACGTGAATGCCGAGGAGCGTTTCCGTCCCATCCCCGGCGCGCCCCCGGTGCGGTCCTGGGCCGGGATCCCTCTGCTCGTGGAGGGCGACGTCATCGGGCTGCTCTGTCTGTCCCGCGCCCATCCGGACCCTTTCGTGGACGAGGACGTGCACCGGGCCAAGGCGGTGGCCTTCTCGGGCGCGGCCGCCATCCGCAAGGCCCAGGACCTCGAGCAGGTCCGCCGCTACGCCTCCCTCATGGAGCAGGTGGCGGAGGTGGACCAGCTCGTCTTCGCGGGGGCCCCCCTCGGCGAGCTAGCCCACTCCATCCTGGAGGGGGCGGGCAAGGTCGGCATCTACAAGGGCGGCCTGCTCGTCCTGCGTAGCCCCCGCGGGCCGGTGGTGGCGGCGGCGATCGGAGAGGGCTTCGCGGGGACGGAGGGCCGCGCGGCCCCGCCCGACCTCGCGGCGACCGCGACCCGCCGTTTGCCGGCGGACCGCATGTTCGAGGTGGGCGAGGCCCTGGGCACCCAGGTGCCGGCCCACCCGATGTACCTCGTGCCCCTCAACACCGCCGACGGCCACGTGGGCACCCTGGCCCTCCTCGATCCCAACGAGGAGACGCCGGACGACCGGCTGATGGAGGCCTACGGCTCAAGGGCCGCCGCGGCCTATCAGCACGCGGCCCGGCTGCAGAAGAAATCCTGAGGCAGGGACCGGATCACGATCGCGTTATGGTCTCGGTCCCGCCCATGTAGGGACGCAGCGCTTCCGGGACGACCACCGAGCCGTCGGCCTGCTGGTAGTTCTCGAGGACGGCAATCAGGGTGCGGCCCACCGCCAGGCCGCTGCCGTTCAGCGTGTGGAGGAAGCGAGGCTTGCTTCCGGGCTCGGGCCGATAACGCAGGGAAGCGCGCCGGGCCTGGAAGTCGGTGCAGTTCGAGCAGGAGGAGATCTCGCGGTAGGCCTGCTGCCCGGGCAGCCAGACCTCGAGGTCGTAGGTCTTGGCGGCGGAGAAGCCCAGGTCTCCCGTGCTGAGGGTGACCACGCGGTAGGGCAGCCCGAGCCGCTTCAGCACCTCCTCCGCGTCCGCCACCATGCTTTCCAGCTCGGCCATCGAGCTCTCGGCGCTGGTGAGCTTCACCAGCTCGACCTTGTGGAACTGGTGCTGGCGGATGAGGCCCCGGACGTCCTTGCCGTAGGAGCCGGCCTCGGAGCGGAAGCAGGGGGTGAAGGCGACGTACTTCACGGGGAGCTGGTCCCTCTCCAGGATCTCGTCCTTGTGCAGGCAGGTGAGGGGCACCTCCGCGGTGGGGATCAGGTAGAGGTCCCGGTCCCCCGCCCGGGTCTTGAAGAGGTCGTCCTCGAACTTGGGAAGCTGGCCGGTGCCGAGGAGGGTCTCGGCGGTCACCAGGTAGGGCGGGATCACCTCGCGGTAGCCGTGCGAGGTGTGCAGGTCCAGCATGAGCTGGATGAGGGCCCGCTCGAGGCGCGCCCCCAGGCCGGAGTACACCGCGAACCGCGCCCCCGAGATCTTGGCCGCGCGCTCGAAGTCGAGGATCCCCAGCGCGGGCCCGAGGTCCCAGTGGGCCCTGGGCGCGAACTCGAAGCGCTTTGGCTCGCCCACCCGCCGCACCTCGGCGTTGGCGGAGGCGTCGGGCCCCACCGGCACGCTGGGGTCGGGCAAGTTCGGCACCACGAGCAGGAAGCGGCGGATCGCGTCCTCCACCTCCTGCTGCCGGACCTCAAGCCGCTTGATCTCCTCCCCTAGCTTCTGAGCCTCGTCGATGAGAGGCAGGGGAGCGGGCTGTTTCGTCTCCTTCACCAGGCGACCAATCTCCTGGCTCTTCTGCCGATGTACATGCCGGAGCTGCTCGACCTTCCGGATGGCCGCCCGCCGCTCCCCGTCGAGGGTCCAGGGGTCGATCCCCTGCAGGCCGGGCCAGGACTGGATCTGCTCGAGGGTCTGGCCCCGGCTCAGGAGCGCCGCCAGGACTCGCTCGCGGTTCTCCACCACGAACTTGAGGTCGAGCATGGCCGTTGAGGGTAGCATGGCCGGGGATGGCCTCCCGAAGCCGTGTGGTAGCATTGCCCGCTGTCATGAAGAAGATCCGGAAAGCGGTCTTTCCGGCCGCCGGTCTCGGCACCCGTTTCCTTCCCGCCACCAAAGCGCAGCCCAAGGAGATGCTGCCCCTGGTGGACAAGCCGATCATCCAGTACGTGATCGAGGAGGCGGTGGCTTCCGGGATCACGAGCATCCTGATCGTCACCGGGCGCGGGAAGAACGCGATCGAGGACCACTTCGACGTCTCCTACGAGCTGGAGAGGCTCCTCGAGCTGCGGGGCAAGACCGACCTCCTCGACCAGGTCCGCTCGATCTCGAGCATGATCAACGTCTCCTACGTGCGGCAGGGGGAGAGCCTGGGCCTCGGCCACGCGGTGCTGATGGCGAAGGACCTGGTGGGGGACGAGCCTTTCGCGGTCATGCTGGGGGACGACATCATCGACAGCCCGGTCCCCTGCATGAAGCAGATGATCGATGTCTTCGACGCCTACGGCGGCCCCGTGATCGCGGTGCAGCAGGTGCCGCGGGACCAGATCTCGGCCTACGGGGTGATCGACGGGGTCCCCGAGGGCGAGAGCGGCCGGGTCTACCGCATCCGCGAGCTGGTCGAGAAGCCGAAGAAGGACGAGGCCCCGAGCGACCTCGCGATCATCGGACGCTACATCCTCACCCCCGACATCTTCGAGGCCCTCGAGGCCACCCCGCGCGACGCCGGGGGCGAGATCCAGCTCACGGACGGCCTCCGCCGGCTCCGGGAGAAGCGGCCGCTCTTCGGCTGCCGCTTCGAGGGGACCCGCCACGACGCGGGCAACAAGCTCGGCTTCCTGAAGGCCACCGTCGAGTTCGCCCTGAAGCGCAAGGACCTGGGCGCCCCCTTCCGGGAATACTTGAAGTCCTTGAAGCTGTGAGGGTGGAGCTCTCTATTTCGAGCTGCCGGAGGCGGAGCCGTCTTTCGACGTGGTCGTAGCGGGAGTGCTGGACGAGGCGTCCTTCGACGATGAGTCCTTCGAGGTGTCCTTGGAACGATCCTTAGAGCCGTCTTTGGAGCCATCCTTGGACCCGTCCTTGGACCCGTCCTTCGACGAAGAGGCGCCGTCGCCCCCCGGAGACTTGCGGGCGTAGTCGGTGACGTACCAGCCCGTCCCCTTGAACTGGATCGCGGGGGCGGAGAAGAGCTTCTTGACTTCCCGGCCGCAGGTCGGGCAGGCGGTGACCGGCTCATCCGAGAACTTCCGGATCAGCTCGAAGCGCCCGCACTTCTTGCACTGGTACTCGTAAAGCGGCACGACCAGACCTCCAGAAACGAGGGTACCGCCGAACGAGTGCCCGGTCAAAAGTCAGTGCACTTCGGCCCAGTTGCGGCCGAGCTTGGCCTCCACCACCAGCGGCACCTCGAGGGTGAGGGCCCCTTCCATCACGTCCTTCACGAGCTTGCGGGCCATCTCGGCCTCGGCCTCGGGCACCTCCAGCAGCAGCTCGTCGTGGATCTGCAGGATCAGCCGCGACCTCATCCCGCGCTCGCCGAGCCCGCGGTGAAGGTCGATCATGGCCTTCTTGATGAGGTCGGCCGCGGAGCCCTGCACGGGCGTGTTCATGGCCTGCCGCTCCGCCTCCATCCGGACCTGGAAGTTCTTGGCCCGGAGGTCGGGCAGGCGCCGCAGCCGGCCGAGCAGGGTGCGCACGTGGCCGGTCTCCCGGGCCTTCGCGATCGTGTCGTCGATGAACCGGCGCACCGACGGATAGCGGGCGAAGTAGGCCACGATGAACGCCTCCGCCTCCTTCTTCGACACCCCGATGTCCTTGGCCAGGGTGAAGGCGCCCTTCCCGTAGAGGAGCGCGTAGTTGATCATCTTGGACACCCGGCGCTGCTCGTCCGGGGGGAGGGGCGAGAGGGGACCGAAGACCTCGCGGGAGGTGCGGTCGTGCACGTCCTCCCCGCGCCGGAAGGTGTCGATGAGGGTCTGGTCCTTCGAGAGGTGGGCCAGGATCCGGAGCTCGATCTGGCTGTAGTCAGCGGAGAGGAGCAGGTGCCCCGCCTCCGCCACGAACGCCTCGCGGATGCGCCGCCCCTCCGCGGTGCGGATCGGGATGTTCTGCAGGTTCGGGTCGGAGGAAGAGATGCGGCCGGTGGCGGCCACCGTCTGGTTGAACGAGGCGTGGATGCGTCCGGTCTCGGGGTTCACGAGCTCGGGCAATGCGTCCACGTAGGTCGACTTGAGCTTCTGGACGGACCGGTACTCCAGGATCTTGCGCGGGAGCTCGTGGACGAGGGCCAGCTCCTCGAGCACGTCCTCGGCAGTGGAGGCGGCCCGGGTCTTGGCCGTCTTCTTGCCCGCCTTCAGGCTCAGTCGGTCGAACAGCACCTCCCGGAGCTGGATGGGCGAGTTGATGTTGAACTCGCCCTTGGCCAGGACGTGGACGTCCCGGGTGAGGGTGGCGAGCTGGGCCTCCATGTCGCGGCTCATGGAGCGCAGCAGGTCGCCGTCGATCTTCACCCCCGCCCGCTCCATGTCCGCGAGCACGTCGATGAGGGGCAGCTCCATGGTCCGGTAGATGGCGGTCAGGCCCTCCTGCTCGAGGCGCTCGGTCACCGATCCGTCGAGACGCAGGACGAGGTCGGCGTCGCCCCCCGCGGTGCGCGCGGTCTGGTCGGCCGAAGCGTCGTCGCCGCTCACCCCTTCCGTCCCCGAGCCGCGCTTCTCGCCCAGGAACTCGAAGGCGAGGTCGTCCAGGGAATAGGCGCGGCGGCCGGGGTTGATCAGGTAGGAGGCCACGATCGCATCGAAGCCGACGCCGCGAAGCCCCACCCCCTGCCGGGAGAGCACCACGAGGTCGCGCTTGGCGTGGGCCGAGAGCTTGCGAATGGACGCGTCCTCGAGGAGGGGCTTCAGGCGGGCGATCACGTCGGCCGCGGCCGGCGCGTCGGGCAGGTCGATCTTCGAGTGGCCGAGGGGCACGTACGCGGCCTGACCAGGCGTGTGGGCGAGGGCCAGGCCGAGCAGGCGCGCTTTCATGGGCTCGTTGGAAGTGACGACCCCTCCCAGGGAAAGACGGCCGGCCGCGCGGGCGGCGGCGGCGAACGCCTCGATGTCGGGCAGCCCCGTCAGGACCCGATGGACGGTCTCGCCGGCGGGAGCCGCCTCGGGGGCGAACTCCTTGGCGAT
>WNGL01019167.1_pt1 | contig 10840 bp, 9 predicted proteins | sample 5400591 | NCBI WGS metagenome assembly WNGL01 (sample SAMN13153377, study PRJNA577476) | soil metagenome | isolation source: 80 cm soil or saprolite under Garry oak tree replicate 1 | place: USA:California | collected 2016-06-15
ACTTTCTGTATCCTGCTCAAACTCTGATTGGTGGTTGCACGGTTGAACTGTATGGAAATGTCCTGGCTGTTCTCATTGGCTGGGCTTTGAAGCATCTCGACCTATGCAGAGCATTTGTTGTGCAGCACCCTTCATGTACTCTTAGAGCTTTGTTAGCTACTCCTCATGCTGCTACTGCACTGATCGAGGCTCTGTCTGAAACGCTTGGAGTTGAGAGTGCAGCCATTCGTCGTGTTGTAGAGGCCTATAGCCTTTCTCATGAAAATGTCTCCTCTCACTGTTCTGTAGCGGGTACACCTGCACCTCCATTGCTTCGCCTCAACGCGCAGCATCTTGTCTGGTCGTTAACGGGGCTGCTGAGCGAACCTTTCCTTTTTCTCACACGGGAACTGAAGCGGCGGCACTCCTACGAGTACCATACGGCCTCTCACCTGCATGAAGAGGTCTTTCGGCAGGACCTGTATCAACTTTTCTCGGACAAACGCTTCGTGAGAAGTGCTGACAGTGTAGAACTACGAGGTGTACAGGGCGACCTGACGACGGATGTAGATGCCCTCATTTTTGATCGCAAGACAGGAGTGCTGGCCCTGTTTGAACTCAAGTCTCAGGACCTCTTCGCCTATTCGCCCCAGGAGCGGATAAGGCAGCGGGACTACTTTTATAACGCGGGTAAACAGGTGTTGGCCTGTGTGCAATGGCTGAATCGCAATGGGGCCAACGCATTGCTCGCGCGTCTGGATCCAAAGCTAGTGAAGCGTTTGAAGGTGCAGAAAACGTACATTTTTGTGCTTGGACGCTATCTCGCACATTTTTTTGATGGACCAGAGTTTGACCGACGTGCTGCATGGGGAACGTGGCCCCAGGTGTTACGGTTGGTTAATGAAGTGTCCTTTGGTGCTGAAGATGCTAATCCAATTCAGTCGTTATACAACAAACTGATTAAGGATACTCCGCTGACTCCGTCCAGTCCAGTCCTTGATGTGCAGGAGATAACGATAGGAGATAGCAATGTTTACGTCTATCCTGATTTTAAGACGTATAAAAATCGAGTTGGATAGATTGAAGGAGGAGAGTAAAGGTGTATGCTGAGAAGCTGTACACATCAAACTTTGCGCCCCTACAATCACTCTAATACCCTACGGTGTCAACCTCGTCAAATCTCTCGGGAACATAGCCGCTAACTTAATGGTGGGTAGCCCTATTAGCTGCATGAGCAACCGTTCCAGACCAATGGCAAAGCCACCGTGTGGGGGCATGCCGTACTTGAATGTCTCAAGGGAGGACTCAAATGGTTCAAGCGGTAAGCCTGCTTTCTGTAAAGCAGTAATATAATCGCTGTAAAGATGCAAGCGTTGCCCACCGGTCACCAGCTCTGTACCGCGAAAGAGCAGGTCAAAGGAGTTTGAGTATTCCGGTCGCTCAGGGTCAGGATGGGTGTAGAAGGGGCGTTTGCGCATGGGATAGCCTGTGACGAAGAGGAAATCGCTGCCAAACTCCTGTTTGGCCCACTCTCCCAGCCAACGCTCGTCCTGTGGAGAGAGGTCAGGCTCGCCGCGCACATCGACACCATAACGTTGAAGGATCAGTTCCTGCGCATCTGCAAAAAAGATGTGCGGAATCTCTGTCGGCACGGCAGGCATATGGACATCAAGTAGCTCCAATTCAGCATGATACTGCTCAGCGAGCGTACTCAAAATGCCAGCAATGACTTCGCGCAGCAGAGCCATAATCGTGAAGTGGTTGGCGATAAAGCCCATCTCCACATCCAGACTAACGTATTCGTTGAGGTGACGCGTAGTATCGTGCGGCTCAGCCCGAAAGACGGGGCCAACCTCAAAGACACGTTCGAAAACACCGACCATTATCTGCTTGTAGAACTGTGGACTCTGCGCCAGGTAAGCTGGGCGGCCAAAGTAGTCAAGTTTGAAGACGTTAGCACCGCTTTCAGTAGCAGAGGCAACAATCTTGGGCGTCTGTATCTCGGTGAAGTCGCGAGCCATCAATGCACTACGAAAGCCAGCCATAGCTCCCGCGGACAAGCGTAGGATTGCCCGTTGGGTAGGATGGCGATAGGTCACGACGGCATGATCAAGCAGCGTACCGATGCTAGCAGAGATTTTACGCTTGTTCAGTGATACAGGCAGCACTTCAGTTACCGGTGTGAGCACTTCGATGGCAAGGTGATGTAGTTCGAGGCCACCGGGAGCCTGTGGTTCGCTCACAACATCGCCTTCGAGAGCGATAATACTTTCGAGACCGAGGATGCCATCCTGAAGTGGGCCGAGTTCGGCTTCGGTTTCGGCTACAGCCTGGACAAGTCTCCAGCCATCACGCAAAACTAAGAAGTTGATGCCGCCCATGCGCCGTAGGGAGTGCAACCAGCCAGCAAGACGCACGCGCTGGCCAATATGTTGACGAATATCAACGGTAGAAATCCGTTCCATCATTGAAAAAGTTCCTTTCATGTCTTTTACACACAACAAAAAACCCTCGTCCTCTCTCATTGGAGGACGAGGGCTGTATCATACAAAGCCTATCGTGGTACCACCACCATTTACCCCGACATGGGGCCTCTAGCAGTTCGTTCTTTACATAAAAGAAGGAAACCGTCGCGCTCTAACGGGCGTGGCCCGAAACCAGCTACTATTACGAGGTTCGCCGGTTGGCTCAAGGGTGTTATTGAGGAGGGCCGACGGCAATACTTACAGCGAATCTATTGCTCTCTGGACGTCAGGAGTTCTCTCAACCTGTCCCTATCATGGCCGATGTTTATTTTGTTACAGAAAATATAGCATGGGGTATGCGCAATGTCAATGAACTTGTGAGTAGAGGGTGCGGTTCATATTTTGCAAAGCATGATGACCGCAAAAGCATGATGACCGCAAGGGTCATCACTACTATACACGAATGGGCTGGCCTGTGGAGCCCGTATATAGTAGTGATGACCCTTGCGGTCATCATGCGGCGGGGTGGTGATCTAAAGGCTTCTATCAGCCTAATGCTTGTGCTATACTTTACTCATAATTTATCATCACCTATCTACTGGTACATATCTTCACACTTATATTTGTACGGGAGGCGTGGACATGTCACTTGCAGGGCAAAAAATTGGCCGCTATCTTTTACAAAGCCCACTTGGTAGTGGCGGCATGGGTGAAGTTTACCTGGCAACCGATACACAGATCAATCGACAAGTAGCCATTAAAGTCATTCGCGCAGGCACGACTACCTATCCCAATGCGGAGGCAACCAAAGAGGCGACCCGGCTCTTCTATCGTGAGATGAGAGCTATCGCCGTCCTCGACCATCCCCACATCCTCCCTTTGTATGATTTTGGTGAGGAAGGTGTGATCACTTATATGGTCATGCCGTATCGTAAAGAGCGCTCCCTTGCCGATTGGTTGCAACAGCGCAATAGCACTGAATTGCTCTCTGCAGGTGATGTTGGACATCTCATAGGCCAGGCAGCCAGGGGTCTCCAGCATGCACACAGCCACAACATTATTCACCAGGATGTCAAACCCTCTAACTTCCTGATGCGCAACAATGAAGAGGAGCCGCATCGCCCCACCTTGCTGCTGGCCGATTTTGGCGTTGCCAAGTTCACCAGCGCGACTTCGAGCATGAGCCATACCATCCGTGGTACACCGTCCTATATGGCTCCAGAGCAGTGGGAAGGCACACCGGTTATGGCAACCGATCAGTACGCACTGGCGGTCATGGCGTATGAGCTACTGACGGGTACTCCTCCTTTTCAAGGCGGCGTAGGGCAAATGATGTACCAACATTTCCATGTTCAACCGCAGCCACCCAGTACACGCAATCCACGCATTCCCCAAGAGCTTGATCTTGTACTGCTGCGTGCCCTGGCGAAAAAACCAGAGGAGCGTTTCCCTTCCATCGCTGCCTTTGGTCAAGCCTTTCAGCAGGCATTACAGAACATGTCTACATCTACCCTAGCCAGGGTTCCTCCACCAAAGGTTTCCCCACCCCCAAGCGAAGCACTTCGCGCCACGCTCGCCATTAGCGAGGAAGAAGCACGAACAGGCACACGCCGTACACTTACCTTGCCGGGAGGGCAAAGAGTAACGGTGGCCGTCCCAGCACATGCTCAGCATGGTCAGCTTATCCGCATACCGGCTCAAAGGGATGCGTCTAGTGGTAATACGACAGGGCCATTAACCATTATGCTTGCCGTTACACGCACAGAAAAGCTGAAGCCACCACCTGTCCCTGAACGGGCTGAGGAAAGAACTTACCTATCACCTCCTCGTCAACTTGAACAAAGCCCCGTCGTTTCCAACTCTGCCGTTAGCAAACCGGTTACCAGGTCTCGTTGGCGCCTTTCCAAGGGGAGAGTAGCATTGTTGCTTGGGCTGCTAGTACTCGTTATTTTCGCAGGTTTTGGTGTTTTCTATGTCGTAAGGAACGCTGCATCCCCAAATCCGTATCCACCACATACCGGAACGCTCCTGCTCGACGACGCATTGAGTAATAATGGCCTCACGTGGGCTCAAGGTAGCGATAGTAGTGGTAGTTGCGTATTCACTGGAGGAGCCTATCATGTAACAAGTATATCAACGGCGAATACTAATGATCATTTCTGTACTAACGGGGCTTCGAGCTTCAGCAGTTTCGCCTATCAAGTGCAAATGACCATCATCACGGGTGACTCTGGCGGAATTATTTTTCGTGCTGATGCCGCGGCCTCAAAATACTACATCTTTCGTATTGGTCAAGATGGCTCCTATGAACTTGGCAGCTATGGAGATCAACAGCAAACGCTGAAAAATGGTACCAGTTCAGCGATTAATACTGGCTTAAATCAGTCTAATTTGATAGCTGTTGTAGCCAACGGTAGTAACATAGACCTTTACGTCAATTTGCATCATATCGATAGTGTGAGTAATAGTACATTTACATCTGGTCAAGTTGGTGTGGCTGCTTACAGTACGAACGGTACCACTGAGATTGCATTCAATAATGCGATGGTGTGGGGGTTGTGAGACCAATTTGCGTTCTAACAGATAACATTGTTCCGGGTTCGCATGCGCCTCTTGCCATCCAAATTTGTCCATTAGAACGCAAATTGGTCTCATGCTTATGCATACTCACGCTTTTTCTGTCTGGCGAGGATTGTTCAGCAGGAGGAAGGCTACCAGAGCCATGCTCGCGGACAGGGCAACACCGATGGCGAAGGTGATCTGTGGCGTAATCCAGGGGCCAATGAGGGCTTGAGCAAGCGGGCCGAGCATGATGGCAAGCGAGATGGCTGATCCACGCATGCCCATGACCTGACCGCGATTTTCGTCGGTGGTGGCACCGAGGTAGATGCTGCCCATAGCTGGCTCGACGAAGGCGCTGCCCAGTCCTGCCAGGGCCGCTCCCGCTATCAAAAGCGGATAGAGAGGAGCTGCGAACATGAACACGTTCAGAGCACCGAAGAGCAGACTGCCGATAACGATGAGCGGCTTTTTCGGCATCGTCTCCGAGAGGCGTCCCAGGAAGAGCGGGAAGACAGCCAGAGCCATGCCATAGACACTGAATAACATGCCATATTGTGCCGTGCTGTAGTGAAGCACCTTCTCAAAGAAGAAGGGATACTGCGGGAACACGAATGGGTAGGTGAAGATCATGCCGAAATCGATGACGAGGAACGGAGCAACGAGCCAGATCAAGCGAGCAATGCGCCATTCCTTCGGCTTTTTGGCGAGTGACCCGCGATCGGCTTTGTGCAGTCTCGCCTCTGCCCGCACATGCTTTGGCAGGGTTTCTGGCACCATGAAGACAGCCAGCAGAGATGCCGCCAGTGCGATGGCAGCCGAGAGCAGGAAGGGACTGGTAAAGCCCAGGGTTTGAGAGAGGAAGCCTCCAATGCCAGGGCCCAGTGCGAAACCAACTGCCTGTGCCGTCGTGAGAAAGCCAATCCAGCGCCCTTGTTTCGAGAGGGGGATAGTATCGCCCACCATCGACATAGTGGCAGGTGTCAAGCCAGAAATCAACATGCCCTCAGCAAAGCGAATGAGCACGAACAGCAGCGGGACATTCACGAACGCAAGGAGCAGGTTGGTGACGATAAAACCGGCCAGAGAGATGAAGAGGATGGGTTTGCGACCAATGCGACCAGACCATGTTCCCATTGGCGTGCTAAAGAGCAACATCCCCAGACCGAAGGCACCTTCCATCAAAGCCAGAGTTTCGGGTCCCAACCCCAACGCTTGCAAGCGCTGCGGGAAGACGGGAATGATAATGGCAAATCCGGTCATCATCAGGGTGATGCAGCCTAGCAGGAACGTCAGCGCGACGGTGATTGACCTCGATTTTTTGACAGGGGTAGCCGCGATGGGTAGTACACTCACCACATCCTCCAGAGGGACATTGACTGTTTCATGTTCGAGGACCGCTGTATTCATCTGTTGCATCCTTTCCGATCTCGCAGAAGTGAGCGACAACACCCTTGCGACATATCCTCTCCCATCCTTGACGCTTGTTGTTCTCTTTCCTTCTCTCGTATATGACTTGCAATTTGCAAGTATCTTCTCTCTATCTCTTCTTCCTGGCCTTCCCAAAACCGGAAATCACAAAAAGGGCGACCGTAAGGGTCGCCCAAGAGGCATCAACCTAAGCGGGATGAGAGAGATATCGCGTAGGGGCGGGGGCGGCGTGGATGCGGGGTGGGGGCCCTTGTGGCCGCCCGCCGTGGCCCTGCATGCTTGCCTGCACATCCTTGCCGCTCCCTTCCCCCACGGGCGGCCACAAGAGCCCCCACTCCACCCAACACCACCCCCGCCCCTACGCGAGACCCAAGCCCATCTCCTCTTTTTGTGATTGACCCTACACGAATTGACTCAGAAGACTCTTCTCACCTGCAAAGACGGAGCCGCCACTTTGCACCGTTTCACGAATGCGTTGGATCATCTTTTCTTTCTCAGCTTCCATCAGAGCTATCCAGGCAGCAGGGGCAGCGGTTTGCGGATCGTGCTGGGCACTCCAGTTCGCCAATTCCACCAGGACAGGGATAAGATCCAGACCTTTTTCCGTCAGGACATACTCCTCTTTTCGTTTATCTGAAGGAGAGGGCTTTTTCACGAGAATGCCTTGTTGCTCCAGACGAGCCAGACGGCTGGCCAGAATATTGGTCGCCATCCCTTCTTCTGACTCTAAAAACTCCCCGTAGGTGTTCTTCCCGAAGTAGACGATATCACGGATGATTAAAAGTGACCACGGATCGCCGAATGTCTCCAGGGCAAAATTGATGGGACAGTCTGAGCGTCTGTGCTGTGTGTGCTTCATAGTGAAAGGCTCCTTCGACTTCCTCTGGTCGCCTTCGATGGTGTCAGCACCGAAGGTCAAGCTACCAGCATCAGCGAGATATCCAACATTTCCGCTTTTACTTGCTGGTCTAAGACTAGTATAGTATATTCACTTGCAAATTGCAAGCAGTATTGCAGCTATGAGAAAATAGGTAAGCAGGTGCATCGATCACTTATTGCGTCCGACGGAACAAATAGGCTGAAAGACGCAGGCGCGGCACTTGGCGGCACGCTGTTTGGCTAATGGTGGTGGCTGTTGTGCGCTGCACCGTTTCAGTGAGCAGTTTGAGGACTTTTTTGCGGAGAGCAGGGGTATATTCGACGGTAAATTCACAGTCGGCGTAGCGCAGGATGCCATGTGTAGGGGGCTGCTCAAAATAGTCTTCCAGGATCAGGCAATAAGCTCCCACCTGTATCGTGTGATTGGAATAAGGCACAGTGGCATTCTGCACATTCAGTTTGAGTTCGACAGGTACGGGCCGACCATCCGGCAGTTTAATGACATAATCAGGCTTGCCGATGAGGGGATAGGTGCTGGATGAGAGCGTTTCCCCCTGACCATCTGCATCCTCGTAGACAAGCTCACCCTCCGGCAGGCCTAATGCCCGTTGCCGCTCTGTAATGAGACGCCGTCGTTGATAGCGGCGTTCATTCAACAATAGCAGCCCAAGGGTCAGCGCAATGAAAAGCAAAGCCAGTCCAATGGAAAGTAATAAGCCACTAATCATGGTTTGTACCCTAATGCAGCAGTAAGGCCACAGCAATAAATAGTACCGCGATCACTAGCAACACCAGCGCAATCCACACCAGCAGGCGTGCATTGCTCACCGCACGTTCTACCATAATACGTTCCTCTTCGGCCTCCGCCACTTCTTCGGCATGCTCCTGGTGTTGTTCCCGCCCCTCATCAAAGGCTCCCTTGCGTACCAACAATTGCTCAACCACCTGGTACTCAGGCACCGCAGGAGCCTCAGAGCCATGTTCATGCTCTAACTCGACTAGATGGGCGAAAAGCTCCTCGGTATCCACCTGGGCCAGAGGCTCGAACTGTTCATGCCACCATGCCAGAGGACAATATTCAAACTCGGCTACCTCGCTGGCGGTGAAGAGACGCTGTTTTCGATTGTGTGTTGACACGTGCTGCTGCATGGCTGTACTCGTTTCGGGCTAACTCAGGCGACCGATGCCTGTACCCCTGCCAATCCAAGCGTATCGGCGATACTCGACATGGCCGAGATCACAAAGCCGATATGTTCATCCAGGTCTACATCTAATTCGGCAGCTCCCTTGATCAGATCATCGCGGTTGACACCGGCCGCAAAGCCCTTGGTCTTCATCTTTTTGCGTACAGAACTGACTTCCAGTCCAATCACACTCTTATTAGGCCGCACCAGGGCGGTAGCTGTAATCATGCCTGTGATCTCATCGCAGGCATAAAGTGCGTGTGCCATCAGGTTATTGCGTGGATGTGTGGCTACATTCAGATCATTATGAGCTAAAATAGCATAAGTAATACGCTCATCATAGCCACCCTCGCGCAGCCATCCTGCCAGTACTTGTGTATGTTCCCGCAGATCGGGATATTCCTCATAATCGCAATCGTGCAATAGCCCCGTCATGGCCCACAGTTCCTCATCCTCACCATACTTGCGAGCATAGAAGCGCATCGCTACCTCAACCGAAAGCATATGCTTGCGCAAATTCTCATTTTTCACATGACTTGTCATCAACTCATAAGCGTCATTACGTGTCGGCATTATGTCTCATCTCTCTATATTAGGGTCTATATGCAGGGTTTTATGGTGTGTGTCCCTACATTGTTCTCAACTATCAGCCCGTATTATAGCATAGTTGTCTTCTCTGTACAGACCGCCAGGGCAATCGCATCTAAATTTTATGGAACCCGTTGCAAAAACTCATAAAGGTTTTATGGTAGAATGTGAATACTATGAAACAAAGACCACGGGTAGGTGTAGGAGTGTTACTCAGACACAACGGTAAAATTCTGCTTGGCAAAAGAAAGGGGTCACATGGAGAAGGGACATGGGCTCCTCCAGGTGGTCATTTAGAATTTAAAGAAGAACTTGAAGTGTGTGTCCGAAGAGAAGTACAAGAAGAAACAAATCTAGCAGTAAAGAATGTTCACTTTGGAACCATTACCAACGACATTTTCGAGAATGAAGAGAGACATTACATTACCGTCTTTATGGTTTGTGACTATGCTGAGGGTGAATTAAAAAATATGGACCCTCAAAAATGTGAAGAGTGGAAATGGTTTGGATGGGATGAGATACCACGTCCGTTATTCCTTTCATTTGAAAACTTACTGAAGAAAAAGTTTACCCCATTTGCTTCGTAATTCTTTTCGCACATTCCTCCAGTATTTTTTATGGAGCGGCAAAGTATTTCACCAAACGAATGGTATCAGCCGATATCTCACTTTCTGGGTGTATTCTGTATATCCAGCGAGATTTTCTTTCAAGAGTTTTTCCTCATCAAAAATTCTCCATAGAATCGCGGGCAGCATCAGGACAATCACGAGCAGTCCCCACCAGGAGCCGAGCGCAATCGGTATGCCAAGAATATACAGAAATGATCCGGTGTACATTGGATGCCGCACGATTGCGTAGGGTCCAGTTGATATGACTTTTTGGTCGGCCGCCACTTCAATGGTGGCAGAGGTAAACGTATTTTCTTGAAAGACAAAAAAGATGGCCATCCAGCCGAGCGCGACAAGGACATCTCCCGCGATGGCCGCATACGGCGGCATCGATGACCACCCGAAGCGATGATCGAGTGCGGGGACAACAAGCAGGGCGACAAACGCTATCGATACGATGGACATGATGATCTTTTGGCTTGTCCTCTCCTCGGCAGCTGGCCCTCCAGACGACCGCCGCTCCAAAAGCTCCGGGTCTTTTTTCATAAAGTACGCAATAATCACCAACCCTGACGCGCCGAACACGACCAGGAAGGCCCACGCCTGCCGGTAGTTGAGCGTCCATGCCGGAAGAAAGATGAGTACTGCCATGGCGATGAGAACGGACAGAAGCCCACCGTATGCTTTTACCTTGAGATTGTTCATGTTTTTCGTTGCATCTGTCATAGTTATCAGGTACACTACTATAGGTGAGCATTTTTTCTTAGCGGGACAACCTGCGTTGGCGGTGAGCACGCTCCTGTTCTACAACCAGAGGAGTGGAGCCGCCCTCTCAGGACTCTGTTGGCGAATGACATTGTGAATCGTCTCAAGCTCATGCAGCGGCCGAGCCTGGTAGAGCAGGATGCCCTGCCAAGCGTGCGAAGTGAGAGCGACGTGTCTTGCCACGAGGGTCTGGGTCAGCACGGCATCAATGCGCACGAGGTTGATCCCCACGGCGGTCAAGACATGTTGCAACTGCACCTTGGGGAGCCCATCATAGCGCGCACGTCGGATCCCCATACCTCGCACCGCTTGGGAAAGTGTGCCCTCGATGCCCGCGCGCCTGGCATACTCCTGCGGGAACTCCGGCGTCTGCTGTTCGTCT